>WNFT01003471.1_pt1 | contig 14579 bp, 10 predicted proteins | sample 5400191 | NCBI WGS metagenome assembly WNFT01 (sample SAMN13153359, study PRJNA577476) | soil metagenome | isolation source: 80 cm saprolite under Madrone tree | place: USA:California | collected 2016-06-14
CTTGCGTTCGCTGACGATTAAAAGGAGAGTGGATAAAAATCGCCCATACCCAGCTCAACCTAGTCCGTGAACCTGGGCGGCCCGGTTCGAAAACCTGTGATTTTGACCAGTTCCTCTTCCAGTTGTGCTGCAGCCTTTTGCGCGTCTCTCGTTCCAGTCAACACGGAATGCACGGCGTTGATATAAGCTCTGGTGACTTCTTCATATGCCCGCCCAGTTACGCCGGAGGGCCGACCGATAACACCACTCCTGGGCTGGCTTAAGTCCTCGGAAAGGTTGTCCGGATCCCGAACCGACGGCTGGTCGTTGACTTCGGGCTGAGTGACAGAAAAGGCGCTCCGCCACTCCTCGCTCTGGTCGATTTGCTCGCGAATCAGGAACCGAACAAACTCTATAGCTTCTTTAGGATGAACCGAATTGCGGGAGACGGCCAGTCCTGATCCCCCGAGAGCTCCCGCCGCCCACCCCCGGCGTCCGCCAGGAATGCTGGTATAGCCGATCTTGCCTTTTGCTAGGGAGTTTAGCCAATGGACTCGGCGGGATTGCCCGCTGCGCATAATCGTTGTTCCTCTCCACAAACGGTTAAAGGCTGCTCCTCCTGAGTCAAAAACATTCATGGAATCGAGTTCTCGGTACTCTACGACGCCGGGTGGCGATATCGTGCCAATCCAGCGTTTGGCCTGTTCCCATGCGCGAATTGCTGCCGGATTATTCACGCTGATCGTCCGGTCATCCTCGATGATTTGCCCGCCGCCTTCCGCGAACTGCCACTCCAAAGCATTACAGGTCAAAGCCTCGGCACTCGCCCCCTGCCAAACGTAACCCCAGAAGTCTTTCTTGCCTTTGGCACGCTCACCTGCTTGAATCCGCGAGGCCATCAGCTCGAGTTCGTGCCACGTCTTTGGAGGATGGTGGTAGCCGTATTCGCGGAGAAGATCCGCGCGATATTCTAGGGCCCCTACTTGTACCGAATTAGGAATAGCAACAACCTTCCCCTCTACCGTGTAGCCTGGCAACAGCTTTGGCTCGATCGAAGAGATTTCCGCTGCTAAATAGGGGCGAAGGTCAACCAGATCAGGAGCGAGGACCCCAGACGAGATCAAATCGATACTCAAGACGTCGGGGCCCGAACTGCTCTTCAAGAGCGTGCGCGAGAGATCCAGTTGGTCGAGAGCGTTTTCAGGAACGCGCAGACTGGCGGCAGGCACTCATTACCATGGCCAGCAGGAAAATCGACAGAGTTTTGCCGGTGTTCCTAGAAATCTGCCGGAGAATCGTCCATCCGTCTCGTTTTCGAACAGAAAAGAGATGCGCAAGCCGCAAGCCGCAGACGGAAGGAACTCTTATCGCCTGCCATTTCATGGCGGGGGAATTGACGGTAACGTCTAGGTCGTAACTCGACTGCAAGCCCCGTAACCAAGTGCGCGTTGCATCCTCACTCATACCGCTTCACTCTCAACGACTTACTGCGACGGCTTGGATTGCCGATCTGGCAGCAACGTTGCAACACAGTTCGCCAGAGATGCACTCAAGGACCTTGACGCCGCCGAGAATATCACGTCGTAGCGCCGATTCGCGCGAAATCGTACCTAGGCCAGGCGATCACGCGGGGAACACACCGCTGCTTGACCGCTTGATTTCTAAGAATTCACCAGAAATCGCCACAACGTCCAACACTTTGATCGTGACATGTGCGATTGTGATCCTCATTGCCGTTCTTGTTTGTCTTGAGTTGCACATCCGTCGTTCGATAGTTCACTTGCATCCAACAGGCGCGGAGACGCGGACCGATAGTCCAAGAGAAACGAAGCAACCGAAACGCATGTCGGCTGCGCGTGAAGCGGTTCTCTTTAGCTTTTCGAACTGGCTCATGCCCAATGAAATGAATTCTCAGCGAAACCTGACAGCCGAGCAGATACAATCTCGGGCCGTGAATGGCGAAGGTCCGTAAAAACAGTTCAGCGACACCTGTCCCACCGAGCTGGATTCGCTGCGACAAGAATCTGATGGAGGAGCCACCGCACCGCGGCGACCATTATCAAATGATTCAGAAGATTCTGTTCCCCGTCGACTTTTCGCCCTCCTGCGCCGCGATGGCCGCCTATGTGGAGCGAGCCGCAGCGATCTTCGGCGCGCAAGTGACTATTATTCACGTCTGCGATCTCAGTAGTCATAACGGGTTCGAGCTCTATGCACGGCCTGGCAACGACATCGCAAAGGAGCACTGGAATCTTGCCCGTCACAAAATCGAGTTTTTTCTTACAACGGAGTTTCCGACCGAGAAATCCCCGAGAGTGCTTTTGCCCGGCAATGCAGCAAATATGATCACGAACACTGCGAGGAGGAATAGATTCGATTTAATCATGATGCCCACGCATGCAGGCCGCTTTCGCCGAATGCTGCTTGGCTCTACGACAGCGAAAGTACTGAATGCCTCGGACTGTCCGGTGTTAACAGCGCAGCACGCGGCCGCAATGGCACCTCGGCCATTGGAGCACCGGAAATGGGTTTGCGCCCTCGCACTGAGTCCGGACTCGGAAAGAGTGCTTCGTTATGCGAAGAGTGTCGCGCTGGCCGCTGGGGCAGACCTGTCACTGATCCACGTGATTGAGGACAGCAAGGCGCAGTCCAAAACCCGAAGGCGATCCGATGGAGAAAGGAAAGCGCTGCAGAGGATCGCCGAACTCCAGAGTAGTGTAGGCTCTGAGGCTAGGGTGAGCATCGCAGTCGGCCCAGTTAAAGAAACGCTGCTCGCTCAAGCCCGGGAGACATATGCCGATGTGCTGGTAATCGGAAGAAGTCGTCGCGGTAGTCTCAGGCACTTTGAGGATCTGGATCTTACCTACTCACTGGTACGCGATTCATCTTGTCCGGTGGTGAGTGTTTAAGGAAGCTGACTTCCGCGTTGTTCTCCCGTGATTCGCGCTTACTGAGATCAACAATCGAGCATTAAAGCTGAGCCGGGGCATATTGACGGATGCTGGTTCTAGGCTGTGCAGAACCCGCAGGAATTGCCGTCGCTGAATTCCGGCCTCCTGCAAAAGCGTGCGAGGAGTACAGCGCGATGGGCCAAACCAGGTTTGCTCCTATCGCGCTTAGAACGAACGCCACATTCATTATGTCAAAAAACGCGAAGAACAGCAGGGCATACGGGAAGAAGCATCGGCGAACAATGAACTCAGTATGCCGGCCGAAATACAAAAAAGGGTTGGATGACCGCTTCTCTGCGTGGGTCTGCCATATCTTCAGCAGCTGCTCGGGACGCTCAGCGGCAAGGCGATGCCTTTCCCATCCCGTAGCCAGGAAACTCGCGATTGCTCCAAACAGCAGCAGCCCGCCGCCTACCAGGTACATTCTGGATCCTGAGCTTCTCCACAAGCCTAGGGTCATGCCGAAGAAAAGAAACAGATAGAACAGGTAGTCGCATACGGTTTCCAGCCAGCAGCCGAAAGCCGACTCCTGGAGTTTCAAGCGAGCGACCTCTCCATCACACCCATCTAAGATGCTTGCCCACAGGCACAGAAAAGCCCCGACTAAGGTTCTCCAATAACCGCCACGAGCAAAGAAGTAGCCGGAAGCAAAGCCGACTCCAAGCGTGAAGATGGTAACCATATTCGCGGTGACCGGGAATTTGATGAGCTGCCGGCTGATGGGTATGGAGATCCTGCGGTTCAGCCGCGCGTAAATGCCGTCCGTGGGTTTAACCAGCCAGCGATCCAGTTTTCGCTCGGCAGCCTGCCGGTCTTCTTCCGAATTCACGCGCTGCCACAAGTCTTCCACAACCGGAATGTCAGTGACAGAGTGAGTCTCCCTGAGACGAGCGCGTAACTCGTGGAGCATGCCGGCATGCACGGGATGACGCTCCTCTAAGTCGCGGATCATGTGCACGGTAAGCGCATAAATGCCCACAGGTTTGTCGCCGCTTGTCAGCGCTAATCCTATGCTTTCGCTTTTCCACTCCTTCGCCTTCAGGAGCAAGTTTGGATGATAGGTCGTGTTTCCGTCGATGATGACCAGGCGTTCGCTGTCGGCCTGATCAGCGATGAGCCGCAATTGTTGCAAGACAGGAACGGCAGCCTTTGCCTCGATCCATTGGACAGATTCCGGAAGACGCCCCGTCCACCACAACTGGCGCTGCACGCGCCGCCTGAGAATGGGGTCAACCACCACCATGATCCGTGAGGGACCCAGCTTGCGCACTGCCAAAATGTTTCGAAGCAAAATGGGCAGTGAGCCGACATGAGCAAGTCCAGCGCCGGATTGTTCGTCGCCCAATCCCCCAGTGGGCAGGAAAATGCCGACGGCGAAACTGCTTCGTGCCGCGACCTCAACGGTGGCATCGGCGTCTGCTGCCCCTTTTTCTTCTGCGATGCCCGGCGTACTCCCGCGATCGTGAGTATCGTGGGGAGTTCTTGACCTGGTCAAAATGAAGAGGCAGATCCCGCCTACCGCTGCCCAGAAGAACCCTCGCAACCGCCTTGTGAGTCCCAAAACCAATCCCGTGGCGCCAGTCAGTCCGAAAGTCTTACCAATCAACATATTTCCGCCCTCGTAAGTTCCAAAGTTTCCTGGGTTGATGCTGCCAACCACATTCACCAGTTTGGTCATCGCCTCGACGACGAGGGCGCTCAGGATGCCAAACTTTATTCCCATGAGCCAGAGAACCAGACAAACCTCCATCACAGCCATGGAATGAGATGCCAAGATCAGGAAGAAGCTGCCCCAAAATGCTCTGGGAGAATTGTGGTGGAAATCCAAGAGTGCATTCTCTACAGACTGAATCAGGATGTACCTGCTTTCCATCCACCTCTTAAGGAAGGGAGCGCGCGCGAGGAGCCGCGCACTCCTCGAAATGACGGGCCAGCGCTTACGCACCGCCAACAGCGTCACAAGCAGGAAAAAGATCAGCGCTAGAACGAACAACGTCGCATAGAAACGCAGGGCTTGAGAATGCGAGAGCAATGGCACAGCTGCCACGAGGCCCGCGATGAGGACTATCATGCCAGTTAAAATGTAGAGTCCTCGATCCAACGTCACCGACGCCAGACCGTTGGCTAATGGAATTTCAGGGCTTAGCTGCGATACCCGGATCGAATCTCCAAACGTCTGTCCAATAAACCCGAGTTGTCCAGCCGCCTCCGCGCCAAGCCGTAGTCCCAACAGCCGCAGAAAAGAAGTCTTATGCATGTGATGATCTAGTGTCAGCCGCCAAGCCCAAGCTCTGGCAACATGCGAAACACCTGCGAGTGCCAAGACCCACATAAAGCCCCACCCGAGTTTCACCACGTTCTCCAAAAGTTTGCTCGGACCAGCTTGCCAAATCAGATAAGCAAACAACACGAAACTCATCAATGCCATGAGAATCCGCAGCGGGTGACGCGCTTTTGGCAGGAATCTAAGCATTGACAAGGCTCTTCACCGCCGAGTTCTCGCAGAAGTCCCGGTCAAAGATTTCTTCGGCGTGTGCCAGTGCCTGGGGGCTGTCGACGTCCTGCCAGTGACCGTCGTCAATATCAAAAGCCCTAAGTTTCCAGTCTTGCGCCAACCTGCGCATGCCGTCCGACAGTGAGCAGTCTCCGTTTTTCCTTGCCGCTTCAAGCCGGTCGAAGAGCGCCGGGCTGCACAAGAACATCCCAGTGTCGAGCGCATCGTACCTGAGAAGGTCTTTGCCAATTCCAACGATGTAATTGCCTTTCCGTTGCACCTTGGTGGCATCGTCCAAGTCAAATACACGATCTATCTTCGAATCGACCGCGAGAATGACTTCGTCATCCGCGAGCGGCTGTCGCAGCAACCCTCTGGCTGTTTTCGGCTCGAAAATGTGGTCCGACATCAGCAACAAAAATGGCTGGTTCAACTCTGTCTTTGCTGCCAAGGCAGACACGCCATTCGCCTTCTGGTATTCCAGGTTTTCGATCAACGTCACCGAAATGCCCCCCATCGGTCGGTCGCTCAGCCACCGGCGAATTAAGTCGGCACGGTACCCGGCAACAATCACAAATCTCTCGATTCCGGCTTCCCGGGAGGACGTCATGACATGTTCGAGAAGTGGCACGCCGCAGAGCGGCACAAGAGGCTTGGGCACACCAATTGCCACAGAGGCAATTCGGCTCCCGTTGCCCGCCGCCAGAATCAGACATTGATTAACGGTATTCATGGCTTGAGCATTACCTCCGCAGACGCTATGGAGTTGTCCGGAGCGTTAGGCATTCTTGGCGCGTAGTCGAAATACTCGATGCTCACGTCTGTGGTGCCGAACAGGTGGGCTTCGGTGACGCTTTGCGTAGAGAGAGGAAACCAGAGCGGGCCACGTTTCTCGTAGACTTGGACGAAGTGGATGCTTTTCGTCCAGAACGAGGGCTTCTTGGCGGGATTGCCCTCCGCGCGGGCTAGCGCATAATCTTCGGCGTCTACCCAGATGCGGCCTCCAAACAGATTCTTTTCATTTCGTTTAGGGCGAACCTCGAGAACGTAGGCCACTCGACCGGTCAGCTCTTCGCTTCCGACAAGTTGGAAGTCATAGTTCTCGGGGGTAAGTTTTGCGCTTGCACGAATCTCCGGACGCGACGTCTCCGATTCCGATTCCAGCATTTTGTGTAAGACGTGCTTGTGCGCTGCTTTCCAGCCGTCCTCGGAAATGACCTCGAAATGCTTTGTGCCATGCTGGTCGCCTTTCACCTTCACAAGCATTTCGGCGTGTTTCTTCATCTTTTGATTTTCGAAGACATACCGGCGCATCCCGGCGTAGCCATCGATTGAGGCCTGACGTTGCAAGTCACGGGCGGTCATCCGAGCCACGATGTCCTCCGCAGTTGGAGCGGGTGCAGAATCTTCCGCCGCAACGGCTGAAGAGCCGGCGAGGAGAAACAAACAAACAAGCAGTGAGTGGTATTTCATCGTCAAAACTCCAGGACAAATTTGCCGCGATATTCGCGCCAAGATGTGTTGAAGAACTCCCCGAACCTTGCGCTCCCAAGGTTGTTCTGAACGTCCCGCGGATCAAAGTGATTGAAGAGATTGAAGACGCCTCCGCCCACCCGGGCGTGCAGACGCTTTTCGCCGAAGTGCAAAGTAACTGGACGCGTGATCTGGAGGTCAAAGGAAGAAAAGCGCGGGAAACGGCGTACGTTCCGGGGTCCAACGAATTCGCGGAATTCGTTTTCTGCCGAATAAGGAAATCCAGTATGCAGGTCGTAAACCGGGACGAGCGTCAGGTTCCACGGCCCCGCGAGCGTGCCCCAGAACAGCAAGCGGTTGGGCGCGTCAAAAGGGAGCCGCCCGCGTGCATCCGGCTGGATCACCGGCAGGGCGAGATTCCCAAAGAACTGATTGAAATCGTTGAGGTCGCCGAAGGCCCGCGACCTGACGTAGGAAGCGTTCAGCACATGCCGAGCTACTTGGTAGCGCGCCGCTACTTGGAATTCGCGGTAGGAATCACTGCCGCGGTTGGAAAGATCGAGGATTCCAGTTGTTCCTGAAGACACCGGCGAAACCATAAAGTCCCTGGCGGTGTTGCGTTGTTCATAAGCGACCCGTAACAGCAGGCCTGCGAGAATCTGGCGGTCGAGTTCGAGATTCCACGACGTGCTGCGCGGGTTTTCAAGCTGGCCTCTGATTTGGTTCTGATAGAAAACGGAGCTGACCGCTTGGCCGTCGTGGCCGAGAACGGTAACAGTGCGACTTGGAAGATCGGGGAAAACGGGAACCATGAGGGGAATGCGGTCATAGAACCGACCCGCGCCGCCTTTTAGCAACGTTTTGCCGTCTCGGGTAAGTGCAAGGAGAAATCCCGCGCGCGGAGCAGCGTGAGTGGAACTTGTGACCGTGTCATTGTCGAAGCGGATACCGTACGTCACAGAGAAACGCGGGTGGATGTCCCACTGGTCGCCAGCAAACCAGGCTGTCTCGTTTTGATCGATCTGGAACGACGATGGAGAGGTGAAGGAGATCCGTCCTACAGCCATGTTGGACACGCCGTCGATTTCCACGGGCAGAAACGACTGGCGCCCATCGTACGAAGAGTGTTCGTAACTCAGTCCAACGGTGAATCGGTGCGAACCGGCGAATCGCCGCGGCGCAAGCTGATAATTTTCCTGCAGGCTGGCCCGCGAAGTCCGGCGCGCCTGCCGGTTAAAGAAACCGCCTTCGGTCGTTTCGAGCAGCAGGCGATACGGATCATCACTTTGCGCCGTAATGTCCACGTCAAAACGCTTGTAGCTTAACTGCGAAGTCAGCAGGCCAGCAGCGCCGATGACGTAGCGGTGCTGAACGTAGATTTGATAGCCGCGTTGATGAAAATCCGGTGTGGAAGGCTGTGGCATGAAGGTGCTCAGGCCAAGGAAATCGAGCTTCTGCGGGTATAGCGCAAACGATGCCGTAGCTGTCTGCTTCGGTGTGATGATGAAATCGACCTGAGTGTAGGAGTCAAAACTCTCCAGTTTCGTATCCCGTTGCAACGCCGGAAGGCTGTTCACTGGCGTGCGCACAAAGCGATACTCAAAGGATTGCGTAACGGCGACACGTTCTTTCACGAGCGGACTGGTGAACGTCATCCGTGGCGTGGCCGCACCGATGCCCGCGATCGTCCCGTCGCGGTCGCGCAAGCGTGGGATGACGTTCTGGAAAGAGAAGTGAAATTTCCCGTAGTCACTCGTTTTTGTAGCGACGGTGGAAACTGCCCCTGTGAACTTCCCATACTGCGGATCATAGGGATTTGAAATGACTTGCACCGACGACACCACATCGATCGGGAGATTGATGGCGGGGCCGCCGGTTACAGGGTCAGTCACGTTCGCACTGTTCACCAGCGCGCCGCTCTGTGTGCTACGAGTGCCTTTGAGATTGATATGTCCATCGGGCCCGCGAACAACTCCAGGAATGAGCGGAAGCGAGCTTTCAAAGCGCTCGTTGGCATTGGGAGCTTCTCGCAGTGTCTTCTCGGAAACCGTTTCGGAGGGAGCAGGATTCCTGCTGTCAGCTGGATCGGCTTTCACGACCACAGAAGTAGTGACTTCCAACGGTTTTAATTCGAGCGGAACGCGGACTTCGCCGCCTTCAACCCTTAGCGTCCTCCGAACCTCCAGACCTGGAGAAAGTGCCTCCACCGTGTAGGTCCCCGGAGGCACGGCAGCAACAACATAGTTGCCGTTTTCGTCCGTTTCTGTTTCGAAAGCAGCCGGCCCGTCGAGCTTGACTCTTACACCAGCCACAACGGATCGGTTCCCCGCAGAGTCTTGAACGAAAACTGTTCCCGCGACTTTCACCGTCGCAGCGTTGAGCTGCTTGCCGTGTGCTAAGACCGCGAATAAAGACACCGCGAATATCAGGAAGAGCAGCAAGAAGAAAACCTTCCCGTTAGTGGAGTGCCCTCTCCGCTCCTGATGCAGAGGACAGATTTCTTTTGCCTTGTGGGGCACCTCATCAAAACGTGCCAACATTGCTCCAATCATCAGCTCGGCTTGGATGCGCCTGGGTGGGCGCAAAAAGCCACAGCGGCCGCACCTTGCAGGTATCCGGGATCCAGCGCACTGCATCCATCCGGACGTCCACCTCAATAAAGCATTAGTTCTTCCAATGAGCGGATAGCCTGGCCTTTTGTGGATCTGGTTTTGTTTCAATCGCTTGAAGAGCGGTTGGACGTCCGGGCGCAAATCCATCATGGGCAAGCCGCACAATGCACGACTAGACTTCGACGGTTTAGGCGAGACGTTAACAGCTTGGGTTGTCATTGAAAATTGGGCGACCGAGATGGCAGGGTGCAATTCAATGTTCGACCGCGAGTAGTCCGAAGAGTGTCTAATCGTTTGGCGCTATGGCAGTTTCACGGTGAGCGCCGGCACGAAGAGATGGAGATGAGCGTGCATACTCCTCCTTGATTTAGGCCGGTTTAGGAGGAACTACGCTTTAAACTGCGTGTTGCTTTATTTCGCCATGGGGAACCTTGCTTCTTGATTTCAAGCCCATGGTTGGGGAGCATCCGCATGCATCTCGGCCAAACTCGTAAAGGCGTATGTGAACCCTATGCAGGAGATTGAAAGTGGCAACTTCGCAGTCCCTCGCTGGCTTTTTTGTCCGCCCGATTCCATACGCGTTGTGAACTGGAATATTGACCGTGGTTTCAAACTCCGCGGGGTGATTGAGTTCCTCGACAGCGCAAAAGCGGATATCATTTTGTTGCAAGAAGCTGATCTGAACGCGAGGCGGACACACCATATCAACGTTGCGAGAGAAATCGCGCAGAAGCTGCAGATGAACTATGTCTTTGGACGGGAGTTCCAGGAATTAACCCAGGGCTCCAAGAAGTCGCCCGCCTACCACGGCCAAGCAACACTTTCGCGTTGGCCATTATCCAATTCCAGAATCATTCGATTTCAGAAGCAATCGCATTTTTGGCGTCCGCACTGGTTTCTTCCCGAGATCGCGCCCTTTCAGGAGAGGCTAGGAGGACGCCTGGTGCTGGTCAGCGAGACCAACATCGCGGGCAAAACAATAATGACCTACAACCTGCACCTGGAGAGCAGAGGCGATGATCAGTTGCGAATCTCCCAGCTTGAGGAAGCTTTGGACGATGCGAAGCAATACAACTGGATAACGCCCATTCTGCTGGCTGGCGACTTTAATCTCGATGTGTCCGCGGGACGCGCCGCTTCTGCAATCAACCGCGCTCAGTTTCAGGACGCATTTGCAAATCAACATGTGCCAACAACACCAGCCTCATTCTTCGAGCATGGACGAACAATCGATTGGATCCTTATGCGAGGGCCGATTCGCGCCGGTGCTTCGCGCGTCTATCGTTCAGTTTCAGCTTCCGACCATTATCCGCTGTCGGTCGAAATGGGCCTTGCTTAGCCATTCGGATCGAGACACTGCCTAAGAATTCTTGTTGGCCAGCTCCTGTTTTTCGAGCACTGCGGAAATCCAGCCAAGCGGGTTGCCAGAGCCTCAACGCGGTTGATTTCATTAAACATTTCGTGCGGTCCGCCAGTATCAGTAACAATGATGGGAGATGTCTTGGACGCCCGCCCCGCGATAGCGCTCAACTAAGATTTCGACTCCTTTAAGTTTACTGCCCGATGGGATCTTCGCCCGCTGAAAAGATGTAAGTGACAGCCCACTCTGGGAGCCACGCGATGACCGTCGACTGCTCCGAGTGCCACGATCTTGACCTTGTCGATCAAGAGCATGCGGTCGGCGATCAAAATGCGCTGGCGAGTTCGTGCATAACCACGATGATGATCACGAAGGGCCTTCGCCGGAGGTTCTCCCCATCCGTCCTGTTTTCAACCGCAAGGAAGCATTTTGCCGGCGAGACGTAAAAGCGAAGTTCACTTTATGTACCTGTCATGGCGAAGGTTTAACGTAAACGTTGAGGTTGTCACACATGAACGGCCGATGGTATGGCGTACGCCTTCACTTTCAACCACTTATCGCACTGCGTGCGCTTACCTGATTGGCAGGCACATTGCAACTCAAGCTGGCGAACCGTTACCTTGTTTAAAAGTGGAATCAAATGTCCATGAACACCGACAAAGTGATCAAGAAAGCTCGCAAGCTTGCCAAGCCATTCCGCATCACCAAGGGAGAACAGTTTCGGATGAAGGACGTGGATCCGGGCGACACTTTGACCTTCAAATCCGAGGCAAAACCGCGCGCCAAAGAAGCGCTGGGTATCGGCGTCCAAGCCCTTGCAGAGTTGCAGGACAAGCTTTACGCCCAGAACAAATGGGCCGTGCTGTTAATTTTTCAAGCTATGGATGCCGCTGGTAAGGACGGCACCATCAAGCATGTCATGTCGGGCGTCAACCCGCAGGGCTGCCAGGTCTATTCTTTCAAATCGCCTTCTGTCGAGGACCTCGATCACGATTATCTCTGGCGCTGTATGAAATGCCTGCCGAATCGCGGGCACATCGGCATTTTCAACCGGAGCTATTACGAGGAAACGCTGGTGGTTCGCGTGCATCCGGAATTTCTCGCCAAGCAAAGAATTCCAGCTACGCTGGTTACGAAGCGCATTTGGAAGGAGCGCTTCCGGGACATTCGCAGCTTTGAACGATACCTCACCCGTAACGGAATCATCGTTATTAAGTTCTTTCTGCACATTTCGAAGAAGGAACAGAAGCGACGCTTTCTGGAAAGAGCTGAAGAGCCTGAGAAAAACTGGAAGTTCTCCGGCTCGGACATGGCAGAACGTGAGCATTGGGATGAATACTTGGATGCCTATGAGGACATGATCCGAAACACCGCCACGAAGCACAGCCCGTGGTACGTGGTGCCCGCCGACAACAAGTGGTTCACTCGAGTAGTGGTTGCCGCCGCGGTCGTTGATACGCTGGCCTCTCTAGATCTGGCATATCCCCAAGTTGACAAGGCAAGACTCGAGGAAATCGCCAGCGCAAAGCGTGCCCTGCTGGAGTCGAAATAAAGCATACGCCGCCACCTGCACAAAAAATGGATCAACACGAAACGACTATGGCCGATGGAAAGCTCTCCATTCCCGATGCTTTGGAGTCCAGACGATCACAGTGGCTCCAGTGGTTCCAAGTTCCCCAGCCGCCAATCGCGGTCGGTCGAGAAAATTCGCCAAAAGCGGATGATCGGTTTCCCTCTCAACCGTCAGTATGACCGCCAGTCAAAACTCGAACAGCAACCCGCGATTGTCGCTCCCACTGCTCCAGGGCTTGTTGCCTTTCGGTCGGGTTCGCATCGGACCGGACATCGTTGCCGGCATCACCCTTGCAGCCCTCGGCATACCCGAAGTTATGGGTTACACCAAGATCATCGGCACGCCGGTGATCACCGGGCTTTACACCCTCTTCTTACCAGTCCTGATGTACGCCCTGTTCGGCTCCTCGCGGCACCTTGTCGCCAGTGCGGACTCCGCAACAGCAGCGATGGTAGCGGCGGGCTTAACGTCTCTGTCATTCACCGCTAACACGCCGAAGTATGTCGCACTCACGAGCCTCATTGGACTGGTGGCTGCCAGCATACTTCTGCTGGCCAGAATCCTTCGCCTGGGTTTTCTTGCTGATTTCCTGTCTCGTACCGTACTGGTGGGCTTTTTGTCGGGTGTCGGTATTCAGGTTGCTTTCGGCGAACTTCACGAGATGCTCGGCATAGAGAAGGGAGGCCAGGGATTTCTCCGCCAGCTCCTGTTCACGTTTCGGCATCTGTCGGAAACGCATCTGCCGAGCTTGTTCATCGCCTTGGGCGTGTTAGCCATTATCATCGGCTTCGAAGTCTTGGTTCCCCGCTTTCCCGGCGCGTTGCTCGCGGTGATAGGAATGACCGTGGCCAGCGCATATTTCCATTGGGACCATCAAGGCATCCGCGTTGTTGGCGCCGTTCCTAGTGGCTTGCCTAGACTCGGCTTGCCCGATGTTACTTGGAACGATGTTACTTCGATCCTCCCCATTGCTTTCTCCTGTTTCATTGTCATCCTCGCTCAAAGCGCTGCCACCTCTCGCGCGTACGCTCTCCGTTATCGTGACCACTTCAGCCAGAATGTCGATTTGGTCGGTCTTGCGCTGGCCAACGCCGCCGCCGGTTGTAGCAGCACATTCGTTGTTAACGGCAGTCCCACCAAGACTGCCATAGTAGACAGCGCTGGTGGCCGCAGTCAGTGGTCCCATTTGACGACGGCCGCCGTTGTCCTCGTGGTGCTCCTCTTTTTCACCAAGCCGTTGAGCTTTCTCCCGAATGCCGTCCTCGCCGCCATCGTCTTTCGAATCGGTGTCAAGCTGTTCGACTCTCGTGGCCTCGCCGAAATTCGTCGTGCCCAGCCCCAGGAATTCCTTCTTGCGCTCGTCACCGCTCTCACCGTTGTCCTATTCGGCGTGGAGCAAGGTATCGTCCTGGCCGTAGTTCTCTCCCTGCTGCAACACGTCCGCCGGAGCTATCATCCCCATACCGCAGTGGTAGTGCGCGATGCTGCCGGCAATCGGAGCTTTGAGGATCCGGTGCCCGGCAAGATGGCCGAACCCGGCTTGGTGATGTTTTGGTTCGGTGCAGATCTCTTTTTCGCCAACGTCGCGTTCTTTGTCGAGCAGGCGCGCAAACTTGTCCATGATTCACCGTCGCCCGTTCGCTGGCTGGTCATTGACGCCACCGCGATTACCGGCTTGGATTTTTCCGCTGGCAGAGCTGTGGCGGAACTACAACAGGACCTCGCCAAAACCGGCGTTGTCCTTGCCCTCGTGGTGCTTCCTGTGAAACATCGGGCGGATCTCGAACGCATGGGTCTGATTGACTTGATCGGTGCCAACCGGATTTTCGATTCTCGTCATGCCTGTCTGGCGGCTTACAACTCGGAATGTTTGTTGGGAAGCGATACTCAGGCCGATAGGCGGCTCACAGTATTACCTTCTGGCCGATACTGAGAGCTGGAAAAAGGTCGCTTCGAATTCGCTAACTGCGGGAGAGGAGATTCGTGATTATGGATTACTTACGGCGAGACTCACTCCATGAACTCAACTTATTATTTGCATAACGTCAATTCAACAGAGATGAAAAGCCCTTGGATGCTGGGGAATTCTTAAAGTGTCGCTACCCAAAACTTTCACTTGAAGCAACGTGCGCTCATA
>WNFT01002990.1_pt1 | contig 14577 bp, 13 predicted proteins | sample 5400191 | NCBI WGS metagenome assembly WNFT01 (sample SAMN13153359, study PRJNA577476) | soil metagenome | isolation source: 80 cm saprolite under Madrone tree | place: USA:California | collected 2016-06-14
AGCTCTCGGCGTAACCGGGCCATTCGACTTCGGCGGCCGCGGGGCCGACATCGAGCGGATCGCGCGCATCGATCATCACCGCGATTTCGTCGGTCGCCGGCTTCTTCTGCTCCAGCATGGCTTCGAGCGCCTTGGGATGCGGCCCGTGGGTGAAGCCGGCGGGGTGGAAGGTGATCATGCCGGGTTTGATGTTGTCGCGGCTGAAGAAATCGCCGGCGTGATAGAAGATCACCTCGTCGTAATCGTCATTGTTGTGGAAGAACGGCACCTTGATCGCGCCCGGATCGGTCTCGAAGGGGCGCGGCACGAAGGTGGCGACGACGAAGCGGTCGGCGACGAATGTCGTATGCGCCGACGGCGGCAGATGCACTCGGTGGCTGGCGAGCGGCCGGATGTCCTTGACGTTCAGCCTCACGGGCGCAAGATCGCCGTGCCAACCGACGGCATCGAGCGGATTGAAGGGATAGGTGACGGTCGAAATTTGCTGGCGGCGCTTGATGCGCACGCGCCACTCGCGGTTGTCATCCTGCTGGGCGTGAAACGCATCGTCGAGCGTGGGCACATCGAGGATGGCGGGATCGAAGATGGCGTGCGCGCCGACGAGCCCGCGATCGGGAAGCTGATAGGACGAGCCGGTCGCTTCGATCAGCAGCAGGCTCAGCGGCGAAGTCACATCGATGCGCCACATGGTGCCGCGCGGAATGACGAGATAATCGCCGGCGGCGAGCTTCAGATGGCCGTAATCGCAAAAGAAATCGCCGGCGCCTCGATGCACGAAGAAAAGCTCGTCGCCGTCGGCGTTGCGCGCGAGATCGGGCATCGCGGCCGAGAGCCGCCAAAACCTCACGCGCAGCGAAGCGTTGTTCAAGAGATCGGCCGCGCTCCAAGGCGAGAACGGGTCGGCATTGTTGGCGGCGGGCGCCAGCTTGGTGAGATCGAAGGCGCGCGGACGTAAGGGGCCTTGCCAGGAAGTCCAGCCCGTGGGCGGATGACGGTGATACATGTGCGACGCGGGGCCGTAGAAGCCTTCCTTGCCCAACTCGCGCTCATAGGTTCCTTTCGGCAGATCGGCATGCGCCTGGCGCGACGCGGTGCCTTCGACTTTGGGAAAGGAAATGTATTTCGGCATCAGGAGCTCCCCGGGGGCGCGGTCGTGCCGCGATGGATGACGCGGTCGGAAGGCAGGACGAGATTGGGTGCGTAAGGCGGTTGGTTGCTCAGGCGGTCATAGAGCGGAACGAATGGCTTGTGGGTTTCGGCAAAGAGCTGCTCGAACGAGTCGATGACGAAATAGGTCTCCTGGAAGGCGTCGATGCGATATTCGGTCGTGAGAATGCGTTCGAGATCGAAGCCGAGACGATTCGGCACGTCGCTGTCGATCGCATAAACCGTCTCGCCTTTGGAGGAGAGAATGCCGGCGCCGTAAACGCGCAAGCCCGCGCCCGTGCGGATGAGGCCGAATTCGATCGTGTACCAATAGAGCCGCGACAGCAGCGGGATCGCGTTCATCTCAGCCGCGCGCGGACCGGCCTTGCCGTATTCCTCCATGTAATCGGCGAACACGGGATGGGCGAGCAGCGGCACATGGCCGAAGAAATCGTGGAAGACGTCCGGCTCTTCGAGATAATCGAGTTCCGATTCCGCGCGGATCCACCAGGTGACCGGGAAGCGCCGATTGGCGAGATGGTCGAAAAAGACGGCGTCGGGGATGAGACCGGGCACGGCGAAGATCTTAAAGCCGGTCAGCCGCTTGAGCGTCTCGTTGATGCGCGCGAAATCGGGGATGCCGCTCGAGGCATCGAGGCGCTCGATGCAGCTCAAGAACTCCGGCGCGGCGTATTTCGGCATCAGCGCCATCTGGCGGCGATAGAGCCGGCGCCAGCGATCGTGCTCTTCGGCGCTGTAATGGGCGACGGGCTGATCGACAGAATAATCGGCGCGGATATGGGAGTAGTCGCCGCGCAGCGGGTGCGAGGAATGGGAGGACCCGGCCGGTTGGCCGTCCGAGCCGTTTGTCGGTTGCAGCTCCATGCCCATATATATGAGTGCGCCAAGGAGCTTCGTGAAGGGTTCGAAAGATGCAAGCCCAAAACCCCATGGGAACCGACGGTTTCGAGTTCGTCGAGTTCACGGCTAAGGACGCGGCGCCCTTAGGCAAGGTCTTCGAATCCTTGGGTTTCCGCCTGGTCGGCCGGCACCGCTCGAAAAATGTGGCGCAGTATCGGCAGGGCGACATCAACTTCATCCTGAACGCCGAGCCGAGAAGCCCGGCCGAGGAATTCGCCGCCGCGCACGGGCCGAGCGCCTGCGCCATGGCGTTCCGGGTCAAGGATGCGCGCCTCGCTTATGAGCGCGCGATTGCCAAAGGGGCGAAGCCGTTCGCCGGGCGGCTTGGGCCGATGGAGCTCAACATTCCCGCGATTGAAGGCATCGGGGGCAGCGCGCTCTATCTGGTCGACCGCTATGGCGGTCACACGATCTATGACGTCGACTTCGTGCCCGTGGGCGACGCCGTTGTTCCGGGCATGGGTCTCACAGCGATCGATCATCTCACCCACAACGTCTTCAAGGGGCGGATGGACCTTTGGGCGAAATTTTACGAGGACCTCTTCAATTTTCGCGAGATCCGCTATTTCGACATCGAGGGCAAGATGACCGGCTTGAAGTCGCGCGCGATGACCAGCCCCGATGGAAAGATTCGCATCCCGTTGAACGAATCCGCCGACGACAAGAGCCAGATCGCCGAATATCTCGAGGTCTATAGGGGCGAAGGAATCCAACACGTGGCGCTGGCGACGGACGATATCTACGCGACGGTCGAGGCGATGCGCGCGACCGGCATTCCCTTCGTGGAAGCGCCGCCCGCGTCCTATTACGAGATGCTCGAGGAGCGGCTGCCGGGGCATGGCGAGCCGGTCGAGCGCATGAAGGCGCTTGGCATTCTTGCCGATGGGTCAGGCCGCGGCGCGGGCCGGTTGCTGCAGATCTTCACCACGACGCTGATCGGGCCGATCTTCTTCGAGATCATTCAACGCAAAGGCGACGAAGGCTTCGGCGAAGGCAATTTCAAAGCGCTGTTCGAATCGATGGAACGCGATCAGATTCGACGCGGGGTGTTGAGGTAAGCGCCTTACGGCCCGCAGGGGGCGCGGCGGGCGCGGAAATTCATGCCGGCGGTGGCGGCTTTCATCTCGGCGTCGTTGAGATAGCTTTTGGGCAGCGCGTGCAAAAGAACAAGAAAATTCCCGCTGGCGGCGTCGGCGGCCGTGACGTTGGCGGCTGAGGGATTTTCGATCTCGACGGGAGCAACCACCGCGATTTTCAGATTCGGCGCGCGCATTTTTAAGCGCTCGACGGTGCCGAGAAACGCTTCGGCGTGAAAATTGCCCGTTACGTGGACGATCTTGCGGCCGGGATTTTTCTGCAGGTGCAGGAAAATCGATTCCGCCATGGTGTCGTCGCGCGTCACCTGCGCGGCGAAGCTGCGGGCATCCGAGGCAGCGCGCTCCGCGGGCGTTTGCGACGCGTCCGAGCCATGCAACGGATCGTCGGTAAGAAAGTGCATGAATTTGTCCTTGTAGGCGCCCTCGCCCAGATGCAATTCGGCCGCCGCCCAGCCGCGCTTGTCGGCGCCGAGACGCGCCAGATAGTCGGGGCCTTCCTGGCCGACGCAGCGCACAATGGACGTGGGCGTCTCGGCTGCGATCACGGAAAGACGGTGCTCCTTGGCGTATTCGACGAGCGGGCGATAGGCCTCGTCGTAATTGGGCCAGGCGCGCGCGTTCTTCTTCAAGGCTTCCTCTCCGATGCGCCCCGCCATGTAGTCGTCGAGCACGTTCTGAACATCGCGCTCGAATTGCTCGAGCGAGAGCGCCAGATTCGGGGCGCGGGCGTGGATGGCGGAGAAGAGCGCCATCTCCGCCAGATGATTGCCGGCATGATCGTGGAATTCGCCGAAGACGATCACGTCATAGTCTTTGAGCGCATCAGCGGCCTGAGCGACCGTGATCGCGACGGGTGCTCCGCCGTCGCTGCGCATCAGAACATATGAGGTGAGATCGGGAAGCGCGGCCGGCGCGATCGTCTGGTCGCGCGCGGGGCTGGCGCCGGCGATGAGGGCGGCCACGGAAGCAAAGAGGAGCGTTCGGCGCATGGTCTTCCTTTTATCCATTTGGACTCCCCGATGCTAGCGCTTGGCCTTCGCGGCGAGGCGCTGGTCGAGGCGGGTGAGATCGATCACGAATCGTTCGTGCGTGCCGGTACCAATCAGCTCGTTCTCGTCGCGCGCGCTGACCTTGAGCTCGATGCGGCGGCCGTCGACCTTGGTCACCTCCGCTTCGGCCGTGACGCGATGCCCGACCGGCGTGGCGGCCAAGTGGCGAAGATTGACGCCGGTGCCGACAACGCTTTCGTTGGGCTCGAGATATTCGCGCACCGCGTTGAGCGCCGCGTTCTCCATGAAGAGGATCATCACCGGCGTCGCCAGGACGGGCGGCAGAATGGCATCCTTGAACTGGTTGGCGAGATGATGCGGCTGTACGACGAGCGAGTAGGTTCCTTTTGCTCCAAGCGGGACGGGGCGGATTTTGAGCTCCTATTCTCGACGTGAGGTTCCCCCCCTCACCCGACCGCCGCTACGCGGCGGCCACCCTCTCCCCGCAGGGGGGAGAGGGATTATGGTGCGCGGGCGGCGACGGTGGCGGCGGGTGCGTTCATGTTGTCCTTGATCACCATGCCGCCCTTCATCACGAAGCGCACGCGTTCCATCTCGCTGACGTCGGCAAGCGGATTGCCCGATACGGCGATGATGTCGGCGAATTTGCCCTTCTCGACGCTGCCAATGTCGTTCTCCCAGCCATAATTGAGCATGTGGGCGGCGTTAAGATAAGCGGTCTGCAGCGCTTGCACCGGCTTCATGCCCCATTTCGCATAATAGGCGAACTGATTCGCCTGCTTGCCGTGCGGAATGGTGGGCGAGGTGGCGCCGCTGCCGAACACGATCGTCACGCCGGCCGCGATTGCGCGCCTGAATGCCTGCTCCGCCAGCTTGATGCGCGAATTCTTGCCGCCGGTGGCCGCGAGGTCCTCTTTCTCGAGCGCGATCAGGTCGTCGAGCGTGGCGACGAAGGGAAGCTTCTTCTGTAACAGGACCCTGATCCCGGGCGCGTCGAGCTCGAGCAAATGATTGGGCGCATCGACTCCGGCATTGATGCAGCTGGCCATACCCTCGCCGCCATAGGTGTGGCAGGCGACTTTCAGGCCCAGGCGATGGGCTTCATCGACGACGGCCTGGACTTCCTCGAAGGTGAGCGACGGAGAATTGACCAGAGTCGCGTCGGCCTTCCACATGTGGACCTGCCCGGCGAAATCCTGCGTCGTGTAGATCTTGATCCAGTCGACGCCATGCAATTTCGCTTCGCGCACGGCGGCGCGCGCCAGGAACGGCGAATTGGGGTTCTTGTCCTCGGTGAATTTGTCGAGGAAGCGGATCGACTCGCTGTCGGGATAGTAGTTGGTGGCGCGCTGATTGATGGATTGGCCGACCACCTGCATGCGCGGACCCTGCACGAGGCCCGACCGGATCGAGTCGCGCAAGTCGACGGTGTTGAAGCCGCCGCGGGAGTCCATGTCGAGAACCGTGGTGAAGCCCGCCTCGAGATCGATGTACGCGTTCGACCACGCCATGAGCGCGCGCTTTGTCGGCGTGTCGCCGCCGGTGACGACGTGAACATGGGCGTCGATCATGCCGGGCATGACGGTGGCGTTGCTCATATCGATGATTCGTGCGCCGGCGGGAATGGCGAGGTTCGGACCGACGTCGGTAATGCGCTCGCCGCGGATCAGGATCACCTGATTGTTGACCAGAGTGCCCGACCGCGCATCGAACAGGCGTCCGGCGCGAATGGCGACGAGGTTGTTCGCCGGCGTGAGGTATTTTCCGGCGAACTGAGCGTCCGCCGGAGTGATCGTCAGTCCCGCGATAGCGCCGGCGAGAACGCCGAATAGTTTGCTCTGCCAATTCATGGATGCCTCCCTTTGTTCGCGAACCTTGGTTTGTCGGTAATTGCGGATAGTCTACACCGGCCAAGGCTGCCGCACAGCTTCCCGTTAGGGTAGAAACACGCCGCCGGAGACGTGGATGGTTTGGCCGGTCAGATAGCGGCCCTTGGGTCCGGCCAGAAACCGCACCATCGCGGAGACGTCTTCGGGGCGGCCGCGCCGGCCCGCGAGCGCGGTACGCGTGCGGCGATGCGCGGGCTCGACACCGCCTTCGCGCAGCGTGTCGATCATGCCGGGCGCCACCAGATTGACGGTGATTCCGCGCGGCGCGAGCTCGACCGCCAGAGCCTTGGTGAAACCATCGAGCCCGGCCTTTGCGGCCACAACGTGAGCGCGCCGCGCCGCGCCCAAATAGGCCGTCGAGCCGCCGATATTGATGATGGTGCCTTGGCTTTTCTCGAGCGCGGAAAGCGAGGCTTTGGCGCAGAGAAACGGTCCGTCGAGCGACACCGCCATGACGTCGCGCCAGGCTCTCAGCGTGATGTCTTCGAGCGCGGCTTCGGGGCGGATTCCCGCGTTGTTGACCAGAATATCGAGCCGGCCGTACTGCGTGAGGGTCTCCTCCACCATGCGAAGCACGTCGGCTTCGTTGGTGACGTCGGCCTGCACGGAAAGGGCCTTGCCGCCTTTGGATTCGATTTCGGCGACCGTTGCGCGCAAACCTTTGAGGTCGGAGCGCGACACCACCGCGACCTGAGCGCCGCCATCGGCGAGATCGAGCGCAATCGCGCGGCCGATATTTCGGGCGCCGCCGGTGACGATCGCGACGCGGCCTTCAAGCTCATGGATGCTCATCCGCGCGCGACCTTGAGATCGACCGCGCCGCCGCCCGCGATCTTCTCCAAGGCGGAAGCGAGCGCATCGCCTTGCGCGCGCGACCAGCCGCCGAAGCGCGCATTGTCGTGGAACTTGGCGAGAATCTCGGCCTGCGTGAGCGGTTCATGGGCGCCGCCGCGCATATGGGGCTTATTCACTTCGCGCACCGAGCCATCCTTCAGTGTAGCGCGGATATGGCCGGTGAAGTTGCGCGGATATTCGTCCTTGGGATCGACTACATAGGAGACTTTGGCCGCAAGCGCGCGCAATTTCGGATCCTTGACGCGCTCGTCGGTGAATTGCTCGAAGCCGCATTTGCCGTCGATGAAACCGGCGGCGATGCAATAGGGCGTCGAGAATTTTCCCGCATAGCCGTTGGGCGGCGCGTGTTTTTGGGCGAGCGGTTCCCACAGCCGGTGCACTGTGCCTTCGCCCACCTTGCAGACCATGGAAACAATGTCGTCGGGCTTGATACCGGAGCGCGCGAGCTCGATGGCGCAGTCGATGAAAGGCTGAGTCATAGTGCCGCAGGCATAGGGCTTGAACGCGATCGTTTCCAACACCCAATTCGAGCCGAGACCATCGAGCAGCGGCGCGAAGTTCGGCGTCTTCGAAGGCGCGAAGGCCTTGTAGAAACCATGGCTGCCTTCGAGCACAGTTGCGGGTCCGTTGAAGCCCGCTTCGGCGAGGAAGGCGGCGCGGATACCGGATTGCGCGGACGAGCCCGCGTGGAGTCGCTTGGTCCAGCTGCCGTCGGCGAGATATTCGATGATGCCCGAGGCAAGGCTTCCCGCAATGGCGATGGCGTGGGCGATTTTTTCGGCAGGCAAGTCGAGCGCAGCGGCGACGGCGGCGGCGGCGGCCGGCGCGCCGAGCACGGCGGTCGGGTGAAAGGCTGCCTTGTGGATGGCTTCGGGCGAAACCAAACTCATGCGGCACATGATCTCGAGCCCGACGGCGATGCCTTTCTCGACCGCGCGGCCTTTTAGTCCACGATGCTCGGCCGCGGCGAGCACGGCGGGAATGATGACCGCGCCGGCGTGAACCGGTCCACCTTCGAACGTGTCGTCGTAATCCTCGCCGTGCGCCGCGGTGCCGTTGACGAGCGCGGCGTCATAAGGACCGAAAGCGCCGCTGTGCCCGATGGCGGTGACGTTGCCAGACGACGCAATACTCGCGCGCGCCGCGCCGACATAGTCGTTGTTGCGCGCGGCAACGCAGAGACCGGCGACATCCAACATCAGAAGGTGGATCGTGTCGCCGGTCTTCGCCGGCAATTTCGCGGCATCCACGCGCGAGGCGAAGGACGAAATCTCACCGGCAATGCTCACGCGACGCCCGCCTTCCGCGCCTTGGCGGCGATACGCCACTCATTGAACAGCGAGCCGACGAGTATCAGGAGGGCGAGCCCCAGGAAAAGAATCGCAATCGGGTCCTCCAGGAAAATTCGCGGATCGCCGCCCGAGAGCACCAGGGAACGGCGATAGTTGGATTCGACGAGGCCGCCCAGGACCACGCCCAGAACCGCAGGCAGAAACGGCAAGCCGAAATATTTCATGAAATAGCCGAGGAGCCCCGCGGTCAGCACGACACCAATGTCGAACATCGAGGTGTGAACGGTGTACACCCCCGACAGAATTAGCGCGAAGATGAAGCCTGAAAGGTACGGCTTGGGCCGGTTCACCAGCCAAACGCAAACCGGCAAGATGAGCGAACCAATCAAGACTTGCGAGATATCGGCGACAAAGGAGCCTGCATAGAGGCCGGTGATCACATCGGCGTTTTGCTCGAACAGGCGCGGCCCCGGTAAGAGGCCGTGAATCAGCAATCCGCCGAGCAAGACGGCGGCGGAGTTGGAGCCCGGAATGCCGAAGCTCAGCAGCGGAATCAGCGCCGTGCTGGCAACGGTGTTGTTGGCGGTTTCAGGCGCGGCGACGCCTTCCTCCGAGCCGTGGCCGAATTTTTCGGGATGCTTGGACCAGCGCTTCGCCTCGTTATAGGCGATAAAGGAGGCGACGGTGCCGCCCGCGCCGGGCATCAAGCCCTCGACCGTGCCGATGGCGCAACCGACCGTTTGCGCACGCGCGATCTTCTTCATCATCGAGAGGCGCGGCAAACGCACGCGAATGGATGCCAGCGGCCTTGCAATTGTGCCGGTCACGCCCGTGCGAGTCATCAATTCGGTGACGGCATAAAGTCCGACCATGATGAAAAGCGGCGCAATCCCCTCCAGGAGATCGGGCGAGCCGAAGGTAAACCGGCTGACGCCCGAAACGGGATCGGTGCCGATCGTGGCGACCATCATCCCCAGCGTCGCGGCGGCGAGGCCCTTGAGCAAGGATTTGCTCGACAGCGACGCGATGACGGAAAGGCCGAGAATCCCCAAACCAAAATAGGTCGTCGGCTTGAAGAGCAGCGCCAACCGCGACAAGGGCTCGGTCAGCATGATCAGCATGGTGAGGCCGAAGAGTCCGCCGACCACGCCCGACCACAGCGAAATCCCCAACGCCTCGCCGCCGCGCCCTTGACGGTTCATTTCATAGCCGTCGAGGATGACGGCGGCCGCCGCGTTGGTTCCGGGCGTGCGGATCAGGATCGCCGGGATCGAGCCGCCATACTCCGCGCCGATATAGCAAGTGGCGAGCATCACGATCGCCGGCATGGGTTCGAGCGTATAGGTAAACGGCAGCAACAGCGCCATTGTGATGGATGCCGAGATCCCGGGCAGCGCGCCGCCAAGAATCCCCCAGATAAGCCCACCGATAGCGGCGGGCACGAGCGGGGTCGTGACCATCATCAGAAGAGCTTGTTCGAGATGGTTCACGCGCCCCCCGGCATTTCAGAAAAGAATGCCTTCAGGCTGCCGGACGCCGAGCACGACGTCGAACAGGAGCCAGAAGAAGACCGCGCCGCCGATGGCGACAGCGAACATGCGAATGGACGGCTTCATGCCTTCGTAGAGCGCGACCGCGACAAGCATCGTCACGAGCGCCAGTGGATAGCCGACAACGCTTGCCACCGGGAGGTAGAGCCAGCCGATGGCAAGAATGCCGAGCGCCCGCGGCCATGGCGCTTCGGGATCCTTGTCCTTGTCGGACGCGGGTGCTGCGGCGGGTGCCGTCATGAGCGCGCGCAGGCCGATTATCACTGCAATAATGGCAAGAAGCGCCGCGAGCACCGTCGGCAGCCCTGTCGGTCCAATTTCGTCCTCGAGCGTGCTCTGCTGAATCGTCAGCGTGGCCGCGTAATAGGCGGCAGCGATGAGGAGCAGCCCGATGCTGGCGACAACATCCTTCCGCATTATTTGATGACGCCGGTGGTTTTCAGGAAATCGCCGGTATCGGCGGCGAATTGCTCGACGAATTTTCCGTATTCGGCGTGCGAGATGAAATGAGGCGCGAGATTGTCCTCGACGTAGAACTTCTTGTACTCCGGATCGGCGAGGATGCGCTGCGCGGCCTCGTCCCAAATCTTGACGATGTCGGCAGGCAGACCCTTCGGTCCGGCGAGGCCGCGGAATTTCGTCACCACGACGTTGTAGCCGAGCTCTTTTGCGGTCGGCACGTCGGGGTAACCCGTCATTCTGACCGGGTTGAAGGTGGCGAGAAGCTGCACTTTGTGCCCTTCGAGCTGGGCACGGATTTCCTGAATCTCGCCAACACCCATGTCGAGCGTGCCGTTGAGCACATTGATCATCAGATCGCCGCCGCCGTTATGCGATACCACGGCCGCGTTGACCTTGGCCGCGGTTTTCAATTGCTCGGCGGCCTGGCGCTCCAGCGAAGCGGGATTGGCGGCGCCCCAGCGGCCGCGCGCGGCTTTGGCGCGGGCAAGGACGTCGTTCAAGGTTTTGTAGGGACCCCCGACGCGCGTATAGGCGATTTCGGAATCGTTGAAGAAGTTCACCAGGGGCTCAAGGTCGCGATAGGTTTTGGTTGGCTTGCTCAGCAGCGAGGTCAGCACATAGGTCGGGGTGGTGGCGTAGAGCATGCTGCCGTCGGGCTTCGCGGCGGCAACGCGCGCCACCGCCTTCGCACCCGAACCGCCTTCGTCGTTTTCGACGATGAAGGTGGCTTTGATGTATTTCTGCAAATATTTGAGCATATCGCGCAAGAGAACGTCGCTGCCCGCGCCCGGGCTCGAATGCGTGACCATCGTCACCACGCGATGCGGATAAGCGAGCGCCGCGGGCGTTTGCGCGCGAGCCGGCAGGGCGAGAGCCGCGGCGGCGGCCGCACCGCCAAGCATGAACTCACGTTTGTCGATCAATTCAAAACCCCTGTTCGGGCCTGAGAAACGCACTCTAGCGGCATACGCGCGCGCTGTCCTTAGCCCAAAACCCGGCTCTCTAGAAGTTAATCTCGATCGCTCGAGCGACGCCGCCTGCTGCGTGAGGCTTCAAGCCTACCTCGCGCCACCTACGGCCCGTGCGAGGTCGGCGTAATTGCCGACCGCGCCGTGGCCGCCCGCGAACTTGTCGGGCTGGATGCCGAACTTTTCCACGCCGCGAACGACCGCGACCATGTTGGGGTTGGCCGGCCCATTGATGGCCGGTCCGGGATTCCACAAATCGGTGACGAAGCCCATCTTGGCGTCGGGAATGTAGGGAATGAGGTAGCCTGCGGCATGGGCATTATCGAGCGAATAGGCTTCGATCACCCGGCCGCCTTCGGTCACGCTCCATTTGCCGTCCACCTCGATGACTTTGGGCGGCACGGACTTGATCCCGTAAGGGTTCAGCCCCTGGGGCGCGGCCAGTGCTTTGCGGAAGAAGGCGCCGTTGCCCTTGCCCACAACGATTGTCGCTCCCTGTGCCGCATAGGCGCGCAAACCCCCCGAATGATCGATGTGGTGATGGGTGAGGACGACGTAGCGGAACGGCTTGCCGGGATATTTCTTGGCCGCCGCGTCGATGGTCCATTGGGACAAGCCGTCGTCGCCCGGAGCCTCGAAGGCGACCAGCGAATTGTTGGTGGCGATGATCAGCGCGTTGTGGGACCCGCCGGTGACCATGCTGATATTGGGCCCGACATCGGTCAGTGCGAGATTGGCACCATCATCCGTATAAAGAGCTTCGGAATCGAGATAGAAGCCCGAGGCGAGGCGGCGGATCACCCATTGATAATTGACCTTGCCGATGGCGGCCGGCGGAGCCGCCTTGCCCCTGAGTGCAGGAGGAGCACGGAACGCATCGGCGGCAAGCGTCGTATTGACCGTCGCCTGGTTCACGGTCGTATCGAAAATCTTGACTCCGTTGAGCGTGTACACGGCGTGGAACGGCAGCTTGAATTTCATCACATCGCGCCAATCGGAGAGCGTCATATCGTAATCGGAGTCGCCCATCAGCTGGTCGAAGTCGCGCGTTCTCACGACCGCCGGAAGATGGGTGGCGGGATCGAACATCACGATGAAGGTGGCGTTATCGCCCCGGTATTGCACGGCAGAATAGGATTTGCCGCCGACGGTCTGTGCCGGATATTCCGAAATGCGTTCCGGGTGATCGTGCATCGCAAATACGATCCCGCTGCGCTCCTGCTCGCGCAAAAGCGCGCGCAGCCGCAATCCCGACATGGTGTGGAGCGGCGGATCGCCCTGAATCGCGCGCCGCGTCAGGGCGCCGTTGGCATCATTGCCGATCACGTAGCCGCCCTCAGGCGAATAGATTTCGGTGTAGGTCCGCATGCCGCCGCCGGCTCTCGGACGGACCCACTCGGTGCGGAACAATCCCCGCGTGCGGTCCCAGATCTGGACGAAATTCGACGAGCCCCCGTCGGGCTTCGTCAGATCGGCGACCGATTCGGACTCGCCCGGCTCCCATTGCTGCACGGTTCCTCTGAGGGTGACGATCACCAATTGGTCCGGCGGGCTCCCTTCGCCGGCATACCGGTCGGTATTGCCCATCGCCGTGTAGGCCGCGGCGGCGAGCGTCTGCTGCGGGTTCGCCGGTGCGGCGGGAGCAGCCCACGCGAGGGCGCCGATCCCGATGGCCAAACCGGTGGCGCCAATGAGCGCCGCAGCAATATTCACGAGTCCTCGACTCATCGATTGTCCTCCCTCGGATCGCCTATTTTCTTAAGCGAGAGAATAGCGCGACTGCGTCAACCCGGGCAACGTTCAGGGCAAGGCAACGAGCGCGGGCAATTCGGCCAGAGACTTGATCACGTAATCGGGGTTGCCCGGCAAGCGCTCGGGCCGTTGCGTGTAACGGTTACACCACACGACCCGCATCCCGAACGCCGACGCGGCATAGGCGTCCCAAGCGTTGGCTGACGAGAATGCGATCGCGTTCGCGGCGATCCCCAGACGATCGACAGGAAGCCGGTAGACTTTTGGATTGGGCTTGTACACGCCCGCCTCCTCAACTGAGAAAACAGCGTCAAGCAGATGACCGATTTTCGCTGCTTGGACGGCTGCGCTGAGCATCGTGGGCGATCCGTTGGAGAGAATCGCGGTCTTGAATCCTGCAATCTTGAGTTTTTCGAGTGTCGCCGGCACGTCCGCGAACGCGTCCAGAGTGAGATACAGATGCATCAGCCGTTCGCGCAACGTTGCGTCCGCGATGCCGAGGCTCTCCATCGAGAAATCGAGCGCATCTCCGGTAACCTGCCAGAAATCCGCGTGCCTGCCCTGGCTCGCCCGCAGCCAAGTGTACTGCAGCTGCTTTTCCCGCCACAGCGCGGTGAGCTGCTCGAATGTATCTCCCAGGACGTCGCGGCAGCGAGCCGCCGCGGAGGCGTAATCGAAAAGCGTGCCATAGGCGTCGAAGACGCAAGCCCTAATATTTTTCAACATTTTGCGCCCGTCATCGCTTGCCGCGCCTGCGTGAGGACGCAGCGATTGACGGAGCAGCCGTCCCTGCCGTCTGTCCGAAAAGAACTTTCATGGATTGCTTTGTCACCACCGCGGTGGTGTTGACCGCTCTGCCTTTTTCGTAGGCGCGGATGGTCGCGGGGCGCGCGGCAATCTCGGCTTTCCAGCGCTTGACGTTGGGAAAGTCGTCGATGTTCTGACTTTGCCGTTCGGGAAGCACCCACGGATAGCTCGCCATATCCGCGATCGTATAGGCATCGCCGGCCAGGTACCGCCGATCGGCAAGACGTCTGTCGAGCACGGCATAGAGCCGATTTGTTTCATTCAAGTAGCGGTCCGTGGCGTAGGGAAATTTCTCCGGCGCGTAATGGACGAAATGATGGTTCTGCCCGGCCATCGGGCCCAAATTGCCCATCTGCCAGAACAGCCATTGCAGAACCTCGACGCGGCCGCGCAAGTCGGAAGCGATGAATTGGCCGGTTTTCTCGGCGAGATAGAGCAGGATAGCACCCGATTCGAAAACCGATATCGGCCCATCGCCGGATGCAGGCGCATGATCGACGAGCGCGGGGATCCGGTTGTTCGGCGATATTTTAAGGAAGGCCGGATCGAACTGTTCGCCCTTGCTGATGTTGATCGGCTTGATCGTGTAGGGAATGCCGGCTTCTTCGGCGAACAGCAGAATCTTGTAGCCGTTTGGCGTGGTCCAGAAATAGACGTCGTACACTTCGAAAAAACCTTTCTGAATTTTGCGGCCGCTCGAAATCAAGTGTCCAAGGACCGCAACATGACGCGCGCGATGTCCTCGAGAACCTCGCGCTCGGGAGCCGTCTTGCCGACAAGACGAAGTCCCTGAGTGCTGGCGACGAAAAACCTCGCGAGCGCATCGAT
>WNFT01002991.1_pt1 | contig 14577 bp, 10 predicted proteins | sample 5400191 | NCBI WGS metagenome assembly WNFT01 (sample SAMN13153359, study PRJNA577476) | soil metagenome | isolation source: 80 cm saprolite under Madrone tree | place: USA:California | collected 2016-06-14
CTTCATGTGACCGTCCTGCTCGTGGCCATGGGCGTGATCGCACTCGTGGTGCTGTGGGCTTCCTACGGCTTTCGCGGCGCGCTCTCGCCCGATCCCGCCGTGCGCGAGGCCGGACGCGCGCTCCTGGCCGAGCCCTCGGTCGGCCTGCCGAGTGCCGCGGCGGTGTGGGCGGCCGACCGCGGGCTGCTGCCCGAGGACTACGTCCGCGGCTTCCTGTTCGTGATGAAGCACTCCGAGGCACGGCCCACCTTCCTGCTCGGCGGGCTTTCGGACCGCGGCTTCCCGTCGTATTTCCTGGTCACCTTTGCCCTCAAGACCCCGCTCCCCCTGGTCGGCCTGCTCGTGCTTACCGCCTTCGCGGCCCCGCGCCTGGCCTGGCGTGAAGCCGCCTTCCTGTGGCTGCCCATCGCGGTCTACGTGGCGCTCACGTTCGCCCGCGGTCTGCAGATCGGCCACCGCCACCTGCTGCCGATCTACCCGTTCCTGTTCGTGGCGGCGGGTAGGTCTTTCATCGACCCCCCTTCGTTCATCGACCCCCCTCCCTATCCCTCCCCACGTCGGGGGAGGGGAATGCTGTCCCGCGGGCTGCTCCGCGCTCTCGTGCTCGTCCTCACGGCCTGGTATGCGATCGGCACGCTGCGCGTGCACCCGCACTACCTCGCCTACTTCAACGAGCTTGGCGGCGGTCCGGGCAACGGCTATCGCCTGCTGGTCGACTCGAACCTGGACTGGGGTCAGGATCTGAAGGGGCTGAAGGCCTGGATGGACGCGCGGGGGGTGTCGCGGATCAAGCTCTCGTACTTCGGGAGCGCCGACCCGGCCTACTACGGGATCGACGCGGACACCCTGCCCGGCTACTCGGCTCCCCACCCGGCGCGGGTCACCCGGGAGGTCCGGCCGGGGGATCTGGTGGCGGTGAGCGCCACGAACCTGCAGGGCGTCTACCTCGATGCCGAGGACAGGCCGCTCATGGAGCGCTTTCGTCGCCTCGCCCCGATCGATCAGATCGGCTACTCGATCCTGATCTACCGCGCCGACTTCACCTGGCCCGCGCCCTGACCCGCATGCCCTCCCCCGTCCGGGATCGTCTCGGCGGCCCCCTGCTGGCCGTGGGCTCCCTGCTCGTGTTCCTGCTCCTGGCGGAAGGGGCCTTCCGGCTCTTCGGCTTCCTGCCCGAGCGTTACCGGATGACCGCGCGCATGGCCAACGCGCGCTGGACCCTCCTCCTCGACTGCTTTCCCACGAACCCGCGGGACTATTTCGACATCGACCTGCGGGAGCCCGCAAGCCGCGAGAAGTACCTCGGGGTGGCGCCCCTGCGCTTCGACACCGTGGCGCAGCGGGCGCCCTGGGCGGTGGAGTTCCGCTACAACGACCTCCGGTTCCGCGACGCTCCGCTCGGGCCGAAGCCGCCCGGGATGAGGCGGGTGATGGTGCTCGGCGACTCCTTCACCGAAGGCCAGGGGGTGAAGGAGCCCGACACCTGTGCGCGCGTCCTCGAGCGGCTGCTCAACGAGAGGGAGCCGGGGAAGTGGGAGGTCCGGAACTGCGGCCGGCGGGGAACGGACTTCCCGGCCCTCTACGAGGCCTTCGAGCAGATCCTGCCCTACGAGCCGGATCTCGTGATCTACGCCCTGGTCCTGAACGACGCGGACCAGTCCGAGGCCTTCCACGCCCGGCAGAGCTACGTCAACGACTGGATCGTGGATCGCGGTCGACAGGAGGACGACGCGGGGCCGGCAGGGCCCGGCTTCTTCCGCCCGCGGGTGCTCGACTTCGTGGCGGACCGGATCGCCGCCTACCGGATCGGCCGCGAGACCACGCGCTGGTACCTCGACATGTGGGGCGACGGCAACCGCGACGGCTGGGAGCGCACCCAGGGCTACCTGCGGGAGATGAACCGGAAGGCCACCCGCCAGCGCGCGCGCTTCCTCGTGGCCCCCTGGCCGCTCTTCGTCGCCCTCGAGGGCGCCTACCCCTTCGCTCCCGCGCACGAGACGATCGCCCGGTTCTGCCTGAAGGAGGGGATCGCGCACCACGACCTGCTGCCCGTCTTCCGCGGCCAGCCGAGCGCGTCGTTCTGGGTCCACCCGGTGGACCGCCATCCCAACGAGAAGGCCCACCGCCTGGCCGCGGAAGCTCTCGCGCCCGTGGTTCGCGACCTGCTGCGTTAGCCCGGCAAACATGAGCGCCCCGCACTCAACTCGTTCGGGAACGAGTTGAACAGGTCGACTTCTGTTCGAGGAATCAGAAAATCGTTGACCGGCCGCAACATGCCGGTTAGACTCAATCCTTTTGGTGAAGACGGTTTCAAGGGGGTTTCATGATTGATCGTCGTCTCGCCCTGGTCGTGTGCGCGGTGGTTGCCCTGGTCACGCTCCCGATGGGAGGTTGCGGAGGGGGCACCACGCCGACGTCAACCCCCCCTGTCACCCAGAGTCCGATAGCGGGGCCTACACCTCCGACCAGTCCGGCGAGCCTTTCCTGCCCGCTCGGCAAGGGCACGGCCAACTCCACCTGCGGATCCGGAACCAACCAGCTGCAGGGTCACGTCGACGCCGCCATCGACAAGGTGGTGGCCGCCCATCCCGAGTACTTCGTCCTCACCGAACAGCAGGGACAGGGCAGCGGCCAGTACCGCGTGCGCGACGCCAACGCCTTCATCCAGGCCGTGCTCGTCGTCCTGCAGGGGCAGGGCATGTGCGCCTTCCGCATCCCCGAGCACAACGAGATCCAGGTGAAGAGCTCGAACGAGCTCAGCGAAGAGTACGAGATGGTCAGCGACCGCGGCTTCATCCACCGCGGAACTTCCGCGTGCCTCCGAAGCTGCACCCCCGCCAACTTCCCGCTGGACGTGGGGGACCCGGTGGCCCGCATCTTCGTCGGGATCTTCCGATTCCGGTGCGTCGGCGGCGTGACCGCGCCCCCCACCTACGAGAACATCGTTCCCCTCGCCTGCGACGCCGTCATCACCGCCACTCCCAAGGACAAGGATGGCGTGAACGTCCCGTGGTGGCTCCACAGCATGAACGTCGAGTTCTGGGTTCGCGATGGAGAGGGCAACGTCATCGTGCTGGGCGACGTCCCCGACGAGCCCTTCAACAAGTGGATCTATCCGAAGGGAGTCGGTAGCTTCAGCGTCTGTGCGGCGGTCGATGGCCGCCAGACCTGCATGAACGCGAAGGTCATTCCCTAGGCCAGCGTCTAGAGGTCCCAGGCGAGGCGGAGCGCGAGGCTGGTGCCGCCGAGCAGGAGGCCGAGGACGGCCGCCTCGGAGCGGCTCGGGCCCGCCGAGCCCTGCTCGCCACCGCGATGCGCCAGCGCGGCCACCAGCAGAACCGGCATCAGGGGGATCCAGATCCGGCCCACCTCGCCGCGGGTGGTGCCGGAGAGCCACAGCAGGCCGAGCCCGAGGGCGAGCATGGCCGTGAAGCGGTCCGGGGCCTCGGCACGGCCGTCGAGGGTGGCCCGCGCGGCCTCGGTCACGCGTCCGAGCGCGAGCACCGCGACCGGCACCCCCAGGAACAACGCGAGGTCCAGGGGGTTGAAGAGCAGCCACAGGCCGTAGCTGCGCACGGCCGTGTAGGCCTCGTGGTGGATGGCGAGCGCGGTCCGGGCGGCCGCGATCGGCTGGTGACCGAGGGCCGCGGTGGCGGCGATCACACCCGCGGCCACCGCCGCGGCGGTGAGGGCAGCGGCCGCCGCCCGCCGCCGCGCCGTGCGGTCGTCCGCGACGCCGGCCAGGGCTGCCAGGCCGGCGATCCCGAGGAACGCGGCCGATCCGTACGACACGAGGAGTGCTATGCCCCCGGCGAGCCCCGCGACCGCCGCCGGGAGGCGCCGTACGTCGCCCGCCCCCGCCCTGGCCAGCAGCGCCGCCGCCGCGGCGATCGGCAGGGCGAGCGCCTGATCGAACTGCGGGACCAGGACCGTGGCCCCGGGGATGAGCAGCCACAGGAGGCCGACCCGCGTGCCCGCCAGCGCGTCGCCGTTGAGCCGGGCCGCGAGGGAGGCGATCGGCCAACACGCCGCGGCCCCGAAGAGCATCAGCAGCAGACCGCCGAGGAGGGCCGCGGCCTTCGAGGCTTCCGTGTTGGGCGCCCGGGGCGGGCGCGTCTCATCGTGGCCCTGGGCGCCGAGCAGCACCCGGGTGAGGGCGGGGGAGGAGTCGCAGAGGGCGATGAGGCCCCGATAGAAGAGCACGGGACCGGGCGGGTGGGTGGCCGCGTGCTTGGCGGTGTCGCGGAATGCCGGAAGCAGCGCCGCGTGTCGCCGGAGGAACGCACCGGGGTCGGCGGCTTCCGGCGAGATGGCCACGGTGTAGTACGAGGTGTACGTCCGTGACATTACGCGGGAGGCGAGCGTGGGCAAAGCACCCGAGGGCTCGAGGCCGAGGAGGGCCAGGGAAAAGCCGCATCCGAGGATGGTCCCGGTCGTGAGGAGGACCCGGGTGGCCGCCACCGGCCGGCGCCGGGCCCCCGCCGAGCCCGACGCCGCGAGCAGCCCGAGGAGGGCGGCGCCGGTCAGAAGAACGGCAAAGTAACGCCCGCTCGCCGGCTCGGAGCGGCGCGACCACTGCCACTCGGGCGGATACGGGGCGGGCCCCCGGATCTCGGGCGGCCGGTCGAGCCCGACGGCTGCCAGGACGAGGACGCCGAGCAGGACCGGGAAGGCGAGCCTCGTTAGAACTTGACCTCCTTGACCTTCCCGTTCTCGAAGATGACCGTGAGGTCGGGGTAGGTCCAGCGGGTGGTGTTCTGGAAAGTCAGCTCCTTCTGGGGCCGGCCCAGGGTGTCGAGCACCTCGAGCGGGGTCATCCCCACCTTGATCTCCTTCCTGGTCGTGGAGGCGGGGGCGGCGGCCGAGGCGCGGGCCGGGGCGTTCGACGTCGGCCTCGCGCCCCCCGCGATCAGCTGGGCGGCATAGGTACGCGCCTGGGCCTCGCTCGGAAACGCCCTCAAGTAGGTCTCGACGTAGTCGATCGCCATGGGCGCGTCCGCGGCGGTCATCACCTGCGACTTGGGGACCGGGAAGAAGAACTTGAAGTTGGTGGCCACGGGCTCGCGCTTGGTGCTCTTCCCGAAGCCGCTGCCCCGCGTCACCTTCTTCGCTTCCACGGAGACCATGCGCAGGTCGACCCGGTTGTCCTTGTAGCTCATGGAGGCCAGCTCCACGACCTCGCCCAGATCGAGGAAGTCGGCGGCGGTCTGGTCGAAGTCCAGCAGGCCCTCCGAGGTCCTCCAGTTTCCGTCGACCACGTCGACCGAGTAGTGGGCGTTCGTCGAGTCGCCCTTCACCCCGTAGATCGAGGTGGTGGCGACCCCGGGCTGCATCACGACGGCATAGGTGCGCCCGACCCAGAACTTCCGCTCGAAGGCGGCCTTGAACTCCGACGGGAGCTTCTCCGCCCGGAGCGTCCCCGCGGCGGCCAGGGCGAGGACGACGGCCGGCAGCACGTGTCTGCTCATCGACGTACCTCCTGAAGGTTGGGCCCTGATGTTAGCACCGCCGGCCGCGGCTCAGCGGAGGGGCGAGTCGGGCCGCTCCCCGCAGAGGAGCGAGAGGGTGGCGCCCTCCTCCGCGAGGCCGAGGCATTCGAAGAGGTTGCGGACGTGCTGGCCGAGGCGGCCGCTGCGCGCCTCGGTCTCCAGGATCGCGTCCACCAGGGCACGGGCCCTCTGGGCCGCCGCGTCGGCCGAGGAGAGGGCCTCCTCCGCGGGCGGGTCCTCGTCGAACGCACGCATGCCCTGCTCGAGGGCGTCGAAGGCGCCGTGCAGCCCCAGGGCGCCGCCGTTGCCCCCCTCCCCGAATGCACCCAGGGCCTCGAGGGTGCGCCCGATGCGGGCCGCGATCGTCCGCGCGTGGGGGAGGTTGATCCGGACGTAGCGCTGGTAATCCCTGTCCTTCAAGCGACCTTAGCCTACCAGGGGGCCGCTCGTTTCCTCCCGCTGCGCGGCCGTGGTAGCTTTAGCGTTCGGCCCCTGGCCGTCCCCCCCCATGATCGTCAAGGAGATCCTCGAGAACGGCCTCACCCTTCTCACCGAGTCCATGCCCCACGTACGGAGCGTGGCGGTGGGGGTATGGCTGAAGCGGGGGAGCCGGCACGAGACCCCCGAGCAGACCGGGATCAGCCACTTCATCGAGCATATGGTCTTCAAGGGGACGAAGAACCGCACCGCGGAGCGGATCGCGGCCGAGGTGGACTCCATCGGCGGCTACATGGACGCCTTCACCGCCAAGGAGTACGCCTCCTTCCACTTGAAGGTGCTCGACGAGCACCTTCCCCTCGCGATCGCCATCCTGGGTGACGTGGTCCTGAACCCGCTCTTCGATCCCCTCGAGATGATCAAGGAGAAGAAGGTCATCTTCGAGGAGATCAACATGGTCGAAGACACTCCGGACGACCTCGTGATGGAGCTCTTCACCCAGGCCTTCTGGCCCGACCATCCCCTCGGCCGGCCCATCCTGGGGACGAAGCGCAGCGTGGAGAGCTTCCGGCGCCAGGACCTCGCGTCCTTCTTCAAGCGGGTCTACCACCCCGGCAACATCGTGATCGCCGCCGCGGGCAACCTCGACCACGGGAAGACGGCCGCCCTGGTGCGCCGGCACTTCGGCGCCCTCACGGACGGCCGCACGCCCCGGAACGGCCACGCCCCGAAAGCCCGGGCCCGCATCGTCACCCGGGCCAAGAAGGAGCTGGAGCAGGTCCACCTCTGCCTGGGCACCCGGGCGTACCCTCAGGGCCACCGGGACCGCTACGGCACCTACATCCTCAACACCGTGCTCGGGGGGAGCATGTCCTCGCGCCTCTTCCAGAACGTGCGGGAGAAGCGCGGCCTCGTCTATTCCATCTCCTCCGGGCTGACCGCCTACTCCGACGCGGGGATCCTGAGCGTGTACGCGGGGACCAGCCTCGACTCCGTCGATCAGGTGGTCCGGCTCACCGTGGAGGAGTTCCGGAAGCTCCGGGGCGAGCGCCTGCCCGCGGAGGAGCTGCGCCGCGCCAAGGACCACCTCAAGGGCAGCCTCATGCTCTCCCTGGAGAACACGGGCAGCCGCATGAGCCACCTGGCCCGGCAGGAGATCTACTTCGGCCGCCAGATCGACCTCGACGAGCTGCTGGCCGGCATCGAGGCGGTGAGCGCGGACGACGTGCAGCGCATCGCGAACGAGCTGCTCGGGGGTCCGCTCGGCGCGAGCGTGCTCGGCAACCTGAAGGGCTGGCGGCCGAGGGCGGCCGCCCTCCGGGTCTGAGCCCTGCTTTCGGAGGAAGCCGATGAAGAATTGGGGCGGGCTCGCGGTCGCCGCGTGTCTGCTGGCGGGGAGCGGGATGGCGGGGGCCGAGAAAGCCGACGTCGCGGCCCTCGCCTGGCTGGCCGGCTCCTGGCAGGGGACCGCGGGCGGGGTCGAGATGGAGGAGCTGTGGCTGCCCTCCAAGGGCGGGGCGATGGTCGGCCTGCACCGGGACGTGGCGGGAGGCCGGATGGTCTCCTTCGAGTTCCTGCGCATCGAGTCCGACGCCGACGGCCTCGTCTACCTGGCGAGCCCGAGGGGCCGGCCCGCCACTCCCTTCCGCCTGGTGGAGAGCGCCAAGGGCAGGGTCGTCTTCGCGAACCCGCAGCACGACTTCCCGCAGCGGATCCTCTACTGGCTGGCGGATGACGGCCTGCTGCACGCCCGCATCGAGGGCGAGCAGCGCGGAAAGCCGGCGAACGAGGAGTGGGCGTGGAGGCGAGTGCAGTAGACTATGGGCCGTGAGCCTTCGCTTCCGCGTGCTGGGGTCGGGTAGCTCCGGCAACGCCACCCTCGTCGAGGGCCACGGCACCTTCCTCCTGATCGACGCCGGCCTGGGGCCACGCTCCCTCGCCGAGCGCCTCCAGTCCGCGGGAGTCGACCCCTCGTCCCTCGCGGCCGTGCTGGTCTCCCACGAGCACGGCGACCACGCCCGGGGCGCCGCCGCCTTCTCCGCGAAGTGGGGAGTCCGGCTCTGCGGCTCCCGCGGGACCTACGCGGCGGCCGGCTTCGGAGCGGCCGAGATCGCGGGCTACGACGTGCTCGAGGCGGGCGAGACGCGCGGCTTCGGGTCGGTCCGGGTCACGAGCGTACCCGTCCCCCACGACGCGGCCGCCCCTTTCGCCTTCGTGATCGCCTCCGAGGGGGACCGCCTCGGCCACGCCACCGACCTGGGCCACGTGAACCGCAGCCTCGTTCAGGCTTTCCGGGGCTGCGACGCCGTCCTCATCGAGTCGAACTACGACCCCGGCCTCCTGCGCGACGGCCCGTACCCCTGGTCGCTCAAGGAGCGCATCCTCGGCGGGGAGGGCCACCTCTCGAACGGCGACGTGGGGCGCTTCCTGGCCAATGGCCTCGGGGAGGCGTGCCGCACGGTCGTGCTGGCCCACCTCTCCCAGAAGAACAACCACCCGGAGCTCGCGCGCATGGCGGCCGAGGAGTCGTTGGGCGGGCGCGGGCGCAGCAACGTGCGCCTCACCCTGACCGGTCCCGAAGGCACGTCCTGGATCGAGGTGAGCCGGCCGGCCCCCGAGCGCGACAAGAGGCCGGGTCAGCTTCGGCTGTTCTGAGCTCGGGCGCCCGGGCCTTCGGCGTATTGGTCAGGGCTCGTCGGCGAGCGTCTTCATCTCCTGGCAAGCGGGGAGGTAGCCCCCATCGCACGCCTTCTGGTAGAGCGAGCGCGCCCTCTGAGGGCTCCTTGGGACGCCGGTGCCGCTCCGGTGCATGAAGGCCAGGTTGCTACAGCCCTGCGGATCGCCATCGGAACACCCCTTGCCGAGGAGACGGACCGCTCGGGCCTGATCCTCGGGCACGCCCGTGAAGGCGTATGCCAGGCCCCAGGCTGTGCAGCCAGGCGCGAAGCCCCCTTCGCATGCCTTGCGGTGCAGGCTCGTGGCACGCTCGACGCTCTTCGTGACGCCGTCACCCCCCCGGTACATCGTACCCAGCGCGGCGCAACCGCTCAGGTCACCCCCGTCACAGGCCTGCGCATAGAGCCGGGCGGCGTGCCCCGCATCGCGAAGGACCCCGAAGCCCCCGTGGTAGGCGGCTCCCAGCTCGACGCAACCCCGCAGGACGCCGTCGTCGCAGATGGACTGCAAGAGGGCCAACGCTCGGGCAGGGTCAGGGGGGATCCCCTTGCCGTAGAGGAGGGCCCACGCCAGGCGTCGGCAACCCTCCGAGTCCTTGGTGTCGCAGGCCCGCTGGTAGAGGCCTGCGGCCCGGGCCTCGTCGGCCGGGAGCCCGCGGCCGCCCAGGAGCAGGTCGCCCAGATAGTTGCAGCCCAGGGCGCTGCCGCCTGAACAGGCCTTCTCGTACAGCGACGCCGCCCGCGGCGCGTCCTTCGGCGCGCCCGCTCCCCGCGCGTGGAGGGAGCCGAGATAGAAGCACCCCTCGGCGTAACCGGCTTCGCAGGCCCTCTGATAGAACGCTAAGGCCTGCGCGTCGTCGCGCCCGACCGCCTGGCCTTTCTCGTAGGCCCAGCCCACCATGGTGCAACCGTACGAATCGTGCCCCTCACACCCCTTGCGGAAGAGCTCGAGCGCCCGTGCCGGGTCGCGCGTCACGCCCGCTCCCTGGAGGTAGGCCCTGGCGACCCGGGAGCAGCCGTCGCCGTCCCCCAGCTCGCAAGCCTGTCGGAATGCCTCCGCCGCCCGCGCCTCGTCCTTCGCGCCGCCCCGCCCCTCCTGGACGAGCCAGCCGAGGCGCCGGCAGGCCCAGGCTTGGCGCCCCTCGCAGGCCTGCGTGTAGAGCGCTGCCGCCCGCTCGTCGTCGCGGGCGATCCCTCGTCCCTCGCTCACGGCCTCCGCGAGCCAGCCGCAGGCGTCCGCGCTTCCGAGGTCGCACCCGTGCCGGAAGAGCAAGGCGGCCCGCTCGGAGTCCTTCGGTATCCTCTCCCCATTCGTGAGGAGCGCGCCGAGCGAGGTGCACGCGAAGCCCTGGCCGCCGTCGCAGCCTTTCTGGAAATGGACGGCGGCTTCGGCGGCGTTCGTCGCGGTTCCTCGCCCGAGGCTCTCCATCCAGCCCAGATAGGCGCAGCCGACGGCATCGCCGTCATTACAGGCGCGACGGTAGAGCGTGACCGCTCGGGAGTCGTCCCGTTCGATCTCCTCCCCCTCGTGGAGCATCCAGGCCAGTTGTGAGCACGCCCGTACGCCCCCGGTGTCGCAGGCGCGTGACAGGAGGGTCGCGGCGCGGCCGGCGTCTTTCGCCACGCCGCGCCCGTATCGATGCATGAGCCCCAGGCTGAGACAGCCCTCCGGGTCGCCCGCGCTGCACGCCTTGTCGTAGAGATTGGAGGCGCGGCCGGGGTCGGCCTGGCCCCCCTCTCCCGCCTCCATCAGACGACCGAGCAGTGTGCAGGCAGTGGACCGCCCCATCTGGCAGGCCCGCTCCCAGAACGCCGCCGCTTTGCGGCCGTCCGTGCTGCCGTCCGTGCTGGACGCGTGGACGTAGCCGAGGAACTCGCATGCCCCTGGCAGCCCGCCGTCGCAGGCTCGGGTGAGGAGCATGATTGCTTCGGCGGCGTCGGGCTCGACGCCGCGTCCCCCGACGAGGAGGCGCCCGAGGCGGGCGCAGTCGGCCAGGGTGCCGTTATCGCAGCTCTGTCGGAGGCGTTGGACGGTGTGGGCCGCCTCACGGTCCGGTACCGTCGTTCCGTCGAGCAAGTCCAGGCGGAAGACGCAGGCGTCGAAGACCCCCGTGGCGCAAGCCTCGGCGAGGAGTTGGCCGGCGCGGCTCTCATCCTTCGCGACCCCCTCGCCCCGCTGGTAGAGAAGGCCCAACCGCGTACACGACTCCGGGTCCCCGGCGCTGCACGCGCGTGCCAGGCAGGCGGCGGCGCGGCCGAGATCCCGCATCACCCCCTGCCCCGAGAGATACAGTCGGCCCAGGGCCGCGCAGCCGGCGCGCTCACCGGCGGCGCAGCTCTCCTCCAACAGCGCGGCCGCCCGGCCCGCGTCCCGGGGCACGCCCTCGCCGACCACGTAGAGCCCCGCGAGCAGGGTGCAGCCAAGGGCCTCCTTTGCCGCACAGGCCTTCTGGAAGAGCGCGACCGCACGGCCCCCATCCTGGGGGACACCCTGCCCGCGCCACAGCAACGCCCCAAGCTGGGTGCACCCGAGGGGCTCTCTCTCGTCGCAGGCCACCGATAGCACAAGATAGGATCCGGCGGCCGTGACGCCGAGCTTGCGGCTCTTGCCATCGCGCCACACCTCGAGCCGGACCTCGCGGCCGACCCGGAGGAGGCGGTCGATCGCGGCGTGTGCGACGCCGGTCACCGGCCGGCCCTCCACGCTCATCACCACGTCCCCGGTGCGGACGCCGGCCCGCTTGGCCGGCCCCCCTCCGTAGACGTGGAGCACCAGCAGCCCGCCCCGCGGCAGCGGGACCTTCAGCTTCTGCCGCACGTCCTCCGGGAGGGGAACGCTCAGGAAGCCCAGGGTGGGCGGGCCCGCGGTGGCGGGATCGAACGCAGGCTTTCCAGGTCCCTCAGGTGCGGCCGGCGCGCCCAGGGTTGCCGCCGCCAAGAGAAGGAGGAACATCGCCACCCCTCGATGCGCAACCGGATCGAGTCTACACCGGCTCCAGCGCCGGGTAGACCGGCTCCCACATCGCGGCCGCGACGGCGCCGGGGATCTCGGCGTCGGGGAGAGCGCGCCCGAGCCCCTGCTCGCGGGCCTCGCGCACCACCGTCTCCGCCACCCGGGCCGTCACCCGCCGGAGCTGGCCCATGGGCGGGAAGAGGATGCCCTCGGCCAGATCGGCCGCGCTCACCTCCGCGGCCAGGGCCGAGGCCGCGGCCGCGAACAGCGCGTCCGTCACCTCGCGGGCTTCCGCCACCAGCGCGCCCAGGCCGACTCCCGGGAACACGAAGGCATTGTTGCCCTGGCTGATGCGCACCCGGCGGCCCGCAAGCTTGACCGGCGCGAACGGGCTCCCGGTGGCGACAAGGGCGCGCCCGTCGGTCCAGGCCAGGACGTCTGCGGGCGTGGCTTCGGCCTGGCTCGTAGGGTTCGAGAGCGGGAAGACGAGGGGCCGGGCCGCGTGCCGGGCCATCTCGCGCACCGCCGCCTCCGTGAAGGCGCCGGGCGCACCGGAGGCGCCCACGAGGGCGGTGGGCTTCAGCGCCCGGACCACGGACCGGAGGTCCCGGCTGCCTTCCCCGAGACCGCAGCTCTCGGCGAGGGGCGCGGGCCAGGACAGGTCCCGGCGGTATTCGAGGTCCGACCCGACGACCAGGCCATCCACGTCCACCAGGGCCAGGGCGCGGAGGAGGCCCTCGTCCTGCACGCGCGCCCGCGAGGGCCGCGCGGACCAGCCGGGCGATCCCGATCCCCGCCGCCCCCGCCCCCACCACGACCACTCGCTGGGCCGCGAGCGGGGTCCCGGTCGCGCGCGCGCCGGCGAGGAGTCCCCCCAGGACAGTGGCGGCCGTCCCCTGGATATCGTCGTTGAACGAGGGCAGCTCCGCGCGATAGCGATCCAGGAGGCGGAACGCGTTCCACTGCTTGAAGTCCTCCCACTGGAGCAGGGCCTTCGGGAAGCGGAGCTTCACCGCGCGCACGAACTCGTCGACGATCTGGTCGTAGGCCTCCCCGCGGAGCCGCGGCTGCCGCCACCCGATGTAGAGGTCGTCCTCGATCAGCCCCGCGTTGTCGGTGCCCACGTCGAGGCTGACGGGCAGGGTCTGCGCAGGATGGATCCCCGCCGCCGCCACGTAGATCGCGACCTTGCCCACCGGGATGCCCATCCCGCCCGCCCCCTGGTCGCCCAGGCCCAGGATGCGCTCGTTGTCCGTGACCACGATGAGGCGCACGTCGTCGAAAGGGGCGTTGGCCAGGACCTCCGCCATGCGCCCGCGATGCTCCGGGGTGATCCAGAGGCCGCGGGCCCGCCGGAAGATCCGGCTGTACTGCTGGCAGGCCAGGCCCACGGTGGGGGTGTAGACGATGGGCAGGAGCTCCTCCAGGTGGTCACAGAGGACGCGGTAGAAGAGGTGCTCGTTGCGGTCCTGCAGGGCGGCCAGGCCGATGTAGCGCTCGAGGGGATCCGCCTTGCGGACGATGTTGCCGTAGGCCCGGCGGGCCTGCTGCTCCATCGTGCTCACCACGTCGGGGAGCAGGCCCTCGAGCCCCAGCTCCCTCCGCTCTTCCCGGGTGAACGCGGTGGAGCGATTGCACATCGGGTGGTTCAGGAGCTGCGGGCCCCGGAGGCGGATCTCCACCCGCTCCCTGCCCTCGGGACCGTGCTTCCGACGGTACGCCTCCACCTCACTCTGCTTTCTGGGGTGTCTTCCCGAGCAGGTGCTCCTCCAGGAAGCGCAGGGTGTGGCCGCGCATGACGGCCTGTCCCGCGCGACGGGCGGCCCCGTGCCCCTCGCCCTCGACCAGGATCAGCCTCGAGGGGACGCCGCGGGCCGCGAGCGCCTCCTGCATCTGCACCGCCTCCCCCGCGGGAACCCGCGGGTCGTCCAGGCCCTGGATGAGCAGCAGCGGCGCCTTCACGCGGTCCACGTAGGTGATCGGGGAGAGCTTCTGGAGGGCTTCCTTGTCCTTGTTGGGGTCCCCGTACTCGGTGGTCCGCAAGAGCCGGCGGTAGGGGGCGGTGTTGTCGAGAAAGGTGAGCAGGCTCGAGAAGCCCACGATCGAGGCCCCCGCGTCGTAGGTCCCCGCGAACATCGTCATCCCCACGAGGGTCGAGTAGCCGCCGTAGCTGCCCCCCGTGATCGCGACCTTGGGGGCCCGGCCGCCGCGGGCGTAGTGCTCCCGCGCGTACTTGCCCGCGTCGTCGATGTCGGTGATCACCTGCAGGCGCTTGGGGCCGTTGTCGGCGTCGAGCCAGGCCTTGCCGTAGCCGTCACTGCCCCGGACGTTGGGCTCGATGAAGATGAATCCCGCGTCCACGAAGAGCTGGGCGTAGGGGCGGAAGCCGGGCTCCGCCTGGCCCTCGGGACCGCCGTGAAACTCCACGACCACCGGGCAGGGGTCGCCCCCCGCGGGGGCCTCGGGCGCGCAGCGGGAGGGGTAGCGCACGAGCATCGGGATCTTCGTACCGTCGCGAGCGGGATAGCTCTCCAGGCGCACGACCGCGAACGTCGCGAGGTCCACCTCGGGGGCGCTGGGCAGCACCCACTGGGTGAGGCTCTGCTTCTCCCAGTCGTAGACGTAGTTCGTGCGCGGGGCACGGCTGGTCTCGACCCCGAGGGTGACGTAGCGGCCGTCCCGGCTGGGGGGCCCCGCGTAGACGTGGTCGGCGTCCTTGATCTCCGGGAAGGGGGCGGGCTCGAGGGTGTGGGCGTCGAGCACGCGCAGGCGCGTATAGCCGCCGTCGTTGAGGGTGTAGTAGACGTGGCGGCGCGCCTGGTCGATGGAGAAGCCGGAGACGTCCATCTTCATCTCGGCGGTGACGGCCAAGAGCCCGCCCTGGGGCTTCCAGCGGTAGAGCCGACGGAAGTCCCCGAGCTTGTTGGTGAGGACGAGCAGCTCCGCGGGGTCGGCCGCCCAGGCGACGCTGTACTCGGTGGTCTCGCCCTGGCCGAGGAGCGGCCGGAGGGTGCGGCCCCTG
>WNFT01002992.1_pt1 | contig 14576 bp, 14 predicted proteins | sample 5400191 | NCBI WGS metagenome assembly WNFT01 (sample SAMN13153359, study PRJNA577476) | soil metagenome | isolation source: 80 cm saprolite under Madrone tree | place: USA:California | collected 2016-06-14
ACTTCGCGCCGCAGGGCCAAACGAAGATATGCAACGAAGGGTGGGCCTCGTACTGGCACTCGACGATCATGACCACCCGCGCCCTCAAGGACAGCGAGATCGTCGACTACGCCGACCACCACTCGGGCACGATGGGAACCCGCCCCGGCGCCATCAATCCGTACAAGCTCGGGATCGAGCTCTGGCGCCACATCGAGGATCGCTGGAACAAAGGCCGCTTCGGGAAAGAATGGGACGAGTGCGACGACCTGCGCGCCCGACGCGCGTGGGACAAGAAGCTCGGCCTGGGCCGGCAGAAGATCTTCGAGGTGCGCAAGCACTACAACGACGTCACCTTCATCGACGAGTTCCTCACCGCGGACTTCGCGGCCGAGCAGAAGCTCTTCGTCTACGGCTTCAACGAGAAGGCGAACCGCTGGGAGATCCTCGACCGCGAGTTCCAGAAGGTGAAGAAGAAGCTCCTGCAGCAGCTCACCAACTTCGGCCAGCCGATCATCGAGGTGGTCGACGGCAATTTCGAGAACCGCGGCGAGCTCTTGCTCGCGCACCGGCACGACGGCGTCGACCTGCGCATCGACTACGCCAAGGACACCCTGGTGAACCTGCAGGCGATGTGGCGCAGGCCGGTCGGGATCATCACCCGCGTGGATGGCAAGGGCGTGCTGATGCGGTTCGACGGCCGCGATCACACGGACCGCAAGGTCGAGCTCTGATGGGTGGCACCGGCCCCGTGGTGGAGAAGGGCACGCAGGGCCTGGTGGCGCGGGCATTCAGCACCCTCATGGTGGTGGCGCTCGTCGGATCGCTCCTCATGCTGCGCAGCCGCGCTCGCAGCGAGAACGAGATGGCCATCAGAGGCTGACCTGCACGTCGCGGTCATCTCCAGCGGAAGAGGCGCAGGGCAGCGAAGAACGTCACCAGCGCGATCCCGGCGAGCAACCCGATCTGGCCGGCCACAGCGGTCAGGCCCGCTCCGTCGATCATCACCGCTCTCAGCCCGTCGTTCAGCGCCGTGAGCGGCAGGACGCGCAGGAAGGGCTGCACGGCGTCCGGGAAGCGCGAGGTGGAGAAGAAGACGCCGGAGCCCACGAACATCGGCAGCATCACCAGGTTGATCAGGCCGGTCACCGTCTGCGTGTTCTGCGCGCGGGCGGCGACCAGGAGCCCGATCCCGGCGAATGCCAGCGCGCCGATCAGCGAGACGCCGAGAAGGAGCGCGAAGGATCCGGCCACGCCGACCCGGAAGACGAGCCAGGCGAACCCGAGCAGGACCGGCAGCTCCATGAGCAAGAACAGCGCGCGCATCACCACGAACGACCAGAGGAACTGCGCGCGCGACATCGGCGTCGCCACCAGTCGCTTGAGCAGCTTCTTCGTCCGCATGTCCACCACGATGTAGCCGACGCCCCACATGCCGGCCGACATGAGGTTCATGCCGAGAAGCCCCGGAATGAGGAAGTCGATGTAGCGCGAACCCGGCTCGGTGACAGGCTTGTCGATCGTCGCCGGCGCTCCGCGGGGGTGGAGCGCGGCGTCGGCGAGTGCCCGCGCGAGGCGGCTTTCGGCACGGGCCGGGTCGTAGAGATAGACGATCGGGGACCCCGCGAGGACGACGAGGTCCACCTTGCCGGTGCGCAGCGCCTCCCTCGCCTCGGCTTCCCCGAGCAATCGCGGGCGAAGCTGCGGGTCCGCCGCCAGAGAACGCTCCAGCTCCCCCGACACGACCGCGACCGGAACCGGTTCCGCCGTCCGGTTGCGGAAGGCGATTCCCAGCGCGATGGAAAGAAGCAGGGGGAATCCGAACGTCCAGAACACCGCTCCAGGCTCACGAAAGAACAGGCGCAGCCGGGCCAGCGTCAGCTCCCAGAGGGCGGGACTGATCGGGGCGGACTTCGGGCCGGCGGTCGGGGCGTTCACTCGCGCAGGTGCCTTCCGGTGAGGTGGACGAAGACGTCTTCCAGCGTCGCCTGGTGTGTCGACAGATGTGTCAGTCCCAGCGGCTCCGCGCGCGCGAGGATCGCCGGCAGCGCGAGATGCAGCTGCTCGACGGTGAGCGCGATCCCGTCCGCGCTGCGCCGTGCGCTGCGGACCGAAGGAAGTCCGCCCCAACCATCGGGGGCGAGCGGCTGCTCCGTGGAGAACTCCACCACCTGCTGGGCTCCCAGCGAGGCGATCAGCTCCCGGGGAGTTCCCAGGGCGATCACCTTGCCCTTGTCCACGATCGCCACACGGTCGCAGAGCCGCTCGGCCTCGTCCATGTAGTGCGTGGTGAGGAGCACCGTCCTGCCGCGCGACTTGAACCCCAGCACGACGTCCCAGAGCTGTCGCCGGGACTGCGGATCCAGCCCGGTCGTGGGCTCGTCGAGAAAGAGCAGCTCCGGGTCGCTCACCAAGGCGCAGGCGACGGCGAGGCGCTGCTTCTGCCCGCCGGAGAGCCGCTCCGTCCAGGCGGCTCGCTTGTCCGAGAGGCCCACCATCTCGAGCACCTCCTCGAGAGGCCGCCCTTGCAGATAGAACGAGCGGAACATGCGCAGGTTCTCCTCCACGGTGAGCTTGTCGGGAAGGTGCGTCTCCTGCAACGAGACGCCGAGCCGCTGCCGCAGCGCTCTCTCGTCGCGGTCCCACCGCATCCCCAGCACCTCGACGCGGCCCGCAGTGGGCTCGTTCAGGCCCTCGAGGATTTCGACGGTGGTGGTCTTGCCGGCGCCGTTCGGCCCCAAGAGGCCGAAGCATTCCCCGGTATCCACCTCCAGATCGAGGCCGTCGACGGCCGTCAGGTCGCCATACTTCTTCACCAGCTGTTCGCAACGGAGCGCGGGCGTGGATGGCACGCTGGGCTACCTGCGCCTCGGGCGCGCCACCTCGATGCGGACGGGCTTCTCTTTCAGCTCCTTCCCGCTCGCCGCGACGTACGCCTCGCGGGTTTCGGGCCGGACCAGAACGTACGCGTAGCGAGGCTTCACGTCGGCGGCGAGCGCGGTTTCGCGCGGCTGGCCGGCGAGCTGAGACAAGGCGGACATCAGCGACTCCGCGGTCCAGCCGTGCTCCGACCCTTGCTCGACGTACAGCTTCACCCGGTCGGCGGGCGGCTCCGCTTCGCGCACTGGAGGCGGCGCCGCCTCGAACCTCGGGCGGCGGTGCTCGCGATCCCGCTTGCGGCGCGCTTCCTTTTGCTCCTTCTGCACCTTCTCCACCTGGTGGCTCTCGAGCAGCTTCTCCCCGGCCGCCCGGATCTGCGCCTTCTCCATCCGGTGGTGGACGAAGAAGTACCGGAGCGCGTAGGCAGTGAGCACCCTGCCGTCCTCGCGCGCCATCAGATCTTGCGCCAGCGGAATGAAGGCCTCGAAAGCGACCCCGCTCTGCATCGCCTCGCGCAGCTCGCGCATGTGCTTCTCCGTCCAGAGGCGGCGCGCCTCCTCGGGGGTGGGAAGGCTGCGCTCCTCGAAGCGGATGCCGTATTTCTTCTCCAGCACCGAGAGAGTGTTCAGCTCCGCTCCGGAAACGAGGCTGATGGCGGTCCCCTTCTTGCCGATGCGCCCGGTCCGGCCGACGCGGTGCACGTACACCGCGGGATCCTCGGGAAGCGAGTAGTTGAGCACGTGCGAGAGATCGCTGATGTCGATGCCGCGCGCGGCGATGTCGGTCGCCACCATGAAGCGCACCTCGCCGCGCTTCACCTTGGCCATCACGCGTTCGCGCTCCTTCTGCGGCAAATCCCCGTTGAGCATCTCCGCGTCCAGCCCGTTGCGGTTCAGGACGTTGGCCACCAGCTCCGTATCGGTGCGCAGGTTGCAGAAGATGATCGCGCTCTCCGGGTCCTCCCGCTCGATCAGATAGAGCAGGTTGCGCGGCTTCGGATACTGATCGACGAGATGGTAGAGCACGTTGTGGATGTGCTCGACCGTGAAGACGTCGCCGGAGAGCAGGATGGTCTCCGGATTGCGCAGGTACTTCTGCGCCAGCTGCTCGATGTCCGGCGGCACGGTGGCGGAGAAGAGGAGTGTTTGCCGATCCGGAGGCAGCCGATCGAGGATGCGGGTCACCTCTTCGTAGAAACCCGCCGAGAGCATTTCGTCCGCCTCGTCGAGGACGGCGATGCGGGTGGCGTCGAGCTTCAGATTGCCCCGGCGGATGTGATCGTAGACCCGGCCCGGCGTGCCGACGATGATCTCGGCTCCGTCGGTGAGCGCATCGGTCTGGGCACCCATGCCGGCGCCGCCGTAGATCGCCACAACCCGGAGGTCCTTGTGCTTGCCGAGGGCCTCGATCTCCTGGGCCACCTGCAGCGCCAGCTCCCGCGTGTTGCAGAGCACGAGAGCGGAGGCCTTGCGGGTGCCGGCGGGAATCCGCTCGAGCAACGGAATCCCGAAGGCGGCGGTCTTTCCCGTGCCGGTCTTGCTCCGGCAGATGACGTCCCGGCCGGCGAAGATCGGCTCGAACACCGCCGCCTGCACCGGGGTGGGAGTCGTGTATCCCCGCTCGGCGATTCCCTTGCGCAGCTCCTCGGAGAGCGGAAGATCAGCGAAGCTGGTGGTGGCGACGTAATCGCTCATCTCGGCTTGAACACGAAAGAGTTGGCCTGTATAGCACCGCACCTTCCCGGAATACAGATGAGTCCCAGATCCAAAGCGCACAACACGAAGAAGCCGGCGAAGGTTCGCGCGCCACGGAAGGCGCGGGACGAGCGGAAGGAGGAGGAGCCGCTCGAGCCGGAGGTCCTGGAGCCGGAACCGCTCGCCGGTGACAACCTGGAAGCGCCCACGGACACGCAGCTGCCGGTTCCCGTCGAGCGCGATCTGGCGCGCGCCGATGCGCTGCAGCGGTACATGGCAGAGGTGGCGAAGCACCCGCTGCTCTCGCGCGAAGAGGAGCACCGGCTGGCGGTGAAGTTCCAGAAGACGCACGACCCCGAGATCGCCTACCGGCTGGTGACCGCGAATCTGCGGCTGGTGGTCAAGATCGCCCACGAATACCGGCGCGCGGCCTTCAGCCTGCTCGACCTCATCCAGGAAGGGAACGTGGGGCTGATGCACGCGGTGCAGAAATACGACCCGTTTCGCGGCGTGAAGCTCTCTTCCTACGCGGCGTGGTGGATTCGCGCGTACATCCTGCGGTACCTGATGGACAACTGGCGCATGGTGAAGCTCGGGACCACGCAGGCGCAGCGCAAGCTCTTCTTCAACCTGCGCAAGGAGCAGGAGAAGCTGCTCGCGCAGGGGTTCGAGGCCGCGCCGCGGCTGCTTGCCGAGAGGCTCGATGTGAGCGAGCAGGACGTGCGCGAGATGGATCAGCGGCTGTCGAACGACGAGTTTTCCATCGACGCTCCCGTCGCCGGCGCGCAAGAGGAGGGACGGCAGACGCATGGAGACCGCCTGGCGCAATCTGGGGCCCCCGTCGACGAGCAGCTCGCCGACGAGGAGCTGCGCCGGATCTTCAAGGAGAAGCTAGCGGCGTTCGGGAAGACGCTGACCGCCGAAAAGGACAAGTTCCTCTTCGAGAACCGCATCGCGCCGGGAGACGACCGGGAACCGATGACGTTGCAGCAGATCGGGGACGTGTGGGGGGTCACGCGCGAGCGTGCCCGCCAGATCGAGGCGCGGCTGACGGACAGGCTGCGCGACTACCTTCGCCGCGAGCTGCCGGACTTCGCCCAACTCTCGGTCACCCCGGCGGAGGAGTCGTGAGCGCAGAGCGCGCGGCGGGGGCGAAGCCGCGGGACACTGCCGCCGTATCGGGCCTGGACGCGCGTCCGGCTGCCGCCGTCGGGCCCCGCAAGCTTGCCCTGAGGCATCCTTGGCTCGAGCCGCGCATCGCGATACCCGTCGCGATCGCCCTGGCAGCCGTCCAGCTTCCTTTCCTCCACGGAGCGCTCCGCGGCGCTGCGCCCATCGTGGCCGCGGTGCCTTACAAGGACGCGTTCGAGCGCGCGACCCTCGGCGACGCATGGTGGTCCAACGGCGGCCACTGGCGGATCGTCGATGGGCAGCTGTACTCCCCAGGCGTGGGAAACAACCCTCTCTGGCTCAAGGCACGCCTTCCCCCGGACGTGCGCGTCGAATTCGACGTGCGCAGCGAAGGACCGGACGGCGACATCAAATGGGAGATGTACGGGGACGGGCGCAACCACTCCACGGGATACGTGTTCCTCTTCGGCGCCTGGCGCAATCGCGAGTCGCGCATCTGCAAGCTGGATGAGCACGCGCTCACGCAGGACGAGGCGCGGGCGCAACTTGCGGTGGAGGCGCGCCCCTACCCGCGGGAGCGGGAGCTCCTGGAAGCGCTCCGGGAGCCGTTCGTGCGGTGGAGCGCGCGCAGGGGCCTGGAGCGGATGGAGAAGGGCGAATACTGGCAGCGCGACACGCCCTTCGTGGTGAAGCGCGGCGACCTGAAGGTCGAGCGCGGGAAGACGTACCACGTGTCGGTCACCAAGCAGGGTGGGCGGCTGCGCTGGGAGATGGATGGCCAGCTCACTCTGGAGATGAACGATCCGGCACCGCTCTCGGGAGGCGGCCATGATCGCTTCGGCTTCTCGAGCTGGGCAAACGACACGTACTTCGACAACCTGAGCATCACGCCGCTCTGAAGGCGCAGGGCCGGCGTCACTCCGATTCCGGCACGGTCCCCCCGCCGCCCTCGTTCTCGCCTCCACTCTCGAGTTCCTGCGCCGCGCGCTCGTAATCGGGCTGCCGCTCCGCGATCTTCCTCTTCAAGTCCTCGTCGTCCATCTCCGGCGTGCGCTGCTCGAGTTTCGCCCGGCGCCAGCGCTCGCGCAGGACCGCCAGCGTCACCAGAGGCACGGCCAGCGCGGCCGCGAGTCCGAGCACCCAGTCCACGTCGAGCAGCCGCCAGAGCACGGCCCCGCGGCGGTTCGGTCCCCATCCGATGGCCGCGCCGAGCGCCGCAAACGCGGCCGCGAACAGAGGCGGCAGGAAGATCTCCAACTTCCGCTGCCGGGTGACGCCCACGAACAGTCCGATGCTGCCCGCCACCGCGGCGACGGGCGGCCAGGGCCGCTTCAACGCCGCCACGCCGGCGCCCACCGGAGCGGCAAAGAGGCCGGCGAGGAGCGCCGCCGTGGCCCAGGTCCGTGCGAGGGCCCCGAACATTCCGCCCAGCACGGCCGCGATCACGGCCACCGCCGGCGCGATCCAGGGATGGCCGATGCCGCGCAGCCCGAAGAACGCGCAGGCGAAGGCCCCGGCTGCGAGCATCGCGGCATTGATCGGCCGCTGCCCACGGGGACCCAAGGCAGCGGCAAGCACGGCCAGAGCGAGCAGGAGGTACGCCGTCCAGGCGGGCGCGCCCAGCGCAACGTCGAGAGCGTGCTGCAGCGTCTCGTTGAGAGCGCGCGTGGCTACTTCCCGTTCGTCGCGAAGTACATCAGCATCAGCCCGAGCATGATCACGAAGGCGACGGCGGCGGCGACGGGACCGTGATCGATCTCCATCCGATCGATCAGGTCTTCCGCCTCCATGCGCGCCTGCGCGCTCACGTCCTTGCGCCTTGCCAGGCGCTTCGCCTCCGCCCGGGCGGCCTGATAATCGCCGGCGGCGAACAGCTCGCGCGCCTTGGCCAGCTCGGGCGCCTGGGCGCCATCTCCCACGCGCTTCGCGTCCGGGATGTAGTCGCGCTTCGCCGCCTCGGTGAAAAGCGGCGGCGCGACGGGGGTGTCGTTGGCCGTTCCGGGGGCCGTGGCGCGCGTCGCGGTGACGGACTGCGTGTTCTGGGCCATGTCCTTCGAAGGTACCCGAGCATGCCGCCGGTCGCAAGCCGGGGAATGCCGGGGTGATTCGGCGGTTCTTGCAGTGATCCCGCGCGAATGCGTTACGCTCACCCTGATGCTCACCCGCCGGACATTCGTCGGACTGGGACTGGCGCTCGTCGCCCGGCGCACTCTCGCCTTCGGTGAGGCCGCGCGCCTGATGTTCGCCCAGGTGCGCCACGGCGGCCGCTGGGATCCGCGGCCCGATGGCCTCTCGCGCCTGGCATGGGAGATCTCCAAGCGCACCAGCATCGAGACTTCGCCGATGGTCAAGGCCATGGCGCTGGCCGATCCCGACTTGTTCCGGTACCCGATGGCCGTTCTCTCTTCCGACCAGGCGTTTCCGCCGCCCGCGGACAACGAAGTCTCCGAGCTGCGCCGGTACCTGAGCTACGGCGGCTTCCTGCTCATCGACGACGCGAGCGGTACCCGGGGCGGCGCGTTCGAGCAGTCCGCGCGCCAGCTGGTCTCGCGCATCGTCCCGGCCGCGCAGCTCGGCCGGGTGCCGCGCGACCACGTTCTCTACAAGTCGTTCTACCTGCTCGAGGGGCCGGCGGGCCGGGTCGCCGCGACCCCGGACCTCGAAGCGCTGGAGCTGGGCGGACGGCTGGCGGTGCTTTATTCCGGCAACGACCTGGTCGGCGCGCTCGCGCGCGATTCGCTCGGGACCTGGGAATTCGAGGTCACGCCCGGAGGCGAGCTGCAGCGGGAGAAATCCATCCGGTTGGGGGTGAACGTGGCGATGTACGCGCTCTGCCTCGACTACAAGGAAGACCAGGTCCACATCCCCTTCATCATGAAGCGGCGGAGGATCTGATTCCCGACAGCGTCTACAACGCCTGGCGCATCACCTCGCTCTCGACGCTGCCGTCCTGGGTCCTGGCGCTCGCGGTGACCGCGTTGGCGGCCGCGGTCTGGCTCTCCTTCCGCGGCTTCCGCACCGAACCGGCCGGACGGCGCCGGATGGCGCTGCTCGCCTTCCGTCTGATGGCGGCGCTCCTCGTCCTCGTGCTGCTGCTCGAGCCCGGCATCGAGCTGCGGGCTGAAAGCCGCGTGCGGGCGCGCGTGGCGCTGCTCTTCGATACCAGCCGCTCGATGAAGTTTCCCGCAGCGCCGTCCGGGCCCACGCGCGCGGAAGAGCTGCAGCGCTGGGCGGCGCAGCACCACGCGGACCTGGCGCAGCTCGCCGGGCGCTTCCAGGTGGACGTCTACGGATTCGACAAGGAGCTGCAGCCGGCCGACCTGGGGAGGCTTCCCGCCGATCCGCAAGGTCCTTCGACCGACATCCTCGGGGGCCTCAACGCGGCAGCGTCCGGCGGAACCGGCGGCCGCCCGCTGGCTGGTCTTTTCGTCGCGAGCGACGGGGCGGACAACGCTGAGCTCTCCCAAGGCGTCTCGCCGGCCGCGGCCGCGGAGTTGCGCCGGCTGAACGCGCCCGTGTTCGTCCTTCCCGTCGGTGCCCAGGCGCTGAAGGACCTGGCGGTGGAAAAGATAGCCGTCGACGACTTCGCGTTCGTGCGCAACCAGGTCACGGTCGACGTGATCGTCACCGCCCGCGGGTTCGGTTCGACGGAAGTTCCCGTCGTCTTGCGCCGCGAAGGCCAGGTGGTGGCGCAGAAGACCATCCACATCGATGGCAGCCGCTCCCGGTACGAGGTCAAACTGACATTCGTCCCCGACCGCACCGGCAAGTTCGCCTTCACCGTGACGGTGCCGGTCTACGACGGCGAGGCCATCGCGCAGAACAACTCCCGCTCCTTCGTCCTCAAGGTGATCCGCGACCGCGTGCGCGTTCTTCTCGTCGTGGGCCGTCCCTCCTGGGACGTGCGCTTCCTCCGGCAGCTCTTGAAGAGGGACCCCAACGTCGACCTGATCAGCTTCTTCATCCTGCGCACCCCGGGCGACGACCCGCACAGCTCGCAGGACGAGCTGTCGCTCATCCCTTTCCCGACGCAGGAGATCTTCCAGGAGCAGCTGAAGACGTTCGACGTGGTGATCTTCCAGAACTTCAACCACCGCCCCTACCGCATGTCGCAGTACCTCGACGGCATCGCCGCCTACGTGCGCGACGGCGGGGCCTTCGCGATGATCGGCGGCGACCAGAGCTTCTCCGCCGGCGACTACGCAGGAACGCCCATCGAGGAGGTGCTTCCGGTGGCGCTCCTTCCCTCCGGTCCCACCGCGGTGGACGAGACGCCCGCGCAGGTGCATCTCACCGAGTCGGGCCGCCGCCACCCGATCACCGAGCTCGCCACCGCCGGGTCGCAGAACGAGTCGATCTGGACCGCGCTGCCACGGCTGCCGGGGTTGAACACCATCGGACCGCTGAAGGGCGGGGCGCAGACCCTGCTGGTCTCCAGCGAGGGCCGTCCGATCCTGGTCATCGGAGAAGCGGGCCGCGGACGCGTACTGGCGCTGCTCTCGGACTCGTCCTGGTACTGGAGCTTCGTCGCCGCCGGCGCCCAGCAGGGACCGCGGGCATACGAGACCTTCTGGCACTCCGCCATCCGCTGGTTGGTGCGCGATCCGGCTTTGACGCCGATGCGCGTCGCCGCCGAGCGGCCGTCGTTCGAGCCAGGCGGCGAGGCCCCGGCCCTCGACGTGCAGGTCCGCGGCAGCGATTACGGCGCCGCAGCGGGTGCGCAGATCGCGGTGGTCACCTCCTCGGCGACCGACCCGGTGCCGCGCCCGATGGGCGCCGCTCTCGCAGGACCCGATGGCAGTGCCCGGGTCATCCTCCCTCCGCTGCCGGCCGGCGCATACAAGGCCACCGTGACGGCCAAGCGCGCCGACGGCTCCGCTGTCGGCGAGGCGGAGGATGCGTTCGTAGTGGCGCCGGCATCGCGCGAGCTGATCGAGGCGGCGCCCCGATCCGACATCCTCCAGGCCATTGCCGAAGCGACCAAAGGGCGGGTCGTCGATACCTCGGATGCGCTGGCCACGCTCCCGTGGCGCGATCCGGAGCGCGTCGAGGTGGGCCAGCGGACCAGCAAGCCGCTCTGGGACAACTGGAAGGTGCTCGCGCTACTCTGCCTCGTGGTGGGCACCGAGTGGACGCTTCGGCGGCGCTGGGGTTACGCCTGACGGGCCAGCTGCGCAAAATGCGCGCATCGTCAGGGGAGGCTCCCGCACATGCGCAAAACGCTCATCCCTGCATTCGCCGCCGCTGTCGCAGCCCTTCCTGCGCAGGCGCAGCACGCCTGCCCGCAGGATCTGGAAGCGTGGCGCCGGCTGCTGGGCGCCGAGTGGATCGACTGCCACGCCGTGTCCGATCTCACCACCACGAACAATCCGTTCACCGATCCGCAGAGCCTCACGGGCATGGGCTTTCCGCCTCCCGGCAGCGGCACGCTGAACTCGAAATACTCGGCGCCGACCTCGCCGCCCGTGAGCGGGATCCAGATCGACGGCTACTTCCCGGACGCTTGCAACGCGTTCCAGCAGGAACCCGCGCTGACCGCGAAGGACGGAACACCTTTCATCCGCGGCTGCACTCCGCCGCCGACCTTGGGTCAGACCTGCCTCGCGGACTGCCACCACGATGCGCAGTTCGTCATCCGTATCCCGGACGGGTGGGATGGGCACCTCCTCACCGCCGGCACTCCCGGAATCCGCGACGCCTTCGCCAGCGACTTCATCCTCTCCGATTACGCGCTGGAGAAACGCTGGGCCTACGTCTCGCAGGACAAGGGAAACATGGGAGCGAATTTCTTCCGGCAGGGAGGCGGGGCGCCCTGGCAGCCGGGAGCCGCCGTGCAGGAATGGGCGGCGCGGATGCGGCAGGCGACATCGGCGGCGCGCGCGCTCCTCGGCTCCCTGGCGCCGCAGTACGGCATCTCCGGCGTCACGCGCTCCTACGCCGCGGGGATCTCGAATGGCGGCTACCAGACGAGGCGGGCGATCGAGACCGACGGCAACGGAAAGGACCGGCTCTACGACGGTGGAGTCGACTGGGAAGGGACGCTCTTTCTCGCCTCGCTCCCGGCGGGCGTTCAGACGGCGGCGCCGACCACCGGATACAACCTGTTCACCTATCTTCCCACCTCTCTCGCGCAGTATCCGGGCGACATCCTCGGCGTGCCGGCCTCTGTCGATGCGCTCGCCGCGGTCGGCTTCAATCCGGAATCGCAGCCGCTCTGGACCTATCACTGGGGGATCTACTGGGGCCTGACGCAGAAGATCTACCGGCTGGAATTCGATCCCGAGTACACGGGCTACACCTGTTCCGGCATCGGCGAGCCGTGCGTGGTGCCGCCGGCCCTCGTGGTCGGTCCGAACGACCCGGACGCCTCGTACGATTACAGGCAGCGCACCCTGCAGAATCCCGCGCTCGCGCAGCGCATCCAGGCGGTGGCGAACACGGGGGATCTGCAGCATCCGCTGATCACGCTGCACGGCGATCAGGACGCCCTGCTCCCCATCGCCACCGATTCCGATCTCTACGCGCAGCTCGTGGCCCAGAAGCGCCGCTCGCAGCGCCACCGTTACTACGTGGTGCGCGGCGGCAACCACGTCGACCCGCAGTACGACGATCACGCCGGAATCGACGCGTACGGCGACACCTTGCTCCGGCCGATCCTCCCCTGCGCACGCGCGGCGATCGACGCTCTCGCCGCCTGGGTCGAGCTGGGAGTGTCGCCGCCCGCCAGCCACACCATCGCGAGGCCCCAGGGAGCAACCCCGCAGCAACTCGCCAACGGGTGCTCGCTGCAGTAACACCGCCGCGCGGGTCTACCGCTTCTGATCGACTTTGAGACCGACGGGTCCGGGAGCCGGTTGTGGGGCGTCCGCTGCTTGTTTGCGCAGGTAGTCGACCCAGCTGTCCGGCAGCCCGCGTTCCTGGGCCCCCTCGATCAGGTAGGCCAGCAGCCGCCCGCTCGCGGGGCCAGGTTCGCCCCGTTTCTCCGGCCGGGCCACGAACGCCTTCGCGGCGATGCGCTGCCCCCCGGCGTCGACGGAGACGTCGATCTCCTCGGACAGCCCGGTCGCGACCCCTTCCTTGCGAAGCACGGCGTCCTTCGCGGGGGGAGGAATCTCGAAGAGGACGCCATGCACAGCCGCGTCCTTGTCTTCCGCCAGGTTGGCCACGCGGCCGCCCCAGAAGCGGCTCTCCACGTCGAATACCAGCCGGTATCCGTGCAGGATCGCCGGCATTCCGCGCGCGAACAGGCGTGCGTCGACACCGTGCTCTGCCGCCCACTCGCCGATGTGTCGCTTCGACAGCGCGGATCCGTACGCGAAGTAGCGGTACATGAGCGCCACTCTAGCGCCGGTTTACCGCGAGCACTACCCGGAGGCCGGCTTGTTCTCGTCCGCCTCGAGCGTCTTGCGCTTGCGGTCCAGCGTCGCGATCACCTCGTTCAGGCTCTTCTTGGCGAGGATCTTCGCCACCTGTTCGCGGTAGGTCTCGGCGAGCGACACTCCCTCGGTGATGACGTCCACGGCCCGCCACCCCTTCGGTCGCCGCTCCATCACGTAATCGATCGCCGCCGTTTCGCTGCCGGAGTCGATTTTCGTGTGCACGACGGTATGGGTACCCTGCTGCTCCTCGCCGGTGATCTCGGTGCGGATCCGACCGATGTCGGTCTTCTTGCCCTGCCGCATCTTCGCCAGATAGTTCGCTTCCATGGCCCCTTTCAGGGCCGCCGTATAGCGCGAGCGATCGGCCGGCTTGATCTCCTCCCACTTCTTGCCCAGCGTCGCCTTCGCCAGCGCATCGAAATCGATCAGTTCCCCCACTGCCTTGCGGGCCTGCTCCCGGGCGCGGGCGCGGGCGGGACCTTGGGAGTTGAACCAGGCGTCGAGCGAGGATCGAACCTTCTCTTGCGTGCTCTGCACCGCCGCGCTCGGGGAACCGGGCTGGGCGGCGGCGACGATCAAGGCGATGGCGATGGACGTCACGACTGCCTCCTCCGATCTTCGACGCGCGACAAATCTATGGCTTCAGCGCCGGTTCACGGCCCCAGTGGCGCCCCGACCGCCCTCTCGAGCGCCGCCCAGGCGAGCTGCGCATCGTACAGCGCCTTGAGCCGCTCGCCGTCCGCGCGCATGAAGAGCAAGGTGCCCTCGAGCAGCTCGCGGGCATCGCCCAGCCCCGAGTCGAACGCCACCCCCGCCTGGTTGGAGAGCTGCTTTCCGATCTGGGTCTCGTTCCCATAACGCTCGACGCGGACGCGGGCGTCCGCCAGATCTCCCAGCGCCTGCTGCACGTCGAGCCGCACCAGCTGCTCCGCGCCGACCTGCATCGCGACCGCCTCGTGCAGCTCGCCCTCTGCCTGGCGGAGCCGGGCGAGCTTCTGCGGCACGTCCAGCGTCCACTGCATGCCGAGGGCAACGAAGCCGGACGACTCATGGTACGGGTTGTCGACGAACGGCGAGGCGGGGTTGTCGGCGTTGGTCGTGGTGGTGAGTCGGACGCCACCCACGATTCCGAGATCCGGCCACAGTCGCGCGCGCGCCAGATCGACCAGCGCCTGCCGCGCCGCGACGCCCTCGTTGGCCGCGCGCGCCTCCGGCCGCTGCTGCAGCGGGCGCGCGATCAGGCGGCCTATGACGTGGCCCGGGCGTACTGGGGATACCAGACCGCCCGCAACGCCGACGCCTCCGTCCAGAAGGTCCGCACCCGTCTCAAGGACGCGCAGCAGACCGCGCAGAAGCTGCTCGCGGAGAAGAGCGAGCAGATCAGCCGGGCCGACTCGATGAAGCTCGACTACCTCGCCGAGGAGGTGGAAGCGCAGCACGCCTCCGCGGTGAAGAACCGCGACCTGGCGCTCATCGGATTGCGCCTGCTGGTGGGCGCGCAGGCCGGGGAAGA
>WNFT01002993.1_pt1 | contig 14575 bp, 12 predicted proteins | sample 5400191 | NCBI WGS metagenome assembly WNFT01 (sample SAMN13153359, study PRJNA577476) | soil metagenome | isolation source: 80 cm saprolite under Madrone tree | place: USA:California | collected 2016-06-14
GTGGCGCTGATCGCCGGGATCTTCTTCGACCTGGTCGAGATCAAGAACTTCGCCATGGTCATCAACTACGGGCTCAACAAGGTCCGGTTCCCGGCGCCGCTCAAGGAGGGGCAGCGGTACCGGCTCAACGTCAAGTTGGGCGACGTGGCCGAGATCCCCAATGGCGTCGAGGGGCTGCTCAAGGCGACGGTCGAGATTGAAGGAGAATCCAAGCCGGCCTGCGTCGCCGAGCTGGTGTTCCGCTTCTACGGCGCGGGATAGCGGCGCTCGCCAGGGCGGCCGCCCATCCAGTAAGCTGCCGGCGCCGGCGAATCCCGAAACCCCGGCGAGGCAGGTCGCGGTGCCCGACGGGAAAGTCCAGCTGCAGGCTCCGGCGCTTGCGCCGGTCGTCTCCCGGCCGCTGCGCACCGCCGCATCGTTCGTGCTCGTCCTGCCCAAACGACGGGTCGTCTACCGTCATTGGGACAAGGAGAGGTACCTGCCCGGCGAGGAGGCGGAGCTGGTCCTGGAGGGAGAAGGGATCGGGGACCAGAAGTACGAGTTCGTGGTGGAGAAGGCCGCCTCGGAAGAGGGCCCCTGGGAGCCGGTCGCATCGCTCCAGGCGAAGGTGGAAGGCGAGCGAGCCAGCGCGAAATACAAGTTCGCCAAGGCGGAACCCAAGGGCCGCCTGTCGAAGGCGGAATGGAAGCGCGCAAGCGCGAGTCCAGGCGATCGCCTCGGCCTGCAGGTCGAAGCCGAGGGCTACGAAGGCGGATTTCTCTCCATTCAGGTGGAGAAGCAGAAGGAGGACGGATCCTGGGACGTCTACACCCGCTGGCAGGGCACGATCGAGCAGGGGAAGTACGACGGGGTCTTCCCCGTGCCGCCAGGGGAAGGCGCACGCGCCGGGGAGGCGTCGAGGGGCGGACAGGCATCCGGCGAGCTGCAGCTTGAACGGAAGATCGTCGAGCTGTCCTTCGAGCAGGACCCCGTCGAGGGCGGCACCGCCTGGATGGAAGCCCGGACCGAAAACCTCGACGGGTCGCAGCTTCGCTTCGTGCTCGAGCGCGCGGATGAAGTCGGGACCTGGGTGGAGGTCGGGAGCGCCGTCTCGACAGTGACCAAGGGAAGCGCGCGAAACTCGGTGGCCGTGCCGCCGCCCGGCCCGCGCGGCTCGACGCCGGCCCGGGAATCGCAGGATCCGGTACGGTTCGCGGTTGCGCGCATGCACACGCACGACCAGGTCGTGGTGTCCTTGGACCCGGGATGGCTGAAGGGGGAATCGTACGAAGTGACCCTGGAGCGGCGATCTCTCGATGGCGAGGGAAAATGGGAATCCGTCGGCGCCGTCGTCGAGCAACCGGCGGCGAACGGAGAATGCGTCGCGCAGCCCAGCGGCCGCGACCCGGATGCAGCTTCCGGGCAGGAGAGCGCCGGCGACGGTCCGGAGGAGCAGGGCGAGGCGGTTCGAGCTGACGAACGCGAGCTCCCGGCTGCGGAGACTGTCCAGGCCGCACCGGGTCCGGGAGGAGCGGAATCGCATGCCGCGCAACCCGGCGCGGCGCAACCGGAAGCCCAGGTGCAACCTGCGTCCGCTCGTCCGGGTCCTGAACCGCAACGCCCGCACGCGGCCGCCGCTACTCAGGCGCAACCCGCACCCACGCCGACTTCTCAGGCCCAACCCGCGCGCCAACCTGAAACTGCTCAAGCGCAACGCCCGATGGCGCCTCCGGCTTGGCCGGCGCAACCCGCGCCCGCCAGTCCTCCCCTTCCGGGGCAACCCGTTCCCGACCGTCCGGCTCCGCACCTGCAAGCCGCGCCGGCGCCCGCGGCCCCTGAAGCGCAAACCGCACCGGTCCGTCCAACCCTGGAGGCGCCACTCCCGCCGCCTCAGACCCGTCCGGCGGAAGCCGCACCCGCGCGTCCGGCCATTTCCGTGCAGGCTCCGCCCGACCACCCGAGGCTCGCGACCCTTCCAGCGAGCGACGCGCCCCCGGTGCCCGCGAGCATGAACGCGAGCCTCCCTGTCGCCCCGGCTGCAAGCGAAACGCCTGTGCCGGCAGTCGCGTCTGGCGCCCCCAGCTCCGGAGCGAGCGTCGCGCAGGTCGCTGCCGTTGCGGAGACACCGAGCGGTGGCAGACCCGGGGCCGAGCGGGTGCCGCAAGGCCCGGGCAGCCCGAGCGGCGACCCGCTCTCGGACGCGCTTTCCAAGGCGCGCGATGCCAAGGACAAGGCGAAGGACGCCAAGTCGAAGCTGGAGAAAGCCCAGGAGTTCGCGAGCGACCTCGCGCCCCCGGACGAAGCGAACGTCGAGGATTAGGAGCGATTGCCATGCCCGACGAGCAGAAGGACGCCCCAGGCGGAAGTGCCGAGGCGGTGCAGCTCTACCGATTCCGGGTCCGGACTTCGGATGGGCGCGAGCTGGTCAGCGCGGTGGCCGTCGTCGATCCCAACGCTTCCGACCAGAACCAGCACGATCCCGCCGACTCGATGGAGGAGCTCGATCAGAAACACGAGACGGAATCGCGGCAGCACGACGAAGACCTGGCCCGCTCCCACCGGGAGGAGTCCCAGCGCCATGCCGCCGATCTCGATGCGCACCAGGAGGACATCTCGGGGAAGCACATCGAGGCCCTCGATGCGAAGCAGGAGGGGGAAGCGACCCAGGCGGAAGCGGATCTGAAAGCAGGGCACGCAGAGGAGCTGGAGCGGCAGGGAAAGCAGCTCGGCGAGCAGCACCATGCGGAGCAGGAGAAGCTGCGGGCCGAGCTGGGGGAGAAGCACCAGGGCGAGCTCCAGTCCGCGCTGGCGGACCTGGAAAGTCGGCATGTCGAACAGCTGATCCAGCGGTCTTCTGAACGCGCGAACGCGCTGCGGAACGAGCTCGCGCGGCAAGCGGAGGACTTCGCCCAGAAGCACCTGGACGAGCTGGGGAAGGCGAAGCTCGAGCAGGACTTCTGGGAGCAGCACCTGGCCGAGGAGCGCCAGCGCGAGCAGGATCTCCGGCAGAAGCATGCGAGCGAGAAGAGGCAGAAGGAGCTGGAGCTGCGGGATCGTTTCGAGAAGCGGCTCAAGGACGAGTTGGAGAAGAAGCGCGACGAGCTGCTGGAGGCGAAGCGGAAGCGCCTCGACGAGGTGCTCGCCAAGCAGCGCGAGCAGCTGGCGAAACGCCTCGAAGAGCTGAAGCAGAAGCAGCAGCAGGCCAGGCAGAAGCTCGTGGACGACCTTGAAGATCGCGGCCAGCAGGAGGTGCGCATGCGGGCCGCCGCCTTGAAGAAGCGGCAGGAGGACGAGCTGAAGAAGCGGCAGGAGCTGCTCCAGCGGCGGCAGAAGCAAGAGAAGGCGCGCCACGAGGAGCTGCTGAAGAAGAAGGAGCAGCAACGGGCGGCGCCGAAGCAAGCGGCGGGCGGAAAGCACCGGTAGCCTGTGCTAGAACGCGCCCGTGCCGGCGCGCGAGTACAACTTCGACGGCCTCGTCGGCCCGACGCACAATTACGCAGGCCTTTCGCACGGCAACGTCGCTTCCCTCACCCACGAGGGGCAGGCGGCGAGCCCGCGCGGCGCCGCGCTGCAGGGTCTCGCCAAGATGCGCTTCGTGGCTTCGCTCGGAGTGGGGCAGGCGCTGCTTCCTCCACACGAGCGCCCTTCGCTGCGCACGCTGCGCCGGCTGGGTTTCCGCGGCAGCGACGAGGAGGTGCTCGCGCAAGCCGCGCGCGATCCGGAGCTCAAGGACCAGCTCCTGCGCATCAGCTCCAGCGCTGCCGCGATGTGGACGGCGAACGCGGCGACCTGCATCCCCAGCGCGGATGCGCAGGACGGCCGGCTGCACCTGATCCCGGCGAACCTGGCCGCCATGTTCCACCGCTCGCTGGAGGCGGAGACCACTACGCGCGTGCTGCGGGCCATCTTTGCGGACGCGAAGCGATTCGAGGTGCATGATCCGCTTCCTGGCGGCGTTCAGTTCGCCGACGAAGGCGCGGCGAACCACGTCCGCCTGCTCGCGCCGGATCGCCCCGCGGTGCAGGTGTTCGCCTGGGGGCGGCGCGCATTCGGCGGCCCGCCCGCGGCCGGAGAGCCCTCCCGGTATCCGGCGCGGCAGACCCGGGAAGCGTCCCACGCCCTGGCACGGCTCGGACAGGTGGACTCCGCGCACTCGCTCTTCCCGCAGCAGCACCCGGCAGGAATCGACGCCGGCGCATTCCACACCGACGTGCTCGCGGTCGGCAACGGGAACGTGCTGCTGCTGCACGAGCTCGCGTTCGTCGACGCTCCCGGCGTCCTCGACGATCTGCGCGCGCTGCTCGGGGAGTCGTTGGTCGCGATTCTCGCCAGCGAGGCGGAGCTGCCGGTCGCATCCGCCGTCGCCGCCTATCCGTTCAACTCGCAGCTGCTCACGCTGCCGGATGGAAACATGACCATCGTCGCGCCTCAGGAGTCCAGCGAGGAGCCGCGGGCGCGCGACTACTTGCAGCGAGTGGTGGAGTCCGGCGGGCCGGTGAAGAGCTTGCACCATCTCGATCTGCGCCAGTCCATGGAAAACGGCGGCGGGCCGGCCTGCCTCCGGCAGCGGATCGTGCTCGACGACGCGGAGCGGCGGGCGGTGAAAGCACGCGTGTTCTGGGACGAGGCGCTCGGAGCCGAGCTGGAGACCTGGGTGCGCAAGAACTACCGGGACCGGCTGGTGGCCGCGGACCTGGCGGACCCGCGCCTGGCCCGCGAGACGATGACGGCCCTGGACGAGCTGACCCGGATCCTGCGGCTCGGCAACGTCTACGACTTCCAGCGATAACCGGAGCTCTCCGGGGTTGACCGCGCTCAGGCATGGTCGCTAAGCCGCCTCCGGCGGCCGCGACTATCGCTCCTTCGATTCCTTGCGCACCAGCTTGCCGCGGGGATCGACCAGATACTCGGCGTCGTCATAGGAGAGCTCGAACAGGCCGTCCTCGCGCAGCGTGATCGAGCGCGGCGCCCGCTTCGCCAGGAGCGCCGCGGCGTCGTTGGCGATGGTGAGCGTGGGCGAGGGCGCTTCCGCTTCCTTCGGCTCGGCGGGCGCGGGGACGTCGCCGATGCCCGGGTCCGCGGCGGCCGCCGGGGGCACTGCCGCCGCCGTCGCCGTCTCGGAACGTTGCTGCTCCTCCTTGCCGCGATCGACGTCCGCCAGGCGCGCGCGGACCTGCGCAGCGTCGGAGGGGGGAAGCCGGTCCAGCTCCCGCGTCAGCTCGGGATTGCCGGATACGAGCCGGGCGGCGGACGCAATGAACGGCCGCGGGACCGGCAACGGGGCTGGCGCGAGCCTCAGTCCGCCCGGGCGCGGAGGCAGCCGGACGATCCGGTCCTCGCTGGCCTGCGCCTTCCGGACCGCCTCGAATCCAGGCTGGAGATCGCCGATCGAGAGCCCGCCCTTCGCCTGCGCCAGGGCCGAAGACAGCTCGTCCGCCGCCTGGATGGCCTCGAAGCGCAGCCGCCCGGCGCGGTCGAACGACGCCGCGAGCCGGGGGTCGGGATCGTCCACCATCAGCTGGGAGGCGGTGTTGCGGACCCAGGTGCCCCGGTCGATCGCCTGTACGAGCCGCCGGAAGCCGGTCCGCGCCCTCCCCACCGCGTTGAAGTCACCCGAGCGGACGGCGTCCAGATCGGCGCGGCTGGGGCGCGTCGAGATCGCCTGCTGCGCCCAACCTTCCTGCTGGACGACGGCGCGGATCGCCCGATCGTCCTGGCGGGGCGCGCCGTGGATGCATCCGGCCGCCAGCATCACTAAGAACCCCAGTCGGCGCATTTGCACATCCTTTCCCGGCACGGAGCCGCCCGTCGAGTGTGCACCATCTGCGACCCCCGGCGGTCGCGTTCGGACACGTCCGAGGATAGAACGTCCAGCGGAGGTCGGAATTCAATGCTGGCGCTGCTGCTGACGCTCGCGGTCCCCGCCGAGGACCTGCCGACCCGCCTCCGGCACCTGGAATCGGCGGCGGCCGCCTGGTCGCCCGCGCCTTCCCCGGACGGGTCCCGGGTCGCATTCCTCACCACCATGTTCGGGGGACGCCAGGCGGCGTCCATCGCGCTGGAGGGAGGCTATCCCACGCAGCTCACCGACGAGCCCGGCGGCATCGCAGAGATCCGCTACGTGCCCTCTGAGCCGCGGCAGCTCCTGGTGGTGGCGCTGCGCGACGATCGCAGGCGTTTGCTGCTGATGGACGAGGACGGCGCGCCGCCGGCGCCTCTCGACGCGGCGGCGGGGGATCAGTTTCCCGGAGGGTTCACGCGCGACGGCAAGAAGCTCTTCTACGCCGTGCGCGATGGCGCCAAGGTTTCCTTGCGTTCCGTCGCGATGGACACGCGAAAGGTCTCCGAAGTGGTGCCGCCGCCGCCCGCGGCCGGGGCCCAGCGTGCGGTGGGGTCGATGAGCCTGGAGGACGCGTTCTCCGGGCTGTTCGCGCTCGGTCCGCTTTCGCCCGACGGCCGCAGCATCGTCGCCCTGGCGGTCCGGTCCGGATCGGAGGCGGTCGTGCTCGTCGATCTGCAGGCCGCGCGGGCGGAGTTGCTCACGCCAGACAAGGCGGCGCGGTTCCGGCAGCCGCGCTTCTCCCCCGACGGCCGGACCTTGTACGTGCTCACCGACGCGGGCCGTTCCGAGCTCGGGGTCGATGCGATCGCCGTGCAAGACCGGACGCGCCGGACGGTGTATGCGCCCGGAAACCCGATCGACGCGTTCGCGGTCAGCGACGATGGTCATCGTCTGGCGGTCGCCATGGACTCGGCCGGCCTCGACGTCTTCTCGCTCCTCGATTTGCCCTCGCTGCGCGTGCAGCCTCTGGCAGCTCCCCCGGCGGGAGCCCTGGCCGGCGGGATCATCTGGGACCGACCCGGCGAGCGGCTCCTCTTCGGCTGGCGGCTCGCGGACGACACCACCGACGTCTGGCAGCTCCGGCTCGGCCGCGGCAGCCCGACCCGGTTGACCCGGAGCCCCCGGCCGGCGCTGTCCCGCGACGCGATCCCACGCCCGACCCTGGTCCGCGTCGGACAAGCGCAGGCGTGGCTCTGGCGACCTCCCGACCCGCCGAAACCGCGAGTCGCGGTCCTGATCTCCGAGAGCCCCACGCGGCCGGTGTTCGACAAGCGCATCGCCGCGCTGAACTTCGCCGGACTGGCCGTGCTGGCCGTCAACGGTCCCGGCGCCGAGAAGGTGGCGCTGGCGTTCCTCAAAGCGGCAGAGGACCTGGACCCGCGCGACCCGCTGCTGTTGAATCCGGACGGCCTGCCCGTCGAGGATCCGTCGAAGTGGAGCGGCGTGGTGAATGGACCGCGAAAGGCCCAGGGCGGGCACGAGCTCGATCCCGACGATCCCGACCTGCGCGCCCTGGTCCGCTACGTGCGGCGGGGCGGCAGCGCCCTTTGACGGGGGGCCGGCTTCACAGGGCCGCGGCGATCTCCACCGCCGTCGCCTGCAGCGAAAATGCGGCGGACGCGCTCGGCGTCCCGCGCCCGACCAGCAGCACGACGTAGTAGCCGTCCGGCAGGGCCCGGCAGAGGAGGTTTCCCCTGCCACAACCCACCCGCAGCTCGATGAGCGCGCCCGCGCCGCGCTCCTTCGAGTTGGTCTGCAGGCCCATCCAGATCGAGGCGAGCTGCGCCCCGAACACCTTCATGTCGTACTCGGAGAGCTCCGGATCCCGGATCACCAGCTCCACCGATTCGCCCTCGTGATCGCAGAAGACGGCGCCGCGGGCCCCCGGCGCACGCTCGACCAGGCTCGTCAGGATGCGCCGGAAGGGCACGGGAGGCGCTTGTACCCACACGGTCCGAGTGGTAGCAAGCGACCTCTGTTCGAGAAGGAGCCTCCCGGTTGGACAAGCGCGCGGCGGTGGTCCTGGGCGTCATCTTCGGCGGCCTGTTCCTGGTGCTGTTCGGTTTCATGCTGCTCGCATACTCGGCGGTCAAGGGCGCGACCGGGCACGTCAGCCTGGATACCGAGACCACCGCCGGCCCCCGGATCGGCATCGTGGAGGCCAAGGGCGCCATCGGGGAGGCACAAGCGGGCGTCGATGCGGACAAGGTCGTCAAGCTGTTGAAGAAGTACGAGAAGGACGACGAGGTGAAGGCCATCGTGCTGCGCGTCGATTCGCCCGGCGGCTCGGTGGCCCCGTCCCAGGAGATCCACGACGCGGTCAAGCGCATCAAGGCGAAGAAGAAGGTGGTGGTCTCGATGGGCGCGCTGGCCGCGTCCGGCGGCTACTACATCTCCGCTCCCGCCGACCGGATCTTCGCCGAGCCGGGGACGCTCACCGGATCCATCGGCGTGATCTTCGTCCACTTCAACGTCCGCGGCCTGCTGGAGTGGGCGAAGATCGAGGAGACCACGCTGAAGACCGGGAAGTACAAGGACACGCTCTCGCCCTTCCGTCCTCTCCGCGACACTGACCGCGAGGAGATCCAGGGGATCTCCGACGACGTCTACGGCCAGTTCGTGGAAGCGGTGGCGCAGGGTCGCGGCATGCCCGAGGCGCGGGTTCGGGAGCTGGCGGAGGGGCGCATCTACACGGGCAAGCGCGCCAAGGAGCTGAAGCTGGTGGACGAGCTGGGCGGTTTCGACGACGCCATCGGCGCTGCCTGGGCGCTCGCCGGTCAGAGCGGCGAGCCGAAAGTCCAGTATCCACCCCGGGAGCACGAGCTGTCCCTGCGCGATCTCCTGCGGGGCGCTTTCCAAGGCGCCTTCCAGGGCGCGACCGAAGGCGTGCGATCGGCCGTCCCCGAGGGAGGGGTCATGTTCCTCGCCCCGAATCTGGTGAGGTGATGGACCAGCTCTGGGCGCCCTGGCGGATGGAGCTGATCGAGAAGGGTGACGCGAAGCAGGCATGCATCTTCTGCGATCTCCCCCGCAGCCGGGAAGACCGCCAGAACCTGATCCTCGGCCGGACCCCGCACACGTTCGCGATCCTCAACCGCTATCCCTACAACAACGGCCATCTGATGGTGGTGCCGCGCGCCCACGAAGCCGACCTGGCGTCGCTTCCACGCGATCAGCACGAGGAGCTGGCCGAGATGCTGCGGATCGCCATCCGGCTGGTGGGCCAGGCTTACGGAGCGCAGGGCCACAACCTCGGGATGAACCTGGGGCGGGCCGCGGGAGCCGGGATCGTCGAGCACGTCCACTGGCACGTGGTGCCTCGCTGGAACGGAGACACCAACTTCATGCCGGTGCTCGGCGACACGAAGGTGATGATCGAGCACTTGCAGGCGAGCTGGGATCGGCTGCGCCCGTCGTTCGACCGCGAATACTCGAAGGGCCCGGCATGGTGAAGGAGCAGGTGGCCGAGCTCGTGCGGGGGGCATTGCAGCGGTGCGTGGACGACGGGCTCTTGCCGCCGGGCGATTACCCCGTCCAGCTCGACGTGCCGAAGCAGGCGGCGCACGGCGACTTCGCAGCGAACGCGGCAATGACGTTCGCCCGGCAGCACGCCGCCGCCACCGGGGCGCGGAAACCCAATCCGCGCGCGCTGGCAGAGGCGATCGTGGAGCGCATCGACGACCGCGGGGGCGTGCTGGCCGGCAAGCCGGAGATCGCCGGACCCGGCTTCCTCAACCTGCGCCTGGCCCAAGACGTGTGGCACAAGGCGCTGCACGCGGTCTGGGAGCAGCGGGATCGCTTCGGCCGCAGCAACGCCGGAAATGGGCTGCGCACGATGGTGGAATTCGTCAGTGCCAACCCCACCGGGCCGATGCACGTCGGCCACGGCCGCGGCGCGGTGATCGGGGACGTGGTCGCCAACCTCCTGGAATGGGCTGGCTACGACGTCTTCCGCGAGTTCTACATCAACGACGCCGGCGGGCAGGTCTGGCGCCTGGCCCACGCCGTCCTTGCCCGCGCCACCGAGCTGCGCAAGGACGTGCGGCCGGTGCCGCTCGACCCGGACGACTACCAGGGCGAGTACATCAAGGACGTGGCCCGCGCCTGGCTGGACGCCGGCGGCGATCCGGCGCGGCCATTCGAGGAGATCCGCGAGCCGCTGCGGAAGTTCGCCACCACCTGGATCCTGGACAACCTGGTCAAGCCGGATCTGGAGGCATTCGGGATCCGCTTCGACAACTTCTTCAGCGAAAAGGTCCTCCACGACCAGAGGCGCCTGGAGGGGGCCATCCAGGTGCTGGACGAGAAGGGCATGACGGCGATGGAGGTGCTCCCGCCTCCCCAGGGGATGGACCTCGAGGAGGAGGAGTACGTTCCCCAGCCGCTCAAGGTGGTGAAGACCACCCGGTTCGGCGACGACCGCGACCGTCCGCTGTTCAAGACCAACGGGGAGCCGACCTACTTCGCCGCGGACGTGGCGTACCACTTCGACAAGATCGCGCGCGGGCACCGCCGCCTGATCGACGTCTGGGGCGCGGACCACGCCGGGTACGTGCAGCGGATGAAGGCCGCGGTCACTGCCCTCGGCGGCGAGCTGGAGGTGATCATCTTCCAGCTGGTGAACCTGACCAAGGACGGCCAGCCGTACCGGATGAGCAAGCGGGCGGCGAACTTCGTCACCCTGCGCGAGCTGCTCGAGGTTGCCGGTTCCGACGCCACCCGTGTCTTCTTCCTGCTCCGCCGGGGCGACATGGCGCTCGACTTCGACGTCGGCCTGGCGCAGAAGCGCGACAACGCCAATCCCGTCTTCTACATCCAATACGGACACGCGCGCTGCGCGGCCATCCTGCGCAAGGCGCACGAGGAGCGGGGCCTGACGCCGCGCTGGGACCCCCAGGCCGTCGGCGCGCTCCAGCTCCCCGAAGAGATCGAGCTGATCAAGCGGGTGCTGCAGCTTCCCGACCTGATCGCGCACGCCGCCACGGCCCTGGAGCCGCACAAGGTCGTCTTCTACCTCCAGGAGACGATCGCGCAGTTCCACGGCTACTACACCAAGTACAAGAAGACGGAGCGCGTGATCGGAGACGACCCGCGCAAGACCGAAGCGCGCCTGTTCCTGGTCTGGGCGGTGAAGCAGACGCTGGCGAACGCGCTGGCGGTGCTGGGCGTGGGAGCGCCGGACCGGATGGACGCTCCGGCGGCGGAAGAGGAGTAGCGGGCACCCGCCCGGTCTGGTACACCCGCGCCGGTGCGCGACGTCGAGCGGCTCCGCGAAAGGATCGAGCTTTCCCTGGATGACCGGCAGGTGGTCGCGCTGGCGCTCTGCGCGCTGCTGCTCCTCGCCGGGGTGTTCTCGCTCGGGATCCTGCTGGGAAAGAAGATCTCCTCGATGCAAGCGCCAGCCCCGGCCGCGGGCGATCTCGCGGCGCTCGATGCGCAAGCGCGCAAGCCGGAATCGCCCGCCCTTCCTTCCCGAGGAGCGTCTCCCGCGCAAGGGAGCGTCAGGCTCGCGCCGGCGGAAAAGGCGCACGAGCGGGTGGAGAAGCCCGAGCCGGTGCGGGTGGCGTCGTTGGTCGCTCCACCCGCCCGGCAACCTACCGTCGTGCCGGCTCCCGAGCGGGCCGTGCAGGTGCCGCCAGCGACTGCGCCGCTGACGCCCCCTCCCCGCGACCTGGGCAATTTCAGCGTCCAGGTCGGAGCTTCGCGAGACCGCGGCGCCGCCGCCCGCCTGGAGGCCCGCGCGCGCGGGGTCGGTCTCAAGCCCTACGTGATGGAGGCGAACCTCGGCGCCAAGGGGACCTGGTATCGGGTCCGCGTCGGCGCATTCCGCGACAAGGAGGCGGCCAACCGCTTCCGCCTGGACGTCGAGCGCGAGCTGCGCAGCGCGGCAGCCGTGATGCCGACGCACTGACCATGCCCACGATCAAGCCAGTCCGCGTCGAGAAGCCCTGGGGATACGAGCTCATCTGGGCGCACACCGATCGCTACGTCGGCAAGGTCCTGCACATCGACAAGGGTCAGGCCCTCAGCCTCCAGTACCACCTGCGCAAGGACGAGACCATCCATGTGCTGGCCGGCGTGATGCGCTTCGAGACCGGCGGGGAAGGCGAGGAGCTCCAGCAGACCGTCCTCCACCCCGGCGACTCGTTCCACATCACGCCGCTCCTCCGCCACCGCATGATCGCGCAGACGGACTGCGACATCCTCGAAGCCTCCACCCCCGAGCTGGACGACGTGGTCCGCCTCGAGGACCGGTACGGCCGGGTGAAATAGATGCGCTCGATCGTCCTGGGCGGGGCCGGTTTCATCGGAAGCCACCTGGTCGATCGGCTGCTGGCGCGCGGGGACGAGGTGGTCGCGGTGGACAGCCTGCTCACGGGCCGCCGCGACAACGCCGACCGCAACGGCGGCAATCCCCGCTACCAGTTCTTGCAACACGACATCTGCCGGCCCATTCCAGTCGATGGCCGCGCGGAAGCGGTGTTCAACCTGGCCTCGCCGGCGTCGCCGATCGACTACGCGAAGCTGCCGCTTGAGACGCTGGACGTCGGGTCCATGGGCACCCGCCAGGCCCTGGATCTCGCCCGCAGAGCCGGCGCCACGCTGATCCACGCCAGCACGTCGGAGGTGTACGGGGATCCGCTGGAGCACCCCCAGCGCGAAGAGTACTTCGGCAATGTCAACCCGATCGGTCCTCGCTCCTGCTACGACGAGGCCAAGCGGTTCGCGGAGGCGCTGGTCACCTCGTACGCGCGGGTGCATCGCCTTCCCGCCCGCATCGCGCGGATCTTCAACACCTATGGCCCGCGGATGCGCGCCGACGACGGCCGGGTGGTGCCCGCCTTCGTCACGCAGGCCCTTCGCGGCGAAGATTTCACCGTCTTCGGCGACGGGACCCAGACCCGCAGCTTCTGCTACGTCGACGACCTCGTCTCGGGCCTGCTGGCGCTGCAAGAAAAGGGCGACTCTCGCCCGGTCAACCTGGGGAACCCCCGGGAGATGACCCTGATCGAGTTCGCGGACACCATCCGGAAGGTCGTGGGCAAGGGCGGCCGCGTCCGTTCCGTCCGGCCCCTCCCCGAGAACGATCCCAAGCAGCGGCGCCCCGACATCACGCGGGCGCGAACGCTGCTGGGCTGGGAACCGAAAGTGTCGCTCGAGGAAGGGCTCGCTCCTACGGTCGCCTACTTCCGCCGCGAACTCGCGCTCTGACCTGTTCAATTCGATCCTTTGGGTATCGTTCGCTGAGACGCCGCCAGGCTGCATGGCCCTGCGCCGCCACGCAGAAATCGAGCCCGCCGGCGAGTGTATGACGTGAAGCGAGAGACACGAGGCGGCGCGGACAGCGCATCGTGTGCTTTCTGATGCGTCGGCGCGAGGGCCACGCACCCCGACGGCTATCTGCGCGCGGCTTCCTGAGTCGGCGCAGCGCACACCGCGCCCCGCATTGATGGACTGAGTGAGCGGAGGATGAACACGGGCACAAACGCTCTCGCGCGACACTCGCTCGCACCGCCAGGTCGCGTCGCGCGTTGAGCCGGCGGCGCGCGGGTGGGGCGAGGCCAGTTCAAAAAACCGCTCCGCCGGGTCCGGGTTGCGAGGCACGCGGCAGGCGCGCGGTTTTTTGCATGTCCGCAGCCGCAGCCCCACCTGCGCGCCGGCGGGGTCAGCGCGCCGCAAACAGGAAGGAGCGAGAGCCTACTTGACGCTGGGGCGGCTGATGATGAGCGAGTCCTCCTCTCACTGGGGGCTACCCACGCTCCTCGCTGGCGCGCGGCACCAGCAGCGGCTCCGAGAATCCCCAGACGCCGCGGCCGATCACGCGCAGGAGCAGCGCGACCTCCGCCGCGTTCTGCGGCCGCTCCTCCGGCCGCTTTTGCAGCAGGCGCTCCGCCAGGCTGCCCAGCGCGGCCGGCGCGCCCGGATTGATGCGCGAGGGGTCGGGCGGCTCCTGGTGGATGATCGCTTCCAACAGCTCCAGCTGGTTCCGGTGCGGAAACGCGGGCCTCCCCGCGAGCAGCTCGTAGAGGGTGGCCCCGAGCGAATAGAGGTCGCTGCGACGGTCCAGCGTCTCGCCCCGGGCCTGCTCCGGCGACATGTACCGGTAGGTCCCCACCACGTGCCCGTGGTCGGTGATCTCCGGATCCGTCATCCGCTTCGCCAGCCCGAAATCCACCAGCGTCGCCCGCCGGTCCTGCCGGACGAGGATGTTCCCGGGCTTGACGTCGCGGTGGAGCAGCCCGCGCGCATGGATGAACGAGAGGCCGTCGCAGACCTGGGCCAGCGCCTCACAGAGCGCGTGCAGGCGGTCGGGGTTGTTCTGCTCGACTTGCTCCTCGTCCGTCAGCATCGCTTCCAGACCGGTCTCCAGGCGGGACTTGTGGCCGCGCGCCGCGGCCAGCAGCGCGCCGGAGTCGGGCTCCTCGAAGAGCACGTCGAGGTCCACGCCCTCGGGAGCGTCCGCCTCGGGCTCCGGCTCGAGGAGCTTCGGCTTCCCCGCGACCACCAACCACTCGCGCAGGGCCATGCCGTCCACGAATTCCATCGAGAGCCAGGGGATCCCGTCCACATCCCCCAGATCGAGGGCGCGAACGATGTTCGGATGGTGGAGATGCCGGAGAGCGTCGAACTCCCGCCGCAGCCTGCGGGTCGCGGACGCGTCCGTTCCCGGCGGCAGCATCTTCAGCGCGACCGTCTCGCCGGTGCGACAGTCCACCGCGCGGTAGACCGCGCCGAGCCCGCCGCGGCCAACCT
>WNFT01002994.1_pt1 | contig 14569 bp, 28 predicted proteins | sample 5400191 | NCBI WGS metagenome assembly WNFT01 (sample SAMN13153359, study PRJNA577476) | soil metagenome | isolation source: 80 cm saprolite under Madrone tree | place: USA:California | collected 2016-06-14
CCCCGGCCGCGCGCGCGCCGGAAGGGACCCCCGGACCGAGAGTCGATCCGGAAGCCCTAACGGATGAGAGCTACCGCGAGGATTGTTGCAAGGACTAGGACCGCTAGCCCGATCCAGGCTTGGGGTCAGCTACAGGACGTTGCCATGGCAACTCACCTTGTAGGTATGGAGGAACAAGAACGATCATCTCGGCTGTTGACTCAGCGAACACATACACTAACGAACACTCGCAAATCTTATGCGGGTCTGAGTCGGGAGCGATATAGTGCAACCGATCCCGACACGCTGTTATCGTAATCATTTCAGATCAAGCCCCGAGCTACACCCTGGCGCATGGAACGGAAGGAACCACCGACAAACCGGACAGCGCCAACTCATTGCGGATAGCAAAAGTTATAGCTGAAGCAAGGACGACTCGGCACCTCTAACTGTTTCGCCCATGCATCCGCTTCCGCTTGACATCCTTCGACCGTGTTATAGATTGGGCTATACACGATACGACCATCCGTGGTCAGGAGTTGAAACGCGAACACCAGACACCGTACCAGCATCATGGGCTAACCTCGCGCGGACACGCCGCGCACTCTGGCGCGGTACTCCCTACCGCTTCCAAGAGTGTGCAGATGGCTCACTTCACGGATTGTAACGTTGGTGGCGACGGAGGAAGATTGTCAAATGTGAATGTTATCTCCGGAGTCCCACACCCGCTACGATTCCCGGCAGTATCCGCCACGCGGACCGTGGTGAATACTTTCCCGTTTGGTAGCCCAATAACAGCCATAGGGACAACAGCAGTAGTATTAACAACAGGACTAATCGGTATTCCGACCGCGCCGACATTCTTGATCGTAGCAGCGACAACAGGTTGGCCGTTCGCACAGACAGGCGACGAAAGCGCATAGATAACCTCAGTCGTTGCATAGTCGTTAAAGACCGTTCCATCCGTGTTCGTGGTTGGCACAAGGAAGTTGATGGCGTTGGAGCCACTACACCGACCGTTCCCGGTGACTCCCTCGCAGACCGCTTGAGCCTCAGCGTGGACGGCCAGCAATAGGAGCGCTCCGGTTAGGACTAACGCAAGCTTCCTCATTCGTGCCTCCATTCAGGGTTAGTGATGTGATGAATCTCATGGGCCAGACATTCGGCCAGAGCATCGCGGGACTCATCGCGGCAATAGATGGTAAGCGTTCCGTTCGGATGTTTCATCATGCAACCACGTTGCCCGTCCACGGCGCGGCACATATGGTCGATATCTCCAATAGAGATAGCGACCGGTCCCGAGACCGCCGACGACATAGGACCACCGCAACCGAATGTTGCCATGGCAACTAGAGAACACCAGAGGGTAGCTCTATCCACTCGCATGTCATTCCTCCAAATTGACCTACTGCTAATATACCACCACCGGGGAATCCGCGAAACTGAGCCGCGAATGAGGTTTGTGCGATCCCGTTCGCTGGATCGGCTGGCGGTATACGACCGAACCATTCGGGAATCGAAAACGGGACACCAGCCGTTAACGCAAACTGACCAGGGAACGGAAAGTTAGCAGGGATAAAATTCTGGCTGCGTAATTGGAGAATAGATGAAGCGTTTCCCGTCGTGGGAAAATCTGCCCCGAGTTTATTGACTCCAAGGATCGGGCCACCGGTTAACGTGGTTTGAGTATAAAAGCCATAGTCGACAAATGCATTCACCGTACACCAGAACGTGACACTCCGAATGAATCCAGTGACGGGAATCTTTGAGGATTTTGTCGTGGGGTTGAGTAACTGGACCATGGCGGTATTGACACCATCACCTTGAATATTGTTGGAGCCACCAAACCCATATCCACGGTGTATCGCGTCATACCAGTCAAGAACCATTAGAGTTTCGCCACAACGATCACGAGTGGGGTATGTCCCCCAAGTGGTTGCGGACCATGCGTCGTATGCCACGCAAAAAACTGAGCATTACAAGTTCGAGTACACAGGCAACGCTTACAGCAACCGCAGACAAAATGGTTAGGAATGGCGTGACCGCACAGGCATATGATGACCCGGCTTCCACGTTTCTTTTTCACATACCTATTTTATCACGGGTTCTGTGTCAACGGAGTCACGACCAGAGTCGCGCTATACGCGACGCCAGCAGTTGCGTTCCCGATTGCCGCAACGCCGATATTGGTTTCCGTCGTGATATTCATAACCTGAGAAAAGTAGTTGACCTGATTTGCAACGGCTGGGAATAGAAGCACCATCCCAAACGAATTGGGGGCACTCTTAAACAACCGCGCATTGTTCACGTCAGCGGCTGCTGGCGCACCGGCTGTCAGCGCGATCCACACCTCGATAAGCCAGAGTCCAGGAGTTACATTGCCAACACTGGTAATCGTTGCCCCCGCTGCGGGAGCGACAGGAGATGCATTCCCGACTTTCCCTTGCCCGACACTACCGCGCGCAAGCGATCCGGTTGTTGTCTGAATCATGCGACAAATTCCGTTCCGAGCAAGGGAGCTAGAACAGTTTCCAGGACGCGAACATCAGCGCCAGCATCAGAAATAGCAAACATGGCATTCAGTGGCGCGGTTGGACCATCACTGCCGGGCCATGATAGCGACGTGCCGGGCTGCAAAATCCAGTCAGCACTCGCAACTCTTTGATCCGTGGAAACGTAAGCGTTCCCCGTCCCAACATTGGCAATGATAAGCCCGAGTCGTTTGACGTTCTGTGGGACGATATTGGTTCCGATGACGAATGTCCCAACAACCTGTAACGGTAGCGCGTTGAATCTGACAGGCTTTCTCAACACGGGACCTTCGATGATGCCCGGCGCGAACCGAGCCGCAACGTTCGTTCTCACTTGGAAATCTCCATGGAGCATTGCCCGCCTGATGCGTTGAGTTTCGCTCCGGGGGTATTGAGTCGCCCGGCTGCGCCACCACCATACGGCGATGATGCGGTAATGCAGATATTCGCTTTATCATCCCCGAGCGCTTTCATGGACTCGGTAAGATTCGTTGACGAACACCCGGCAACGAGAGTTGCCATGGCAACAATCAGAACCCTACTCATGGCGTGCCAAGTCCGCTAAAGATTGACTCAGCGGATTCCGCAGTCTTTCCAAACTTTCCCATATCTTTTTTTCCTCGCTCGCGTTCCTCGTCCTGTAGAGACTTATGTTTCGTAACGTCAAAAGCCGGGTGAGAAATGTTGATGCGTTCTTCTCCGCCCCAGAACCGACGATCACGGTTGGCTCCGGTTTGTCTCATCGTCGCCCCGTCTCCATGGCTTACGATCATCAATGATTCGCCGAATCGTTTGGTCACGTCGTAACTCGCTGATTTCATCTCGCACGGCTAGCAGGGAACGCTCCAACCGCCAGAGTACGAAGAACGCGATGGCCCCGGGGAACCCGATACCCTGGATAATCTTGATAGCATCGTCAATGCTCATACAAGATCGGTGGAGTAATAGTTGGTCATGACGTTCGACAGCCAATTTTCATTCAGATGATTCGGGTCATTGCTCGCGCCAATCGGTGCCCATCCTCCGTGACTCGGACCCCCGTTCGCTACGTAGTCGATGAAGTCCGGCGTGTATCGTCCATCACCGCCGACCGGTTCAACCCCCGAGTCGATCACATACGCGGAAAGAAAATGCTTGATCGTATTGACCGCGCCTTGGAGTTGCGCGTCGAGGGTGTTCGCGCCAATATTCAGGACTCCGTATTGATGACCCGGACCGCCATTTTCAGCCAGTCGGATCGCCGCAATGAATCGCGCGTCAACGCCAGCATGCGCGGATGCCACAAGGATATCCTGTTCTTCGTTCGCGCCTGGATACTTCAGACGCGAAGGATCGAACCCTGCCAATCTACCCAATATAGTGACCCCCGAGGAAGTCATGGTTGTCACACTTCCCCAATTTGCCTTGAGCGCCATTGCTACAAGACCGAGTGCGATAATCCAAAAGATCACGCGATAAACTCGGAACCGATCGGAGCCAGAACGATTTCGAGAATACGAAGATCCGCGCCAGCCTCACCGACCGCGAAGACTGCATTTGTCGGTGAGACGTTCAACTCACTCGATGGAACGATGGTAATGTCCTCCAGTGGCGGGATCGGAAAGTCTTCCCGGCCAACTTGTGTCGCCGATGAAATGAACGCCGTTCCAAATCCCGCGTTCCGGATGATGAGTCCGGTACGCTTGGAATTTTGCGGGACAATTTGTATCCCGAGAATCTTCGCGTTCGCGCCTGGACCTTGACCAACCGTCAGCCCGTCGGAGTCGTACGCCGGTACAAGTGGGAGTAGCGGAGTCTTAAAGCGTAGCGGACGCTTGAACATCGGGACCACGGACTCACCAGTATCGGCATGGAGTGACGGCGCCCCACTATCGGTAGGATTACGGAACGGTCCGAACGGGTCCGCTTTCCCACCGATAGGGACAAATCCGCCGAGCAAGTCTCTCCATGTTGCCATGGCAACTACGCCGGCGACAGCCTCTTGACCAGAATCAACAACGCGATGATCCCAACAACCGCGATGATGAGAGTTGTTTGGAGACTGCCGAGCCAATTCGTTCCGGCTGCGCCGGTTGGTGTCGTCATTTTCTCTTTTGCAGCCGCCGAACCGGTCCCGGCACAGATGATCGAATCCGCTCGGCATGAGAACAAACCCGGTCCGCTTCCTGTGATGCTATTCCATAGCAACCGAAACGTTCCCGGCGAGGATTCCACGTCTTGAGGCTTCGCGGTTGTTGCCGTGTAGTCTGTGACCTTGCGCGTATCTCCACCTTGCGGCACGTCCTGAGAGGCTGCGCTATTGAGGAACACGCCACCAATGACTCCCCCGCTATCTTGTGCCGTACCGGACTTGAAGATATCGAACAGACTTACATCTCCAACCCCGGGGAGCGCGGTCGGAGTGTAGTCGAGTTTTTGTGTTGCCCGAGGGTCATCAAAGCACCCTGTCGTTATGCAGTCCTGCGTATAAATCTGACCCCCCAATGCCATGACTTACCTCGCACGAATCGACATGATGAGCACGAACGCCACCGTGAGAATGACCAACCATGTCACGGATTGCGTCGTCATGCCGAGCGCGTTCCCTGCTACGTTCCCCGGAGCCGTCGCAACCGCTGTACCCCATCGCCCGAGACCGGGACCGGGAACACCATAAGCCCCACCCGCCTGCGTTGCTGTTGCGCCGCGAGGCTGCGGAGTCAACTTTCCGAGGAACCCATTCGCAAGAGACTTGAATCCGTTCGTGACCCATTCCCCGATCCCGCCACCGTCCTTGACCGCTCCGGGAGCGCTTGAGTTGAATCCGTTCGGGGCTGTTTGATCGCTGATGTTATATGGCACATCCGCCGTGAGCGGCGTTTCGCCACCGCCGAACACGAGCGTTTGATCGGCTGGCGTGTACGGTACATCTTCCTGTAGCCCGGGAACCACTGCCCCCATTTCATCCACTGGCGTTCTCCCCTGACCATTCATTGTGATGAAGTAGTCAATCCCACCATCCGCGAACGGGTTCACATCGGTATCCGTGATATTCCCATCCGCGTCCATGACAAGCATTCGTTACCGCCGCAAGAAAAAGAACAGGACCAAGCCGAGCATAACCAGCATACCGATTGGCCCGTATTGATTCCAGTAGAGTTGGATTTGCTGCGCCTTGTAGTCCGCGACCGCTTGCTGTCCGGCTGGCGTGCTCAGTACCGCACTCGCGGCTGCGCTCCGGAACGTCTGGCCGATGGACTGAAGGAGGTTATCCAGAACGCTCCCCGCGTCCGATCCCGTTCGGGTGGCTCCCCCGAGCGATTGATCGTAGGTGAGCGCTAACGCTCGCGAGGTCGAATCGGCTGCGCCAGTTCCGGAGCCATCCGGGTTTGGTGGTTGGAGTAGGTCGCTCAATGACATGCTGATCTCCTAAAGGTCGTGTTGACCGATGTATGCAGCCGCCGGGATATTCCCCTCGCGCATCACTTGGGGGCGGTATGCCGAAAACCGATCAAGGTATTCGGGTCTAATGAAGTACCCGAGCGCTCCCCATTTCTGTGTGAACCCTGGACCGAGCGAGCTAGAAAAGAACGTCATATCCCCATACTGATCGTACAGTCTCGCGTAGGGAGATTTCGATAGCTCAAGCATCTCTCCGGTTGACTCGGAGTACCAGCCGAAATAAAACACCCATTCCCCCGTGCTCGTCATATACATCGGTCCCGCGTCTGTTGCCATGGCAACTAATCCCCGCCAACCGGGACAATATCGGATTGCGGATTGATGAGTACCAATTGGTTGTTACTATCGTAGAAATACCGTACTGGCGGAACCGGCGTCCACGGCTGATCGCCCGCTATCGTCATCAGATTATACGCGACGATTTCAGGACTCGCAGGCTTGTAGGATGGTGGCGACGTGTTCACGTCGTAATACTGGTAGACGCGGTTCGTGGGAACCCTCGCCCAACCGATCCGCACAAATTCATCTTCTGGGGGAATCACGAGCGCTGCAATCGCCGCATCTCGCGCGAGAATGTTTCGCGGGTCGACCAACTCCATATTGAGAATCAAGGTCCGGATGTAATTCCATTCCGGCGTATAGGGAAGCTTGGCAAGCAAATTCAAACGGAACAGAAACGTACTGTGTTGGTCGAACGATGTTTGACCGCCCGGTCCCGTTTGTACCCAGAGGTTTGCGATGAAGTTCGCAATCGCTTCCGGGTGTTCTCTCAGAGTCGCCGGGTCTCCCATGGCTTGAGTAATGTAATTCCAATTCGGCGTCTCGGTAGTCCCAGCCCTCCCGGGAGCATAGTGCATCCCCGCATATTCGTTTCCGATCCCAAACTGCACTTGTCCGCTTGTCCCGAGCGGCGCATGGGCCAGTATCCCCATGGCATCGGTAAACGTGGCGGCTGCGGCGATGGCTTCCTCAACGTTGGCTGCGCCATGCTGCATAATGTATATTTGCCGTTGACGCATGATTTCTTTCGAGAGTTGCCCGGTCTTGTAATCGTTCAATCCAAGGTTCACTAGTTCCTTGATGATGAGCGCTAACGCAATAAACCCAACGCCAACCGCAGCCGTTCCGATCACACCCGCAGCCGCTTCTCCGACCACCGACGCAACCACTTCGCTTCCTGACCCGGCGATGTAACTGACCGCCGTTCCACCGATTTCACCGGTCGCCGTCAACTCAGAACCGGCGGCTGCGCCAAGTCCTACGTTGACGGTGGCGTCAATCCCGCCAGCCGTATCCGCTCCGGAGATGCCTTCCGCGCTCGTCTCCGTGACTGCCGTAACCGCTTTCGTTCCGTACTGGATACCCTGGTACGCAGTCTTGACGTAACTGTAGGCTTTACTGGCATACCCATACCACGCGGCAATCGTGGCAACCAACCCGCCACCGGTTGCGGCGACGGGAGTCGTAACTTTGACAGGGGTTCGCGCGACGGTGCTACTTGGATTCTGCGGGGTAGGGACCGGTTGAACGGTGACGCCGGGAAGTGTCGCACTCCGAGCGCCACCGGTCTTTGTTGCGAAGATCAGAAAGAATACAACCCCCGCGAGAATCCAAGGCATTAGCACATCGCGTTCGGTGGGCACGATTGCGTACCGTCCCACCCGGTTGTCCAGCCGTTTGCGACCTGACCCATCGTGCCACGCGAACGAATCGCGTCAGACGTTGACGATTGCTCTCCGCTTGACGTTGTTGCCATGGCAACTCCTGACCGGTTGGAGAGAAAGAACAGGGCCACAATCCCCAACAAGATCAGGAGAAATTCTCCGCGCATGACTACAGCAGCGGGCGGATCGCTTCGTACCCGATGGCAAACTGCGCCGGGTTCGGAGCGCCACCGGCCAGAGTCCCGATCACGCGAAGCCTTGACTTGTTCCCCGAGTAGAGTGCGGACTGCAACGAACCGTCGTGCATCATGTCGAGAACCACGGACCCCATCAGACCCGGCGTACCAGCCGACGCTCCCTCCAGGGTATAGAGTTGCTTGTTCATACCCTGAATCACGTTGTACAGCGTGGTATCGACCGGTCGCCCGGCGTCGTGGTCCAAGGTCAGATCCGTGAACACGATATCGGAGTCGATCCCTGAGAACGGTTGGCCGACGACTGGCGCGGAAGAACCACGGACGAGCAAGCGCTTGTAGGCGAGGTTCGACGCGCGTTCCAGGTCCACGGTGAGCGAAGCGTTCGGATCAACCGGGGGTCGCACACCATATTCGGTGTAGAACCGTGGCCGAACCTTGGCAGGAATCGGGCCGCGTTGACGGTCGATATACATGTCCATCGTGACCGCCAGTGTCGCTGTACCCGGAGCCGTGTAGAAGTCCGACAGCGATCCGTAGGAGATTTCGAGCGTCAGCGCGGAATACCGCCGCGTGTCAAGGATGGTGTCTTCTGGAATCGCTTGCAGCGGGTCCACGTGCCAGACTTCGATGATCGTTCTGAATGTCGCCGAGCCAGCCGTCACCGTGTCGAGCTTCGGCTGTGTTCCTCGCTTGATCCATGAGAACAAATACAGTTCCTTGCCCGGCGCGGCGTTGGCAAAAAATTCGTTCTTGTCGGATCGTAGCGTGACACCCTTGATGATTCGGAGCGCACCATCGGCGAGCGCACCGGCCCCGGTCCCGATGACGACCGTGTTGTTGAATTGGAGAATCGTCCGAACCCAACCCTCACCGAGTGGGATTCCATTGGCGTTCGAGAATCGCGTCACACCGGACGCATTGATGGTTTGACCGCGAAACACTTCCTTGATTTCCGTGTTGCCGCGCGCGCCACCCGCGATGGCTGGCCGACGATGCCAACCCCGCGAATCCCGGTAGACGTAGGACTGCGGCGTGAGTGGCGAGCCGAGGAGAATCAATCGACCATGCGCGTCCGCGTCCGCAATGATGCGATCCCCTGCGTTCATCGTTCCTCCCGTAGCAAGTGTTTTACTTGCTCCCCGGTTTGGGTTTGCTTCCAAGTGTCGGCTTACGCCACGTGAACGGCTTCCGAGCATCGGAGAAACTTCCGACCGCTCCCGGCTTGGTCCAGCCTCTACGCATCGTCGACGGGAGCAAGGTCGTGCTCGAAATCGTGACCGGGAACGATGGCAGTCATCCCCGTCGCATACTGCGCCTTGTGCGCGTCGAGCCATTTCTCTAGCTCGGCTTTGTCGTTGGAGAAGTGAACGGGCTTGGGCGGATCGCCGTAGAATGCTGAGTAGGTAATCACCCAATCGTGCGTTCCCTTTTTCGGCATGGCCCTATCCTTTCGTGGTTGGAGTTACCATGACAACACGTCCGCTTCGTGTTGCCATGGCAACACGTTGGACTAACCGGTCAGCGCGGTCTGGACGAGAGAGCGAGTGACTCCGAACCGATTCAACAGGAAGATGGTGGCGAGCACGAACACGGTGGAGATGAGCGCCGTCTTTACGAGGTTTCCGAATCCCATTCTGGATCACTTCCTTCCTTGTCGGTGGGTTGGACTTCATCATCCTCTACTGTATCAATATCGTTTCTTGAGTTGTCAAGGGGGGTCGAATCTGATAGTTGTTTCACTTGAAAACTTCCGGGGGTCACATCGTAATAGTGAGACTGCGGGAGGTTCGCCGGGTCCAAGTCAAAGCCCGTCGTGTTCAACAACCACGCGACGTCATTCGGTTCAGTCTGATTAAAGATTATGAGCCGCGTCCATTGGGAACGGCCGGCGATATGGATAGTACTAGCCCGCTGAGAAATAAGTATAAGGCTAGTGCGCTTATGCCGACCACGATAGATAATATCCGTAAAGGACGGGGGTAGCTCTTTATTTCCTGATGGTAGAACGCGCTGAGACTCTTCCACAACCAACACGCACCGAGTAGCAGCATAAGCGATTGAACAGACCATAGGAAAATCGTCAATGGCTTCCGTCCTTACTCTGAAGACCCGGTTTTCCATGATGTGGTCGATCATCGCGTCCGTGTCTTGAAACTCTAACCCCTCGTGTTCGGCCATCGGATCGACCAGAATGATTCGGTGGAGTGTTCTCAGATACGCGCGAGTCCACCGAGTTTTCCCCATTCCCGTTTTGCCAACGACGACGATTATGTCCCGTTCGGTTCGGGGGGTCGCCATCCGATTCGTTCGTGCGGCGGACTCATCTTCCAAACCCGAATCCTCTCTAGACATTCAAACAGACTTGCGAGACCGACGAGGATGAGCACGAGAAACGCGATGACTTGGAGTGTTTTTCCTAGCATGATAATCCTTCGTGTAGACGAGCCACCGACGCGTGAGCTTCATTCCGATATCTCGATCAGGGAATCGCTTGCGTAGTTCCTCGACGCGATCCTTAGCCGAGAGTCGGTTCGTGTAGAACCCAAAAAACCTAACGCTGTACTTGCGCGGCATTTTGCTTTTTTACCGCGTCAAGCTTGGAGTAGGTGATTTCTTTTTGGGCGACGATACTACCAATATTTCCCCCCGCAATGATGAGGGCCAACAAGCGAGGGTCCCATAACCAGAAAGCTTCCGTAAGCATAGCGAAACTCGCGGCAATTGACTCTTCCTCGGCTGGCGTGAGTAAGAATCCCTCCCATCCAGTAATCCCGTATCGAGTATTGAAATATAGTTTTCCGATTGGCTTGAAGTTTTTAGGCTCGAAAAGTTTCTCAAGAGTCTCGGCAAGCTGGATTTCCTTGATACGCTCTTGTGCTTTTGAAGTGCCTCCAGTTCCCCGCTCAGCCTTAGGAGCTTTAGGACCGGTCCCTTTAAGCGCAGCAAGGTCACTCCGACTTGAATCAGCGTCACCGTTCGGTGTGGGAGACTTCCCGGGCGGATCGGATTTTTCACCGGTAAACCATGCGGTCAATCGGTCGATTGTTGCCATGGCAACTATTCACCATTCCAGAACGAATCCCACCATGATTTTTGGTCGGACTTTTTCGGAGCCTTTGGTTTCTCTAGTGCGGTAATCCGTTCGGCGAGTTTCGATATCATGTCAGCAAAATCGCCCTTGTCTTCTTTCGGCATTCCGAGCGCCAGCTTTAACTCAGCGCGCTGTTCGTCAGTCAGCCCCTCAAGTTTTTCCTTCAAGGTTGCCATCGCGGTCTCCTAGTGTTGTGGTCTTCGACCATCTGACGGGTGGGTTAGGGCCAAACTTAAACCGAGTGCTAGAGTGAATATAACACCCATCAGTATCGGAATCCAGTAGCCTAAACCCTCCCATATCCTCACTTTCAGGTATGGGTTTTGTTGTCAAGATGGAGTCAACGTAGACATGGAGTGCGACTGACCGCCACAAACATAATCGCATTTTCACGCGCGACGTAATAAACGCAGACCATATCGGGTTAAAGAAAAAGTTGGATTGTTGATACTCGGATTGTCCACGTTTCCAACTTATCTGTTTTGGTCCAAGCCTCGTATTGAATTTTCCCCAATACGCGCGAGCCATTGGCTTGATGTATTTCTGGGGCCAGACCTTCTCTAGCTCCGAGAACGCTTCCGCAATGGCGTGCGTTTCTCGACTGGCCCGTATACCAAGGATGAATTTTTCCGGGCGCAAATCAAATACATCACGCTCTTCCGATGTGACGCAATGAATACCTGCCCGAGTCGCATAGGGTAATGAATTTTCCTTGAGTACCACCATATACATTCCGATAGGATCGCTGAAACTATGTGTTCGCTCAAGACTTCTAACGTCTGGGAGTCCAACCTGTCCCGCCCATCTGTAGGCGGAATTAAGATCGTATTGGTACACCGGTCCGCGATATTCGCCTTTGAAGAATGCTTGTTCCCATCCCCCAAACGTAAAGCGGCGGAACGGACCAGTCCAGGTATATCGAGGGAAACACGGCAGCCGTTGTTGCTGAAAAAACAGATCCGCGTATGAAATCGGGGGTCGGAGCGTAAGACGTTGGCAACGCTCCATAAGGTCGTGGAAATCTTCCAGGGATTTGAAACGGAGCCGAGCCGTACTCTTGTAAGTCCGAGAACGATTCGGGCAATACGTCGTATACTCATTCCCAACTCTCCAGGCTTGGCCCGAGTATCCGTGTCTTTCAAAATATTGCGAGACTCTTCCCCGTGCAACGTACAGCGTACCCGGTTGGTTCTCTTCTGGCGTGTCAATGTAAGCGGGCCAACTCATGCCATGCTAGCAACGAACACCGAGAAATCTTGATACCCACCTTCTACGTCAGCAATTTCTATTTCCAGTTCATCGCGAATCGCAGCATGGTAGTTATGCCAAAATTCCTCATCGTTCGCGCCGGTGTCGAAGAACAGCCGCACCGTGTTTTCTTGTAGCTCTCCCTCGTCCGTGAAATAGACGTAGTGTGCCTCGATTGAAGCCTGAGTATTCCGCGAAAACTCTCGCGGTAAGTCTGGGTGTTGGTCCTTCATATCAAATCCCCCAGCTTGACGACCTTCGGGCAATTGAAACTTGGGAACCTTTCGTTCCGCTTCCAATCCGCGAATCGCCGACATAATAAAATCACCTAAAGATTGTTCGGGCTGTTTCGCTTCCTCCACTACAAAGCGGCGTAGCGGTTCGGCAGCCCTACGCTTACGCCGATGGTACGCTTTCAGAGACTTAGAGATTTTCGCCCGGCGAGCCTTTTCCTTCCGAGCCTTAGCCCTACGGCGCTTTGTTGCCATGGCAACACGACGTTTTTTCCGCTTTGCCATGTACTCTAAGTATATGATATCATTGACCTTTTGTCAACTTCCGGAAACTGTTTTGAGCGGTCAGGAAACTTTTGACACGGTTCTGGAACCATGCGAGTATGTGTATGGGCAACACGTACTCCGGTTGAGTGGCGTATGAGTGATAGGCTCAGGAGACGAGGGGAACCGAACCCCGCAAGGCTCAAGCGTCGCCACCTGATAGTGGCGCAACCTTCCACGTTTTAGCCGTTAACCCCAAACTAAGGAGTTGCCATGGCAACAAAACGGAAGTTAACCGGTGATCGTCGGCCAGAGTGCGATATGTGCCCGAACCGCGCACTCTATGAAGTTACAACCCTCACGGCAATCCGCTACTTTTGCGGACCCTGTATGATCCTCCTACTATCACTCGACAACCAACTGACAGGAGATACCAATGGCCGTCTTCCATCTGATGCGTAAAGATCTCGTGATTCCGACCAAGAAGCAAGGCGCTCCCCGTGGCAAGAAAGCGGAAGCGGTTCTCCGGTACATCGAACATCTCAAGACGGTAGAAGATTGGCCGTTTCCCCCAATCCTCGTGGTTGCCAACGTCAAGAAGAACAAGAAGGATGGAACCGAGACCCCGACCGGGAAGTGGGGAGTTCTCGGCGGAACGCAGCGCGTGACCGCCGCAAACGAAGTCAAGTGGAACAAGCCAATTCCGGCGGAGGTGTTCACCGGTCAGGAAGTCCCTGACGATCGGTGGGCGGCAAGCGCTTACGTGGCAGCCGTCCGCGACAACATGAAACACGGGCAGCCGTTCACCGAGTCCGAGCGAGATGAGTCATTTGTCACCATGCGCGGCATGGGCATGAGCATTGAGGAAATCGCAAACGAGTGGCACGTCCACAAGTCCACTGTCTCCCGATCCCTCCGTGGTCTCACGACCACCGCCGCGCGAGATGCGAACAAGACCGAGACCGAGACGAAGACCGAGACCGAGACCGAGAAGCCCGCGAAGAACGGGAAGGGTAACGGGAAGGGTACTCAGGACGTACAACACTTCCTCGACTTTCTCGAATCCCGCTTTACCGAGATTTTCGATTACATCTCCGACGAGAAGGCGGATGAAAAGTGGAGCGGGCTTTTCCTCCGGATGGCAGAAAACATCAACAATGGGTAAGCAAGAACGGAAACGCTTGGTCAAATTCTCCGTGTACGTTGAAGCGGAGACCTTCGACCGGTTACTAGTCGAAGCCAGAAAGGAGCGGAGACCACTAAGCCAGTGGGTCGCGTGGAAGCTTGAGACCTACGTCAACCTTCACAGTCCGAACGAACACGAGGAATTACCCCATGGCAGTTAAACTCGCTCAGGTAATACAGCCGAGTCAGGACAACGAGGCCAGCTTTGCGGGAGAGTTGGACGGCGCGTTAGCCGTTCCGATGCCCCCGGAGCTAGAGAAGGTTCAGGGTCTCAATATCATCGACTCCCTGGATACCAACCCAACCGTCCACTTCGCGGAACCCGGCGAGTACGTTGTTGGCCGGTACGCGGGAACGCGGGAGTTGAACATCAGCGGTCGGATTCAAAAGATGTACGACCTACGAACACCGGGCGGCATGGTGAGCGTATGGGGGTCAAAGATCCTCGACAGCCGCCTAGACCAAGCCATGAGGAAAGGCATGAGCGTCAATCACTCGGTGATGATTCAGTATCTCGGGGATATCGACACGGGGAAGGACAACGCCGCGAAGAATTTCCGCGTGGCGTGGAAATGAAGTGTACGGAGTGCGGTAAGGACCTAACCGGCGATTCGTTTTGGTCGTTCACGATGCCGGTTGTTCTCCCTCAGGGTTCGGCACTTGTGTTGTATTTTTGCTCCCTGAAGTGTGCCGCGTTCAAGGGTGATGTAACGAGGTAGCTCGGTTGCCATGGCAA
>WNFT01002995.1_pt1 | contig 14568 bp, 10 predicted proteins | sample 5400191 | NCBI WGS metagenome assembly WNFT01 (sample SAMN13153359, study PRJNA577476) | soil metagenome | isolation source: 80 cm saprolite under Madrone tree | place: USA:California | collected 2016-06-14
AGGATCTCGGCGCCGCGCATCGCGTGCTGGCCGTCCTGCTCCCGGTAGTCGGGATGGCGTGCACCGTCGCGCGCGACCCACACGTCGTTCAGGTACAGCTGCACCGCCGACGGATCCAGATCCTCGATGCCGCTCGCCCCGACGGCCGACAAGATGCGGCCCAGGTTCGGGTCGGACGCGAACATCGCCGTCTTCACCAGCGGCGAGTGCGCCACCGCGTACGCCACCGTCGATGCCTCGTGGCGGCTGCGGGCGTTTTCGACCGTGATCCGGATGAACTTGCTGGCGCCTTCGCCGTCGCGCACGATCGCCAGCGCCAGCTCGTGCGCCACCTCGCCGATCGCGCGCTCGAGCGCGCCGCAGCGCGCATCGTCGAGGCGGGCGATGGGCTGCGCATCGCCACGGCCGGTCGCCACCACCACGAACGAATCGTTGGTCGACATGTCGCCGTCGACGGTGATCCGGTTGAACGACGCATCGGCCGCCCGCCGGGTCAGCTCCGGAAGGATCCCCGGCGCGACGTGTGCGTCGGTCGCCACGAAGGCGAGCAGCGTGGCCATGTCGGGCCGGATCATCCCGGCGCCCTTCGCGATCCCGGTCACCGTCACGTTCGCGCCGCCCAGGTCGCAGGATCGGGAGACCGCCTTGGGCACCGTATCCGTCGTCATGATTGCTTCAGCCGCCTCCAGCCAGGCGGCCGGATCCAGGCGCGCCACCGCCTGCGGCAGTGCATCGACGATCGCCTGCACCGGGAGCGGCTCCATGATCACGCCGGTGGAAAACGGCAGCACCTGCGCAGGCTCGCAGCCGATCAGCCTGGCCGCCGCTTCGCAGGTGCGCAGGGCGTCGGCCACCCCGGCGGCTCCGGTTCCGGCGTTGGCACACCCGGAATTGATCAGCAGGGCGCGGATCGGAACGCCCGCGCCCAAATGCGCCCGGCAGACCTGAACGGGCGCCGCGCAGAACCGGTTGCGCGTGAACACGCCGGCAGCGGCCGCCCGGTCGGCCAGCCGGATCAGCAACAGGTCCTTGCGGCCGGCCTTGCGGATGCCCGCCTGCGCCCACCCGAGCTCGCAGCCCGCCACCGGCTGCAGGCTGCGCGCCACGGGAGCGTGCAATCCGACCGCCATCCTTACTCAGCCTTCCCTGAATTTGGTGGCACGAGCTTCGACTACATCGCAGCTTGCGGGAGAAAAGCGGGAGGAACAGAACGAGGGGGTTCGGCTGGCCCCCCTGCGCTCCCCCAGCCGATGTGAAGCAGGAAGATCGGGCATTCGGCGTTCGAAGCGTCAATGGGCTACGCCACTTTGCCGTGGCAGAGCTTGTACTTGCGCCCGCTGCCGCACGGGCACGGGTCGTTGCGGCCGACTTTCTCGCCGAACCGGCGGAACGGCTGCGGTGCCGGCGCCGGCGGAGCGGCCACCGCCACCGCAACGCCTTCCTCCTCGGCCGCTTCGGCCTCGGCCACCGAGGCCGGGCCGAATTCCGCGTGCTGTGCCTGCGCCTGCTCGACACGGCGCTCGGCTTCCTGCTCGATGCGCGTTTCGGTGCGCTCGATCTCCTCGCGCGTCTGGATCTTCACGCTCATCAGAAAGCGCACCACGTCGGCACGGACCCGGTCCAGCAGCAAGCCGAACAGCTCGAAGGCCTCGCGCTTGTACTCCTGCTTGGGCTGCTTCTGGGCATAACCGCGCAGATGGATCCCCTGCCGCAGATGATCGAGCGCGGCCAGGTGCTCGCGCCAGTGCTGATCGAGCATGTTCAGCAGGATCGACCGCTCCAGGCCGACGAACATGGCCGGATCGACGGCGGCGCGCTTCGCCTCATAGGCCTCGTCGGTGGCCTTCAGCACCCGCTCCAGCAGGATCGTGTCGTTCAGGTCCTTTTCCTGGTCGAGCCACTGCTTGATCGGCAGCTCGATCTGCCAGTCGTCCTTCAGCGTGCGCTCGAGCGATGCGATATCCCACTGCTCCTCGATCGTTTCCTCGGGAACGAAGGTGCGCACAAGATCCGTGAAGAAACCATGGCGCAGGTTGGTCACCATCTCGGACGGGTCGGTGCTTTCCAGCACATCGCTGCGCAGCCGGTAGATCTCCTTGCGCTGCTCGTTGGCCACATCGTCGTATTCGAGCAGCTGCTTGCGAATGTCGAAGTTGCGCGCCTCGACCTTGCGCTGGGCCGTCTCGATCGAACGCGTGACCATCCCAGCCTCGATCGCCTCGCCTTCCGGCATCTTGAGCCGGTCCATGATCATCCGCATCCGATCGCCCGCGAAAATCCTCAACAGCGGATCTTCCATCGACAGGTAGAAACGCGATTCGCCCGGGTCGCCCTGCCGCCCGGAGCGGCCGCGCAGCTGGTTGTCGATGCGCCTGGACTCGTGCCGCTCGGAACTGACGATCTTCAGCCCGCCGGCCGCCACCACCTGCTCGTGCAACTGCTGCCATTCGCTGCGCAGTTTCTCGATCCGCTGCCGCTTGTCCTCCTCGGGGACGCTCGCGTCGTCCCGCAGCAGGTCGATCTGCTTCTCCACGTTGCCCCCCAACACGATGTCGGTGCCGCGGCCGGCCATGTTGGTGGCGATCGTGATCACCCCGGGGCGGCCGGCCTGGGCCACGATCTCGGCCTCGCGCGCATGCTGCTTGGCGTTCAGCACCTGGTGCTGCAAGTCGTTCTTGGTCAGCAGCCGGGACAGAACCTCGGAGTTCTCGATCGAGGTGGTGCCCACCAGCACCGGCTGGCTGCGCGCGTGGCACTCGCGGATGTCGTCCAGGATCGCCTCGTACTTCTCGCGCACAGTCCGGTAGATCTTGTCCTGGTGATCGATCCGGACCATCGGCTTGTGGGTCGGAATCACCACCGTTTCGAGCCGGTAGATTTCCTGAAACTCGTAGGCCTCGGTATCGGCCGTTCCGGTCATTCCGGACAGCTTCTGGTACATCCGGAAGTAGTTCTGGAAAGTGATCGATGCCAGCGTCTGGTTCTCCTGCTGGATCTTCACGCCCTCCTTCGCTTCGACCGCCTGGTGCAGTCCTTCCGACCAGCGTCGCCCGGGCATCAGGCGGCCGGTGAACTCGTCCACGATGATGATCTCGTCGTTCTGCACCACGTAGTGCTGGTCGCGGTGAAACAGATGATGGGCCCGCAACGCCGCGTTCAGATGGTGCATCAGCACGATGTTCTGCGGCGCGTACAGGCTCTCGCCGCTCGCCAGCAGTCCGCGCCGGGCCAGGATTTCCTCTGTGCGCTCGTGGCCGGACTCCGACACGTGCACCTGGTGCTGCTTCTCGTCGACCCAGAAATCGCCCTCGGCTTCCTCCTGCTCCTGACGCTTCAGAAGCGGCGGGATCTCGTTCATCTTGCGGTACAGCTCGGTGCTGTCCTCGGCCGGCCCCGAAATGATCAGCGGCGTGCGCGCCTCGTCGATCAGGATCGAGTCGACCTCGTCGACGATCGCGTAGTGCAAAGCGCGCTGGCGCCGGTCCTCGGCCCGGTACTCCATGTTGTCGCGCAGGTAGTCGAAGCCGAACTCGTTGTTGGTGCCGTACGTGATGTCGGCCGCGTACGCCTGGCGCTTGTCCTCGGTGGCCTGCTGCGAAAGGATCACGCCCACGCTCATGCCCAGGAAGCGATACACCCGTCCCATCCACTCGGCGTCGCGCGCGGCCAGGTAGTCGTTCACGGTCACCACATGCACGCCCTTGCCGGCCAGCGCGTTCAGGTAGACCGCCAGGGTCGCGGTCAGCGTCTTGCCCTCGCCGGTGCGCATCTCGGCGATCTTGCCGTCGTGCAGAACCATGCCCCCGATCAGCTGCACGTCGAAATGGCGCATCCCGAGCGTGCGCTTGGCCGCCTCGCGCACGACAGCGAAGGCCTCGGGCAGCAACTGGTCGAGCGTCTCGCCGTCCTGGTGGCGGCGCCGCAGCTCGCCGGTGCGTGCCGCCAGCTCGGCGTCGCTCAGTGCGCTGGTCTTCGCCTCCAGCGCGTTCACGCGGACAACGTGGTGTTGGTAATGCCGGATCAGCCGCTGGTTGCGACTGCCGAAAATCTGGGTCAGAAGTTTGGAGATCATGGGGGCGTCGATGCGGCTCGACCGCGGCCGATCCTGACACGCGCGGTCGCAGGTGCGCGATCAGGCGCCGCCGCAGGGCAGGCCCCGCGGCGAGCGCGAGATTATGTCACAGGAGCTGGAAAGGAGCCGGGGTGGCCGCCGAGGGCGACGCGACCCCGCGGGTCAGTGCACTGCTGCGGCCGCAGCCACGGCTGCAGCTGGCGCCAGGGCGGCCAGCGGCGAGCCGGGCTTGGCGTTGGCCAGGTACCTCAGCGGGTTCGTCGGCGCTCCATTGACACGAACCTCGAAGTGCAGGTGCGGGCCGGTCGCTCGACCGGTGGCGCCAACCAGCGCGATCTGCTGGCCCTTGCGCACGATGTCGCCGGCTTTCACGATGAACTTGCTGGCATGCGCGTACAGCGTCGACAGGCCGTTGCCGTGATCGATCCGGACCACGTTGCCGAACTCCGGATGCCTTTCGGCCGAGGCAACCACCCCGCCGGCGGCCGCGAGGACCGGGGTCCCGACCGGAGCTGCGAAGTCGATCCCGGTGTGCATCGTGTATTCGCCGGTGAACGGATCCGTGCGCAGTCCGAAGCCGGAGCCGACGAAGCCCTCGACGATCGGCGTATCGCGCGGCAGCAGCGCGCTGCGGGCGGCACTGGCCACCAGTTCAGACTCGACCACGTTCAGGAAATCGGTGCGTTCTTCCAGTCCCACGCCGACGCTGTGGGCCTGGGCCTGCAGCTCGGCCAGCGTCAGCGGGCGCGAAGCGGTCGGCTCGGCGCCGCCCAGCCCCGGGATCTGACGGAAATTGAATTCCTCGGGCCGGATCCCGGCCAGCTTGGATACGCGCTCGCCCAGCGCATCGAGGCGCATCAGGCGTGCCTGCATCTCGCCGACCATTTTGGCCATCGACGAGACGTTGTCGCGCAGATACTGCTCGTCCTGCGCCAGCCGGTCGCGCATCACGACCGACACCAGCTGTTTGATCAGCGGCATCTCGCGCTGGGCCGCGAGCCGGAACGTCAACACATACAAGCCCGCCAGGGAGGTCACCATCAGCGCGAGAAACAGCAGCGCGACCCAGACGAAGGTCGCGCGCGACACATTCATCGTGCGCGCACGCGCCAGGCGCCGGTCAACCAGAATCAACTGCACCGAAATCCCCTCCAATCTGAGATATCGTCACCGAATCGCTCCAACCTGATCCCCTCGCCGAAGTCCGTTCGGATGACCCCAACCGCCCGCCATTTGCCGGAGGCCCTCGCCCAGTCCGAAGCCGGCTCCGCGCTGCTTCAGCGCTTTCGCGCGTCGCAGCGCGCCGCCGCGGCCATCGAAGCCGAGTGCCACCGCATCCTGCCAGGGTTCTATCCGACTCGATCCGGTAGTTGCGAACTGCGCGGCACCACACTTCGAGTGAATGCCCCCCAGCAAGCGCAGGTCGCCAAGCTACGGCAGGCCATTCCCCGCCTTCTGCGCCTCCTTAAGCAACACGGTTTCGACGTTATAGAAATCAAAATTGGGGTACAACCACGCGCTTTGAGCTCATCCGTGCAGCCGTCGGCGAACGCTGGGGGGATCGGATCGGGGCAGGGCACCGGAGCCGGCCGCCCGCGACAACCGCAAATGGCGCCCGCTCTTGCGTTTGCGACGAAGCTTGCGCTTACATTGCCGGAGTCGCCGCTGCGCTCGGCAGCCCGCCGACTGGTGACCACACTGACGTCGCGCGTCGCAGAAACACGCGATTCAGACCAGCCGGGAAACGAGCAGGACGGCGAAGAACACGACGCCTGAGGCCAGCGCAACTCCCAGCAACCGCAACGCCCAGCGCAGGTACAGGCGCTGGCCGGTGACGACGTACCTCACGGCCAGAAACGCGACGGCAATCCCGAATACGGCAAGCAGAACCCGAAAGGCAGCCACTCAGAGGGGAGCTAGGCGAACGCCGGACGCAGGAACGCGTCGGGTGCCGGCGCGTCGCGGTCGAAGCTCACCACCTCGTAGGCCGACCGGTCGGCCAGCAGCGCGCGCAGCAGGCGGTTGTTCAACGCGTGGCCCGACTTGTGCGCCCGGTATGCCGCGATCAGCGGACGGCCGAGCAGGTACAGGTCGCCGATCGCATCCAGGATCTTGTGTTTGGCGAATTCGTCGCCGCTGCGCAGGCCCTCGGTATTCAGGACCCGGTACTCGTCCATCACGATCGCGTTCTGGAAGCTTCCGCCCAGCGCCAGCCCGGCTGCGCGCAGCGCCTCCACTTCACTGACGAATCCGAACGTGCGCGCCCGCGCCACCGCGGTCACGTACGGGTCACGCGCGAAATCGACCTCGACGTCCTGCGCGGTGGCGTCGATCGCCGGGTGGTCGAAATCGATCGAGAAGCGCAACTTGAATCCGAAGTGCGGCTCCAGGCGTGCCCAGCGCGCACTGCGACCTTCGCCTTCGCGCACCTCGATCGTACTCAGCACCCGGACGAAACGCCGCGCCACGTTCTGCTCCTGCAGGCCGGCGGAGCGGATCAGGAACACGAAGCTCGCGGCACTGCCGTCCATGATCGGAATTTCCGGTCCATCGACGTCGACATAGCAGTTGTCGACGCCCAAGCCGGCCAGGGCCGACATCAGGTGCTCGACGGTCGATATCCGCACGCCGTCGCGCTCCAGCGTCGAGGCCATTCTGGTGTCGCCGACCGCGTCGGCCGCAGCGCCGATCTGCACCGGCGGATCGGTGTCGGTGCGCCGGAACACGATGCCCGTGTCAGCTGCCGCCGGGCGCAGCACCAGTTCGACCTTGCAGCCGCAGTGAAGGCCGATGCCGACCGTCCGTACCAAGGATTTCAGAGTGCGCTGGCGCAGCATGACCGGCATTCTAGCGGCACTGCAGCAAGCCCGGCCGCGAGCGTCGAGCGTGGCAAAATCCGGCTTTGTCTTTCGGCCCGAAGCGCCTCTGATTTCGATGGGAAGTTTGAACGCGCCGCCCCGCCGGGCGCCCATGGCCTGGCTGGCCTGGTTGATCGCCGCCTGCCTGATCGGCCCCTGGGCCACCGCGCCGGCGGCTGACGCGCCGGCGGACCCGACGCGAGCCGGCACGGCCAATGCCAGCGCCGCACACACGCCGGCCGAACTGACCGCGATTGCGCGCCTGCTGGCGGGCCTCGATCCGCAAGGCAGCGCCAGCCTGCAGGCGGTTGCCCGTACCGACGCGTGGAAGGCCCATCGCAAGGCGAGCCGCTATGGCGATCGCCAGTTGCAGGAGCGCCTGCAGCGGATGGACAGCTGGCAACGCACGACGCTGCCGCCTGCGCAGGCCGGTGCCGCGCTGGTCTACCCGTTCAGCGGGCCGGACTTCGTCAACGCCTTCGCGCTGTTTCCCGACTACAAGACCTACGTGTTCTTCAGCCTGGAGCCGCCCGGCGAGATCCCGGCGCTGGCCGGGATGGACGAGCACCAGCTCGGCGTGCTCTTTTCGGACCTGCGCGGCGCCTTGAACGATCTGGTGGCGCTGAACTTCTTCATCACGCCCAACATGCAGGAGAACCTGCATACCGACAGCCTGCAGGGTACTGCGCCGTTGCTGCTGGCGCAGATGGGCCTGCTTGGGCTGACCGTGCACAGCGTCGAACCTTACGAACCGTGGCCCTCCTCCGCGGCGAGCGCTACGGAGGGCAAGCCCGCCTCCGTGCCAAGCGCTACGGAGGGCAAGCCCGGCTCCGTGCCGAACGCTACGACGGACAAGCCCGCGACGGACGCCAGCAGCGCTCATCGCTCCGCCGGCCAGCCGCACCAGCCGATGCGGGCGCTGAAGATCGAATTCGACGACCGCAGCAAGACCCGCCGCACGCTGCTGTACCTGTCGCTCGATGTCAGTGACAGTCAGCTGCGCTTCTATCCGGAATTCGTGCCATGGCTGACCACGTTCGAGCAGCCCACCGTGCTGCTGAAATCGGCCTCGTACCTGCTGCACGGTGGCAACTTCCGCAAGGTGCGCGGCGTGGTGCTCGAACGCGCGCGCCTGATCGTGCAGGACGACACCGGGATGCCCTACCACCTGCTGCGCGATGACGGCTTCCGGATTTCGCTGTACGGCCAATACGAACGACCCGTCAAGCTGTTCGAGAACCGGTACCAGAAGGACCTGGACGACGCCTTCACGTCGGCCGGCAACGCGGATCCGGTGCCGTTCCCGTTCGGCTACAACTGGCGCAAGGAGGGGCGTTCGGGTGTGATCGTCGCTCGCCGGCCGGGCGCCGACACCTGAGCGGGCGCCGCGATGCGGGTTTCGCGGTCGCGCCGCCGCCTGATCACGGCCCTGCCGCTGGTAGCTTGCAGCGGCCGGGCCCTTGCCGCGGGCGAGGGGCCCGCGTTGCGCAGCTTCCAGCTCACGACCGGCGACGGCGTCCGGCTGAACGTGCTGGAGGCCGGCCCGTTGCCTCCCGATCCGTCGTTGCCGGTGATCGTGCTCGTGCCCGGCTGGTGCATGCCGGCCACGATCTGGCAGGCGCAGCTGCAGGCGCTCGGGCAGCGCTTTCGAACGCTCGCACCGGACCCTCGCGGACAGGGCGACTCGGATATACCGGCCGCGGGCTACGAGGCCGAGCGGCGCGCCAGTGACCTGCGCGACGTGTTGGCCCCGCTGCCGCGCGTCGTACTGGTCGGGTGGTCGCTCGGGGTGCTCGATGCGCTGACCCTGGTGCATCGCTTCGGCGACTCCCGGCTGGCGGGGCTGGTGCTGGTCGACAACTCGGTCGGGGAGCCGCCCGCGCCGCGCCCGTCGAATTTCATCTCGGACCTGCGCGCCGACCGCAGCGCTACGGTGGATCGTTTCGTGCGGGGGATGTTTGCGCACCCCCGGCCCGAGGCGGAAATCGAGCGGATCAAGCAGGCGGCTCTGAAGATGCCGCTGGACGGCGCCATCGCGCTGCTGTCATATCCGTTTCCGCGCGAGCACTGGCGCAACATCGCGCGCTCCTTCGCCAAGCCGCTGTGCTACTGCGTGACCAGCCGCTACCTCGAGCAGGCGCGCAACCTGCAGCGCGAGCGGCCCGCAACGCGGGTCGAATGGTTCGAGCACGCCGGCCATGCGCTGTTCGTCGACGAGCCCGAGCGTTTCAATCGCGTGATCAGCGACTTCGCGCAGTCAGCTTGACCGGCTGGCAGGGTAACTTCAAGCATGGGGACGCGCGGCCCTACGCCGCCGCCGCGGCACCACGCGCACGCGCCTGCCGCGGCTTGCGGGCACCGAGGCGGTCAGGTGGGCAAGCTCGGTAAGATCGGCTATGGCCTGCGCGATCGCGTCCTTCTCCAATAGCTATGCGCGTCTGCCGGAGCATTTCTTTGCCCGGCTGGATCCGACGCCCGTGGCGAAGCCAGGCCTGATCGTGCTCAATCGACCGCTCGCGCAGGATCTTGCGCTGGACATCGATGCGGTCGATGGCGACGCGCTCGCGCAGATTTTCACCGGCAACATCATTCCCAGCGGTGCCGAGCCGATCTGCATGGCCTATGCGGGGCACCAGTTCGGCAGTTTCGTTCCGCAGCTGGGCGATGGCCGGGCGATCCTCATGGGCGAGGTCTTCGACCGCTCCGGCGTTCGCCGCGACATCCAGCTCAAGGGCGCGGGACGCACGCCCTTTTCCCGCCGTGGTGACGGCCGCGCGGCGCTGGGGCCGGTGCTGCGCGAATACCTTGTCAGCGAAGCGATGCACGCGCTGGGTATCGCGGCCACGCGCGCCCTGGCGGCGGTTACCACCGGCGAGCCCGTCTTTCGGGAAACCCCCTTACCCGGGGCCATCCTCACCCGCGTGGCCGCGAGCCACGTCCGGGTGGGCACTTTCGAATACTTCGCCGCGCGCGGGGATCAGGAGGCGATCCGGCGGCTGTCGGACTATGTCCTGGATCGGCACTATCCCGGGGCGAAGGACGCGGAGCGGCCCCATCTGGCGTTGCTGCAGGTCATCGCGCGGCGGCAGGCCGCTCTGGTGTCGAGCTGGATGCAGGTCGGTTTCGTCCATGGCGTGATGAACACCGACAACATGGCGGTTTCGGGCGAGACCATCGATTTCGGGCCCTGTGCGTTCATCGAGGCCTATGACCCTGCGGCCGTGTTCAGCTCGATCGACGAGCTTGGCCGTTACGCCTTCGGCAACCAGGCGCGAGCCGCGCAATGGAACATCGCCCGGCTCGCCGAAGCGCTGCTTCCGCTCATCGACCCCGACCGCAAACGCGCCATCGAACTCGCCCAGCCGGTGATCACCGAGTTCCCGACCTGGTACGAACACGAGTGGATCGCCGGAATGCGCAGCAAGCTTGGCCTGGAGCTTGCGCAGGACGGCGACCTGGAGTTGATCCGGGGACTGCTCGATGCCATGCAGGCGAACCAGGCCGACTTCACCTTGACCTTCCGGCGCCTCTGCGACGCCGCGGCCGATGGAGACGATGCGGGGCCGCGTGCGCTGTTTGCCGACCCCGGTGCCTACGATCGCTGGGCCGTGCTCTGGCGCAACCGCCTCCAGAGCGAGGCGGGCTCGCCCGCGCAACGCGCGCAGGCCATGCGCCGGGTGAACCCGGCCGTCATCCCGCGCAACCACCGCGTGGAACAGGCGCTCAGGGCGGCCGTCGAACGCGAAGACTTCGCGCCGTTTTCGGAACTGCTGGCAGTTCTTTCGCGGCCCTACGAGGAGCAGGGCGCGTATCTGGCATACGCCGCACCGGCGCAGGCCGGCGAGCGCATCCTTCAAACGTTTTGCGGGACCTGAGCGGGTAGACCGTCGCGGCCGCCGCGACGCAGCGCCCACACGACCTACTTGTCGGGTCATCCATCTCTCCGTGGGGTCAGGCGGCAATAAACTTCCCTATCCATGAACACGATTGGTCAAACAGTCCGCGCGCGGCCACGGCTTTTCATTTCGATCCTCGCCGGTGCCGGAGCAGGTTCTGCTCTTCCATCGCAGTGGGATACGGTGACCAAGCTACTGATCGGTTGGAATGTCACCGTATGGTCTTACCTCGCCTTGGTCGGCTGGCTGATGGTCCGCTCAACCCACGTCCGCGTTCGCAGCATTGCGGAACAGGAGGACAGAGGCGCCGGCATCATCCTGACAATCATGTCGATTGCCGCGATCGTCAGTCTTGCAGCCATCGTCTTCGAACTGTCGACAACCAAGAACCTGTCCGTGGGCCATCGCCTGGCTCACTACGCGTTTACGGGTGCTACCGTGTTCGGCTCATGGTGCCTGGTCGCGACGCTGTTTACTTTTCACTATGCGCGGACCTACTACCGGTCGCCAATCGAACGCCGCGCACTTCAATTTCCTGATAACGAGGCAAACCCGGACTACTGGGACTTCCTGTACTTCTCGTACACCATCGCAGTTGCCGCACAGACCTCGGACATTTCCGTGATGTCACGGTCCATGCGAAAGATCGTACTTGCACAATCCATACTCAGTTTCCTCTTCAACGTCGCCATCCTTGGCCTTTCAATCAATATCGCGGCGAGCCTGGTGGGCGCATGAATGCGGGGCAAAGGCAGTTCTCTCGCGGCGGTCGTCGCTGAACCCGCGCCGCGGTGAGCTCAAGGAACAGGCTCCGAGATTTCGATCAGGTTCAGATCCGGATCGCGCACATAGACCGAGCGAATGCCGGCCCGTCGGGGTCGGTTCGCGCTTTGCGTCTGTCTCAATAGGAGAACGTCGCAATGAACCTAGATCCCGAGACCTTATTCGAATTGCTCGACCGGCAGCCACTGGCGCCGATCGGCACCGTGAGCTCGACGCCCGCGCTGCCGATCGAGGGCAGCGACGCAACCCAGGGGCCGACTGAAAGCATCGTCGGCGAACCCTTCTTCTGGGCCCCTGCCCCGGTTCAGGTCAACCGTTCATAGTCCACTGGCACCCAGCGGCACGCACTGCGCGGGCCACGGGCCGCGGGGTGTCAACTCGAAGCGCTACGTAGCCGGGCACGCATCGCCAAATTGGAACGGGGCACGTGGTTGCATGGCATCCGGAGGACCGAATGCCTGCCGAAACGTGAACGCCTCCGGAGTCGAACCTTTCTCTCGCACAAGCGCCAGTTTCGCCAATGCTTCGTTGACCGACGGACGGTGCCCTTTGGCTACCCACCACAGCACGACGTATGCGTCCGGCATGGGTTCGAACCACTCCTTGCGGCGACGCATGATCTCCACGTGAGCCGACCGGTATACGTAAGCCGTCAGCGACGCGGCATCCCGCCACACGGACATGTTGACCAACGTGTTCTCGCCCATCGGTCGCAGTGCCGTGGCGTCGCCTTCTTCGGTCTGAAGGCGCCATACGAACCCGGCGGACGCTTCGGCCAATGCATTGATGCGATCGAGGTTCGCTACGAAGTCGGCCATCCCCGGTGACTCCAGGGGCTCCTTCATCACGGCGACGTTCAATTGCGCGAGTTCGTATTGGGACACGGGGTTCCTCGCTGGGCGCGGCCAAGGAAGCCTAGAGTACTCGCCAGCCTCGCCGCAACGGTCCAAAGGTTCGTTGGGGCCCTTGGGCGCCGCTGGATGCGGATTGGCGTTGTTTAAGGCCTCTCCGCTTTAAGGACAAGGCCGGGGACAAAGTGATCCCTGCGGTACTGCATTCGAGCATTGATGTCCGCACAAGGGGTACTAAAAAACAGCTAATGCTCCTGTTCGACCGCGTAATTAATTGAGGGCGGTCAGGCTGCGCAGCGGCTACACTCCTGCGCACATTTTTGTGTGTCGCCCATACGAATCGAGGTCGTCCCGACGTGTTCACTACGCCCGGTCTGAAGGAGTGCAGGCGTTCGATGGTTGATCGCCATGCGCGGCCGGATGATCTGAAGGGATCGATCCAGGTCATTACCACGCTGGGGCCGATTGCCGGCCTCTGGTACGGCGTTGCGGCAAGCGCCGCCAGATCCTTCTGGCTGACGGCCGCTCTCACGGTGCTGATCAGCCTTTACCTGGTGCGTGCCTTCGTGCTGATGCACGATTGCGGTCACAACAGCCTGTTTCGCACCGCTTATCTGAACCGGGCCTGCGGCTTCGTCTTTGGCGTGTTATCCGGCATCCCGCAACCCGTCTGGGCACAGCACCACCACTACCATCATTTGACCAACGGCAACTGGGACCGATATCGGGGGCCCCTGAATGTCATTTCGGTCGATGAATACGCCGCCATGACCCGGTTGCAACAGCGCCGCTACGAATATTTGCGCAACATCTGGCTGTCGCCTCTGGGCGGTCTTCTCTACTTCATCATCCCTCCCCGCGTTACCTGGCTGCGCGCCAGCATCAGCCTGGTGCGGCATGTGATCGCAAAGAAGATCGCTTGCCCCGGTACCTCGATCCGGTCGCATGTCCGTGACTTCAAGACACCCTACTGCTGCTCGGTGCAGGCATACGGACACATGCTCGCGAACAACCTCGTGCTGCTGGCGCTGTGGGCCTTGATGGTCTGGTCGATCGGACCGATCCTGTTTTTTGCGTGCTACATCGCCAGCATGTCGCTGTCGGGGGCAGCCGCGATCGTGCTGTTTTCGGTTCAGCACAATTTCGAGCATTCCTACGCCAGTCAAAACGAAGGCTGGGATCGTGATGCCGCGGCGATAGCGGGCACCAGTTTCCTGGTCCTACCGCGCTGGGTGAACTGGTTCACCGCCAATATGGCGTATCACCACGTTCACCACCTGTGTGCCGGCATCCCGAATTACGGCCTGGTCGCGTGCCATGACGACTACCAGCACGTCTTTTCCGATGTGACGCGTATCCGGCTATCCCAGGTGCCCCATTCCTTGCGGTACATCCTCTGGGATACCCGGCTGCGACGCCTGGTTTCCGTTGCCGAGTATCGGCAACAGGCAGGCAGCGATATCCCGCGTCAGCCGATGTTCAGAGTCTTCGGCAGCAGCGCACCCCTGTCCGTCCTTGCAACCGCAATGCAGCCTGTGCCCAGCGATCGAAGCGGTCGTTGGCGCCAGCGGCCATTGTCAGCACAGGGCCATCGCAAGAAAGGGCAGCACGGCTCCGATTCATAGTCGTTCACGGTCGGTTTCGACCGATAAGAGCAGTCGAACTATCTACAGGCGCCTTCGATTCGTTAGAAGGCGCCAATCAGTCGGCCTGCTTGCGCAGGAAGGCCGGAATATCGAGCCGTTCCGCCGTCGCCTCGTCGGCGGCCGCCTGGCGCACCGCGCCGCCGTCGCGCGAGCGCCACACGGCCGGTGTGTCCAGGTGACTGTAGTCGTGGCTCGGGCCCGGCGAGGTGGTGCCGACCACCGACGGAACGCTGTCGGGGACCGCCCTGATCACCGTTAGCGGAGCCTTTTTCGCCGTCGCCTTGCCCAGCCCGGTCGCAACCACCGTCACGCGCAGCGCATCGCCGATCGATTCGTCGCACACCGTTCCGAAAATCACCGTCGCGTCCTCGGCGGCGAACTCGCGGATCGTGTTCATCACCTCGCGCGTCTCCCGCATCTTCAGCGACGGACTGGCGGTGATGTTCACGAGCACGCCGCGAG
>WNFT01004456.1_pt1 | contig 14567 bp, 11 predicted proteins | sample 5400191 | NCBI WGS metagenome assembly WNFT01 (sample SAMN13153359, study PRJNA577476) | soil metagenome | isolation source: 80 cm saprolite under Madrone tree | place: USA:California | collected 2016-06-14
TGCCGCTCCCTATCGTTGGTCAAGCAGGGAGCGCGCGATGATGACGCGCATGATTTCGTTGGTCCCTTCAAGAATCTGATGAACGCGCAGATCGCGAACGATTTTTTCGATCGCATATTCCGATAAATAGCCGTACCCACCGTGCAGCTGCAGGGCATCGTTAGCGACCCTAAAGCCGCTATCCGTCGCAAGGCGTTTTGCCATGGCGCACAGCCGCGTGGCGTCGGGTGCTTTGGCATCAAGCGCGCAAGCGGCCCGCCACAGGAACGTGCGCGCCGCCTCGAGCTCGCTCGCCATGTCGGCCAACCGAAACTGCAACACCTGAAATTCCGTCAACGATTTGCCGAACGCCTTACGATCGCGCATATAAGCGATCGTGCGATCCAGCGCGTCTTGCCCCCCGCCCAGGGAGCAGGCCGCAATATTAAGGCGCCCCCCGTCGAGCCCGGCCATGGCTATGTTGAAGCCTCTGCCTTCAGGGCCTAAACGATTATCAACGGGGACGCGCACGCTATCGAAAATGACGCTACGCGTTGGCTGCGCGTTCCAGCCCATCTTCTTTTCATTGGCTCCAAATGAAAGGCCTGCCGTGTCCTTCTCAACTACAAAAGCCGAAATCCCACGCGGACCCGCCTCGCCCGAGCGCGCCATGACGATATAAACGTCGCTAACAGCTGCTCCTGAGATGAATTGTTTTGCACCCGTGAGGACATAAAAATCGCCATCTCGTTCAGCGCGCGTGCGCAGGGCCGCTGCATCAGAGCCGGCGCCCGGCTCGGTCAAACAATAGCTCGCCAAAAATTCCGTTGAGACAAGTTTGGCCGCCCAGCGTTCCCGCTGTTCGTTCGATCCAAACTGGTCGATCATCCAAACGCACATATTGTGAATCGATATATATGCGGCAATGCTGGGACAGCCCTTGGCCAGCGCTTCAAAAATGATCACAGCATCGAGTTGTGACAGGCCCGAGCCGCCAATATCGTCCCGCACACAGATTCCGCCAAAGCCGAGTGAACCCGCCTTTCGGAGCGTGTCGACAGGAAAGAACTTGCGCTGATCCCAATCGACGGCGTGCGGAGCCAATTCCTCCGCTGCAAAAGCCGCTGCCGTCTCTTGGATGGCCGTCTGTCCCTCGCTTAGCCCGAAGTCCATAGCGTTTGACGCTCCTAGCGCATCGTCGGAATGGCGAATTCGGCGCCATCTTTCACACCTGACGGCCAGCGTGAAGTGACCGTCTTGGTTTTCGTATAGAAACGAACTGAATCAGGCCCATGCTGATTGAGATCCCCAAACCCGGAGTGCTTCCAACCGCCGAACGTATGATAGGCGATAGGCACGGGAATAGGAACATTGACGCCGACCATGCCCACATTCACACGAGCAGTAAAATCACGTGCTGCGTCACCATCGCGTGTGAAAATAGCGACTCCGTTGCCGTATTCATGGTTCGAGGCAAGCGACAAGGCATCCTCATAATTCTCCGAGCGCACGACCGATAAGACGGGTCCGAATATTTCTTCCTTATAGATGCGCATATTCGGCGCCACGTTATCGAACAAACTGCCGCCAATATAAAAGCCATTCTCGTAACCCTGCATGCGAAAACCGCGGCCATCGACGGCAAGCGTTGCGCCTTCCTTGACGCCAATGTCGATATAGTTGCGAACGCGGTCGAGCGCTTCGCGTGTCACAAGCGGTCCGTAATCGGCACCCGCATCGGTCGGCGGCCCTATCTTGAGGGCCTCGACACGCGGGATAAGCTTTTTGACCAACCGATCCGCCGTGTCCTTGCCAACCGGCACAGCGACCGAGATCGCCATACATCGCTCTCCGGCCGAGCCATAACCAGCTCCCACCAGGGCGTCGACTGTTTGATCCATATCGGCATCTGGCATGATGATGGCGTGGTTCATTGCCCCACCAAAGCATTGAGCGCGTTTGCCCGTGGCCGCGGCCCCGGCGTAAACATATCGTGCTGTCGACGAGGACCCGACGAATCCCACAGCTTTGATATCGTCGTCTGCCAGAATGGCGTCCACGGCCTCCTTGTCGCCGTTCACCACATTGAAGACGCCCGCCGGAAGGCCGGCCTCGACTAAGAGTTGCGCCAATCGCATCGGGACCGAGGGATCGCGTTCGGAGGGTTTGAGAATGAAAGCATTGCCGCAGGCCAAGGCCGGCGCGCATTTCCACAAGGGAATCATGGCGGGAAAATTGAAAGGGGTGATACCTGCAGCCACGCCGAGCGGCTGCCGCAGCGAATAGACGTCTACCCCTGTGCCTGCCGATTCCGTGTATTCGCCCTTCAGCAGATGGGGAATGCCGATCGCGAATTCGACGACCTCCAGGCCGCGCTGAATGTCGCCCTTGGCATCGGGAATGGTCTTGCCATGTTCTGAGGCGAGCAATACCGCTAAGGAATCATATTCCCTTTGAACAATCTCGAGGAATTTTATCAGAACGCGCGCACGCCGCTGAGGATTTGTCGCCGCCCACCCGATCTGCGCGGATTTGGCGACCAGAACGGCCTCCCGAAGTTCGCGCGCGCTGGCGAGAGCCACGCGCGCCTGAACGTCGCCCGTGGAGGGATTAAACACGTCAGCGTACCGTTCGCTTTGACCAACGACCGGCTATGGATTGGATCGAGCTTGAACCTCTCAGGCTCATAGTGCCTCCTTCCGATCGCTCGAAAAGATCGCACCATCAAAACCTTGAGATCAAACACTCTAGTGTGGCGAGCGAGAAATTCGCCTTTTGCTCGTGGCAGGCTCGGAGCGAATTTTCTGCATGTTCAGTCACGCTAAAAATAGGATCCAGTGTGCTTTTTGGATCCGAAGTTCGCTTTGAGCTCGACCCAAATAATTGAGCGAACTTCAAATCCAGAACACTAGCTCGCTGGCCGCCGCCGATCGCAACAGCAGCGCAGACCGACATTTTGGAAAATGACGTCCCCGCACAGTGATCGTGCGGATTTGCCGATTGTTAAGACGGTTGCGCGCGTATTGGTCGTAGCTGCCGGGTGCGTTGATCCCGGGTATCGCGGTCACGTAATCGCGGCGCAGGATGTCGTTCGAATTGCGTAGCGCGACGCAAGCGCGCGCACGTAAGTGTCCTGCAAGGCGGTGAGCCCGCCAAACGTCCGCCGGTCTTACGGCTTGAAGAATTCGTAGGTGCCGGCCTCGATGCTCTCTGCCCACTTGGTCCAGTAGGCGCCGGGGTTGCGCGCGTAGGCACCGTAGCTGCCGGGCGCATTCACGCCCGGCATCGCCGGGACGTAGTCGCGCCGCGTGATCTCGTCGGGATTGCCGTAGCGTGACGCGAGCGCGCGCACGTAGGTATCCTGCAGCGCGGTGAGCCCGCCGTGCTCGATCAGCGTGACCCACTGGTCGAGATCGCGGATGCGCGCCTGGAAGGTCGGCAGCACGTTGTGATGGTGCATGGAGTGGCCCTGCGGCACCTGATGCTGCTTGGCAAACGCCACCGTCTCCGGCGACCACGGCCCGACCTCGTCCGGTCCCATCGCGACCTCGGAGCCGAACGCCCAGTGGATTACGCCGGCGACGTTGCGCTCCGACAGGTTGCTGCCCTCGCGCACCTCGGCAGGATGCTTGAAGTATTTCGGGTTGGTGCCGAGCCCGGCCTCATAGAGCCACCAGTAGCCGGGCTTCTTCTGGAACGGCCAGGTCAGGTCCTTGGTGCCTGGATAGTTCTGCATCAGGCGCATGCCCTCGCCATAGAGCCCGCCGCCCTTGATCTCGGTGATCGTGCCCTTGCTGACCGTGATCTCGATGCGCGGATGCGCCGCCGAGTGGCTGGTGGTCGAGGCGATGATGCCGGTCACCTCCGGCTGCACCGGCGGCAGATAGGAGCCGCCCATGGTCGGATATTCGATGATCGAGTAGGGGAAGCGCCCGGTCGCCTGCGCCGGGTACATATAAAGGTGCCCCTGATTGTAGACCCCGGCGGCCCAGTTCTTGGCTGCTTGCTCGTCGACGTCGTATCCGAACGCGGTCCCTTCGGGATCGGTGACTTCGACCCGATCCACGAACGCAAGCGGCTCCATGGTCTTGGTCTCGATCAGCCGCCAGACATCCGACGGATAGGACGGCGTGAGACTCATCAGGTCGTAGACGTCGACATAAGTGTAGTTGCCGAGGAGTTTCTCGCCGTGCTGGCGCAGCGCCTTGCGGGTCTGGGGGCGTCCGCCGCCGCGCCAGGCGATCCAGTCGACCTCCTTGTGCTGATCGAGCCAGGCGACCAGCGCATTCGACATGATCAGCTCGAAATCGCGCGCGATCTTGGCGAGCTTCTCGCTCGCAAGCTTCGGTTCTGGCCAGGTCGCGGCGTAAAGCTCGGGGTCTTGCTGGCGCACCCATGAGCGGCCCTGGTGCGGGTCGGGCATGCTGCCGGTCATGGTGAAGAAGAACTCGAGCTCGCGCTGTCCATCGGCGATCGTCGAGGGGCGCACGCCGCGGCGCAGCTCGAGGTATTCATCGTGAGTGATGTTGAGCAGCTCCCACGCCGTCAGAATGATGCACTTGACGCCGCGCTCCTCGACTGCGCGCTTCATCGCCGCCTGCACCATCAGGTCGGGATTGGAGCCCGTCAGCTCGCCCACCACGATGAGCAGCGTCTTGCCTGGATCGGCGAGCCCGAGCGGCGTGCGTCCCGCGGTCTGCCGCGCGGCGGCGCGCGCCGCCGGCATCAGCTGCTCGATCGAGTCCGGTCGCTTGAGATAAGACGGGAAGGCGGGCGGCGGCACCGGCTTGGTCGTGCCCGGTCCGATCAGCCCCTGCTCCTTGCGCCGCTGCGCCATCTGGTCGGGCGACCACGGCGCGTAGTTGGTGCGGCGCTGCTCGAACGACGGCTGCGACTGCGCGGCCGCGTCACCCACAAGGGTGAAGGTGAAACCGGCGAGGCTCAGCCCCGATAACAGGATGGCGCATGTGCTTGCCGTGCGTGTGCGTGTCATGAGTGCCTCCCGCTACGGCTTGAAGTACTGGTAAGTGCCGGCCTCGACGCTCTCGGCCCATTTGGTCCAATAGGCGCCCACCCTTGGATGTGTCGCAAGAGATTAATTGTGCAAAAAAGCACATAGACTGTGCGCGGGTGGGCGTCTTTGGCTGCGACGATCGTCGCGCATAATGTCGAAAGCTTCGCGCGGTTCTGCTGGGACCCTTACATGCACAATCCCGAACTGAAGGGCCGCCTGCATCGAAGTGAAGCCGCCCGGTGAAAAGCACGACGCTCTTCGCCAAGGAGGTCGATCCGCAGATCAGGGAACTGCCGCGCAGCAAGCCAATGAGCACGCAGGAGGCCATTGAATGAAGACCGGACATTACGTCAGCGTCGATGGGATCAGGACGCATTACCTCGAGGCGGGCGCCGAGCATCGCGGCAAGCGGCCGAGCGTGCTTTTGCTGCACTCGGGGGAGTTCGGCGGCTGCGCCGAATTCACCTGGGAACAAAACCTGACGCCGTTGGGCAAGGAGTTCCATGTCCTCGCGCCGGATCACCTGGGCTTCGGCCTCACCGACAAGGTGTTCGATTTCGGCGGCCAGTTCCAAAAGCGGATCACCCATATCCGTCGCTTCATCGAGACGATGTGCGTAGGGTCGGTGCATGTGATGGGCGTCTCGATGTCGGGCGGTCTCAGCCTGACGGTCGCGGCTCGCCAGCGGCCCGACTGGCCCTTCGCTAGCCTCACCGTCTGTTCGGGCGGCGGCGAGGCGCCCGACAACGAATTCCGCAAGGTGCTCAATTCCTACGACGGGACGCGCGAGCATATGCGACGCATCGTCGAGGCGATTTTCTACAACCCGAAATACGCGAAGGACGACGCCTATATCGAGCGGCGTGTTGAAATGGCCGCGCTGCCGGGCGCCTGGGAGGCGACGCAGGCGGCCCGCTTGCGCGCGCCGTTCCGGCAGGCCTCCGCCGGTAAGGGCGAGCGCTACAACATCGACTATGCGGCCATCGAGGTCCCGACGCTGGTCTTCGCCGGCCGCCACGATCCGCTGCGCAATCCGGGCTATACGGACGCGTTCGTGCCGAAAATCCCCAACGCGCAGCTCCATATGTTCGAGAACGCCGCCCATATGGGCAATATCGAATGTGCGGACGAATTCAACGCGCGCACGCTGGCCTTTCTCAATAGTATAAGCCCGCTCGCCCGCGAGCGCCAACATTTCGAGGATTCCCATGCATGACGACGCTTCGCAGACCCATTGGCACGAACCCAAGGCGGGCGAGAACGCCGGAAGCGGCAAGTTCGGACGCCCCAAGGGCCCCTATGACCGGTTCATGGAAGACGAAGGCGTGCCGATCTATCGCGGCGTCGGCGTGCATAAGGTGCAGAACCTGCCGATGAAGTCGTGGAAGCGCCTCGGCGGCAAGGGCTCCTATATCCAGCTTTTCGGCATCGAAGCCCTCTGGGGCCTTTATATTATCGAAGTGCCGGCCGGCGGGGCGCTCAATGTCGAGCGTCACCTCTACGAGAAGACCGTGCTCGTCGTCGAGGGGCGCGGCTCGACGGAAGTCTGGCAGGAAGGCCAGGTGAAAAAACAAACTTTCGAATGGCAGCCCTATTCGATGTTCTCGGTGCCGCTCAATTGTTACCACCGCTTCGTCAACGCGACGAACCAGCCCGTTCTGCTGCTCTGCGGCACCTCCGCGCCGAACATCATCAATCTCCTCAACAACACGAACTTCGTCTTCAACTGCCCCTATAATTTCACCGACCGCTATCAGGGCCAGGACGACTTCTTCAAATCAAACAACGACATCGAGCCCGATCGCGTGCGCGGTCTCGCCATGCGGCGCACCAACTTCATTCCCGACATCGCCTATTGCGAACTGCCGATGGACAACCGTCGTTCGCCTGGCTACCGGCGCGTCGAGCCCGAGTTCAAGGGCAGCGACTTCTACCTGTGGATCGGCCAGCACGAGACCGGCCGCTATTCGAAGGCGCATAAGCACGAGGCCTGCGCGGTCCTCATCTGCCTGCGCGGCAAAGGCTACACCTACACATGGCCGGACACGCTCGGCACGCAGCCCTGGAGCAACGGCCTCGGTGATAAGGTGATCCGCCAGGATTACGAGCCTGTCGGCCTCGTCGCGGCGGCGCCCATGTCGGGCGACTGGTTCCACCAGCATTTCGGCATCAGCAAGGAGCCGCTGCGCCTTTCCGCCTGGTTCGGCGTCAACAATCATCCACAGCGCAAGCCAGGCCGGCCGGGCGAGGAACTGACAGACTTCGGCGCTATCGACCTCAAGAAGGGCGGCACCGCCATCCCCTATCACGAGGAAGACCCGCACTTGCGCGCCGAATTCGAGGCCGCGCTGAAAGCCGAGGGCGTACCCTCGCGCATGGACGCGAAGCTCTACCAGACGCCGGACGGCTATCCGAAATAGGCTGAAATCCTTCTCCCGCCGAATCTGGGAGAAGGTGGCGTTTGCGTTAGCAAGCGATCGATGAATACTAAGGAGGAATCATGCGTCTTTCCCTTGCGACGTGCACCGCGATACTCGCCTGCCTGTCCACCGTCTCTCGCGCGCCCGCGCAAGCCGACGATTTCTACAAAGGCAAGACGCTCAACATCGTCGCCGGGTATTCGCCGGGCGGCGGTGTCGACACGAACGCGCGTCTGCTGTCGCGACACATCGCCAAACACATTCCCGGCAACCCGAACGTCATCGTCACCAATATGCCGGGCGCGGCGAGCCAGACCGCCGTGCAGTATCTCGATGCGAAGGCGCCACGCGACGGAACCGTCATGGTGACCTTCAACTTCGGGCTGATCACCGATTCGCTGCTGACTCCCGAACGCGTGAAGATCGACTTCCGCAAATACAACTGGATCGGCAGCATCGGCATGGACGTAGCAGTCTGCTACATGTGGGGCGCGACTGGCGCGAAGACGCTCGACGATGCGAAGAAAATGCCCGTTGTCCACATGGGCCTGACATCGGTCGGCACCTCGAACGACATTAACCAGCGCATCCTGAAGACGATCTTCGGCGTCAAGCTGCAACAGGTGCCGGGCTATCCGGGCAGCGCTGAATTGCGGCTTGCGATCGCGCGCGGCGAACTCGACGGCGATTGCGGCGCCTGGGGGGCGATCTTGCCGGAATGGCTCGAAGGCAAGAAGATCAACCCGATCCTGCGCACGGCGCCGATCGTGCCGCCCGACATGCCGAAGGACGTTCCCTACGCAGTCGACATAGCGCCGACGAACCTCGCTGGCGAGATGATCAAGTTCCTGATTTCGTCCGTTGAGATGGGCCGGCCGTTCATCGCCTCGCCGTCCGTGCCGCCCGATCGCATCCGCATCCTGCGCGACGCATTCAACGACACGATGAAGGATCCGGCTTTCGTCGCCGACGCAACCAAACTGCGCCTGCCGAACATGCCGCGCACCGGTGAGGAGGCGATCAAGATCATCGAGGCGATCTATGCCGCGCCGAAGAATGTCGTGGACGAAGCGCGCAAGCTGGCGGGGAAGTAGGGGCTCAGGCCTTCTTCCAAGGCTTCACGTCCGTCACTCCCAGTCGCGAGCCTTGTCGCGGCAGCCGGTGCCCTGCAGCGACTGGGCAAGACAGGCCGTGCTGGAGGCCAGCATTCAGCGCCTCGCCGGCGTGCTTGCTATCCGGAGCGAGGTATCTGACGCGTGCGGATGCCGATCCTCTTTTTACGCACTCGCAGGTCGCCGAACTCGTGCACTCCTATCTGGGAGATGTCGATCCGCGAAACCCTCTCGCTTCGCCCCTACTTGGCCGCCTAGGATCGCCGAAGACATGGAGGATGACATGCTGGCAGGTTGGTACGAAAAAGGTGGTCCCGCCGAAAAGGTCATCGAAGTCGGCGACATGGAAATGCCGCGCGCCGGGCCTGGTGAGGTGCTCGTCCGGCTGCGCGCCTCCAGCATCAGCCCGTCCGACTACAAGAAACGCGCCTCCAACGCAATGCTCGAATATCCGCGAATCGTTCCCCATTCCGACGGCGCTGGCGTCGTTGAGGAGCTGGGCGCGGGCGTGAGCGATTTCAAAGTCGGCGACCGGGTCTGGACCTTCAACGCACAGTTCAAGCGCGCCATGGGCACGGCGGCGCAATATGTCGCCCTGCCGGCGGCGCTCGTGCGGCCATTGCCCGCCAACGCCAGCTTTGTCGAAGGCGCCTGTTTTGGCATTCCGGCCATGACCGGTTTTCGCGCGGTCTTCGCCGACGGGCCGGTCAAGCGCAAAACCGTCTATGTGCCGGGCGGCACCGGCCGGGTCGGCGCTTATGCGCTGCAGTTCGCGAAATGGGGCGGCGCGCGGGTCATCGCTTCGGTGAGCGGCGAGGAGAAAAGAAAGGTTGCACAGGAACTCGGCGCCGACTTCATTCTCGACCGCCAGAAGGACGATCTCGCAACGACGATTCTCGGATTGACGAATAATACCGGCGTCGACCGCATCGTCGAGGTTGAACTTGCCGGCAACCTGCCGCTCGACGAAAAAATCCTTGCGGAAAACGGGACGATCTGCTCCTTCGGTGCAAGGCGCGCGCCGAAAGTCGACATCAGCATTTCGGGCCGTCGCGCGCTCAACATGTCGCTGCGATTCGTCTACGTCTACCTGCTCGACGACGCGGCGCGGATCGAAACCTGCGCGGGGATCAACAAGGCGCAGGCGGAAGGCACGCTGAAACATCGCATCGCTGCGACATTTCCGTTGTGCGAACTTGCAAAGGCGCATGCTTTTGCGGAGAACCACACGGGCACGGGCCACGTGGTGGTGGAGATCGAGCAATGAAGATACGCCGGCGGCCGAATTGATCGTCAGCGGCGCCACCGATCAGGAGGAATGACGAAAAGGAGGGCGAATAATCATTGATGACCCACTGAATTTCAACAACCTGGGTCGCAAGGCCCTTTGCGATAGCGGGCAGTGCGATATTGACGACCGACTCGTTGATATACGAGATGGCTGACGCAATGACCGTCGCGCGACCAACACCCATCGCCGCTGGCGCGCGACGCAATCAACACCAGCGCGAGTTGACTGGATGACTTGTTCGTCACAGGGCCACGGATATTCGCAGGTTCCGTTCTCCTTCCGCGCTTCATAGGCTGGAAGGCATCGGCCGTGGCTATCATGACCACGTGCTGCTGTCGGGCGTCGCACTCGAGTGCAAGGGCAAGATGCCGGACCGGCCGGCGGACAGTAATGCCGTTGAGGCCGAAGCTTATCTCTCAAGCGGCGTCGACGGTGGCGCCATCGACCTGGCGCAGATCCTCGAACAACTGCCTGCAGTCACGCCCGAGGCGGCCGCCAGGGTTTGGCGCGCCTCCGGGACAGCTCATCCAGGACCACCGAGGCCATCAAGCCACCTTGATCCATTGCCAATTGCAGTCTCTTTGTCGGTTCATTGCGAGGGTCACTTGGACGCGCCATGGTGCTCGTCGCGTAGAAAATCTACCAAGGCCTTGAGCGCTGGCCGCATCTGACGGCGGCTCGGATAATAAAGAAAAAATCCTGTAACCGGACTTGGCGCCCATTGCTCGAGAGCGGTCGTAAGTTTGCCCTCGCTTAAGTCCGATGCGATGAACAGGAGCGGCGTCTGTATAAGTGCAAGGCCATCAACGGCGACCCGGCGAGCCAGCGACGCTGAATTAACTACCAATCGTCCCTCGACGTGAACCTCCAAATCGCGGCGTTTGACCCGAAAACGCCATGGCAAGTAGGTGCCGCTCGCAAATCGGATACGAATGCAATCGTGCGCGACTAGGTCCTTCGGCGATTTGGGCTTGCCGCGTTGCGCGAAATAAGCGGGCGAGCCGGCGACGACGAGCGGCAGTTCGTCGGTAACGCGCACCGCAATCATGTCGCGTTCGATCCGTTCGCCGATGCGAATGCCAGCATCGAAACGCTCAGCGACGATGTCGGTCAGAGCATCGTTGAAGGACAAGTCCAGAGAAATCTCAGGATATTGCGCGAGAAATCGCGGAATAGCCGAGTCCAGAAAAAGATCGCCGGCTGGCGGCGGCGCCGTGACACGCAACATGCCGGCCGGCCTGCCGCGGAATTCATTCGTCGATTCCAATGCAGACTGATACTCGTCAAGGACCGGCCGAAGCCGCTCCAGAAGACGCTCGCCGGCTGCAGTTGGGGCAACCGACCGCGTCGTCCGCTCGACCAGCCGCACGCCAAGGCGTTCCTCGAGGTTACGAACCATTTCGCTTACCCGCGGCGGCGATAAGGCCAGCTGCTTGGCCGCCTTGGTGAAGCTTTTCAGCTCAACCACGGCCACAAAGGCTGTCGTTTCGGCAAGACTCGGTGCGTGCATCGGCATGCCCATTATTCGGAAAAGCGGAATAGCCCATGAGGATTATTGCAGCTTACCTATCACCCCCGCGCGCGTCCATCTCTACGGGTGAAACGCGCGGTCAGAGAGAACCGGCGGTGAGCAAACCGAAGCTTGCCATCGACGCATCCGGTTCTGTTCTGCCGGTGTCACCTTTCGACCTTCGACTGCGGGGAAGGCGGACCTGTGCTCTACGGTCCAAGTCAATGGCCTCCCTGACGCTTTACGGTGCGGAACGAAGGTAGCGAAGTGGTGGTTCTCGGTGTTGAGTCGGGAGCTGGAGAGGTTCCTTGAAGGAGGTGTAATTCCATCAAATGGAGACAGAGATGCGAAAACTATTCGGTGCCGTTCTCGGCCTCACAATCACGGTGTTAGGCCTTGTTTCATCCAACAATGTGCCGGCACAAGACCTGCCGAAGCTGCTGCCGCTCGACCAGACCTTGATGCCAGATCAGACCGCCGTCGTCATGGTCGATTTCCAGAACAACTTCGCCTCGCCCAAGGGCGCGTTCTATTCGCTGTTTGAAACGCAATTCCGCGACAGCCACATGATTGAGAAGTCGCTCCAGCTGGTGAAAGTCGCCCGGGAGTTGGGAATACAGGTGATCCACGTCACCGAAGGCTACACGAATGACTATCGTGAAGTGGATATGGGCAATGGTGCCGAATTTCGTCGCAACGCAGTAAATTGGCAAGCCTTTAAGTCCGGCAGCTGGGGTGCGGAACTTTATGAACCCATTCGCAGCGAACAGGACATTGTCCTTCCTGATCGCAAAGCCATGTCCGCGTTCGGTGGAAACGCGCTTGACTACATTCTGAAATCGCGCGGCATTCGTAATGTCGCTGTTGGAGGCTTCACAGCGGATGTCTGCGTCTATGCGAGCTTGCTCGCGGGCCATGACCTTGGATATCGCATGTATGCCATGACCGATGCAGTGGTGGCCGGTGACGCGGGGCTCACGAAAGAGATGGTGCGCTTCCTTTATCCCTATGTGTCACGTCCGATGCCTTCAGGGGAGTTTCTCGCAATGTTCTCGCGACGCTAGGGTAAGACAGCTGTCGCCAGTGAGGTCCCGACGATTTTGCGGCTCCAGCTTCGAGGCCGTCGAACCCAGCAGATCTGTTAGGATGCAATCTTGCGCGACAAAGGTCCTGCGGCGATTTGGGCTTGCCGCGTTGCGCGAAATAGGCGGGCGAGCCGGCGACGACGATCGGCAGTTCGTCGGTAACGCGCGCCGCAATCATGCCGCGTTGGATGTGCTCGCCAAGGCGAATGCCGGCATCAAAACGCTCGGCGACGATGTTGGTGAGCGCCTCGTGATGGACAGGTCCAAAGAGATTTCAGGATATTGCGCGAGAAATCGCGGAATAGCCGAGGCCAGAAAAAATTCGCCGGCTGGCGGTGGCGCCGTGACGCGCAACATGCCGGCTGGCTTGCCGCGGAATTCATTCGTCGATCCCAATGCAGACTGATACTCATCAAGGACCGGCCGAAGCCGCTCGAGAAGACGCTCGCCGGCTGCAGTTGGGGCAACGGATCGTGTCGTGCGCTCGACCAGGCGCACCCCAAGCCGTTCCTCGAGTTTGCGGACCATTTCGATCACGCGCGGCGGCGATAAAGCCAGCTGCTTGGCCGCCTTGGTAAAGCTTTTCAGCTCGACCACGGCCACAAAGGCGGTCGTTTTGGCGAGACTTGCTCCATGCATTGAGGTGATCATTATTCGGCAATCCGGAATAGCCCTTTAAGACTATTCCAGCTTACCGATCACAGCACGTCGCGTCCATCTAAGCTTGGGTGCAGTCCACCGTGGACGAAGGAGAATTGCCATGAGCGAACCGAAGCTTGCCATGACTACGCCTACTCTGAATGGGGCAACAAGCCGGTCGCTTTCGTCGGCTACGGCGGCGTTGGCGGTGCTCGCGCGGTAGAGCAACTGCGGCTTCACGCCATCGAGTTGCAGATGGCGCCGATCCGCAGCGCCATTCACATCCTGTTTCCCGATTACCTGGCCGTGATCAAAGACGGCAAGCCGCTGAGCGAACTCGATCATCTCAATGAGGCCGCCCGGCAGATGCTCGATCAGCTGGCATGGTGGACCGCCGCCCTTAAAGCAGCGCGCGAGAAGAATTTGCGCCAGGCGGCCTAGTAGGAGAAGCCCATGACGATCACACTCAACCACACCATCGTTTCGACTCGCGACAAGGAGGGCGCCGCTCGCTTCTTCGCGGAGATCTTTGGGCTGCGCTTCGAGGGTTCAGGTGGTCACTTTGCGCAGGTGCGCGTCAACGACACGCTGACGCTGGACTTCGCTGACGCGAAGGGGACTATCGCAAGCCAGCATTATGCGTTTCACGTCAGCGACACCGAATTCGATGCGATCCTGCATCGAGTCAAGGACGCTGGACTTACCTTTGGAAGCGGGCCGCGGAGCCTTGAAGACGGAAAGCTCAACGATTGGAATGGCGGCCGTGGCTTCTATTACAAGGACCACGACGGCCACGTCATCGAGCTGATGACCGTGCCGCAGTGAACTGCGGGCCTGGTACCCAGTAGCCTGAGCCTCTCTGATGTTGGCGCCGATCCCGCAAAATGGATGTCGCAAGTGAACGGAGGTGAGTCATGGGTCAGAAGCTTACCGTCGTCGTCACGGGAGGTACGGGCAAACAAGGTGGCGCAGTGGTGAAGAGCCTGTTCGAGCGCGGTCACGAGGTTCGCGCCGTCACGCGCAGTACCGACTCCGCGAAGGCGAAGGAGCTCGCAAACGTGGGCGTCACGCTCGTCCGCGCGTCACTCGAAGACACAGCCGCGCTCACGAAGGCGCTCGAAGGTGCGACCTCCCTCTTCGCGATGACGACGCCATTCGAAGGCGGCACGCAAGCCGAGACGCGACAAGGCGTCTCCGCGGCAGACGCCGCCAAGGCCGCAGGCGTACATCTCGTCTTCACCTCCGTCGGCTCCGCCAATCGACAGACCGGCGTCCCGCACTTCGACAGCAAGTACAAGGTCGAAGAGCATATCGCCAGGATCGGCGTGCGCGCCACGGTCTTGGCGCCTGTCTATTTCATGGAAAACCTTTACTTCGGCAAAGAGCAACTCGCGAAGAGCATCTACGCCACCCCCCTCTCCCCGACGAGAGCGCTTGCGCAAGTCGCCGTCGCGGACATCGGGGCCGTCGCCGTTCGCCTTCTCGAGGACCCCGGCCGCTTTGCAGGCAAGCGCTTC
>WNFT01002998.1_pt1 | contig 14555 bp, 18 predicted proteins | sample 5400191 | NCBI WGS metagenome assembly WNFT01 (sample SAMN13153359, study PRJNA577476) | soil metagenome | isolation source: 80 cm saprolite under Madrone tree | place: USA:California | collected 2016-06-14
GATGATAAGCTCATCTCCTTCATGTTAACGCCACACCCGATCCCGCTATGGGATTATACCGGACGTCCGCTGCTCGGCGGCATTTTTCTCGCGCTACTTTATTTGCAATGGCGTTTTCCATTGCGACGCCAGCATTTCAGCGTGCTGCGACGGCTCCTGCGCAATTTCGTCCTTTCCATTCCCGGATTTGCCATCGTCCGTCTCCTCATGCTGCCGGTGCCGCTTGCCGTCGGCATTTGGGCGCAAGATCGCCATGTTGGTTTGCTGAATTGGCTGCAACCGCCGCGTTGGATTGCATTCGTCGCCACATATCTCCTCATGGACTACGCCTATTGGTGGTGGCATTACGCTAATCACATGGTTCCGCTCTTCTGGCGGTTTCACAACGTTCATCATACCGACCTCGATCTCGACGTCAGCACGGCCGCGCGATTCCACTTCGGCGAAATGCTTTTCTCGGTTGGGTTCCTGTCGCTCGCCGTGGTCGTCTTCGGCATCGCCCCGGTTATGCTGCTCGTTTTTTTCATCACTTTCGAAGCCGCCACGCTTTTTCATCATTCCAACTGGCGGCTGTGGATTGGAGTCGAACGTGCCTTGAACATGATCGTCGTCACGCCACGCATGCACGGCATCCATCATTCCATCGTCCAACGCGAGACCAATTCGAATTGGGGCACAATCTTCTGCTGGTGGGACAAACTTCATCGCACTCTGCGCCGCGACATTCCGCAAAATGAAATCACCATTGGCGTCGCCGCCTATCGGGATGAACACGAGCTCACCATTGGCAAATTATTAGCCCTGCCATTTCGCGAGCAACGGTCGTGGCGATTACCAACTGGCGAACAGCCTGACCGTCTACCGCAACCTGCGGATGAGCTCGCCGAATAGAGTCGTTACTTAAAGATGTTGTCGAAGAGCAACTGCGTCTTGCTGTAATTGCGGCCGTGCGGGCCCTGATCGTTCAAGCCCCAGTTGTAGGGAAGATATTTGATCTCGTATTTACCGTTGGCGGCGAAATCACGAACTGGTTGCGGCGCATAACGGCCAAGAATTTTCGGAATGCCGCCGGCTTTTTCGAAATCGCCCTTGAACCACTTGAAGATGCTGGAGATCTCGACACGCTTCTCGTTCGGTAAAAATTTGTTCAGATCTTCGCGCGCGAGCCAGGCCCGGTAAGCGCGATCATCCTGTTCCTCGAATTTTTCTGCGGTGTAGGCGAATCGCTGGAGCGGCGGGCAGCTGCGCGCGGCGCACACCAGCACCGCGTGCGCGCGGTAACCAATCAAGGGTCGCAGCGTGCCATGCTCGATGTCGTCGAGCGAAATTTTGCGCCCACCGACCTCGTTGCGTTTGCCGGAAAACGAATCTTTCAACTGCCAGATGCTCTCGGTTGGGTAGTTGGACAAAATCCAGCGAAGCACCAATGCGTTGTAACCGTTCACGAGTGCAGCCGCTTTCTCACTGCCCTCTGCGGAGTTATCGAGCTTGTCCCTGAACTGCTTGAGATAATCGTCCAGCGCGGAAATGTCCGCCGCGTTTTGTTTCCAGCCGGCATAATTCACGAGTCCCTGCTCGTTCACATATTTTTTCAGCAACCGATCAAACTCCTCGTGAACAATCCCGGAGCGGACATCGACATTTTCGCCAGTCTGCGAGCGCGCGGTCAGACTGAGTAGGGAGAATCCGGCGATCAAGGGAAGAATCCAGCGTTTATTCATCGCTTTGCAGGAGCTACAGAACGTACGAGCGAATCTGATCCGCCTGACCTTCCAAAGCGAGCATGTAAATCATCTCTCCGCTGCACCAGGTGGCTGTAGCCCAGTGACGTTGTTGAACGAATCGCGGAACGTTGTCGCGCACACCGTCGGCAGCTTTCGTAAAGACAAGATGAATCAGTCCGCCGCCCGGGCGCGTGAAACATATCACTGAGACCGGAGTTCCATTCCACGAGAAGGTTTTACAGCCGAGACTCTCGAGTCTCTCCAAATTTGGCGGCAGCTTTTGTGGGGCCGGCGCATGGTTTGCCGACAACCAGGCCACAAGGTCGGCCGCATTGTGCGATTGGGCGTCGAACTTCGATTCATTCCTAACGAGCGATGAAATCGCATCGAGTCCTTCGCTCTGCCATCCGGCCAGACGCGCGGGCCGCCAGTTGTGCCAGATCAATGGACCAAGAGTTGCACATAAGATGACCGCGGCTGCAATCGCCCACTTTATAAATGCGTTCGACCAGCGGTGCGGACGGCTGACTCTTAATCCAGCAAGAATGCTTTCTCGCAAGTCAGCTGGCGGATCTAACGCTCGCAATTTTTCGGTTACTGCTGAATCGAACGCGGCCGATTCTCGAAACCAGCGTTCCAAGATTGGATCGCGTCGAACCTGTTCAAGGACCTGGGAAAAGCGGGGGTCATTCGCGTCCTGACCGCTCGGCCGATATGCGCTCAAGATGAATTTGGCTTCTCGATTATCCATGTTTTTCCTCGTTTCGCTCCGATTGAAATGGCACCATTTTTTGCTCTGCAATCTCCTCATTCGAAAGCAGTCGCTGCCGCAACAAAGCTTTGCCACGCGACAATCGCGACATCACCGTGCCGATTGGGACCTCAAGCACGTCCGCGATTTCTTGATAGGAAAACTGTTCCAGATAAAAGAGCGTGAGCGGAGCGCGGAACGGCTCTTCCAGCTCGCGCAATGCTTGCATCACTGTCGCGCTATCGAGCGCATTCACGTTCGGCAAGATCGACATGTCGTCCTCGCTCGCGTCGCTCAGCTCGATCTGCGGAAAACGAACGTCATGACGGCGCCGACTCAGAAATTCCCGATACAGCGTGGTGAAGAGCCACGATTTCGCTTTGGAGCGATCACGTAATTGATTTCCTTTCGAAGCCCAAAGAAAAAAAGTCTGCTGTGTCAAATCCCCTGCATCGGCTCCCGACCTCGCCAGGCTCAGCGCGAAACGAAAGAGCGCCGCATATTGTTGATCCACCAGGTCCTGAAAGTCGGTCACAGCCGTAAGAGTTGTCGAAAACGTGGATATTCCGGACTTCTAGTTCGCTATTGGAAGAAAATTGAGCAGTTGCGTGTAGCCATCATCGGCCAGCCGTTGCGCGGCGAGTTTCACATACCCTTCCGGCGCTTTGACGCCGAGCCCGTTCACGAGGCGATTCATTAAGTTGAACAATCCGCAGATAGCGCTCGCATCGTGCACTGCACGGTCGTTCCATCCTGCGGCAAAAAGCGGATCGACATCTGCCGCCGTGATTTTTCCGGCTGAGAGCGTCAGCTTACGGACGAAGGTGAGGACTGGCTGCATGCGAAGATCGACGTGTTCGTCTAACGAATTTGAAAATATGTGCGCGATTGTCTCGGCGTCGATCCCGAGCGCGACGGCGGTTTGAGAATGAACAGCGCGGCAATACTCGCAGTTATTCAAACCCGAAACGAACGCGGCTATCAGTTCGCGCTCCGCCGGGCTAAAAGGCGAATCGCCACGCAGCAGGACATCATGATATTCCAGCAACCGTCGGGCGGTTTCCGGGAAAGCTTGAAAGATTTGCAGCAGACCCGCATCGGCCTCAAGCAATCGAAGATAGCTCATCGCGATATTTCTGCCGAGGTTTTGCCGGCTGACCTACGGCGCGCCAGCAAATCGGCCAGAGTTTTAAAATCGTTCGTCGGAAGTTGGCAGACGAAATCTTCACAGACGTATGCCGTCGGTCGATTATCGATCTTGCCGACACTTTTCATGAACTCAACCCGATCGGCGAAAAACTTTTGGCCGGCACCGCCGTCGGCCAAAATGAGCAGCCGGTGCGGGATAAAGTGCCGATGCACCTCGCGCAGCATTGCCTTCGTCGCGTCGTCATCAGCGTTACCCGCGATCACGACTTGTTTCGGTTTGGAGCGTGACCAGGAAAAGGCGACCAGCATTTGCGGCATCGATGACGGTGCGGCTTCGAGTTGTTTCGCGAAGCCGATCAGGGTTCCTTCCGCGGGTCGGCGCGCATCGCTTTGATCAAGCGTGTAGCCGAGGCGGAGGAGATTCAGCACGGTGATGGAATTGGGCGATGGTTCCGCCATGTCCTCGGCTTCTTTCATGCGCAAGAGCACATTCGGATCGGCGTCGCTCGTGCTGAAATAGCCGCCCTGTTTCGCGTCGCGGAACAAGTCGTCTTCGCGCTGCTGCAATTTCATCGCCATGTCGATCTTGCCCACATCAAATGAAGCTTCGTAAAGATCGAGCAAACCCTGAATGAGAAACGCATAATCGCTCGCGAACCCATTCACATCGCTCGCGCCCTCACGATAACTGCGCAGCAGCGTGTTCGTCTCCGTGCGAAAAAGTTTTTGACGCACAAAGTCAGCGGCCTTGTTCGCCGCTTTCAAGTATGCCGGATCGTCGAGCACTTCGGCCCCGCGAGCGAAAGCTGAAATCATCAGGCCATTCCATGCCGTCACAATTTTATCGTCCCGCTGCGGCCGCGGACGTTTCATGCGCGCGTCGAAAAGCAGCTTCCGGGTCTCCTCGATCAGTTGGTCGGTTCTCTCCTTCGTCAGGCCAAACTTCCTGGCGGTGTCGGCAACATCGTGGCACTGGATGAGAATGTTTTTATCTTTGAATTCGCCCTGCGGATCTTCCGGCGCGTTGCCCTTTGCCTCGACACCGAAGTGGTAATCGAATACCTTTGCACGGTCCGCGCCGAGTAGCCGATCGATTTCTTCCTTCGACCAAACATAAAACGCGCCCTCGGCGTGTTCCGGTTTTCCGGTCACGAGCAAACTGTCGGCGTCCTCCGCGGAATAGAAGCCGCCGTCTTTGTCGGTCATGTCGCGGCGGACGTAATCGAGAATGTCGCGCGCATTCTTCTCGAAGAACGGATCGTGTGTGATCTGGAATGCGGTCAGATAGGCAATAGCAAGCTGCGCCTGATCATAGAGCATTTTTTCGAAGTGCGGGACATGCCAGAATTTGTCGGTCGAGTAGCGATGAAAACCGCCGCCGATGTGATCGTGAATGCCGCCCTCAGCCATTTTTCGCAAAGTGAAGATCGACATGTCGAGCGCGTGCTTTCCTTCCTTTGAATCCGGGTTGCTGCCGTAGAAATCGAAGAGGAAGTTGAGCGTCACTGGCCGCGGAAATTTCGGCGCACCGCCAAAGCCACCCAATTTGTCGTCGAAGGCCGCAGCGAATTCGTCGTAAGCTTTGCGCGCGACGGAGTCGCTCACTTGTTCAGCGCCGGCGGAAACTGCGATCGCACTCCGTAATTGCCCCAGAATTTTGTCCGAGCTGGCCACGATATGTTGGCGATCCGATTTCCATGCTTCCGCGATTTTGGTGAGCGCTTTCGTTAGGCCGGGTTGGCCCCACTTATCCTCTGGCGGAAAGTAGGTGCCGCCGAAAAACGGTTTTAAGTCGGGCGTGAGAAACACGTTCATCGGCCAACCGCCGCCGCCAGTCGTCGCCTGGACAAATGTCATGTAAACCTGATCGATGTCGGGCCGTTCTTCGCGATCTACTTTGATGCTAACGAAATTGTCGTTCATCAACTTCGCGATCGCTGGATTCTCGAACGACTCATGCTCCATGACGTGGCACCAATGACAGGTCGAATAACCGACTGAGAGGAAGATCGGCTTGTTTTCCTTTTTGGCTTTATCGAAAGCTTCCTTCCCCCATGGATACCAATCCACGGGGTTATGCGCATGCTGGAGAAGATACGGCGATTTCTCGTGAATCAGTCGATTGGTGTATTTCTCGTCTGCGCCGACGGCTGTGATTGCCATGCACGCGAACAGGGCCGATCCTGCGAGTAAAATCGGAGCGACTAGTTTCATTGTTCCGGCTTGCTGGTTGGAATCTGCTGCTAAATTTTGAACCGCTCCCTGTAGCCGGGGGCGGTGATTCCGGCCGTGCATGCGTTTGGAATTTGCTGCCAAATTTTTAAACCGCTGCTAGAGCAGCGACTGAATTTCTTTTTCGAAGACCGCTTTGTCCTCGTAACCTATGTGCCGACTCACGATGCGGCCCTGTCGATCAATTACAAAGGCAGTCGGAACGGCATCGATCCTACCGTACGCCTCGACGACTTTCTCATTTCCGATCACAATCGGGTAGTTTACGCCGAATCCTTTTACGAACTTCTTCACGCCCTCCGGACCTTGTTCATCCAGCGAAACGCCGATTACCGTCAAACCCTTGTCACCGTATTGCTTTTGTAGCTCGACAAAGTGCGGAACTTCTACGCGACACGGAGCGCACCAGGTCGCCCAGAAATCTACAATCAGAACATGACCGCGGAAATCGGAAAACTTTACCAGCTTGCCATTAAGGTCAGCTAATTCCCAGTCGGGCGCCGATGGCCTCGCGGGCGAAACTTCCTGCGCGAGCGCCGATGCCGTTTTCAAACAGATGAGCCCAATGGCAATAAAACCAGTGAGGCAGGCAGCTCGCATGCGGTAAAAGCAACCAGCTTTCATCGTGACAATATAGAGGATGCCCTGCCGGCGGCTTTTATTCCTTCGCGTCGGATGCGGTTTTCTAGTGCGCGCCCAATCGACTGGAAGAACCCAAGCTTAAAAGGGTATCAAGATCGCGTAGGTAATAGAGCGCGAAACAGGCGCCCAGCATCGGCCATGCGGCGAAGAACAGAATATTTGGACCTTCGAAGGGATGAAAATACTGCCGGAACGAGGAAAAAGTCGAGACCGCGTGAAGGAGCAGCACGAGCGCGTACGTGACGCGCGGCGCGAACCCAATCACAAACCCGACTAACAGCAGCAGTTCCGCTATGCCAATCGAGTAAATGATGGCTGGACCGAGCCCGCGCAAAAAGTAGAAATGTTCGTAAACGGATATTGCATGATCCGGACGAACAAATTTGTCGATCGTCCAGATTGACATCACGAGAAAAACCGTGATGCGGAGAACCAGCAGCGCCACGCCAATTCGATTACGATCATTGAGCGAATTCATTATCGAAATTGCTAGAGGTGAATTTGGGAAAGTACCAAGTGATCAATACTAAACCAGCCCGGGCCGGAAAGGAAAAGCAATAGAAGAATCACGAGATAGAGCACCTCGGGAAGATATAAGAATTCGGACAGCCAGCCGAGCGGGGAGGTTGCTTTGATATTTCGAACTGCAGTGGTCGATGTGGCCACAATCATTAGGCCGCCTAGCATCGCGCACGCTAGAGGCGTGATTGCCCCAAAGATGAGTAACAAACCGAAGACGAATTCCACCGTCGAAACCAAAACAGCATTCAGCTCGGGAAAAGGAACATGCGTCGCGATCAACGTTTGGCGCATCTGTTCACGTCGCTCCGCCGCGAAAAGTTTGCCGCGTCCAGAAAGAAAGAACAGCAAACCGACTGCGAGCCGGGCCACAAGAATCCCGAGCCATTGCCAGACGCGCAACTCGCTCAGAAATATCCGAACCGAAGACATCAAGACAGTTTGACGTAATAACTACGAAGAAACAGCGCCGATTTTATTCCGATTTGCCCGCAACCAGACATTGAGCAGACTGGAAACGATGAGTCCGGCAATGCCGACGATGGCGAGCGGTTTATTGAACGCGATGGCGATGAAGACCAACGTCATGACCGCGCTTAGCGCGCCCATAGTAAAAGCCAGCCACGAACCATGATGTCGGATGCCGAGGTAGAGCCCGGCCAGCGTAACAATCAGAAAGAACGCGAGCAGCGGAAACAAGATCGCGTCGTTGATCAGAAAACCGAGGCCGACTGCGCCCAAGATCGACAATAACGCCGGAAATCCGAGGCAACAAAGCGCGGCAAAGATCGACCCTGCTACGCCAACCTTGTCGGTGTGTTTTTTCCAGAAACTTTCGTCTTCCGTTCTATTCATTTTATTCTCTCCTATTCATTTTTTTACTTCCGTATCGCTAGCGCAATCAGGACGACCAGCAGCAAAACGCCGCCCACGCAGCAGATGGTCTCCCAGCCGCTCATACTTTTGATGTGCCATCGACCAGCCGATAGAAAACCTGACGTCGTTGAATACGATCGCGCCCGAGCACGGGCAGAAGCATCTGGTTGTGCTCCGATTCATTCTCTCGTCCTGAGTTCTAAACCATGTAGCTCAAATCCGACGCGCCCGTTGGATAAGCAAAAAGCGTCTGCTCGACGTCGCTCGCTCGAAGTCCGGAGCGAATCGCCAGGGTGAAGAGGTTGATCTGCTCCTCGACGTGCGGCCCGATTACATGTGCCCCGAGAATTCGATCACTGCTCTCCTCGATTAACACCTTGAAGGCGGAGTGCTTTGCGCCGAGTCGGCGGGACGAATACCAGTCCGATGTGTCCTGGTGATTCACCCGAAACTTCAATCCTTGTTCTGTTGCCGCTGATTCGAGCAACCCCACGGACGCAACTGGTGGATGCGTAAAGACAATGCTCGGGATCGCCGCCAAGCCCGGCTTCCGATGATTACCTTTGAGCAAATTAGCCGCCACGACTTCGCCCTCCATGCTGGCTACGGGAGTCAGTCGTGGTGCGCTGCTTGCAGCTGCATCTCCAGCGGCGTAGACGGCGGGATTTGAGACGCTCTGCAGGTATTCGTTGACGGTAACGCCGCGCTTTTTGTACTCGACACCGGCTGCTTCCAGATCCAGATCATCAATTTCTGGAACCCGGCCCGCGCTGTGTACGACCAGGTCAGCTTCAAAGGTTTGCGAAGTCCCGTTGACGGACGCATGCACAATGAAATGGCCGGAAGATTTCTCAATCCTCTCCACTGCGGCTTTCAGTCGGACAGCGACGCCCAATTCTTCTGTCGCTTTGACCAGCCGATCCACCATGTCAGGATCGAACTTCTCCAGCGGGCGCGCACCGCGATGGAGTATCTGCACCTGAGCCCCCGACCGCGCCGACACGTGCGCGAACTCGAGCGAGATGTAGCCGCCTCCAACGAAAAGAATCCGCGGAGGAAGAACGTCTAGTTCCAGGAACTTGTCACTCGTCGTGAGGTGCTCTTCACCGGGCATGTGCAATCTCGCGGGCCACGCGCCAGTCGCGATAAGAACAAATCGACCGATTAGTATGTCATCACCCACCTGGATCGTGGTTTTATCGATGAAACGAGCACGGCCGTGGAAAACGGCGATGCCTGCCTGTGAAAATTGCTGTTCCCGATCTGCCGGAACAGGCTGCGTGAAGGTCCGCTTGAACCGCATCAACGCGGTCCAATCTATTTTTACGCCTTCGAAGCAAACTCCCTTGCCAGCCATCTGGCGGCTGCGCTCGATCACCTCTGTCGCGCCGACCAGCACCTTCTTCGGATCGCAACCTCTTAACGCGCAAGTCCCGCCGAACGGCCGCGAATCGACGATGGCCACGCTCCAACCGGCCGATCGACATCCAAACGCAGCGTTTGCGCCCGCCGCGCCAGTCCCGATAACGATTAGATCAAAGTTTCTCATTTCAGAAGTTTCACAATTGACCTGATCAAACTGGCGGACTTGCGCGCGCGGTAATCTGCTGCGCCCGTTTCTCGGCGGCTTTCACGTTTCCGAGGCAACAGGAACCTTGCGGATTACGAACTTCGCAGGCGCAGTGCTCAGCCTTGATTTCAGCCGCGATCCGCTGCGGGATCATGGTGTGACCGCTTGCTTGAATTTCCTCCAGCAACATGCGCTCGGTGAATCCGAAGCAGTAGCAAACCGGAACCGGATCAAGCGTTTCCTTGAGACCGACGCGCACGCGCAGATCAGTCTTCTTAAGCGTCTCACCGTCGGCATGGAAATAAACTGTTTCACAATCAGCCGTGCGGCAGAATAGGAACCCTGTTTTGCTTACCAGCTTCAAAAAATCCGGCCGGACCATGTGCTTTAAGGTGACCGAGGCCACCGGCTGGCCCGTCTCGCCGCAACTCGGACAACGCGATTGCGCTCCACCGGCGATCGACTGAGAAGCGGCTGATAGGTCCCTCGAGCAACGGTCCGACATAAGAATAACTACCCTTCGTTCGGCACCGGCCGCTCGCCGTTTTCGATTGCCACTTCCTCTTTGATTGCCTCTTTCAAAACCTTCAATTGATCTGCGTTGAGATAATCGCGTGCCACGTCTTCCAGCCGCATCGGCTTCTGATGCAGGCGTGCATTCTCGCCCGTCAAGTCCTTGCGCAATGTGTCGCCGAGGGCGCGCTGAAGTGATTCAGCTTTGTCTGTGGCCACAGCCGTCTTTGCTTTTACGAAGCGAACCAGTCTCGCTGCGATAATGCTCGCTTCTTCCTCGCTCAGACGGTCCACATCCGCGCCGCGGTACCAACCTTTGCCCGACAATAAGTCTTTGACGGCTTCATCGCGAGAAGTTCCTTCCATCTCCGCCACACGATCTTCCTTTAATTCCGCCGCCACATTGCGTCGGTTCTCAGCGCTGGATTCAGGCCTCCACACCACTGCGATTATTGTTCCGGCGCGATTCAACCACGCCCCGAGGACGCCAGTTTGGCGCTCCAGGTCTAAAAGGATCGGTTTCGAAGCGCTCCCGCAACCGATCTGCGGTGCGGCCGGGCAGACCAACGGAGCTTTGAATACGCTGATCCGATCTGCGGTGACGCCCGCTGCCGCATCGGCGGCGTTCGCGAATGACGCACAAGCCCATGTTATCAGCCCAACCGCCATAAGATGTGTCTTCATATTTTTTATTCCCTTCAAGTCGATGGTTCAGAAAAATTGCTAATTGTTAGGCAAAGACGCGCGATACCCGGTGGAGTTAATTGCCGCCACCAGCTGTTCGGGATTCGTTTTCGACGGTTCGTAATCTACCGTCGCGGTGCTGTTCACAGCGCTCACCTGCATGGCTTTGACGCCGTCGATGCGCCTGAGCCCATGACGCACGGGATTTCACACGTAACGCAGGTTAAGCCTTCAACCGGAATGACGACTCGATTTAGCCCATTGCCGAGCTGCGTTTGTGTTTGCGCTGAGGCCGGCGCGCTCGCGAACACGTAACGGCTCATGTTCAAGCTGCCGAAGCCCAGCACTAGCAGTGTGGTGATGACCAGGATGATCATTCCGCTTCGCCGTCCTTCCATTAGTTTGTATTCGCAATCGCAAACCGGTTTCTCGCGAAAATATTTTGCCCACGCCCAGGTGAGCACAGCAAAACCGCCGATTAGGAAAAACCAGTGGTAGCGCCCTACGAGAGCTGCGCCGCTGCCAAGTCCGATTGCAATCAACAGCAACGGCCCGATGCAACATGTCGCGGCAAGAATTGCCGACAAGATTCCCGCTTGTTTAGCTTTCATGCCCTACGCTAGACCCTCTAGCGTGATAGAGGGTCAACCGATTTTTCTATTCCGCTTGGCTCTGTTGAAAAGTCCGGCAGAACAAAGTAGAAGCGGCGCCTCGCCGCTTCTTGTTCGAGCAAAAGCGCGACGAGGCGTCGCGTCCACCCAGCTCGCTCGGTTTTTATCAACGGAGCTTTCCGACTCCTTGCTTTGTTTCATTTCCTTCGCCTACGTTGCTCATGCTTTCCCGCGCCTCGCTCGCAATTCTGCTTGTTGCCGGGATTACCGCAGCGAACGCACAGGAGATCGAGAATCGACAAGTTGTCGTACAGGCTGAAGCCGGAGAACTACCGAGCGCTTACGGCGCGCCGCCCGATCTATCGCACGGTCGCATCTCTACACTCACAAAGTCGTATGTGCTTTCGCCTTTCAGTTTCGAACTGGAAGCTGGATATGAAGGCGACATTTTTCGTGACGGCCTGTCGGCTCATCTCTTCCGGCAGGAGATCGAAATGGGGCTGCCTGCGCGCTTCACTGTGGGCGTGCAAAATCAGGTTGAGCATTTCGCCGGAGAGACTCGCGACCGCAGCTTCACTCTCGAAGCTCGTTACGCGCTTGCCAATTGGAACAAGCTTCCGCTTAACCCCGCCATCTCCGCCGAATATCGGTTTGGCCTCAGCAACGCATTGTCTGATTCGGGAGAGCTTGCGCTCCTGCTGACGCACGATTTTCCTCACCAGATCGAGTGGGCGACGAACATCTTTGTGGATCGCGAGTTTGGCGGCGGGGAATCCACCAGCGCGGGTTTCGCGCAGAGCGTCGAAGTTCCCGTCCTGCTACCGGAAGAAAAACTCGAGGTCGGACTGGAAATGCAATACCGCAGCGGCGGCGAAGCAATAGGAGCCGAGCGCACAATAAAAGGTTTAGCGATTGGCCCCACCTTGGCATGGCGCCCGACGAAGAACGCGCGTTTTGATCTCTCGCCGCTCATCGGAGCCAGTGATCACACACCTGCGGTGCAAGTGTTCGCGGTGTTTTCGTTCTCCTTCGGCGGACTCACCGCAGGCGACGTAGAGAACCCCGCGTCCGCTCGCAGCCATTAGCCCATGTCTTCTCCCGAATCAATCGGCACCGAGCGCAAGATCGAGCACACGTTTTTCCTGCTCAGCGTTTGGAGCAAAGGCGTCGCCGGCCTGCTCGAGACAGTCGGCGGGGTGCTCTTACTCTTTATCCCTCATGCGGGATTGAACGCGCTTGTCGTCTGCTTGACCGCCCCCGAACTGGCGGAAGATCCAACCGACCGCATCGCCACCCTTCTCCAGCGCACGGTTCATCAGCTTGCCTCAGACACGAAGTTATTCGCCAGCGGTTATCTGATCGTTCACGGCGTCATCAAAGTTTTCCTCGTCGCAGGGTTGTTAGGCCGCCGGCTCTGGTCGTATCCCGTTTCGCTGTGGTTCCTAGCCGGCTTCATCGCTTACCAAGCGTATCGCTTCTTTTTCACCCACTCGCTCTGGATGATCGCGCTCACGATTATCGATCTAATCGTCGCGTTCTTAATCTGGCGTGAGTACCAAGCCCGCAAACAAGGTTTCGCGTGACACCACAAGGCGCTCAGGCGCCAATGTCGATCTTACGGCAACCGCTCGATTAGATCGCAAAATTCGCCCGCACATTTCCGTTCGGTGGCGTTCTCTTTCGGCCAGTCATCGAGTGCTTGCGCAAGTGCGCGGCGGTACGCACGCAACTGCGTCAAACGCGCATTGATCTCCGCGAAATGTTTTTCTCCCAGGTCGGCCACTTGTCGGCATGGCGCACGTCCGTGATCTTTTAAATCGAGAATTTGTTTTGTTTCTTCCAGCGTTAAACCGATTGCTTGCGCCTTTTTGATGAATTGCACACGACGGATCGCTTCAGGCGAATAAAGCCGGTAGTTTGCCGCGGAGCGTGCCGGTTTTGATAACAGCCCGAGTCGTTCGTAATAGTGCAAAGTCTGCACGCCCACTCTGGCCGCCTTCGCGACCGCGCCGACCTTCAACACATTTTCATCTCGCCGCGTTTTCACCACTCGAACTCAGTTGTGCTGCCAATTCTTGGGATCGGTCGAATCGTTAGGCGAGAGGCCCAGCGTGTCGCCTTTCGTAGTGACGCCGAGGCCGAGCACCGTCCGATTCACATAACCAAAATAGCTAGCGACCTGGTTCACCTCCAGAATCTCGCCATCGTCGAGGCCTGCTGTGCGCAGCTTCTCGATGGCTGTTTCGCGGATTTCGCCCGGCGAATGTGTCAGTTGGCGCGCGTAATCGAGAATCGCTTGCTCCCGCGGGCCGAAAACCCTTGCAAAAACACCTGTCTCCAACGCGTGGCGAATCTCGCGCAAGCGAACATCATTCTTTAGTATTCTGCTCAGGCCTGCGAAATGATGTTCGACGCAATAGGTGCAGCCATTCAGCAGACTGACGTAAACGCCGATCGTTTCGAGCAGCCATTTCGGCAGTTTGTTCCCGCTGTGGTGCAGCACACTTTTGTACAGCGCCATGTGTCCTTCGAGAGTGTGCCGTCGCAAGCTGTGAACTTGCAAAACGTTGTCCACATTGCCGCCAGGCCCTGCGATGCGCTCGTAAAGCTCACGCAAACGCCCGTCAGCTTGTTCTTTGGTGACGATGTCAATCCAGCTCATGTCAAATCTTTTTTTCGTTGTAGGACCGTAGCTCGCGCTGTTATTCCGCGCACGGAATAAAGCTGCGCCGCTGCGCTCGTATTACAGAGTGGTCGCCTCGTATGGGCTCGGATATGTAAGAAACCAGACTGCAACATGAAAAAAGGTGAAGGCGTTTACAACGTTGTCGTAATCGGGGCAGGCACCGCAGGCTTGGTCACTGCAGCGGGAACGGCCGGGCTCGGCGGGCGTGTGGCATTGATTGAGCGCAATCTGATGGGAGGCGATTGCCTCAACTTCGGTTGTGTGCCGAGCAAGGCGCTCATTTCCTCCGCGCGGCTGATCCAGCAAGTCCGTGAAGCGGAAAAATGGGGCTTAGATCGACAATCACCACAATTCGCTTTCGAAAAGATTTTTGAGCGAATGCGGGCGCGGCGCGCCAAGATCGCGCCGAACGATTCGCAGGAGCGCTTTGAGTCGTTAGGCGTTGATGTTTTTCGAGGCGAGGCGCGATTCATTTCGCCGCGAGAGATCGAAGTCAACGGGCAAAAGCTTCGTGCAAAGAATGTCGTCATCGCGACCGGCAGCCGCGCGGCGATCCCGAAAGTCGAGGGGCTCGAAAACGTTCCATATGTCACAAACG
>WNFT01008418.1_pt1 | contig 14553 bp, 8 predicted proteins | sample 5400191 | NCBI WGS metagenome assembly WNFT01 (sample SAMN13153359, study PRJNA577476) | soil metagenome | isolation source: 80 cm saprolite under Madrone tree | place: USA:California | collected 2016-06-14
ATGTACAGCTGCAAACGACGGCCGCCGAAGAGCACGATGCGTCGCTGCAGGAATTGAGGCAACTGGTTGAAACGCTGGGGTGGGATATCGTCGGAACGCTTTCGCAACGACTGCGGTCCCCTACGGCCGCATCTCTCATCGGGCCGGGAAAACTGAATGAGCTAAGCGAACTCGTGAAGGCGCCCAGCATGGCCGAAAGCGTGGTGTTCGATCACGAACTAACCCCCACACAAGTCAGAAACGTGAGAGAAGCGACAGGCGTGGAGGTTTACGATCGACCGGCCATCATCCTCGAGATTTTTCATCGGCACGCTCGCACCAAAGAAGCGCAACTTCAAGTGGAGTTGGCAAGGCTCAAGTACCTCGCGCCCCGCGAGCGCGTGTTCGGGGCCAAAGAGCGAAGGGGTGGAGGACGTGGCGCAAGAGGGGTCAGCGAGTCCTTTCATGAGATCGAGCGCCGGAAAGTGCGGGACCGCACCAACGAGCTGCAACGAGAGCTCAAAGCGGTCCATCGCGAGCAAGTCGAGCGCCGTCGTCATCGCGAAGGTTTGCCCAAGGTCGCCATCGTCGGCTACACCAACGCCGGAAAGTCTTCACTCATGCGGGCGCTCACTTTGAGCGAAGTGCTCGTGGCCAACCGGCTCTTTGCGACCCTGGATACCACCGTGCGAGCGTTGCACCCAGAGACACAACCCAAAATTCTCGTTTCCGACACGGTCGGTTTCATTCGAAATCTCCCCCACGATCTGGTGGCCTCCTTCCGGTCGACTCTCGACGAAGCGCTGGACGCCTCCCTTCTGCTCCACGTAGTGGATGCAGCCGATCCGGCGTTCCGCTCCCACATTCAGGTGACGAAAGAAGTGCTCGAAGACATCGGGGCGGGAAAGCTCCGGTCTCTGCTGATCCTAAAGATCGACATCGTCGGTTCTTCGCGAAAGGCATTGCTGGAGAAAGAGTTCCCCGAGGCCGTTGCGATGTCTGCGCTCAACCCGCAGGACATCGAGGCACTTCACTCTCGTGTCGTCAATTTCTTTCTCGATACTATGACTGAGGTGGAACTCGTCGTTCCCTACGGCAAGGAAGGTGTGCTCGCCGACATTCGCAAGAACATTCACGTGCTCAGCGAGTCGTACGAAGAAAAGGGTGTTTGTCTCAAGATCAAGGCGAACCCTGGCACCCTTACCGCCCTGAAGCAACGCGTCGGCTAACCGGAAGCTAGGTATCTCCCGGATGATAGCCCGCTTCGACCTTTTCAGAGCCGAGATTCAAATGGCTACGTATGTGTGCAGACCTTGATGCGGCCAAAGCGCGGGTGGTGGAATTGTCGGTGGCTCTCCCGGGCGGGTATTTTATTTTCAGAAGACCGGGAAGAGGATATTCATCAAGGCAGATGGGCAATCATCCGCCAAACCCGCGAAGTCGAACAATAGTCACAACGGAGCTTGTCTCTCATGGACTGCTCTATCGCGATAAATCTCTTTGAAAATCTCGCCAGCGCCACGAACGAATACTTCGACGCCACAGACAAATTGGCGAACCTTGTTGGGCAGCACGAAGAGTTTGCAAAAGAAAAGAGACATGCCGAGAGCATGCGCGAAAAGTGCCGCGCTGCACGCTTAGCCCTCGACCTGCATTGGTCCGAACACGGCTGTCGCTAACGTGCTGCTAGCCTTATTTTGATTCTGATACCGCGATGCCTGACCTCGGATAGCTAGGCAGTCATGCCGAGAACATTGGGCCCACATGCCAAGCAATTGAGTTCCCGACCGACGTGTTCAAGCCGCCCCTGCGGTGTTGTAACCCAATGGCGATGCGTCCAAGGTGGGTTATGTCGGACGTGCTGCTGATGGCCGCACTCTAGTTCAGCGACCCAGTCTCGGCTTTCATCCATGTGAAAATCAACAATCTTTCGTGGAACTCCAGATTGTAACTGCGTCGGGAACCTGTTATTGCTCACTTGAGCCTTGCGTTCTGCGCCCTAGCTGCTGAACACATTCAGCTACTTGGTCATCGAGCAGCTTAATTTCCAACGCAAGTTGGGTTTCGTCAGGATTCTTCAGATATTTGTTGAACAGCGACTCTCTCCGCGCCTTCAACTCGTCGCGCCTCGTCTGCAATTCTAAGGGTATAGACAGAATTCCTTGACCTCTCCGAGCAGTATGACCATAAGCGAGAGACGCGGCTACAGGTAAAGCCTGTACGTGCTCTTGTTTTTAACGAAAATCGTATCTGCTCCGATGGGATTCCATTGTTTTATCCACCTCAATGGTATAAAGTTTCATATCCGAGATTTGAGTATCCTTGCCGTTCGCTGAACAAGAGCAAATAGCCAAAAGCAGTTCTCAGATTTGATTCTGATTACACCATGAAACTATGGTTCACCTATAGAGTGCGCGAATGTCCTCGCTGTCGAGGCGGCTTGGTGCTCAGAGATACGAGTAAACGCCTCCTGGAACACGCTCTCATACTGGTGTTTATGTTCTCTCCATATCGATGTGGCAATTGTGGGCAAAGATTCCTCGGCTTTCGCCGGAGACAGGCAACGACAGCGTAGAAGGCTAGTCTCCGCGTATTTCCTTCCTCCTTGGTTAGACCTCATCGGAATGTACCCGGAAAGCGTTGCGAGCGGTATTCCAGTGCTCCACTCTTATCTCAATGAGGCCCAGAGAACTAATCCGAACACCGAGGGCAAGAAACTCCCTAATAATGGTGCACTCACTCTGCCCTTAGCGCCAGACGTCGCGTGCCGGGAGTTAGAAGTTCATTTGGCGGCTCCAATGTGGCCCGGATGAGGGCGCTCGAAGGCAGTACCGATCGAGGTACCCTAATCGCTGCTACAACGGTATCCGAGCATTCGGTCATTAACTGAAGGCTGGGAATCGGAACGTCGACTGTGCCAGAACTGTGCCAGAATCCAACGTTTTCAGGCCATTGGGGTTATCTTTGAGCGAAGAGCAGATTCCCCGATTTGTTGGAAACGTTAGTAGTTAGAAGTGATGGTAGGAGTTGTTGGAGTCGAGTTGCGTGCGCCCAAGGCAGGCGCGCTACCAGGCTGCGCTACGCCCCGACAAACGTAGTTCTTGAGTTTACCGCACTTTGTGATTTTGTCGACGCGGTTCAGAGATCGCGCGTTATCTGCTGTCCGTACAGATCGGAAGCAGGCCCTCCCACAATCCTGTTCTCCACAGAACCAGTGCAGCATGCGATTGGGCTCCGCGCCGGGAAAGAGGCGGATGACAGAAACGCCGGGTGTATACTGCCGAAAATGCCGGATGACGACGGCTTCAAGAGAGTGTCTCTTGATTTTGAAAACTTAGCGGAGTCGTCGCCTGGAGATTCATGGCCGTTGCATGCTCAAATTTCGGCAAGATGGCCAATCGCGTATGCATTGTATTGCTTTCATTGCTACTGGAAGGTTGTGCCCGGCCATCGGTTCATGTTCCGATTACGCTGACTCTCCTGGAGGAGTGGACGAACAAGACGTTCAGCGAGGCGCGCCAGCAAGAGTTGCAGCAATTTACCCAGGAAACAGGAATCCGCGTCAATCTCCTCCCGTCACCGGAGTCAGCGCGGCAAAAGCTGGCTTTGTGGCAAGAGTTGCTTGAGACAGGCGCCTCTGGGCCGGATGTTTACGGCATTGATGTGATCTGGGCGCGGATTCTGAACGAATATTTCATAGATCTCAAGCCATACTTCGCCCGCGAAATCTCTCTTCAATTTCCGGGGATAGCCGCTAGCTATACCGTGAACGATAAGTTGGTGGCCATGGCCTATCGTGCCGACATCGGGCTCCTGTTTTATCGCACCGACCTTCTGCGACAGTATGGATATCGCGAGCCACCCAGGACGTGGGGTGAACTGGAGAGCATGGCGGCTCGGATACAGGCGGGCGAACGAGCCAAAGGCAAGAAAGAGTTTTGGGGCTTTGTGTGGCAAGGGGCGCCTGCCGAAGCGTTGACCTGCAATGCATTGGAATGGCAGGTCGCCGACGGTGGAGGGAGGATCATCGAGGAGGACCAGACGATCAGCGTGAATAATCCGCAGACGGTCAGCGCGTGGCAAAGGGCGGCGCGCTGGGTTGGTTCTATTTCGCCGCCCGGTGTCGTCGGATATCGAGAGTGGGACTCGCTAAACGTTTGGGTTGCAGGCGACGCGGCGTTCATGCGCAATTGGCCGACCGCCTATGTCGACAGCCAGTCGGCTGGGTCGCCAATCCGAAATAAGTTCGATATAGCCCTGTTGCCCGGTGGTAAGTCAGGACGCGCGGGTACCTCGGGAGGAGCCGGCTTGGCGGTTTCCCGATTCTCGGCTCATCCTCGGGAAGCCTTGGAGCTGGTCCGATATCTCAGCCGTCGAGACGTGCAGGTGAAGCGGTCGCGCGTCCTTTCAGAGCCACCCACTCTACCGGAACTCTACAATTTGCCTGAGGTGCTCGAATCAAATCCCCGTTTTAACCTAGTGAGTGAAGCGTTCCAGACGGCCATCGTTTCGCGCCCTTCCAACGTCACCGGAAAGAAATACCAGGACGTAAGCGATGCTTACATAGTGGCCGTGCACTCCGTTTTGACTAAGCAAAAGAATGCGCCAGAAGTTGTTGCAGCCTTAGAGGATGAATTGGCTCGCATAACCGGTTTCAAGAAGGGACCGCCCCAGGAGCGGTCCGCGCATCCGTGAACGGAAGTCGCTCGCAGCCATTGACTCAACTAGGCTTTCGGAAAGGCAGTAGGCATGGCTCCTGCACGAATGGTTATACCTACCGGGCCAATTGAATGTCTTCCAAGACCGATTCAGAGCATAGTCACACGGGCAATCTGCGGTGTTCGCGCTTGCCGTCACATTGCCCGCCCTGTTTGCCTGGTATTGCTTTCTTTGCTTCTGCAAGGTTGCGCTCGGCCACCCGTCCATGACCCGGTTACGTTGTCTTTTCTGGAGGAGTGGTCAAATAAAACATTCGGCGAGGCGCGCCAGCAGGAACTTCAGCAATTCACCCGGGAAACAGGAATCCGAGTCAACCTCCTTCCTTCTCCGGATTCTGCGCGGCAAAGACTAGTTTTGTGGCGAGAGTTACTCGAGACAGGCGCCTCGGGTCCTGACGTTTACGCGATTGATGTGATCTGGCCTGGGATGCTGGCCGAATATTTCGTGGATTTGATGCCATATTTCGCCAGCGAGATCCCCCTCCAATTTCCGGCCATAGCCGCCGGCTACACCGTCGATAAGAAGTTGGTGGCCATGCCGTATCGCGCCGATGTCGGACTTCTGTACTATCGGACCGACCTCCTGCGACAGTATGGGTATCGTGAGCCACCCAGCACATGGGATGAACTGGAAAGCATGGCCGCCCGGATCCAAGCGGGTGAACGAGCCAAAGGTAAGAAACAATTTTGGGGATTTGTATGGCAAGGTGCTGCTGACGAAGCCCTGACCTGCGACGCGCTGGAATGGCAGGCTTCACAAGGCGGCGGGCGCCTGATTGAAGAGGACAAGACCATCAGCGTGAATAATCCGCAGGCGATCCACGCTTGGCAAAGGGCGGCGCACTGGGTTGGCTCTATTTCACCCCCAGGTGTAGTCGGATACAGAGAGTGGGATTCGCTAAACGTTTGGCTGGCTGGGGACGCGGCATTCATGCGGCATTGGCCATCAGCCTATCTCGACAGTCAGGTAAAAGGATCTCAAATCGGAAACAAATTCGATACAGCCCTGCTGCCTGGTGGTAAGTCAGGTCGCTTCGGTACTTTGGGGGGATGGGGTTTGGCAGTCTCCCGATTCTCGGCTCATCCCCGTGAAGCCCTGGAGCTAGTCCGGTATCTCACTCGTAGAGATATGCAGGTAAAGCGGTTCCGCGCACTGTCACAGCCACCCACTCTCCCGGAACTTTACGACATGCACGCGGTGCTTGAATCCAGTCCCCATGTTGCGCTTTTGAGTAAAGCATTCCGGACTGCCATCGTTTCGCGTCCGTCGAACATGACTGGCAAGAGATACCAGGACGTCACAGACGCTTACATCCAGACGGTGCACTCCGTACTGATCGGCGAGAAGAGCGCGCCAGAAGCGGCCGCAGCCCTGGAGAGCCACTTGGTTCGTATAACCGGTTTCAAGAAGGGACGGCCCCCAGCAGCTATCAGTAGTGGAACCGCGAAGGCAACTTCTGAATCTGTCCATTAAGATCGCCTTCATTCGCTACTTTGGGCTTTCGTGCAAGAGTGAGAGCATGGGCGCGAGTTCGGGGCCATCAATACCTCGATAGGAACGATCGATGGGGCTTCACAACGCAACAGGATGGAATCGTTGGGTTAAGCGTGCCGAAGCGAAAGCTCTCCAGGCTGCCCGGCTCAACATCGGCCCCCGTCTAATACTCGGGTTCGCGGTCATCATTTTCTTGATGTTAGCCGCGGACGCAGTGCTGCTTTGGCAATTTCACTTGGTGCGCTCTGAGGCGGAGCGCCTCAACGGTATCGACCAGAAGCTAGTCGCCGTCCTCCGCGTTCACACCAGTTTGTCCGCCTTTCACGATCGCCTGGCAGCGCTCGTGGACTCGCAAGACGCCAGTCGACTCGTAACAGAAGGTGGCCCCCTTCGCTCCGCCGTCCTGGAAGACACCCGTCGCGCCATGAGCGCCCTTAGTCGCGGGCCTTTCGAGGTCCAGCGAGATCCGACCATCCTGCCTACCCTGCACGCGGTTCAGAGCGCGCTCCCATCGCAACTTGAGGCCATCACCACCCTGGCCAACTCCGGCGATTGGCGCGCGGTGCGCCTGCGTCTGGCGAACCAGGTGACGCCGCTGAAGTCACTTACCTCGGCGCTGGTCGAAACGGTCGACCGTGAGGTCGGCGAGGAGCAGACCCAAACCGTGCGCAACATTAAGGGTGTGCAACGCATCGTTTTCCTCGTTGTGCCGCTCACCGCTTTCTTCACCTTGCTGATCGCTGCGACACTCGGCTTGGCCATTACTCGCAGCATCACACACCCGCTAGCGCGCTTGGTGGATGGCTCAAAAGCATTGGCCCGCGGCGAATTTCAACATGAAGTGTCTGTTACCGGAAGAGACGAGCTCGCTGACCTCGGTCGCGTGTTCAACAACACCGCCAGGCGTCTGCAAGATCTCTACGCGACCCTGCAGCAGAGCGAAGATCGACTCCGCCTCGTTATCGACACGATTCCGGCGCATGTCTGGAGCACGCGGCGTGACGGCTCCGTTGATTTTATCAACCGACGTTGGCTGGAAACCACAGGCCTCACTATGCAGGATGCACTGGGCTGGGATTGGGGCTCCGTCGTTCATCCCGATGATCTCGCCAGGTACGTCCGTGATTGGCGCGCTGCCCTCGCCGCCGGGGAAACGGTGGAGAGCGAAGTGCGGCTGCGACGCGCGGACGGGGAATATCGCTGGTGGCTCACCCGCAACGTGCCCCTTCGCGATCAGGCGGGGAACATCCTTAAATGGTATGGCACCGCGATCGACATCGAGGACCGCCACCGCGCCGAAGATGCCCTGCGGCGCAGCGAGGCGTACTTGGCCGAAGCGCAGCGATTGAGCAAGACCGGCAGCTTCAGCTGGTGCGTTTCTAGTGGAGAGATTCGCTGGTCCGAGGAAACTTTTCGCATTTTCCAATATGACCGAACGATGAAACCGACCGTGGACCTTATTCTCAAACGCGTTCATCCGGAAGACGCGATTCACGTCAAGCAGGCGATCACGAGTGCGTCCATCGATACAAGGGACGTTGAACATGAATTTCGCTTGATGATGCCGGATGATTCAGTCAAATGTGTCCACGTTGTAGCTCATTCCTTGCGCGATAAATCGGGAACGATCGAGATCTTGGGCGCGGTGATGGACGTAACCGAACGCAAGCGTGCCGAGGAAGCATTGCGCGAGGCGCAGGCCAATCTGGCACGCGTCAGCCGAGTGACCACCATGGGAGAGCTGACTGCATCCCTCGCACACGAGATCAGACAGCCCATTGCCGCCGCGCTCACCAACGCCAATACCTGCTTGCGCTGGCTTGGACGCGATCAGCCCGATATCACAGAGGGGCGCGAAGCAGCCGGCAGAATCATCAAAGATGTAACCCGTGCCACCGAAATTATCAACCGGATCCGCTTGCTCTTCAAGAAGGGTGTTCCGCAACAAGAGTCGCTGGACGTAAATGAGGTCATTGAAGAGATGATCCCCTTGCTTCGCAGCGAGGCGAGCCGGTATTCGATTTTTATTGGTAGCGACCTCGCCAATGATCTTCCCAAGGTCAGGGCGGATCATGTGCAATTGCAACAGGTGTTTATGAACCTCATGCTCAACGGCATCGAGGCCATGATGAACCGGCAACCGCCAGGTAAGCTTATTGTCAAATCGCAGCAAGCCGAAGACGGCCAAATACTGGTCTCCGTCAGCGACACCGGCTCGGGATTATCTGCAGAACACGCAGAGCAGATGTTCAATGCGTTCTTTACTACCAAGCCCCACGGCACCGGCATGGGATTGCCCATCAGTCGTTCCATCATCGAGTCGCATGGCGGCCGCTTGTGGGCCGCCGAAAACTCCCCGCGCGGCGCAACGTTTTCTTTTACCCTGCCGACGAAAGTCGAGAACCACGAATCAGACACGCAGGCGCCCGATAAGGCACTTGGCTGGCGCAAAAAATAATTGGAACTCGACTCTAAGGAGCAGGGCGATTACCTTGCATCGTGCGGGAGCTTGCCGCAGCATTCGGGCCGCGCCGGCAAAGTAGCGCTGTCCCATCCGCCGCCGAGCGCCTGCACGAGGGTGACCGCGTCCACCATGCGGCGCCCCAGGATATTGACCGCGGTAACTTCGTCAGACAGCGCCGCGCTCTGAGCCGTCGTCACCTCCAGGTAACTCGTGACACCACCGGTGTATCGCGTTATAGCGAGTTCAAGATATTTCTGCGCTGCGATAACCGCGGCGCTCTGCACCTCTGCTTCGTGCTCCAGAATCCTCAGCCCCGCGATATTGTCCTCGACCTGTTGAAAGCCGGTCAGCACCGTTTGGCGATAATTCGCTACGGCTTGATCGTAAAAAGCGATGGCTTGGTCTGAGGCAGCCCGGCGTCTCCCAACATCAAACAGGGTCAAAGCTGCGGAAGGACCAGCCGACCACAAAATACTAGGGCCGGAAATCAATGTGGTAATGGAGCCACTTTCAAAACCTGCGCCGTGAGAGGAAGAGGAGCGAGACTGAACGATGCCGGAGGCTTGCCAATGAGAACGGCCACTGCGTGTTCGAACTGGGCGCGCGCAACACCAACATCGATTGCCTGCGCGCGAGTTGTCTCCAATTGCGTTCTGGCCTGCTGAACCTCCAGATCGGAAGCAAGTCCTCCCGCAAACCTGTTCTCAATCAATTCCAATGCCTGTTCATACTGGGTAACCGTCGAGTTCAAAAGCTGCTCTTGGGCATCCAGCGTGCGGGCCTCGAAGTAGTCCAAAGCCAGTTGCGCATGCATCGATAGGTTCACCCCTGCCAAATCGGCTGCACTCAGCTGCGCTTGCGCTCGATAAGACTCGACCGTGCGCCGCACCCGTCCCCAGATATCGACCTGGTAAGACAATTCGAAAGGGATCTGTAAGTCGGTGAAGGTAACTCCACTGAATTGTGGGCTGTGGGGAGGTCGATTGGCGGCGAATTTGTTACGAGTCGCTAGGGGATCTACGGTCACGGTTGGAAATAAATCGGCCCTCTGATATCGGAGAAGTGCGCGAGCCTGCGTGTATTGCGCTTCCGCCGCCTTCAAGTTCTGGTTGGAAACATTCACTTGTGCTTCGAGTGCATTAAGTTGCTCGTCGTTAAAAATTTCCCACCAGTTGCCCGGCAGATTCTGATCGTTTGGCTGAGCAGTTTTCCAGTCGCCCACCTCTTTGTACGCCGGCGGAACTTCCGCCGCGGGGCGTTTGTAATTTGGTCCAACCGTGCAACCGGCAAGCAACGCCGTGCTCAGAGCGCAGATACCGCCCGCTATGCGCTTGCGGACTCGAGCCACTATTCGTGAGGCGCAGACAAAATTCATTGCGTCGTTCCTCCGGGTGCCCGAGGGGCTGTTTGCATGGGCCCCGCTATTTGCACTTGTTCTCCTGTCACGATGGAATCGGGTGGGCTCTCAATGACGGATTCGTTTCCCTTCAGACCCGAAACGATTTCGATCGAAGTGCCAAAGTCGTGGCCTGCCACTACCGGCACCAGCTTCGCTTTCCCGTTCTCGACAATGGCGACGTTCAGGCCTTCCTTCCGAAATAGAAGAGTGTCGACCGGTACAATGTACGTGGTGGCCTCTCCCGGCACTTTGAAATGGACTTCCGCATAAGCGCCCGAAAGCAACTCCCCTGACGGGTTATTCACGTCCACTTCAACCAGCAGCGTGCGCGTTGTGTAGTTAATGGCTTCGGCGGTGCGGACCAGTTTCCCTGTGAACATACGTCCAGGAAACTCCTCCAATTTCAGCTCCGCTGACAGGCCTGGCTTGGTTTGCTGCGAAAACTCTTGAGGTACGTTGACATATACGCGTAGCACGCCGGGCTGCGCGATGTGAAAGAGATCGGTTTTCACAATGGCACTGCTGCCGGAGTTGATCAGGTCACCGATATCCGTGTTTCGGGCGGTAATTACGCCGTCAAACGGAGCATAAACTTTTTCGAAAGATACCAATGCGGAGTACTGCTCGACGGCCGCTTGGTCCGCCTCCACAATTGCTCTATTCGCATTGTAGGTGCCGACGGCATTGTCGACGTCTTGTTGGGACACAGCATTGGTTTTCTTAAGCCCTTCATATCGGGTTTTGGTAATCGAAGCTAGCTCGAGATTGGCTTGTGCGGTTGCCAGATTGCTCCGTGCTTGTTGGAGCTGCTGGTCGACTTCAGGAGAGGCGATTACCGCCAGAAGCTGGCCTTTTTTGACATGCGCCCCGATATCCAAGTACCAATGTTCCAGATAACCGTTTGTTCGCGCGAAAATTGGCGACGCAATATAAGGTTGTACGTTCCCAGGCAGTACAATTTCCTGCGACGGTGCGGCCCGCCTAGGCGTAACCACCGAAACCGTGGGTACCGCCAATTCCGCCGTTTCACCTCGCAGGGCGGCGCTCGTGTGCACGCGCTCGAGAATACCGAAAATCAAAACTCCGGCGAAAATCAGAAAAATTGCGCCCCCGATGATCCAGCCTCGTCGCGACCGCCGCGGCCTGGCGCCACCACTTGCCGGCGATTGCGCTCCTTCCATGGAAATCTGTCTTGCTGTTTGCGACTGCATTGGTATCACCCTCTAAGTTCCTTTTTCGCAAGTCCCTATGGTTGAGTACTAGTCTCCGCCGGACGATGGCGCAGTCCATGCAGAATGCTGAACACGGTTGGCACGAACAACAACGTTGACACCGTGGCGAAGAGCAATCCACCAATTACGGCGCGGCCAAGAGGGGCATTTTGCTCGCCACCGTCTCCCAGCCCCAGCGACATCGGCAGCATGCCGATGATCATGGCAAGCGCAGTCATCAACACGGGGCGGAAGCGAGTGAAGCCAGCTTGAAGAGCCGCGGCGACGGGGTCTTTGCCGTCCCTCAACTGTTCGGTGGCGAATTGCACCACCAGGATGCTGTTGGAGGTGGCGACACCCATGCACATGATAGTGCCCGTTAGCGCCGGCACACTTAACGTGGTGTGTGTCACGAACAGGAACCAGGCGATGCCGGCCAGGGCCGCGGGAAGCGCAGTAATAATGATGAAAGGGTCCAGCCAAGACTGGAAGTTCACCACGATAAGCAGGTAGACAAGCACAATAGCGAGGGCCAGCCCCGATAAGAGACCGATATAGGAAGCGCGCATAGTCTGAACTTGGCCGCGCATGACCACTTGCGACCCGCGGGGCAGCTTCGACCGCATCTGATCGACAATGCGCGTGATGTCCCCGGATACCCCGCCCAGATCGCGGCCCTGCACCGCGCCGAAGATGTCAATGACTGGCATGATGTTGTAGTGGGAGACCACCGCCGCCCCCGTTCCGCGCTGGATGGAAGCGACGGTCGCGAGAAGCGTCGGTTGTACGCCAGGAGTGGGTCCTGTGATGGGCATGTTCGCGAGATCTTGGAGCGTGTCGACGCGATACTGCGGGGTCTGCGTAGAGATGTCGTAGCTGTTTCGATTCTTGGGGTCGAGCCAGTATGTGGGCGCAGTCTGGAAGCTGCCACCAAGCGAGATTAAAACGTTTTGCGCGACGGCGTTGCCATTGTAGCCAATCTCTTGCGCCTTGGTGCGGTCCATCCAAAGGTGGATGTAGGGTTCATCGAATGGCTGCTGGATGCGCGCGTCGGCTATCCCCGAGACATATTTCACTTGCTCAAGCAAGGCATTCGCGAAGGCTTGATTCCCCTGTAGATCGTTACCCACCACTTGAATGTCGATCGGAGCCGGCAAGCCAAAATTCAGGATTTGGGTGACTATGTCGGAGGGTAGGAACGAAAAGGTCACGCCGGGAAATTGTTTTGCCAGGCTGATTCGCAGGTCGTGAACGTACTTAGCTGTCTGGTGGTTGTTCACGCCAAACGTCACCAAAATATCTGCATCCGACGTGCCTACGGTTCCGGTATTCAGGTACGACGTGTTGATGCCGCTGTAGGGCAGTCCGATGTTGTCGATAATGTTGGAGATCTCGCCCGGCGGAAGCTGTTGCCGGATCGACCGCTCGACGAGATCACAGAGGCGGGCGGTCTCTTCTATTCGCAAACCCGTGGGAGCTCGCATGTGAAGATTGAACGAGCCGCTGTCGATGGTGGGGAAGAAATCTCGTCCCAGCCAGGGAATGATCACAATCAAGGAACCCACACAAGCGGAGAAGAATGCGACAAGGAAGGCACGTCGATGATGAAGGCAACGCTCCAGCACTCCGTGATAACGCTCGCGGAGACGCTCAAACGCTTCCTCAAAGCGAACCTGCATACGAACGAAGGGATTGCGGGATTCCGCGGTATGCGGGGTATCGTAGCGCAAGAGATACTTGGCCATCATCGGAACAACGGTGCGCGAGAGCAGATAGGACGCCAGCATGGCAAAGATCACGGCCTCACCGAGCGGAACGAACAGATATCGCGCGACGCCGGAGAGCAGGAACATCGGAGTGAACACGATGCAGATCGAAATCGTGGCCACAAAGGCGGGCGTAGCGATTTGTGCGGCGCTGTCTATGACCACCTCATCCATGTCCTTGTCCGGTTCCAACTGGCGGTTTCGATTGATGTTTTCGATCTCGACCGTCGCGTCATCCACCAGAATTCCGACCGCCAAGGCGAGTCCACCCAACGTCATGATGTTGATCGTTTCGCCAAGCGAGCTGAAAACGATGATGGAGGTCAGAATGGCGAGAGGAATCGAAACAACAATAATGGTCGTACTCCGCCAGCTGCCGAGAAAGATGAGGATCATTAGGCCGGTGAGGCAGGCCGCAATAGATGCTTCGGTTACCACGCCCTTAATGGCGCCCTTCACAAAGATGGATTGGTCCGCCAAAGCTTTGATATCCAGCGCCGGCGGCACGGTCGTCTTGATAAACGGCAACAGGGCCTTGATTCCTGCAATGATGGTTAGGGTCGACGTACTGCCGTTCTTTTGCACGGTCAAGAGGGAGGAGCGTTGCCCGTTCACGCGCACAATGTTCGTTTGGGGCGGAAAGCCGTCGCGCACCCAAGCGACATCACTGATGTATATGGTCGTGCTGCCAATCGTCTTGACAGGGATGCGGTTGAGTTGTGCGATGGTCTGAGGAGCCGCATTGGCGATGTCGACGTCATATTCCTTCGAACCGATTTTGGATGTTCCCGTGGGGAGAATTAGATTTTGAGCCGCGATAGCATTGACCACATCCAAGGGAGAAAGACCCTTCGCCTGCAAGGCCTGAGTGTTTAAGTCCACTTGTACCTGGCGCTGCTTTCCCCCATACGGGTAGGGGACGGCGGAACCTTGCACCGTGACCAACTGTGGCCGAATGTAATTGAGACCATAGTCGTTGAGTGCCTGCTCCGATATACCCTGGCCGGAGAGCCCGAGCTCCAGGATCGGGACTGTCGAGGCGCTGTAGCTAATGATCAAAGGTGGTGTGGTGCCACTGGGCAACTGTCTGAGTTGCGTTTGGGAATTTGCGGTGATCTGGGCGATGGCCTTATCGATGCTCACTGTGGGTTGAAAAAACACTTTCACCACGGCGATACCATAAAGAGACTGCGACTCTATGTGCTCGATGTTATCGACGGTGGTGGTCAGGTTGCGCTCTGTGATAGTGACGATCCTGTCGGCCAGGTCCTGTGGTTCGAGACTGTTGTAGGTCCAGACGATACTGACGACCGGGATGTCGATGTTCGGAAAGATGTCCGTGGGAGTCCGAACGATCGAGAGACCCCCAAACAGGAAGATCAGGATAGCGAGCACGACAATCGTGTAAGGCTGCTTTAGTGCGAGCCTGACAATCCACATCATGATTCACCCCCCGACAATATCTTTCCCCGGCCGGCCGAACTGCATCTACAATCTGACCTCATGGCCTGTGTCTTGGGG
>WNFT01002999.1_pt1 | contig 14552 bp, 12 predicted proteins | sample 5400191 | NCBI WGS metagenome assembly WNFT01 (sample SAMN13153359, study PRJNA577476) | soil metagenome | isolation source: 80 cm saprolite under Madrone tree | place: USA:California | collected 2016-06-14
TAGCCATAGCTTGTGCGCGGATCGGTCGGTCGGATGCCGAACGTCACGATGCGGCCATCGAGCGCGGCCTCGCGTCCCGTCATGCAGGCGGCATGGAACAGCTCGGTATTGCGGATGACGTGATCGGCGGCGAGCGTCAACACGACCGCCTGGGATTCGCGTTGCGCCGCGATCAGCGCGGCCGCCGCGATTGCAGCGGCGGAGTCCCGGCGCATCGGCTCGAGCACGACGGTCGGCGATGGCCCGATGTCCTCCGCCTGCTGCCGCGCGAAGAAGCGGAAATCTCCCGACGTCATGACGATCGGCGGTGCAAATAGCGCCGCATCCCCAACCCGAGCGAGCGCCTGTTGAAAGGTCGAGCGGTCGCCCACGAGGGGAAGGAACTGCTTCGGCATCGCATCCCGCGAAACCGGCCACAGTCGCGTGCCGGTGCCGCCCGCAAGGAGCACCGGGATGATCGGCGGTACCGTCATCGCAGGGCAGAGATTGCGCGCACGGGCACTGTCATCGCTTGGCCAACGGGGAAGGCGAGAAGACTTGCGGGCGCTGACCGGCCCGCCACTCGCCAGTGGCGATATGCCGGGCGTGATTTGCAGCAAGCAATCGATAGAAAATCGCGTTGAACCAGCTCCCAGGCAGAAGCTTCGCCGCTGCGAGCAACCCGGCTGCACGCAATGGCGAGACGCTGCTCGGATGTTCCCGCATGGCTCGCCAGAGCGCGATCAGCGTGGAGAGTCGATAGAGCTCCCTGTGTTTCTCGCGAATACGGTGCCATAGCGTGCCATGCATCCGTGCCGCTCGGCTCATCAGCATGCCCTCGGGACTCACGCGATAGACGAACATCGGCTTGGCAATTCCGATCCCCGAAAAGCCCGCTCGGACGAGCCTTATGTTGAACTCCCAATCCTCGGCGCCGTCGCGCATGGTCTCGTCGTAGCCGCCCACCGCTTCCCAGGCCGACTTGCGGACCAGCATGCAATAGGGCAGGTGATTGAGAAAGAGCTGGTCGAAACGGTTCAAGCGACGCGGGAGGACGCCTTCGACGGCACCGGTCAATCGCACGTCGGCGAATGCGAAGCCGACCGATGGCGGGGCCGCTCGCAGAGCGGTCGTCATTTCGGCAAGAAAAGCGGGCTCGAGCCCGTCGTCCGAATCGAGCGGCAGGACGAACGCGGCCCGCGCAAGCCGAAAGCCGGTATTGCGCGCACTCGGCAATCCGCGGTTCTCCTGCCGGATCACGCGAATCGCCGCATCGATCGACGCCAGCTTCTCGCGCGTTGCGTTGTCGGATGAGCCATCATCCACGATGATGATCTCGAAATCCCGAAACGTCTGCGCCGAAAGGCTCGCCAACAGCCCATCGAGGAAACGACCGCCGTTGTAGCAGGGGACTACGATGCTGACGGCGGGCACGGTCATCGACCGCCCCCTGCGGCCGCGAGCGGCTTCAGCGATGCCCATATCTCTCCCCACGCCATGATCATCTCGTCGACAACGAGCCCCGCTGCCGCGGTCTCGGCGCGGAATTCGGCGCACGTCGGCTCGATCTTGTGATCGGGGTCCGAGTAGAAATTGGCGCCCACTTCCCGTCGCATCGGCAGCTTCCAGTCGCGTTCGAACAGGGGCACTCGAACAAGAAGCCGTCGCGCGCCGGTTCTTACGATCAACCCGCGCAGGAACCCCGGACGGTCGACGATGTGCTCGAGCACGTTCGACAGTACCACGACATCGAAGGGGCCGTCAGGTAGTTCCTTGGTCGCATCGGCTTCTATGAAGGTGAGATTCGGCGGATTTACGTGGGCTCTCGCCTGCGCCAATCGCCCCTTGTCGCGGTCGAGCCCCACGACCCGAGCGTTCGGCCGGGCGTGCGCAATCGCGCGAGCGACGGCGCCATACCCGCAGCCCACGTCGATCACCCGTTCGCCTACCCCGATGCGGTCGATGAAGAATTCGTGATAGCGGGTCAGGCGATGCTTGGGGTGCACGCCACCCCCGTGCGCGAGTGCGCGCTCGTTGACGACGAGATCGAGATCGTCCTGGATGGCGAACAGGCGAGCCAGCGCACCGCCGGTATCGCTTCCTCGCGATTCGAGGACGAACAAGGCTTTTAGAAACAAGCGTCGCAGGCGCTGCGGCAGAAGCTGCCACACGAGCGCGAGACCGCCGGCGATGCGGAGCAGCGCCGCCCTCACGCCGGCAATCGCTCGCCAACGAGCCGGGCAAACAGGGCCGCATGGCGATCGAGCCATGCGGCGAGGTCGAAGCGGGCGACAGCGCTCGTCCGCGCGGCGCGACTCATCGCGGCATGGCTGCGAATGATCCGTGCCATGCCCGCCGCGATCGCGGCCGGCGCCGGAACCGGCGTGCCGTCGAAGCTTTCGGGAACGAGGAGGCGCACGCCGGCATCCTCGCCGACGAGTTCCGGAACGCCGCCCGAGGCGGAATAGAGCACCGGCAGGCCGCACGCCAAAGCCTCCAGCACGACGTTCGGACATGGATCGTTGTGCTTGGTCATCAGGTAGGCGTCGGCCGTCTGATAGATCGCCGGGGCTTCGTGCGCCGCGTAGGGCCCGCCGAAGGCGACGGCGTACGCGATGTCCAGCCGATCGGCCAAGGTGCGCGCCTCGATTTCCACGTCGCGATCGATGGTCCCGGCGATCACTAGCCGCACGTCGAGGCCACCCTTCCTCGCCGCCGCAAAGCCTTCGATCGACGAGGTCAGGCGATAGGCGGTCGAGGCTCCGATCTTGCCGGTGACGAGAAACGTGAACGGGCGCGAGCGCAGCGATTGATCCGCCGGGCGAAACAGGGCCGTATCCACTGCGTTGGGGAGAATTTCCCAGCGGTCACCGCGTGGCCCGAGAAAGCGTTCGGCACATCGCCGGCAGAATTCGCTCTGGTAGATCACATGGCTCGCAGCCGCATGCACTTTCGCGATGCGCGCATTCTCGCGCTCCCAGCCCTTGGGAAACCAGGCCGGATAGAACACGCCGTTCTGATTGAGCACGACGGGCACCCCGGCGCGGCTAGCGGCATCCACGACCGGCTGCGGCAGGTAGAGAGCATTCGACAGCAGATACAGGAGCGAATACCCGGTTCGACGTTCGGGGAAGCGCCGCATCAGCGATCTTACTTTGACAAGCGGGCCGCCGACATCGCCGTCGAACGCGCCGCCGTAGCAGACTGCGATCCGGCCGTCGCGGGCGCGCAAGGGCAGCGCCGCGAGCGTCGCGGCTCCCACGGTCGCACGGTAGGCCGTGCGCAGGACGTCGACCGCTTCCACCCGATCAGCGTCCGGACCCCGCCAAAAGCGGCTGCCAGACCTCCTCGAGATGTCGGCGACCCACCACCGACCAGTCCGCGATCTTGACGGCCTCGCGCGCGACCGCCCGCAGCGCCGCGCCGCTATCGGGCAAGTCGATCAGCTCATGCGCCCGGCGCACGATCGCAGCGATGTCCCCTACCTCGACCAGCGCCCCGCTGATACCATCAACGATCAGGTCCGGCGCCATGCCGACGCGTGTCGCGACCACCGGCACGCCGCTAGCCATGCTTTCCATCACCGTCATCGGGCCACCCTCCTCGCGGCTGGTGACGAGATAGAGGTCGAGCGCGTGGTAGAGTTTGGCCAGTGCGTCGCGATCGGGCGCATAGTCGTGAGCGTAGCGGACCGCGAGCCGCTCGAGCCCGCGTCTGACATAACCGCGGGCGGGTCCCGAGAGGAGCACGAAGATCGGCCTCGCCTGGGCCAGCCGCTCGATGGCGGCGAGAAAAATGTCGGGCCCCTTGATCAGTTTCGGCACGCCGCCCTCGCCCCAGCCTTCGCCGTCTTTCTGGAACGAGCCGATGGCAACTTCATGCGGCAAGATTCCGAAGCGCGCGCGCACTGCCGCGCGATCCGCGGCGCTCGGCGGCACAAAGCGTTCGGTCTCGCAACCGATGGGAATGAGGGCGATTTTGGCCGCCGGCACGCCCCACGACAGGAGACGGTCGCGAATGAGGCGCGCCGGCGCGACGATCTTCTCGACACGGCCGACGGTGGCGAGGAAACGCTCGATGTGACGGGCAACGGCGGGTCCATCCTCGGGCTTGCCATGGAAGAACGTGGTCACGAACCGGCACTTGGGCGAGAGGAACCGCCCCCACTCGACCCATTGATACTGCGAGCCGAACTCGACGATGCCGGCGGTGAGTTCGGCCGGATCCGCGGTCACGCGGGCGGTACCGGGTGCGAGGCGGTTCGCCTCCGCGGCAAGGAAGGTGCCCCACCAGCGGATCGCCCAGTCGCCGCGCTCGACGGCGATCCCGACCGGCGGACCGGCGGGTTGAAGTCCGGCGCGGGCGAGCGCGCGGTGGCCGAAAGCGGTCGCCGCATAGGCCATCGGTTTGAACCAGGCAAGCGCGCGCGCGTTCACGACACCGCCCCTGTCCCCTCCCGCTCGGCGCGGACCATCCGCTCCACGATCTCGGCGAAGGCGACCTTCGGGCGCCAGCCGAGCAACCGTTCGGCTTTGCGGGGAGTCCCGCACGAATACGCGATATCGCTCGGGCGCCGCAGACCCGGGTCCTCCTCGACGTGCTCGCGCCAGTCGAGTTCAACCACCGCAAAGGCCGTCGCCACGAAGTCTTCGAGCGAGCGGGATGCGCCGGACGCAACGACGAAATCTTCGGGCACATCGCGTTGGAGCATCCGCCACATCGCGTCGACGTAATCGGGAGCCCAGCCCCAGTCGCGGCAGATGGAAAGATCGCCGAGGAAGAGCCGCGCGCGATCTCCCCGCGCGATTCGTGCCGCCGCCGCCGTTATTTTGCGGGTCACGAACCGGCTCGGCCGCAACGGCGACTCGTGATTGAACAGCAAGCCCGAACAAACGAAGAGGTCGTAGGATTCCCGGTAATTGGCAACGAGGGAGACGGTGGCGGCCTTGGCGACGCCATAGGGGCTCTTGGGCCGGAACGCCGTCGTCTCGTCCGCGGCGCCCCCGGTGGTGTCGCCGAAACTTTCCGATGATCCGGCGTTGTAGAAGCGCGCTTTCGCGCCGACCAGCCGCAGGGTTTCGAGCACATTGAGCGTGCCGGCAATGATGCTGTTCATCGTCTCGGCCGGTTGCACGAAGGACAGCGCGACCGAGGACTGGCCGGAGAGATTGTAGATCTCGTCCGGCGCAATGCGCTCGATCGTCTGGGCAACCGAGTGGAAATCGGTCGCTGACATCGAGGAGAGGCGCACCTCGTCGCTGACGCCGAGCGCAATGAGGCCATGGCGGCGGGCGAGCCCGGCGTCGCGCGAGGTGCCGTGGACCTCGTAGCCGCGCCCGAGCAGAAAGCGCGCGAGATACGCGCCGTCCTGGCCGGTGATCCCGAGGATGAGCGCCCTCTTCCCCATCAGACCGGAATTTGGTTGGCGAGAACGGTCCATGGATCTCGCCATAGCTGCCGGCGCGCGACCAGCGTCAAGCGCTTGTCCATGAGCGCCTCGAACAACGCGATCCATTCGCGCGTCATGCGTTCCGCAGTCCAGGGATAGCGGGACATTTCCGCGACAAGGCGCGGATATTCCCGTCGGAGTCGATCGAGCGCCGTTTCCATATCCGCCGGACCCGAGAACGACACGCCGAAACCGGTGCAGTATTCCGGCATGCAGCCGCTGTCGCGAAAAAGCAGCGGCAGGCCGCACAGCGCCGCTTCGTTCTGATGATTTCCACCCGGCTCGTTGATCGAGCCGGTGACATAGGCGTGATGCGAGCGCAATTCTGCGGCGAGCACGGCACCGTCGAGAGGGGGAACGTAGCGTGCGTTGGCGAAGGCGAAGCCTTTCGGAAGATTGCCGACATAGGTGAAGGCGATACGGCCCTTCCAGGTCGCCTCGCCCAGCATTCGGTCGAGCGCGCCGTAGACATCGAAGCCTTTCATGGGGTGGTAGCCCCAATGATGGGTGACGAGCTTGAGCGGCCCCTCCCCCGTCCACGGCCGAAAGCCGTCGCGGTTGAAGATCCGCGCATCGGCCCCGTTGCGGATGACGAACCACGGCGATCGCAGGCGTTCGCGCCACAGCGGCAATCGGGTCAGCCATTGACCGACGAAAACCGTGGCATCGGCAACATAGTTGGCGCGCGCGAGCTTGCGATTGATGAAGGATTCGCCCTTGCGCTCGTCGCATTCGTTGATCCGGTGGACCACGACCGCCTGCGGATTGGCGAAGGCGAGATAGCGCAAGATCGCGCCCGCACCGAAGCAGACGTTCGGCGATCGCACGCGAGGATCGGTGAGCAAGATCACATCCGTGTCGCGACCGCCGAGATCGTGTACGACGGCATGACCTGCTTGCACGAGCGCCTGCGATAGCGCCCGCACGAAGCGGTTGCCGCCGCCCCAAGGCCCCTCATGTGGCCGGCTGCCGATCGCGACCTTCATGCCACCCCGCCTTGCCGTGCCGTTCGACCCGAAAGCCGCAGGCTCGGCATCCTGGCGTGGAGAAGCGATGCCTTGCCGAAAATCGGTTGACGGTCATCGTCCCAGGCCGCGCACCACATCGGCGACGCATCCGGCCACTTTGTCATAGCCGCGCCTGTTCGGGTGTCCGTCGTAGCCGAGGAAATCATCCATCGTCAATGTGCAGGTCTCGAATTGCAAGTTACGTTCAGCGAAAAATTTAGAGACGACGAGCGTGTCGGCATCTTCGGTTCGCAGCGCGGCTTCGTCTTTCGTCGTGATTCTCACAAAGCGCGTCGCTTCCGAGATGCTGACGATCCGCTCGAAGGCTTCGGCGGCTGCCCTATCGACGCTCACGCCGCGCACATCCGGTTTCGAGAACAATGGGAGACTTGCGGACCACAGGAACTCGGATACCCAGAAATATCTCCGCCAGAAGTAGCCGATCTTGTCGCTGAATTGATTCGACCTCAATCGGGCGCGGCGCGCGCTCATTTCGAACAAATCGATTGTCGAATCCAAGGGATAATAAACCTCGTGGACGCAATGAGTTACATCACGCAAACAGTCCAGCTCCCGGTCTCCCTTCGGCTTCAGCCGTCGCGCCCAATCGCCGGCAATGAACACCAAGATGACCTGCCGGAACTGATAACCCTCTTTGTCGAGATATCTCTTTATCTCTGCCCAGTTCGCCCACCCGGTTCCCGGTAGAGCGGCATTGTAGACCGAATAGCCCGCCACTTTCGCCCGCAGGCCGTTCACCCACGAGCACCCGCCCGAGCCGGCGGTGAAGGAATCGCCGAGAAGGAGAACGTCGTAAGTTCGGCGATCCGGCTCCGGATTGTCCAGGAACCCCAGCCTGTCCGTCTGGTAATGGCATTCGTATTCCTTGAAGAAATTCCGGAAAGGCGTGCGATAAATGGCGATCTCGTCGATGCGCGAATTCGGCTTGTAGGTCCACAAATCTTGCACGTTGCGAAAAGAATCCGGCGTTGTGTAGAGGAATCGATGTTCGAAGAAGTAGTTTGGATTGCCTTCGAAATAGAGTTGGCCCAGGAATTCCAGTCCGGCCAAGCTGACAAGGATCGAAACAAGCGTAGCGAGGCTGGCCTTCAGATATGCTCGCAACTCGAGCTTCCGGGGACCCGTTTTCCACGTCATTGATGTCATGACGTTCTTTCTCGTCTCGCTGGATCGCTACGCCTCGGCGCGGCGTCGGCGGGCGCCCGTTCAATATCGCCACGAGCCTGGTCCAAGTCCTTCGGCCAGGCGATGACGTTTCGACCGCTACCGTCAGGGATCATTCGCCGCAACCGAGGCGCATCCATTGGAAGGCGTTTTCTGTTGCTCAAGTCTCTGAGCTCGTATTCGGCTTTTGCAAATATGCCCAGCAGCTCCGGCAGACTCCCGCCATAGTTCTCGAGTCCATAGGGCGAGAGTTCCATTACGAATATGGGTCGGTACTTTGAGAATAAATGTGCGGCTCCGTTCAGAACTTTGCACTCCTGCCCATCAACGTCCATCTTGACCAGGCTGACCGAGGGAACTGCAAACTTTTCCAACAGTTGATCCACGGTCGCGACGACAGCACCGGTCGTAGGCCGCAGGCACCCGCGATGACCGCTGTTCAGGTCGCCGTCTTTCCGCAAAGGCCAACTCGAATAAAGCCCCGCCGGCAGCGCTTCGCTCTCCCGATCCGTCAAAAACGCCTGGCAGCACTCGACGCGACCACTGAGGTGGCGATTCAGCGATAGATTCGCTCTCAGCTTCGCGATGGCATTGGCGGTTGGCTCGAAAGCAATGAGCCTGCCGGTTGGGCCGACCGCCGCCGCCAAGTGAAGCGTGTGGGCTCCGACGTTCGCTCCGATATCCAGCACCGTATCGCCCGGCCTGATCAGCGAACGATAGCAGCGAATGGTCGCCGGTTCGAAAGCGCCGAGCAGAAAGATCGCAAAGTCGATCCCTTCGCGCAGGTCGAGCTGCCACATCAACCCGCTGCGTTGCACCACCGTCAATGGCCCGAGTCCGGCAATGCGACGCGCCATCATGACGGGCCGCTGCACGAAGCGCGCCAGAAATATTTTTTGCCTGGTCTTCAACAATGAGAATTGAATTGCAAGTCGACAGCTTGGAGCAACGCCCCGTGTTGCCGCGCCGACGACAGGTAAAGGGACCAACAATGGTCGCGCAGGTTCATCATCGCGAGCTGGTATCCCGTATCAGCGGCATCACCAGATCAGAATCGGTCTCGATGCTCTTTGCGATCGCGTAGTAGGTCAGCGCCTCGCTATACTTCTGCTGCGGTCGACCCTCCTGTGCGGCGCGCAGATGTTGCTCGAGCGGCGCCAGCGACCGAGCCAGACGCGCAAGCTCGCGCGGGCTGTCCGCCGGCACGGGTTGGAGCAACAACATCGCGGCACAGGCCGCCGCCGCGCCGAATGCCACAAAATCTCCTCGCATTCGATCGATGAGCCGAGACACAGCCAACGCAGACAGGCCGATAAACACCGGACCGCGAAACGTCATCAGGTAACGCGCCGGCAAATCGCCCCAGGTATAGATCGCATTCGGCTTGCCAATATGGACGTACATCGCGAGCGACACGACCGACCAGGCGACCCACAACATGGTTATTGCGGCCAAATCAGCCGGAATTTGACCAAGCTTCAGCAGCGCGGCGCGCTGCCGCTGGAGAAAAGCGAGAGGTGACGAGGATGACCGCGGCAAGACCGCGCAAAACAGCACAAACGCGGCAATACCGATGACTGCCAATGGAATAGTCGACCATGAAATGCCCGTCACCTCTCCCAAGAGTCCGTTCGGCAGCAGCACGGCCGCAAACGCCAGCGCAATGCCCAGCAAAGTACCGACATGGCGAAAGCGATCGGCGTATAGCAATCCATCGATGGCAAGCAGCGTGAACAGCACCAATGACCCGGTACCCTGGTGGACTCCGATGACGCCGGCCACCGCCGCATAGGAAATCCCCGGGCGTCCACTCCAGCGGAGCAGAAAGACCGCCATCGTCATGAGCATCGAGAGCGGGCGAGGAAACCATTCGACGATCGTCGTCGAAGGACTGACAAGCATGAAAATCGCCGAACGCAACCATTCGAGCCAGCCGTTGAGCCCGGACGGCCGTACACGCAGTTCCCAAAAACGCGCGCGATAGGGCGAAATCTCATCCACAAGCAACATGACCGCGACGGCGAGCGCAAAGGCAACAACCAGCTCGGACCGAACGAAGCCGAGGATCGCAACCCATATGAACGCGATTACGGCTACGAACGAAATGTAATAAGTGACGACCATCGTCGTTCCGAGCGACGTCGCATAATCCATCCCGGACTCTCGCGTGAACGGCTTCAGAAGGCCCCGCAAGCTGGCGATGGCGAGGTGATAAAGATGGTAATTGTTCCGAAACTCTTGCCGCAGATCGAACCTGAACTTCTCCCACAGGCAACCGCAGTTCGCATCGAGCGGTTGATGCGACAGATACGCGCTGACTTGCGCATTCAGCGCGTTGAAGCGAGCCGGATAATCGAGCGATAGAGCATTGTAATAGAAAACGAGATCATCGTCGTTGAGACGGCCTCGCGACGTGAGAGTGTGATGGAAGGCTGCCGCCAGCAGGGCGGTCGCAAGGACTACCAGGACGGCGAGCCACGGCTGCGCAATTCCGCGCTCGCAAGTCCCCTCCGGACTCATCTTTTTTGCATTGGTGCTTGCGTGGGTAGAAACACTACGTCCCTGTAATCGCGAGACAACCGCGCAATCAATTCCTCGTTGACATCCGCCCGGGCGCCGACGCCGTGCCGAGTCAGGGAATATGGCTCGTAGCCTTGGGCTGCGAGCGCATCGATCAATGCGCGGGCGGAGCTGCCCTGGCTGCGGAGGGCCGCGTCGTCGACTTCGATCACCAGCGTCGGCCGGAACCGCGCAAGGGTGCGCCGGGCTCCCGCCAACACCCGCATTTCCGCTCCCTGGACGTCGATCTTTATCATGCTGACGGGTGGAAGCGCGGCCTGCTCCGTCAATTGATCGATCGTGGCCGCCTCGACCGCGATGCCGGCGTCGCCGATGCGGTGGTCGCCGGGATGCCGACGATTGACCGATAATCTTATCGGACCGCCGACTTCGGCGGCGGCGGCGGCAACAACTTCGACACGCCCATCTAGTTTCCGTTTCTGCAGCCGGCGGCGAAGCCACGCGAGGTTCTCGGCGTCCGGTTCGATGGCGAGCACGCGACCGTTCGCGCCGACCCATTCGGCAAAGCGCACGGTAAAGAACCCAATGTTCGCTCCGACGTCGATGACCGTGGTGCCGGAAGTCGCGAACTGGCGCAGATGACCTACGCCGGATGCCTCGATGGTCAGCTTGTAGATCTCGTAGGCTACTTGATAGGAAGCTCGACCGAATACCGTATTGAACGAACCGCGTTTCGCAAGGCTGTCGTAGACCCGGATCAGCAGGTCCTGCACGAGGTCGTTCATGCTCATGTGCCGCAGCCCTACCTACAGGGCCTTCATCTTGAGAAATCCCAACCAGACCATGCGCAACAGCAGCCAGCCATCGCGAAACCGCGAGATTTGCGTCCTCCCATAGGTCCGATCGGCATAGCGAATCGGAACCTCGACGATCTTCAGGTTGAGTTTCGCCGCCCCCATGATGAGATCGAAGTCGCCGAATGGATCGAAATTGCCGAAATAGGAACGTCCAGCGACCAACTGCGCATAGCGATGACGGGAGATCGCCTTTGTGCCGCACAGCGTATCGGTGACGCGCTGCGTCAACAGCCACGAGAACAGCAGGGCGAACATCCGATTTGCCAGGTAGTTGAGGAATCGCATGGCATCGGAGGTCATCGGATAGACCAGTCGCGTGCCATTGACGAACTCTCCTTTGCCGAACGCGATGATGTCGAAAAATTTCCCCAAATCCTCGGGCGCGACGGTCAAATCGGCATCGAGAATGATGAGCACCTCGCCTCGCGCCATGGCAAAGCCCTTGCGCACGGCGTCGACCTTCCCCTTTGCGTCTTGCACGACGCACTTGATGTCGCGGTGCGGAAAAGCGCGCTGCACCCGGCGGCATTCGTCGAATGTGCCGTCGGAGCTGTGTCCTTCGACGAAAATGATTTCCAGATCCGCAACAAAATCGGGAAGGCGCCGAACCGCAGCCTCGATATTGTCGCGCTCGTTGCGACAAGGGATCACGACCGTGCAGGACACGAATTGCTTGCGTTCGACCTGCTTGGAACGAGCCACGACATACCGACGCAAGCAAAGATTTCGAATCAGCGGCAAAGGCCCGACGAACCGATTCAACAAGCGCCCGATGCCGAACAGTTCCAAAGGTATCAACTGGCGCGTTTCGGCACGTATGACGTCGAAGTTCGCCAAATCCAGCATGCAGGCGAGATCGTCCATGGACAACCAGTTTTGCGGCGGATGCGGCATGCGCCGGCCGATCCGCTCTCCAAAGCGCAGAAGCGGCCGCCACAGCTGGTTGAAATAGGAAATGACGATGCGCGTCTCCGCCGTACAGAGGCCGTGCAATCGATCCAACCCTGCCTGGCAATCTTCCAGGCTGCCGATCACGTCGGACATGACGATGACATCGAACGGACCGTCCAACAAATCCACCGTCTCGGCGTCTTCGATATCGCCGACCACGAATTCGAATTTCGGGAAACGCGCCTTCGCCTGCTCGACCATGCGGGAGCTGATGTCGAGGCCGACCCCGCGCGAGGGTTCGAGCGCTGCGAGCAGATGGCCGGCTCCGCACCCGATCTCGAGGACCCGGACGCCTTCCGGCACGAGATGGCGAATGTAACGCCGCTCGTCCTCGTAGAAACCGCGGTTGCGCGCGATCCATTCATCGCGTTGCGCCGCCAGACCGTCGTAGAGCGAAACGAGCTGACGTTTGCGCGCCAGGCGCTGAGCGCGATGCTCCCCCGCCGGCGGCGCGACGGCTGCCCGTTGGCTTGCGAGATCGGTCGACATGATGCCTCAGGCGCGGGGCGGCGAACGGCCCACCGACTTCCATCCGCCCGTCAACCACACGCCGCCGCCGATCATGGCCGGCAGAAGCGACGTTGCACCGTACGTCACCGAAACCGCCAGCGCTTGCGCCTGCGTCAGCCCGGCTTGCCCGAGCAAGATCACGGCGGCGCCCTCGCGGATGCCCCATCCGCCGATCGAAATCGGCAACGCCGATGCCAGAAGGATCGGCGGCACGAAAATGATCGCGGCCGCGACGGAAAAACTTGCCCCGAGACCATTGGCCAATAGATACATGATCGCAATGGAGCAGCCATGGTTGATGACGCTCAGCAGCAACACGAGACCGAGCGTCGTCGGCGCACAGAGCGCCGCCGTGGCGGCGTCGAGAACCGACTTGATTTTTTCGCCGGCCGGGAACCGCTCGGCAAGGTGCGTGATTCGGGGAAGCAGCAGGATCGACAGAGCCGCACCTACGAGCAGCATTGCCGCCGAGGCACCGACCATTGCAACTGGCTCGCTCGACTCCCATCCGGTCAGCAGCCGAGGAAAGCCGCCCGCGATGATCGCCGCCAGGACGACGAGCCCGATGGCGCGATCGAGAACGACCCCGGCAACAGCTTCCTTCAGCTTGCGACCGGCGCGAAAAATCAGCCAAGCGCGCGTCGCGTCGCAACCGATGCTGGCCGGCAGAACCTGCCCGATCAGTAGGCCGAACATGAGGATACGTAGCGTCTCGATGCGCGAAACGAAGATGTCCAGCGCGCTGTTCACGTAATGCCAACGCTGGGCAGCGGCGATGACCTGTGCGATCGCCAGAAAAGCGGCAGCGATGATCCACACGGGCGACAGCGACGCGATCTCGTCGATCAGCTTGTGTCGATCGATGTGCATTGCCAGGACGCCCAAGGCCGATGCGCTGATGGCGGCGCGCACGAACCAACGACCGGTGCCTTGCCGATCGGTCGCCCGATCGCCGATCATCTGCGGGGGCATGCGGTGTCCATGCGGTTGCGGCTCATCGTTTGCGGGTCAGCTCGTGTGTCCGGGCCGTCGAGCTCCGACTCCAGAACGAAGCGGCCCGTCCTCGGAAGAACGCCGCCCCCGGCAAAGAGCGAGCCCGAGGCGCGCCAACGCGACCGTTCCCTCCCCGATCCTGTCGAGCCCGAAATGGGCAAGCGCGGTTGTGCGCGCGGCACCACCGAGGCGAGCCGCGAGTTCCGGGTCGGATCGCAAGCGGCCGACTGCCGCCCCGAGCGCCGGCGCGTCACCCGGCGGCACCAGCAGGCAATTTTCGCCGTCCTGCAGCAAATCGGGCGCCCACAGGCCGCGCGTCTTCGTCAGAATGACCGGGCGCCCGCAACTCATCGCCTGCAGCGTCACGCTGTAGCCCGAGGGCTGCCAGACGTCCTTCACCGGCACCACGACCGCGCACGCTCTGTTGTAGAGACGGCGAAGCTCCTCGTCGCTCATCGAATCCGAGCCGAAAAAATCGCCCGACGCGATGCGCACATGGGTTGCGCCCGGCGGCACGTCGACCTTCCGGCGCGTCACGATCATCGTCGGGTGTCGGCCGGGAGCGGCCGCGAGGAGATCATAGTCGCGATTGGGGTCCTGGCCGAGGGCGAGGACGAAATCGGCCGCGGTCTCGTCCGGCAATGGGCGCCAGAACTCGGTGTCGACCCCGAAGGCGATGACCGATGTACGCGCGCGCTCGAGGCCGTAGCGCAGGACCGCAACGTCACGGTCGGCCGGCCCGAAGAAGAAGGCGTGATCGAGGCCGGCGAGCGCGCGGCGAATGAGCGCGCGGACCAACATCCGCGCCGGTCGGCGCGCGCGGGCCTCGATATCGCACAGTCCATGGAACCCGCCGATCACGATCGGGCGGCCGGCGCCGCGCGGACAGCCGAGACCCAGACTGAGCGAAAATCCATCCGTGAAGCTGATCAGGACCTTGGCGCCGTCGATGAAGCGCCCCGCGAGCCGCGCGGACAGCGGTCGCACGCCGAGCCCGACGAATGCCGCAAACCCACGCTCGACCGCGTCGGCGATCGTTCCGAGCGCGCCGGGCGCCGCGCCCGCGCTCGATATCATCGCGGCGGGAAATCCCGCTCGCTC
>WNFT01004049.1_pt1 | contig 14548 bp, 14 predicted proteins | sample 5400191 | NCBI WGS metagenome assembly WNFT01 (sample SAMN13153359, study PRJNA577476) | soil metagenome | isolation source: 80 cm saprolite under Madrone tree | place: USA:California | collected 2016-06-14
CGGGTGACGGACCTGTTGGAATGAGGAGCCTCCCCACATGAAACTCGCCATCATCGCCGGAGTCGTGGCGCTGCTGATCGGCTTCGGAGTCGGCTATCTCATGTGGGGCGAGCGCGCACACCGGGCGATCGAGGAGGTGGATGCGATGAAGATGCGTCAAGCCCAGCAGGCCGACGAGCTACGGAAGCTGAAAGAGGAGTTGTCCGCAGAGCGCGACCGCCGGCAGCGCCTAGAGGAAGTGATCAGTCAGGGACGGAAGTAACGAAGAGCCCCGGCGCGACTGTGCACCGCCGGGGCAGGCCCAACACTCAACGGACGTGCGCGAGCTGCTCACCATGACGACCAGCTGGTCACCCCGGCGACTGCGCGTGGCACGCTGGTCAAGCTCGGGGAGGCTCGGCAGGCTTGAACGCTCGACCGGGTCGTCGTCGATCTCGCCGCGATTACTGCTGGCTAATGGCGCCGGGGCCCGTCGCCCTTGAGTGACCGCCTCGGCCGCCTGCTCCTCGTCACGCTGGAAGCGGCTCGCCTGGACGCCGATCTGCCCGTGCTCCACGCGCTTCGGTCGTGGTTGAACTCGTGGCGGGCATCGGCGATGCCGAACGTGGCATGGCGCGCAGGGCTACGATCTCGTCCCGGACCCTTCCGGTCTCGGTGGTGGCATGCGTCGGTTGCGCGAGGAGTGGCCCGGCTGCTATCCTCGCCGCGCCTACCACTGGAGCACCTGGGTTGACGCAAGCCGGCGTCCTGCCCCAATGGCATCTGGCTGATCCATGCCTTGCGGATCGGGGGTGCTCCGATGGCGGAACAGCAGAAGTGGACGTGTCTGCAGTGCTTCGGCCACGGGCGCCTGTCCCATCTCAGCTGTCAACGGCCACGTACTTGCGCCGGAAATTCCCGCTTGCGAGACCTTGCCTCAGACCTTACCGCAACCCTGCTCGGCGGGCGCGCGCACCTGTGCCCAGGGTGTCGCAGGGATCTGACCGACAGCGTCCGCGTGCATCTCTACGGCTGCGTGACGCTGCCAACGGAAGTCCTACTCAGTGCGCGGGCGACGCGCGAGGCAGTGCAACGTCTGGTGAAACAAAGCCACCAACCGGGCGATGCTGCGGATGTGCTGATGCGAGACGCCACAGCTGCACGCGACGCGCTCAGGAAGGTCATGCAGAAATCGCCGAACCGCAGCGAGTAGCGCACCCCGACATGGCTAGGCCACGACCCGAGAAGCAGCCCGAGTCAACGCCACCGGCCACACGCCGCGTCTTGCCGATGGAGCTTCAAGTCGGCGACCGTTTCTCTGACGAGACAGGGGAGTGGGAAGTCGTCGCTCACCCATACATGGGAGCGGGAGGCAAGATCGCCTACGCTCGCGTCAGGAGGGTTGATCAGCCCGCCAATGTTGATGTGCGAAGCTGGAGCGCCCACGAGCGCATCAGCGTAAAACGAACGTGACGTGACAAAGCGGGTCCTCATCGTCGATGACGAGCCCATCGTGATCGCGATGCTACAGGACGCCTTTGCCTACTTCCAGCACGGGCACGGGTATGAAATCACGTCGGTCTGTTCCGCTGCCGATGCGTTCGACATCGTGCTACGGGAGCGGTTCGACCTCATTCTGCTGGACATGGTGATGCCGCCACGCACAGGCGACCGCACGCCCTGGAAACAGGGACTTGACGTTCTGAAGCACGTCCGCGACCTTGGCGTGACGGCGCCAGTCCTCATGATGACTGGCGGCTGGGACACCCGGAGGGAGGCCGAGGCGCTGATCGAGGGCGCGGTCGGTTATCTGCACAAGCCGTGCGGCTGGGACACCCGGAGGGAGGCCGAGGCGCTGATCGAGGGCGCGGTCGGTTATCTGCACAAGCCGTTCGACCTGCGCGAACTGGACCAACTCGTCGCTCTCGCCCTCGGCTCCGGCCCTCCTGCCACTGATGGTTGAGCGCCGCCTCGAGCACTCCCTCATCGTTTCCCGCGCTTGATCCATGCCCCGATGAGCCCGAGGAGGACTCCAGCCGAGACGACGGCGCCCGCGAAACCGACCAGGGCGAGGCCGAGTCGCTCAAGATCTGTCATGTCGAGCCTCCATTCGATCGTCCCTTGCGAGCACCCGCATCGCCGCCTCGAGCAGCTCCCAGACCTCCCGGTCGCGGACCTGTCGAGTTGACGACCCTCGAGATCGGCCCCGCATACCTCGCACTGCCGGGAGCCTACTACAGTGCCGTTCCCTGCCGCGGCGCGGTCTCAGGCTCCGGGCGCGATAGCGGCCCCCTTAGAATCGCCCGCCGAAAGTACAGGGAGAAATATCGCGACAAAGTGCTGTATAACAGGGCCCGGTGATCACGGCCCCTCCGAAATGAAGGAAGCTAGCGGAAGGAGAACACCATGAGCATGCTGTCACGCAGACAATTCCTTCGGACGTCGGGAACGGTCGTCGGAGCCACGATGGTGCCGGCGATGGTGTTGTCACGTCGAGCGGGGGCCGCCGAGCCAGAGTTGATCCCCAGGAAGTTGCCGTTCCCGCCGAACGACGAGTTCGGCAGCTACGAGCCGACGATCACGCCGGACGGGAACACGATCTACTTCGCGCGCTTCGCGGGCAGCGGAGACAAGCGGGTCCTGGGCACGACGACCGATATCTTCGTCACGCACAGGATCCGCCAGAGCGGCGAGTGGCCCGGGACCGGCGCGGACTGGACGCCGCCCGAGCGACTGCCCGATACCGTCAACAGCGATTCCATCGACCAGGAGCCGCGGATCACCCCGGACGGCAAGACCCTGTATTTCATGAGCCGGCGTTCGGGGGGGCGTGGGGGCGCGGACATCTGGGTCACCCACAAGCAGCCCAATGGCGAGTGGACCAAAGCCCAGAACCTCGGACCGAACGTCAACTCCGAGTTCACCGACCACTGCTTCATGCCGCTCGGGCTGCCGGGTCAGGACGATACCTCGGTGTTCATCTCGGTCAGGCCCCGAGAGGCGGGCGGCGCGCCCTCGGCAGACCTCTACACCAGCAAGATAGAAAACAGCGTCTGGCAACCGTCCAAGAGGTACGAGAACAAGTTGCTCGACTCGATCGGTTTCAAGTGCCGCCTGAACGCCGTCGCCAGGGACGGGCTGGTCCTCGGCGTCGTCTCCGTCCACGACTTCGGAAAATTCCACAAGATGGTGTTCGCGCACTACGACCCGGCCACCAGGGAGTGGAAGGGACCGCTCGTCGAGGCGCCGTTCAATCAGCCGAACGTGGACGGTGCGTGCCCGATGTTCACGGCCGGCGGCGACAAGATGATCTGGTCGGCCGGCTACGATCGTGGGCCCGGCCCTGTCTCCTCGGCCGGCGGCACCGGGTCGACCTACGACCTGTTCTGGCTCAAGACGAGCGACATCGTCGCCTACTACAAGGCGAAGGCAGGCCTCAGCTAAACGAGACAATTCCGTGGCGGGCACCGGGCGAGCGAGCGCGAGGCGTGTCGGCCTCGCGCTTGCCGCCTGCGCGCTCACCGCCACCGTCGCGGCCGGACACGCCGTGCTGCAGCGGGCGGAGCCGCGCGTCGAGAGCACGCTGAAGCGCGCTCCCGATGAGATCAAGCTCTACTTCACCGAGCGCCTCGAGCCGGCGTACAGCTCGGTTCGTGTCGTGAACGATCAGAACGTGCAGGTGGACCGTCAGGACAGCCGCGTTGACCGCTCGAACCCCGCGCTCCTCCGGGCCACGCTCCCGCGGCTTCCTCCGGGAACATACAAAGTGATCTGGCGGGTGCTCTCGATCGACGCCGACGTCACCGAGGGCGGCTTCACGTTCCGCATCGAATGAGGACGCTCCTCCTCGCCGCCCTCTGGGTTCACCTCGCCTCCTGCGTGCTGCTGACGGGGGCGTTCTTCATGCTCCTGCTGGCCGGGCCGCCCAGGGCGTCGGCCGCGCGCCGCTGGGATGGGATGGTCGTGACCTGGTCCCGTCTCCTTGTGCTCGTGGCGCTCGGCTCGGGAATCGTCTGGCTGCTGGTGCGAACGGCGGTCTTCGAGAACCGTCCCCACGCGGCGCTCGAGGCCCGCGCCGTGTGGCGCGCCGTCCTGGATACGTGGCCCGGGCTCGTCTGGCTCGCGCGGCACGGCCTCTTGATCGTGCTCGGGGCCTTTCTCGCGATCCGCGCGGACGTCGCGGAGAGGCAAAACTGGATCGCCGCGCGCGGCGAGGCATTCGCGCTCGCCACGCTGGCGCTGGCCCTCCTGAGCGGCTCCAGTCACGCCGCCGCGATTTTCCCGGGCAGGGTGTCGGCCGTGGCGATCGACATCACGCATCTTCTGGGGACCGGCCTCTGGGTCGGCGCCCTCGTCCCGCTCGCACTCTTGCTGCGAGCGGCCAGCCGTGAAGACGGCGCCGACTCGCGCCCATATGCGGTGCTCGCGGCTCGTCGCTTCTCCCGCGCCGCGCTGATTACGATGCTCATCCTGATGGGCTCGGGAGTGATGAATGCGATCGTGCAAGTGGAGAGCATCGCCGGCCTGGCGGGGACGACGCACGGCCGGTTGCTCCTCGCCAAGCTTGCAGTCCTCGTCCCGATCCTCGTTCTCGCCGCCGTGAACCGCGGGCGCATTCTCCCTGCGCTGTCCGGATCGAGCGACGCCGTCCAGCGTCCGGTGATGCGACGCCTCGCCGCGTTCGTCGGGCTGGAAACCGTCCTCGCTCTCGTCCTGCTCGCGCTGGCCGCGGCGATGACGCTGACGACGCCCGCCCGCCACGGGGAACCAGTCTGGCCGTTACCGTTCCGATTTTCGTTCGACGCCCTGCTCGACCTGCCCGCGACGAGGTGGCGCGTTCTGCTGGGCAGCCAGCTGGCGCTGGTCGGCATTGTCATCCTGATCGCGTCGTTTCTAGTGCCACGCCGGCGCACGCCGGTGCTCACCGGCGCGCTCGTGCTCGTCGCCATCGGCGCGAGCGTGGGCCTTCCTCCGCTCGTGGTCGATGCCTATCCCACCGCGTATCGACGCCCGCTCGTGACGTATCACGCCGGCTCGATCGCTCCCGGGATGGTGACCTACCAGGAGTATTGTGCCACCTGCCACGGCGCCACGGGCGCCGGCGACGGAACGACGAGCCGACCGCTCGCCGATCTTCGCGTGCCGCCCGCATCACGCCGTCACGCGGGCGAGCTCTTCTGGCTGGTCAGCCACGGCATCCCCGGACGCGGAATGCCGGATTTCGGGAGCCGTCTCGGTGAAACCCAGCGCTGGAACGTAATCAATTTCATCAGAGCGCTCGGCGCGGCCGATGGCTCGCGGCCGATCGGGGGCCAGGTGGAGCCCGACCGCGCCTGGCTGGTCGCGCCGGACTTCACCATCTCCGTCGGCCCGCTGGCGCCTGGGGCGCTGCGCGACTACCGAGGCCGACGGATGGTGCTGCTGGTCCTCTACACCCTGCCCGGGTCCCGCGCGCGGATGACGGAACTGGCGCGGAGCTACGACATGCTCTCGATCATCGGGGTCGAGGTCATTGCCGTACCGACGCACGCCTCGCCCGAGGCGATCAGCGAGCTCGGCTCGTCGCCGCCCGTCCTGTTCCCGGTGGTGACCGACGGCAATGCCGACATCGTCGCGACGTATCGCATGTTCGCGCCGGGGGTTCACGCGGAGCTGCTGATCGACCGGCAGGGCTACATCCGCGCGATCTGGCGAGAGGACGTCGGAGGGATGCCGCGGGCCGCCGCGGTCCAGCGCCAGGTGGAGAAGCTCAACGAAGAGAAGAGCCCGCCTCCGTTCCCCGACGACCACGTCCACTGATGAAAGCGGGAGGGCCTTCGTGATGCCGGTGTGGCAGGTGGCCTTGGTGCTGAACCTCACGTTCGCCGTCGGCCTCGGCCTGGGCTACGCGGGCTGGGGCCGGCGGGTGGAAGCAGTCGACCGGGAGTTCGAGGCCGCCCGGGCGCAGGTGGAGCGGCTCGAGCGCGAGCGGCAGGGGTGCGCCGCCGGCGCGCGCGCCGGCGAGCAGCAGTGGGAGGGCCGCGGGGTCGTGCGAGCGGTCTACCCGCAGCTGCTGGTGATCACGCACGAGGAGATCCGTGGGCTCATCCCGGCGAGAACCACGGGATTCCGCGCGGCGGCGCCAACGATTCGTGACTCGATCCGAGTAGGCGACGCGATCCGGTTTTCGCTGCGGGGCACGGTCGTCGACGACGTCGCGCTCGTGGCGATCGAGCGGTGGTGAGCGACCGAGCGCTTGACTTCGCCCGCGAAGTGGTGTTTAGGGGTATTCTGTGCCCGGGAGGAACCCACTGTCGTGAGTAGAGACGTTCAGGCGGGCCGGCCTGCTGTGTCATCTATCGAGCGCGGCGAGCAGTTCCCGGTCGGGTTGCTCGTCCAGAGCCGCTACCGGGTTGTCAGCGAGCTGGGTGCCGGCGCCTTCGGCACAGTGTGCCTCGCCAATGACGAGTCGACCGGGCACCGCGTCGCCATCCGGTTTCTGCCCCGCAAGCTTGCCGAGACACCCGATGCCGTGCAGGCGGTTCTGCGTATGGCCCGGCCGATCGTCGCGGCATCATCGGCGCCAGGACTGACTCGCGTGCTGGAGTTCGGTGAGGTCGACAACGGCCGGCTCTACGCGATCATGGAGCTCGTCGAGGGACGGCGACTCAGCGAAATCATGTCGAAGGGGAAGCCGCTCGACGTCGCCGCCGCGGTGCGCGTGGCGCTCGATCTCGGCCGAGCCGTCGAGACGCTTCATAACATGGGCTTCATCCACAGCGCGCTCTGCCCTCACAACATCATGGTGCTCGAGGACGGCCGCATCAAGCTGCTTGACCTCGAGCTCGTCGGCCTGCGCGAGGCGCGAGAGATCCAGGACGTGATCGCTGAGGAGCTGCCGGCCGAATACCTCTCGCCCGAGCAAATCTTGAAAGCTCCGGTCTCCGAGAAGGCGGATATCTATGCGTGCGGCGCCATCATCTATGAGCTGCTCTGCGGGGAGCCGCCGTTCCAGGCGGCGACGCGTGAGGCCGTCCTCGCCAAGCAAGTGAAGGAGGCGCCGGTCCCGATTCACCGGCGGCGGAACGACGTTCCCGGCTCGGTGGAGCGCGCGGTCGCGCTGGCGCTGGACAAACAGCCGGAGTCGCGGCCGCTGATGGGAGATGTGCTCAACCTCCTCTGGACCGGCGCGCACAGCCCGGCGCCTTCACGGAGGCGAGCCGCCGTGATCGTGGGAGTCGCCCTGGCGGCCGTAGCCGCCGGCGCCGTGACCTGGGGTGTGTTGGCGCTGCGCCCGTGGGGGCCAGCGGCCGTCGTGCCGACAGTGGCACCGGGGCGGGCGCCGGTGAGCGCGCGTCCGCCATCGCCCGCACCCGTCACCAAGACTCGCTCCGCGCCCGCAGTCACGCCAGCCTCGCCGGTTCGGCCGCCGACAGCGGTTGAGCGAGCGCCCGTGGCCGCGCCTCCGAGATCGCCCGCGCCCGTCACCGAGACGCGCCGCGCGCCCACGGTCGCGCCGGCCCCGCCCCCCGTGGCCCCGACGGCCGCGGCTCGGGAGACGCCGCCGCCCGCGCCCACGCTAGCCCCACCCAGGGTCGAGCGACAGGAGCCGCCACGGCCGGCCCCCGCGGCGGACGATCCGGGCGCCGTCATCGACTGGCTCCTCAACTCTTCGTCGCGACGCTAGCGAGTCGCCTCGGGCCTGTCCGCTCGCTCTCGCTCGAAGTGCGCCAGCGTGCGCCGGAGGTCGTCGCCGCGCGCGGTGTCGCCATATTGCTGCTCACCCTTCGCCAGTGCGACATGTCGGGGGCTCGCGCTCACCACCAGTTGCCGCGCTTGCGCACGGCGGTGAGCGCGGCGGACGCTTGGCCGACGACCTGTCTGGTGTCGAAGGCCGTGAGCTTGCCGCGGCGCTTGAGAATGCGGCCGTCCACGACGACGGTGTCGACGTTCGACGGCTGGGCGGCCTCCACGAGCATGTGCGCCGGGTCGGTGAACACGCCGATGTTGACATCGCGCGTCGAGACCATGATGAGATCGGCGCGCTTGCCCGGCTTCAGCGAGCCGACGCGGTCGTCGACGCGCATCGACCGCGCGCCCTCGATGGTGGCCAGCTCGAGCACGCGACGCGCCGGCAGCTTGAACTCGTTCTCGGTGCGGCTGTTCTCGACGTTCTGGATGGCCTTCATGATGGCGAACATGTCGGCGTTGCCCGACAACACGGTCGTGTCGACCGACAGCCCGACGGTGACGCCCCCGGCCAGGAGCTCGCCCGTCCGCGGAAAGCCGAAGCCGATCCGCAGCTCGGTATAGGGCGACAAGCTCACCGACGCGCCGGCGGCGGCGACACTCTGAATCTCCTCCGGCGTGATCCAGATCGCGTGGATGAGCTGCACGTCCTTGCCGAGCAGGTTGGCCTTGGCCAGCGCGTCGACCGCCCCGGCCCGCGAACGCAGGTTAGCCACGTGCACCGAGATCGGCAGGCCGGCGCCACGCGCCGCATCGAACTCCTTTTGGTAGACCTCGGGCGGGATCGGCGTCGGGGCCGCGCCCATGCCGCGCCAGGCCAGGCCGAGGTCGAGCAGACCGTCGTTCGAGACGCTTTTCCAGTCCCGGCGCAGTCGCTCGAGATCGGCCAGATCGATCGCCTCGGTCGCGGGATGGGCCTGCGGCGTTCCGTAGGAGAAGCGCCCGCGAAGGCCGGACTCCTGCAGTGCGCGCAAGTTCGCGGCGGCGAACTCGGGCCCACGGATGTTGTGGCACCAGTCGTGGACGAAGGTGAATCCGCTGTAGAGCGCTTCGACGGCCGACAGGCGCGTCCCCTGGTACATGTCGTCAGGCCTGAACACCTTGCCCAGGGTGGCCACGGTCGGGAAATAGCCGAGCTCGCGCTTGTCGCCGGCCATGCTGCGCAGGAGCGTGTTCCACATGTGCCAGTGGGTGTCGACGAAGCCCGGGAGCACGATCATGTCGCGGCCGTCGAGCACCTGGGCGCCTCCGCTCGCCTTGAGGCCGGCGCCGACCGCGACGATCGCCCCGTTCTTCACGTGCACGTCGCCGCGGGCGATGTCGCCGAGCGTCGGGTCCATCGTCATCACGTAGCCGCCGCGGATGATGAATTCGCCGCGCGCGGGCAGCTTGAACGCCCCGCGGCCGGGGTTCGACTCTGCCGCAGCCGCGGCCATGTCGGCGTGGGCGGCGACTCCCAGGGCGGCGGCGCCGCTCAGAAACGCCCGTCTGCTCATCCTGGCTTTCATGGTTGACCTCCGCGAGGAAGGATAACGTTGCAGAAACTTTACCGTGCTGGCGGGCAGATCAATGGGATCGTCTCGCGCTTGTTGCGCCGGTAGACGCGGAAGTCTTCGCGATCGACCGTGATCACGCTGTGTCGGGGATGAAGCTCGCTCAGGCGAATCAGGCAGAGGTCCGCCAGGTCTGGATGACGGTCGTCGTATCGCGCCGCTAGCTCCGCCAGCTGCGAAAGGTGCTCACGGCAGTCGAAGGCCAGTGTCTGCGATCCCTCTCACCGTCGTGAGAAGCCCTTCCGCGACGAAAGGTCCCCGGGACCACGGATGCGCCCCGCCAGCCGCAGGAACGGCTGCGATTCGCTGGCCTTCGCTCGCTCGAGCTGATCCCGAACGATCCGTCCCTGAGAGACCCCAGTCCTGGCCGCGACGTCGCCCAGCCACGTCGCGAGCTCTTTCCCTAGCCGGATCGTGATTGTCTTACCCATATGGATGAAGTGTAACAAAACAGGTCCGAGACGGGCCGGCGCCTGCTACTGAGCTGTCCAGCCCCCGTCGATGACGAGCTCGCTGCCGGTGACGAAGGCGGACTCGTCGGAGGCCAGGTAGAGGACGCCGTACGCCACCTCGTCGGGCTCGCCGTACCGGCCGAGCGGGATGCGCGAGATCATCAGCTGGCGCTGGGCGGGATCGGCCCGGCGCCGCTCGGTCATCGCCGTCACGATCGGCCCGGGGTGGACCGAGTTGGCGCGGATGCCCTCGCGCGCGTACTGGATCGCCGTCGCCTTCGTCAAGAGACGCACGGCGCCTTTGGAGGCCTGGTACTGCGGGCTGCTGTTGTCCGTCCCGACCAGACCAAGCTGGGACGAGATGTTGACGATCGATCCGCCGCCGGCCCGGCGCATGGCGGCGATGACGGCCTTGGTCCCGAGGAATACACCTTTGGCGTTGACGTCCATCATGCGATTCCAGTCCTCGGCCGTGGTGTCCTCGATCCGGCTCCCGCCGCCGATCCCCGCGTTGTTCACCAGAACGTTCAGCTTGCCGAAGCGGCTCTGGGCCAGGCCGACGGCCTTCTGCCAGTCGGCCTCGCTCGTGACGTCGAGCCGGACGAAGGCGGCCTCGCCGCCCTTCGCCCTGATGTCGGCCTCGACCGCCCCGCCCTCGGCCGCGAGGATGTCGCCGATGACCACCTGAGCGCCTTCCCGTGCGAAGAGCCGCGCTTCCGCGGCGCCCATGCCGCGGGCCCCGCCGCTGATCAGCGCGACCTTCCCCACGAGTCTCATGGTCGCCTCACTCGAGCGTCAGGTAACGGCGGGGGTGCGGGCTCAGCCGCCGAAGCGCCGGTTGCGCTGCTGGTAGGCGCGGACCGCGCGCAGGAAGTCGACCTTGCGGAAGGCGGGCCAGTGCGCGTCGCAGAAGTAGAACTCGCTGTAGGCACTCTGCCACAGGAGGAAGCCCGAGAGTCGGATCTCACCGCTCGTGCGGATGATGAGATCGGGATCCGGGAGGTCGGGCGCGTAGAGGTACTGGCCGATCGTCTCCTCCGTGATGCCGTCGATGATCGCCTGCAGGTCTTCGCCCTGCTTGCTTTTCTCGCGGAGCATGGACTGCACGGCGTCGATGATTTCCTGGCGTCCGCCGTAAGCGACCGCGAACGTCAGGACCATCGCGCGATTGCCGGCGGTCGCCTCTTCGGCTGCCCGGATCGCGGCGATCGTCGAGTCCGGCAGAAGATCGAGCTTGCCGACGGCGCGGACCCGGAGGCCGAGGCGATGGGAGTTCGGGTGCCGGGCGAGCAGGGTGAGCTTGGCTTCGACGGCGGACAGGATGCCCGAGATCTCCGTCGCCGACCGCCGAAAGTTGTCCGTCGAGAACACCCAGAGGCTAACGGCCGGGATCCCGACCTCGGCGCACCATTCCAGCACATCGTCGAGCCGCTCGGCCCCCAGCGCGTACGCCTCGCGAAGATCGGGTACCCCTTGCTCGAGGGCGTATCGACGGTTGCCGTCGATGATGATGCCGAGATGTTGGGGAACGCTGCGGCCGCGGACCTGTCGCAACAAGCGCCGCTCGTAGAGGTAATAGAGGAAGCTGCGCATCGCCAGAGTTTCACGCTAGCCCCCTCGGGCCTCGAGAGTCAAGAAACCCGGGTTGCGTGCGTGGCTAGGACCTACCCGACGATCCTCGTCAAGGAGGCCGTGACCCCGAGGAGAATGCGGTAAATCTACTCGATCCCGGCGGGCGCAGCTAGAACGGGGCCATACCTGAGCAGATCACGGTCGCGTGTCGGTGACCGTGAGCGCGGCGCTACCGATCAGACTGAAGGTCGGTGCGCTTCCCGTCTGCTGCCAGACCTGGGCCTGGACCGGGCCCGCCGACAGCCCGGGTAGATTCGGCGTGATCGACGTGGCCGGCGTCGGGAAGGGCACCGTCAGCGTGGTGCCGCCGGTGAGGGCCGTGGCCCGCGCCTGCGCGAGCAGCGTGGTGCCGCGCATGAAGTTCACCATCGGCAGGCCGAAACCGAGGTTCGCGAAGCCGTTGCCCGTGATCGTGAAGCTGGCCGGCGGGGTCGCCAGGTCCATCGAGCTGGGGGTGATGCCGCTCACACCGGGGACGGGGCGCGTGTCGGTCACCGTGAGCGCGGCGCTACCGATCAGACTGAAGGTCGGCGCGCTCCCTGTCTGCTGCCAGACCTGGGCCTCGACCGGGCCCGCCGACAGCCCGGGTAGATTCGGCGTGATCGACGTGGCTGGCGTCGGGAAGGGCACCGTCAGCGTGGTACCGGTGAGGGCCGTGGCCCGCGCCTGCGCGAGCAGCGTGGTGCCGCGCATGAAGTTCACCATCGGCAGGCCAAAACCGAGGTTCGCGAAGCCGTTACCCGTGATCGTGAAGCTGGCCGGCGGGGTCGCCAGGTCCATCGAGCTGGGGGTGATGCCGCTGACACCGACGGCGGTGCCGGTGACGGCAAGCGAGACATCGCCGCCATTGGAGGTGAAGCTCACGTTTGCCGCGAAGACACCCGGCGCCGTCGGGCTGAATCGCACCACCACCGCCTGGCTCACGCCATGGACGCGGCTGAAGGAGCCGCCGGAGACGATGCTGAAGGGAGGAGTCGTGGAGGCGTTGCCAGTGAGAATCCCGCCTCCAGTGTTCTGGACGACAAAGGTTCTGTCAACGGAGTTCCCCACGTTCACGGTGCCGAAGTCCTGCGAACCCGGTGTTACGGAGAGGACGGGAGGACCCGGGGTCTCCCCATCCAGAAGTGCGCTCAGCGCGAGGTCGACCTGGATCCGCGGCCGGGTGGTGCCCGTCCCAGCCCGAGGGTCTGTGATCATCGTCCCCGTGCCGGTGAGAGCCTCGAGGATCGAGTCGACACTCGCAGCCGGCGCGGCCTGCTTGAGCACGGCCCACGTGCCGGCCACGTGCGGGGACGCCATCGACGTCCCACTCGCAAACTCGAACCCGCCGCCGGGGAACGACGAGATGATTTCGTCGCCGGGAGCGAACAGAGACAGAAAGGGCGCCACGTTCGAGTAGGACGCGACCTGGTCGTCCTTCGTGGTCGCGCCGACGCTGACCGCGGTGGAAACGCACGCGGGTGCGCTGAGCTGGTCGGTAGATCCGTCGTTTCCGGCGGCCACGACGGTGGCGATGCCCGCCGAGCGCAGGTTGTCGATGAAGGGCTTGTAGGGCTCGTCGTCACAGGTCGCGCTGAAGAGCCCGCCGCCCAAGCTCATGTTGACCGCGGCAAAGGCGTAAGTCGCACGCAAGTCGTAGACGTGCTCGAGGGCCGCGAGGATATCGGACGTGTACGCCCCGAGGCAGGGTGGCGCGCCGCCGCAATCGCGGAACCCGTTGATCTGTGAGAAGACCTGGACCGACATGAGGTTGGCGCCTCGCCCGACGCCCCAGATAGGCAGATCGGACGGCGTCCCGTTGCCGGCGGCGATGCCCGCCACGTGGGTGCCGTGCCAGCAGCCCTCGAGCTCGAGCGGACAGTACACCCCGGCCCCAGGACCGATCTGCTCGTTGGCGCCGTTCGGGCAGAGCGTCGTGCTCTGATGCCCGGACGTGGTGGAGTAGCACGCCTCCTCCACGACCTTGCCGGCGAGAAACGGATGAGCGGAGTCGACCCCGCTGTCGAGCACCGCCACCACGAAACCCGTGCCGTCGAAGCCTTGAGCCCAGGCCTGGTCGGCGCCGATCAGCGGCACACTGTCAATGAGGACCGGCGTGTGGATCCTGTCTTCCACGACCCGCTTGATCAGGAAGCGCGCCGCTTCCAGCTCTTGCAACGCCGCTGGGCCGACCTCCAGCGCGATCAGTGGCACCGTCAGGTATCGGCGAGCGACACGGTGAGGGTACTGCGTCAGCCGGCTCAGCACGCGCGAGGCGGTGTCGGTGATCTCCTGCCGGTATACGGCTCGCGCTTGAGTCGTGAGAGCACCCTCGACGAAGCGGCCAGAGGGAAGTGCGAGCTCGACGAGCACGCGCACTTCGCCTTCAGCCAGCGCGCGATCGTGGATCCCGGTCGGCACCACGCGACTTTTTTCGTCACGAGGCGCCGCAACCGCAAGCGTGGGCAAGATGATGCCGAGCAGCAACAGGCTCGCGGCGAGGCTGTACACCCAGCAGGCGCTGCGATCGGGTCCACGTGACATGTCCGGGTATGATGGGCAACGAGCGTGCCAGCCGCAAGACCTTTGAGCAGAAGGGTTTCCGCCATCACCGATTGACGGTTTGGCAACCCGAGTGACCTAGGACGTCACCCGGAACGGATGGTCAGCGGCGGGGCGCGGAGCCCTCGTAGGGACGAGCAATATCATCCGCTCGTACACGCATCACGAGGGCGGGCATCTCCTCGAGCCGGGCGAGCGCCGCAGCATCGATCTCGATCGCGAGAAACGGTGCCGTCGCATAGCGGCGAGCGAGGCGGGTACCGGTGCCGGCCAAGCGGCGCAAGACCTCGTCCTGCGCGTTTCGCAGAGCTGACGGATCGTTGTGGGGAGCGCGAAGCTCCACGACAACGCGGATCGTGCCGTCGCGCGCCGCGGCGCGTACGTCGGGGTCGATCACCAGCCGATCCTCCGTACCGCTCGCGGCGCCCAACGCGCCGGTCAGCGCGATCACGATCGCAATCGTCGGTGTCCACCTCATCCGAGTTCCACCCTTCGTCAGGTAGCGGTCCCGCCATCTACCTGGCGATCCCCTTCTCCTTGAAGAATCGCTCCGCGCCCCGGTGCAGCGGGAGCGGCATCCCGACCAGCGCCGTCTGGAGCGTGAGGTTCCGGGCCGCCGCGTGGGCGGCGTAGAGCTGGGGCAGGTTGTCGAACACGGCCTTG
>WNFT01003001.1_pt1 | contig 14545 bp, 10 predicted proteins | sample 5400191 | NCBI WGS metagenome assembly WNFT01 (sample SAMN13153359, study PRJNA577476) | soil metagenome | isolation source: 80 cm saprolite under Madrone tree | place: USA:California | collected 2016-06-14
CGTCGCCAAGCCGAATTGGCACCCCTAGAGGCGAGTTCTTAACCACAATCTGACCCATCTGTTCGGGGCTGCGCACCTGCCCGCTGACGAGACCAAGCACAAGGTGATGCTCATTTTCGAGAAGCCCGGGAGAGTCAATCAGATTCGTGCGGCGAATCGCATCCAGTATTTCTGTCACCGTGACGCTGGCAGCAAGAAGGCGCGCGGGATCGGGCATCACTTGAAATTCGGGAACGCGGCCGCCTTGAATGATTACCGACGCGACGCCATCCAGCCGGTTGATACGCGGTTTCAGATCGTACGTCGCGATTTCCCAGAGCTTGTTCGGCGGAACGGTGTCCGAAGTCAGGCTGTAACCAATGATGGGAAACACGGCAAACGTGAGGCGGTGTGTTTCCACCTTCGCGGTCTGTGGAAGTTCGGCCTGCAAGCGCGCAACGACCGCATCGACTCGTTGCAACGTCAGAATCATGTCGGCATTCCAATCGAAGAAAAGATCGACTTCGGCGGAACCACGGCTGGTCACGGAAGTGACCTTCAGCAGGCCCGGCACACTATTGACAGCTTCCTCGATCGGGCGGGTGGTCACCACGAGCATCTGGTCGATGGGCATGACGCCGTTGTCCACGCCAATGACGATGCGTGGAAAATCGGTGTTTGGAAAAACGGAGACGGGAATCGTAAATGCCAGATATCCGCCGACCAGAGTCAGGCTGACGATCAAAAACAAAATAGGACGCGAGAGGCGTTGAAACCAGGATACGTCTGGTTTGGCAAGGGGTTCTGTGGTGCGGAGAGAATCGGAAGTTGGCTCCATCCGCGTCTATTCCTTGGCCTTTTCCGCGGGCTTCGCCGAATCACCAGCTTTAACTGCTTTGTCGCCCTTGTCGGCGGTATCTTTTTCCGCAGGCGTGGGCACTTCGATCTTGATCGCCGTATTGTCCGGCAGCGCGTACCCTCCGGACGAGATCACCGCATCACCGACTTTGATCCCACTGACAATCTGAGTGCGATCCGCAGTTCGGACGCCGATCTGTACGGTTTTCACATGCGCATGGCCATCCGAACCCGCGAGGAGAACGATGTCCGCTCCTTCGGGACTCTTGAAAACGGCGGACGTGGGCACGACGATGGCGTCTTTCACGGTTTTCGCGATGATGGAAAGAGTGACGGTAATTCCGGGGCGCAATGCCGGATCGGGCTTCGGCGCTTCGACCCACACTTCGAGTGTGGTGCTGCCGGGATCGAGCGCCGGGCTGACGAGAGTTACTCGGCCTTTCACCGGATCATCAAGGCCAGGGACTCTTAGCTCTGCGGGGTTCCCCACTTTAAGGGAAGCTGCTTCGGATTGCGCGATGTGAGCCTTGGCAATCAACTTCGAAATGTCCATAACAGTGAGGAGCGGTTGATTGGCAGTGGCGAGCTCACCGGGATAAAGCGGGCGGTCAGTAACCACCCCGTTGATGGGACTGCGAATTTCGGAATAGCTCAGTTGCGCCTCGGCGCCCCGATATTTTCCTGTCATAGCGGAGAGCTGGCCGCCAGCAGATTTCAGAGCTTGCTTCTCGCCCAGGTTTCTCAGGTCATCGAGCTGTTTCTGCGCTTGTTGATATTGGCTGTGGGCCTGCGCAAGTGCGACTTGCGCGGAATCGAGATCGCGCCGTGGAAGCGCCCCTTGCTGAAATAGCTCCATGCGGCTGTTATAGAGCTTCTGCTGCGCGTCGAAGGCCTCCTTTGCAGCAGCAGTGTCCAGTTCGGCTTTCTGTCTCTGCTCGGGAAGGCCGGCACCAACGGTAGTGGCATAACCGGCTTCGGCCTGCGCGAACTCGCCCTTGCTCTGCTCGGCCGCTGCGGCCAGATCCTTATTTTCCAGAATGGCGAGCACCTGGCCCTGGCGAACTCGGCTGCCACGCTGCACGAGGAATTGGCGGATGGGCGAAGTGATTTTCGGCGTGATGACCGCTTGCGCAACGGGGAAAATGACAGCCTCCGCGGAAATCACCTGCGAAATGGGGGCCCGTTCCGCGGGCGCGGTCTGCACGGAGACCACGGGCTCTTTCTCTTTTTCTGTTTTGCCGCAACCGCTCATGCCGAAGAGCAGCGTGCCAATCGCCGCGACGGAGACCAGCGAACCTCTTTGTCTTTGCAGGAGAATCGTCATCGGAAGATTCATGGAGTTGTCAGCACCCCTGTCAAAGTTTGCAGATTGGCCAGCGCCACGCGATAGCGTACGGCGCCATCCTGATAGGCGCTGCTGGCCTGAGCGTTGGTCGTCTGCGCGTCGACTACTTCGAGCACCGTGGCTTCGCCATCTTTGTAACGAAGCGTGGTGAGCCGCAAGCTCTCGGCTGCAAGTTCGGCAGAGCGGCTGAGGCCGCCAAGTTCGTTCAACGCCGTTTCCGATTCCGCGTAGAGAGACTTGATTTCAGCGAGCAGTTTGCGCTGCGCCAGCGAAAGCTCGCGCTGTGCTTGAGAGAGGCGCAATTCGGCCTGCTTGATCCGGCTTTGCGTGGCGCCCCAGTTCCAGATGGGAATATTCAGCGTGGCAGAGGCAGAAGAACCGAGATTCGACAGCTTTTGACCGTTAATGACCGTGTTCGCTGCGAACTGCGGAGCATCGATACCGTACCAATAGTCGAGGCTCAGCGACGGCATATAGCCCGCGCGCGCGCCGGTGATACCAGCGCCGGCTTCGCGAACCGTGGCCAGGGCCGCCCGTACATCCGGATTGTCTCGCGCGGCTTGCCGCTGAACTTCCGCAATCGTGGGCAACGGTGCAGGGGCATGAAGATCGTCGGCCACCTCGTAGTCGTCGTTGAAATCCGGGAAAATCAGGACGGCCAGAACGAGCCGCCTGTTCAGGAGTCCGAGCTGGGCTTCCTGCAATTGCCGGCGGCGCTCCTGCATCTGCAATTCCGCTTTGATGACGTCCGAATGAGCCACTTCCCCGCCATGTTCAAGGTCCTGGGTGAGCTTGAAGAAACGGTCGCCTTCGTCGGCTGTTTTCTGCGCGGACTGCAGCTTTTGCTGCGCAGCGGCCACGGCGTAATAGTTCTGAACCACGGTCACGATCAGGCCGCGAGAAGCAATTTCTGCCCGCGCGCGCGCAACAGCAGCGGCAGCGGAAGCGCGGCGAAAATTGGATACGCTCGCCAGGTCAAGGACTTCGTGCACGTTGCCCTGGCTCACATATTCGTGAACGGCGTTGTTGGCAATGAAACGCACGCCGCTGCCCGGACCATTACCCTGCGTGTACAGCGCCTGGGTGTTGTAGTTCACGCTGGGGAGCACCGCGGTTCCTGCCTGAAAGCGATCCTGGCGTGCAATTGCGGCGTCGGTCTGAGCGGCTTGAAATTGCGTGCTATTTTTCCTGGCGCGCGCCAGAGCATCCTGCAGCGTCAGTCGGAGTGTTGGCGAAGTATCAGGGGCCGCCTGCAGCGCTCCTTTTGTAACCGCAGTGTTCGCAGGAGCCGACGCCTCCTGTGCGGCCGCGATTCCCGCACAGACCTGCAAGACGGCAGCAACCGAAGTCGACAACAGAACGAAAATGCTGTGCGATTTCATGAATCTGGACTCCTGGGCCGCGCGAAAACACACGCGCAGCAAGGAAGAACCTAACTTATCCAATCAAAGATAAACATAAGATTAACTGTCAGACGCAGGGAGCGACTGCGGTGCGGGAAGATAGGCCGTGAAGATGCTTCCGGACGAATCCGAGCGTGTTAGCTCCAAACGCCCATGGTGGGCCTCGGCGATCCAGCGGGAAATCGACAGGCCCAACCCAGCGCCGCCCCCATCGTTCTCTGCACGGGAACGAGCCTCGTCAGCGCGGAAGAAGCGCTCGAAAATCCGAGGCTGCAGGTCGGCGGGGATGCCTCCTCCAGTATCCGTGATGCTCAACGCGTATTCCAATTCTATGCGACGGCAGGACACGTTAACGCATCCACCCTCCGAAGTGTACTTGATCGCGTTATCCAACAGATTGAGAATCATCCGCCGCAGGAGGGATTCGTCAGCGTGGATGGGAGATTCGGAGACTTCATCGAGATTCAGAGATATCCCTTTTGCAAGCGCCAGCGTTCGGGCCGAATGCATACATTCGCCTGCAAGTTCATCGAGATAGAAATCGCGTGGTTGGAGTAAATACTGTCCGGCGTCTGCGCGCGTGAGTGTAAAAAGATCCTCGACGATGTGCGTGAGGCGCGCGGCCTCCTGGTGAAGAACGCCAAGCGATTCCCGGTAATCCTCGGCGGAACGGATCTGCTGCGATAGAGCCACTTCCGATTCACCGCGGAGAATTGCTACTGGCGTGCGTAATTCGTGCGAGGCATCGGCCATGAAGCGCTGCTGGCGTTCGAAGGATTGGCTGAGCCGGTCCAGCAGGCTGTTGAACGAAAGCGCCAAATGCCCCAGCTCGTCCTTTTCATTGTGCACCGCCAAACGCTCGTGAAGATTGGCGGCGCCGATGCGCCCCGCCTGGCTGCTCATCGCCACAACGGGAGCGAGGCTTTTCCGAGCAAGAAAGTAGCCGCCTCCGCTTGCGAGCAGGATGGCAATCGGAATCATCCATGCAAATGTAGTGGTGATTTCTTCAAGCATTTCTTGCTGCGGATGAAGCGATTGCAGGATCACCAGGGTATAAGTCTGATCCCTGATTGAAAAATGCCGCGCGAACCCCCTATAGCCGGCTTTGTTTCCTTTGACCTCGCCGAAGAGACGGTCGGAATGCACGGAGGCATCAAGAAAGCGCCGGAACGAGCCCGAGGACAAAAGCCCGGTCGGCGAAGAATCGTTCGCAGGATTCGCCGAGGGAACATCCTGTGAACTGACAACAATGTTGTCTGCCGCATCAAAGATCGCGAAGACATGATCGCGGAAACGGTGTTCCGTGATGGCCACCTGCGCAGCGAGCTTCAGCGTGTCGGGGCCCGTCTGATCTTTTGCTTCGGCATTGAGAGTGGTGAGAAATGCATCGGAGAGTTCCGCAAGACTTACGCCCGTACGCTGCACCGTGCTCCGCCAGAAGATGAAATAGGTGATGAGGGAAAGTGCAACGAGGACAAGAGCCAGCACGGCTGTATACCAGAGCGTGAGCCGAACGCGGACGGAATCAACCATGGCTCTTCCGGGCAGGAACACTTGTCTTCGCACGGGCGCGTGACGCGGCGTTTTCTTCCGCCGAGTCGGAGGCCGGGGAATCCGCCGTAGAACCTAGAATATAACCGGCGCCACGGCGGGTATGGAGCAGCGCCTTTGCGGGATCCGCGTCAATTTTCCCCCGCACGCGGTTGACGTAGACTTCGATCAGGTTCGAAAAGGGATCGAAACTTTCATCCCAGACATGTTCCGCGATTTCGGCGCGTCCCACGACGCGGCCGGCATTGCGCGCAAGGAACTCCAGGAGCGCATACTCCTTCGCCGTGAGCGTCACGCTGCGGCCAGCGCGGGAGACGCTCTGCGCCGATGTGTCCAGGACCAGGTCCGCGACATTGATTTTCGCGGGGCGAAGCTCACCGGAACGCCGCAGCAAGGCGCGAAGGCGCGCGAGCAGTTCGCGAAATTCAAATGGCTTTGTGAGGTAATCGTCAGCGCCATGATCGAGACCGCTAATTCGATCTTCGACTGCGTCGCGTGCGGTCAGCATCAGGATGGGCGTCCGCTGGCCCGATTTTCGCAGCTCGCGGCACACTTCAAAGCCATTGCGGCCCGGAATCATGACGTCCAGGATTACGATGTCATACGCGTTGATGGCCGCTTGATAGAGGGCATCGTCACCGGTTGTGGCGACGTCAACGGCATACGCCTGTTCGCGAAGGCCTTTGGCTACGAACCGTGCAATGCGCGCATCGTCTTCGACAAGTAGAAGCCGCATGCCAGCATGATACGACATGAGGTGGTCTAGGCGGAGGACGGGAGAATCAAATCCGGCCGAACGAAAATCAATGCAGATCCGCTGTCTCCTGGGAGAGGTCAGCTACTTCGATCCGTGAGTTTGTCCGCTCTCCGCAACTCGGGAAAACGCCAAGCCCAAAGCGCAGTCACCACCAGAGTGCCGATGCCTCCAAGGACCACGGCGGGAACGGTGCCGAACCACTGGGCTGTGAGGCCCGATTCGAATTGGCCCAGCTCGTTGGATGCTCCGATGAAGACCATGTCCACGGCGTTGACGCGGCCGCGCATTTCATCCGGCGTGCCCAGCTGAATAAGCATCTGGCGAACGATCACGCTGACCATGTCCGTTGCTCCAACCAGGAAGAGAGCAGCAAGCGAAACGATCAGGCTGCGGGAGACTGCGAAGAGGATGGTCGCGACGCCAAACCCGGCGACGCACCAAAGCATCGTCATTCCGGCGCGACGCTTCAACGGTTTGTAAGCGAGCAGGATGGCCATGACGGCCGCACCCACTCCAGGTGCGCTGCGGAGGAGGCCGAGGCCCCACGGGCCGGTCTGTAGGATTTCGCGGGCGTATATGGGGAGCAGAGCCACCGAGCCGCCGAGCAAGACGGCAAAAAGATCCAGCGAGATGGAGCCGAGAATCACTTTTTCACGCCAGATGTACCGTAGTCCGGCGAAGATTGTTTCGCGTGTGACCGGCTCGCGCGGGCGCTGCTCCGATTGTGTTTTGATTGGCAGAGTGGCGAAAACGGCAAACGTCGCCGCGACTAGCCCCAGAGCATAGACGGCCGAGGGACCACGAAATGCGGCATAGACAACTCCTCCCAGCGATGGACCTAGGATCGTCGCGAATTGAAAAACGCTGGAGGCCCAGGCAATTGCGCTGGGAAAATGCTCTTCGGGAACCAATTGCGGGAGCAAAGCGCGGCTCACCGGGCCATTCAGGGACCGGACGACACCTAGTAATACGAGTACGACATAAATCGGATAGACGGTGCGGATTCCGCGCAGAGAGAGGAAGAGCAGCAGGGCTGAGCACAGTGCAAACCCGGAGTAGCACAAGACGATGAGTTTGCGGCGCTCGAAACGGTCCGCCACGTGTCCTGCCAGGAGAAAGAGAAGGATTCCAGGAAGAAATTGCGCGAGCCCGGCGAGACCAAGGTCCAGCGGGCGCCTGGTGATTTCGTAGACCTGCCAGCCAACCGCGACCGATTGCATCTCGGTCGAAGTGACGATGCAGAAGCGGGCCAACTGAAAATGAACAAAGCCGGGATAGCTGAAAGCAATTCGCGCAACAGATTTGGGGCTTTCGGGACCGGCCATCGCCAATTACTCTGCCACAAAAAGAATACGCGGACGAGAAGGAGAACGAAGATCGGCCTAACGTTCGTTATTGGCCCAAAACAAGTATCGTGAAAGTGCCCCCGATATTTGCAGGCACAAAGAGACGATGCGTTTTGGGATCGAGTCCCATGGTCTTTGAACCTGGGTTGGTCACGATGTTTTCCAGAAGCGTGTATTTGTCCGCGGAATCCTGAAGGAAGACCGCAATGGTGCCGCCTCCGGTGGACTGAAACACCAGTTTTGTCGCGGGGTCGAAAGCGGCGGCGTCCACTCGCTCGCCGATGGGCGCAGTGGTGATTACTTTGCCGGTGTCGGCGTCCAGCACAACCATCAATTGTCCGCCACGGCAGCCGGCAAACAACCGGCGGGTTTGCGGATCAAAGGCCAAAGCGGTCGCCGTCTTGCCGGGCGCTAACGGCCAGTGATGAAGGACTTTCAGCGTGTTCGAATCGATGTGAACGGTCTCCGCCTTATCCTCCAGGTTGATGTAAACGTTGCCCTTGCCATCGGCCACGGCAAATTCCGGCCCCCCGCCAAGATCAATCGTGCCAACCAGACTTCCGTCCGCTGCGTTGATCACCGTGGTACTGTCGCTGTCACCGTTCATCGCGAAGACATGCTTAGTAGCCGGGGCATACATAATCGCGTCAGGCTTTTTCCCGACCTTGACCTCACCTAGCGCTTTCAACGTCTTCAGGTCGAAGATGATTACCGAGTCCGATTTGCCGGCGGTAATGAATCCGCGGCCGAATTCCGAAGCGATGGCAATGCCGTGAACGCCCGGTGTGTTCGGAATCGTTCCCACAAGTTCGAAAGTGTCGGCGTTCAACACCTCCACCTGGGCGGCATGCGAAACATAAACGCGGCGCGCCGCGTCATCGATGGTGACGTAGTCCCAGCCGCCCGCGCCGGGAATCGGCACTTTCTTGATGATGTGATATCCGGAAGGCGGCGCCGCCAGAGCTACTGTCGCAACAAGGCCAAGAAATGCTACAGGGAATGTGAGTTTGCGTTTCATTTTCTCTCCGATGATCAAGTGTGATGCGGCGTTGCCTGTTGCCTCTGAAAATTACAATCTTCCGTGACAATTACTGCTGCCGGAATCGGTAAAGCTCTTTCCCGCCTGCGGGATGAATTGCCACTCATAACTTTTCGGCTTGAGCGTAAATTTCAGAACGCCAAAAGCTGTCGCATCCCGCACTTCGCTGTTGGGCTTCGGCGTCCCGAAGGGCCGAACGTTCTTGCCACCGGTACCAGCGACGAATTCACGAATGCCGCGCTTGGCATCCGGCGAGCCTTCCGGATCTTGCGGCGCGAATCGTTCATAGTCATGGTCGTGACCGCCGACGACGACATCTGCGCCGGCTTCATAAAGCTCCTGGAAGAGCGGTTTTACGGTCAGGTCATTGCCGTGGACGCCGCCGGAACTGAAGAGCGGCTTGTGCCAATAGGCGAGGGTACATGCTGCGGGATGCGTGGCGAGGTCCGCGCGCAGCCATTTTCCCTGAGGCGAACCGGCGTCGCATCCTCCAACAGCCTGGCATTCGCTGTTCAGCGCGATGACGTGCCACTTTCCAAGTTCGTAGCTGTAATAGCCGGTGTTTGGGTCGCCGGCCGTCGCGCCGAAATAATCAAAATAGGGCGTCGCTCCAGAAGAATGAAATTCGTGATTGCCGGGAGCAGGCTTGGTGCGCGATTTGAAGTGACCCCAAGTCTTGTCGTAACACGTGAAATTTTCCCTGGTGCCATCCGGATAGGCAAGATCCCCAATGGCCATGACGGTGCCAGAGACGTGATCGAGCAATTTTGCCGTGGCTTCGGCGCCGGAGAGATCCCGGCAATCCGCGATATCGCCAGCGCCGACGAGAACCTCAGTGTCCTCCGTTGCCGGACTGCGCGCCGCGGAGTTCGCGTGGCCACTCCAAAGCGTGATCAGCGCCACCGCGCACCATATCAATCCTGAACATAACAACTGTTTCTTCATAACCAGTCCTGCTCCTGCCGGATGGCCGTGGGCGGATATCATATTAGGCGGCTTAGGCGGCCCGACGCAAACGAGCCATGAATTCTAGCCTGAAATTTTATTCAGCTACTTGCCATGTGCAGTCGCCGGAACTTACGGAGCCGCCCTCGCGACCTGGATTGATGTCCGTGCCCCAAGTTTCAGTACAAAGGAGTTGAGTCTGCCGCGACGCGGCGGAATCCAGTGTTCGTCACGGCTTTGCCAGTTCCTTTACCTTTCATGCAGCGGTGACCAGCGAAAGCCGGCGGCAACCGTGGGCGTGTAGAATTCCCGCTGAATCATGAATTGCGATTGGCCCTGATAGAAGCCGAAGACTTCGTTGGTCAGGTTGAGCCCGTACATGACGAAGTTCAGTCCGTGCGCCAGGCGCACGCTGCCTTGTGCATCGACTTGAAGGTGAGAGTAGAAGTAGATGTCGCTGAAAGGGCCATTGAGGCCACCGGGCCTGCCGTCCTGAAATTTGTATGCGTCGATATTGGCCTGGTTGTAGGACAACCCTACGCGAATCGAAAAACGTCCACGGTCGTAGGTCGGACTAATGTTCCAGGTATTCGGAGCATTACGCAGGAGCCTCGGGTGATCCGCACGCCCTGGTAACCCATTGGCCTGCGAAGCCGTGTAGCCATAGTTTGCCGAGAGGCCGAGCCCGCTCAGCCTGCCTGGAAGAAATGTAAGGTGCTGAAGATAGGCGGCTTCAAATCCGGAGATCCAGGCGCTGCCGGCGTTAATGGGCTGCGTAACTGTGTAGGTCCCTTTCGGCGCTGTTGGTGCTGGTTGGAAATTTTGAAGAACAAAACTCTGCGTCACAATGGGGTCCGTCAGCCGCTTGTAAAAATAACCGGCTGTGATCATCCCAAAAGGGTTGAGGTAATGTTCAACCAGCACATCGAAATTGTCGGCCGTCTCTGCCCTGAGATTGGCATTACCCAGGGTCACAGTATTCTTGAGCGACCCCGGAGCGCCAGTGGTCGTAAAGGTTGCTGCCTGAGCGATATCCTGCGGGTCAGGCCGCGAAAGGCCGCGGCCGTAGACCAGGCGAAGATTTGTATTACTGGTGAAAGCATAGCGCAAGGAAACGCTGGGGAGAACCTTGACATAGGAACCAGTGAACGAATTGGGTGTGATGGTTGGTGGGTCGGTTGTAGCATCAAAGAAGCGATTCGTCACGTCTAGATTAGTGCCTTCGAAGCGCACCCCAGCGACAACTCGAACGCGGTTGCTGAAATCCACCGTATTCATCAAGTAACCGGCATAGACTTTCTCTGTCAGGCCGTAATCCGCGGGATCTGTTCCTTGGCTACTGGCGGAGGTAAAGGCATTGGGGTTAGTGTTGAGGAAATTGCGCACGGATTGGTAATTCGGACTGGGCCCAAACTTGTAAGTACCTCCGTAGTAGTTGTCGTTTGTGAAGCCGATAGGAAACTGGGCCAATCCCACAGTCCCCGTTGGGGTGCAGTCCACGTTGAACGTATCGTCAAACTTATGAGCATTCCGGAACTTGCCGCCGACCTCAATGGTGGATAGGTGTGAGCCAAGGTGATACCGCCGGGCCATCGCTCCCGCGAACTGCAGATTCAACTGAGCGCTGTGTCCATGATTGACGCTCACATCGCCCAAGGTATAATTCGACAGGTTATAAGCTTCTGTGAAGCAGACGGGTAGCCACTGCGGCCGATAGATGTCCTTCGTCTTCGCCGGATCATATTGGCAGGCCCTAGCGTCCAGATTCGTTGAAGCAAATGACGCACTTTGGTCGCCCACCTGGCCAACTTGACGAGACCGGGAAGCGGAAACGTCCCAGGCATACCAGGAGGTGGTGAGCACGTGCTTACCTCCGAGTACTAGGCTGCTGACAAGATAGTCCGGACGGCGAATTTGATTGTTGAAGGACGGCGTGTTGCAAACTGCACCTATCTCTGGCGCTGAACCCAAGACGGAGGTAGTCGGCGAAAGAACGGTCGTGTTGTCGCAAATCGTGTAAACCCAGCGGTCGCCGAAGTTGTGGAAATCGGAGTAAAGGAAACGCGCATAGATGTTTGAGCCTTCTGTCAGTTTGTAATCCGCGCTCCCAGCTAGCCCCCAGCGGCTGCGGTAGTAACGATACTCACGAAGGTCGGCGGAATTCCTCCAAAGTGCGGTCGAACCATTGGCAAAAGTGGCGATGTCCGACACGGGCTCGACATCGTCAATGCCCCGGCCGCTCCAATCATAGCTTCCGCCAAAAAGGACGCCAAGTCGTTTCTGGGACCCGAAACGCTGGCCGATCGTGCCGGCGGTTTCGTACTGGGAGCGGCCCCCCATAATCGGCATGTATCCGCCCATGCCTCCGAGTGCGATAGTGGGGCGCTCACCGGCAGTCTTGGTGACGAGATTGACGGAACCGCCGATGCCATCCCCGTCCATGTTAGCCTGCAGGGTTTTATTGATTTCGACAGATTCGACGATGTCGGCAGGGATAGCGTCAAACTTAATCTGGCGAACACCAGATTCTGGCGAGGGTATGTTTACCCCGTCAATCATAGTATTCGTCAGACGCGGTTCAGTGCCGCGCACCTGCACGTATTTGCCTTCGCCTTCGTCGCGCTCGATGCTAACGCTAGGCAAGCGACCGAGGGCATCGGCCATGTTGGCGTTAGGCAAGCTACGAATCACATCAGCGGGGAGCACCTGGACGATGTTATCGGCGCTGCGTTCGCGATTGACCGCCTCGCCTTCCCCAGAGGCACGTTCGGCGGTGACGAGAACCTGAAGGTTTTGGGACTCCACCTCGAGCTTGACTTCGACATTCGCCGTCTGGCCGGCGACCACATTCACCTGCGTCGTGAATGCCTTAAATCCGACGTAAGTGACCGCCAGCGTGTAATTCCCCGGCTCAAGATCGTTAATGAAGAATTCGCCTTGACCACTCGAAGCGAGTCTTACGTTTTTTGGTTGTAACTCGATTTGTGCGCCCTGCAGTACGCCACCGGAATTGTCCGTGACGCGGCCGCTGATGCCGCCCTTGCGTTCCTGCGCGGCGCTGCGATCCGGTAAGGAGAGTGCAACTGAAATCAACGAGAGTGTACACGCGAGAATGGACTGGAAATTCAGGGAACTTCGCATAGTTAGTCCTTCCACTTTTATTTCGAATCGAGTCTCCGATCAGAAGCGGTCGTCCGCAACAATTGCACGCCGGGACGGGGGCAGCGTCCAGCCGGCTAAGGTCACCCCGAAGACTCGGCGAAAGGAAGTAGACGCCAGATTTGTGAACGCGGAATGACAGGGGAATGAGAAGAGAGTTAAAGACGGCATCTTTTTCGGCTTGGATCTAGTTACTGTGGGGTCGGAAAGTTATTGGCTGGCTTCTTCCAGATTACATCTAAGTGGCAGCCCGGTAACTCTCGGGCCTGAGCATGGTCAATTAATTTCGCGGAAGCTGCTCGCGCCACTTGGCTTGAGCCGAAAAGGCTGGGAGGTCATTCGCCACCGCCCTGCGGATCGCCGGTCACTTCACCGGATGAGCCGCGAAGTACTGGTCAAGGCTCGAAACCACTTCAGTCACTGCTCTTTGCACGTTTCGATCAAGCGCCGCGACAAGAGCGGGCACATCTTTCCCGCTAACCGGCTCGTCGTGCGTGTAATAGTGCGTCCATACCGTTCCGCCGGTATTGAGATCGCGCATTTCGAGTTCCAGGGTAACTCTGGCCGTTAATGGAGAACCGGTAAGTTCCTTGAAATCATACAGGCGGCCACGAATTGCAAAATCGCCCTTCATATTGCTGCGCCGGTAATACACGGCACGATAGCGGCCCGATGCTCGCATTTGCCGCAGGAGGACTCCTTGGATCAGTTCAGCCGGCGGTTCGGCCCAACGCTCGAACTCATAGGTACCTAGCTGCTCGGGACCATTGCCGTAGACGATGCGGTCCTCGCGATACAGATGGGATGTCATCAGTCCACCCAGGAGCAGCGTCACTGGCACCGCATCGGCTCTTTCGGCCGAAGCAGCATTGGCCGGAACCGTTAGCTGATAATACTTGCTGGGCCGCGCCGCCCCGCACCCGGCTAGAAATCCAACTAGCACTGCGAGAGCACTGACCTGGAATTTACGGGCCGCAACCCGAGCGGCTCTTTCTCGCTCCGCCAGCGTCCTTTCTGCGCATGACGTTTTCATTGCATCTCGCGCCTGGGTCATCGTGGTTCTCCCGTTTTGTGCTCGCGTGGAGTGCTCGACCGAATAAGGGTGTACGGCCGGGTCTTGATCGTATTCGTGAATTCCTTGAGGTTCTGGCTCACGTGACGCAGGTTCTCCAGCAGTTCATCGATGTTCTCAGAATTCACATCGAGCGTTTGATCGAGCCTGTCGGTAAGGTCCGTAATGGTTGTCAGCGATTTGCGCAGCTCGACGACCGCCTTGCGAACGTCCGCGCGATTCTCTCCAATTAGGGAATCCACATGGCTTAACGTTTCATTCGCCTGCGCTGAAGTTTTCCGCAAATCCTGGAGCAAGGGCTCGAGTCTTTCGCTCGCTGAATTCAGATGCTGCAGAGTCGCTTTCACCGGGGCCCGGTTTTCGGCGATCATGCCGCGCGTGTCCGCGAGTGTGCCCGCAAGATTGGCGCGGTTCTGGTCGCTCATCAGATCGTTGATGCGATCCACCGTCACTTTCAGCTCCCCGGCACGATCATTGAGCGTCTTCAAGAGCTGTTGTGCCTGCGGCGCGAGGTCATTGATCCTTGCCGTCAATGCATTGAAGTCGACATAGGAATCGGCCGGCAGAATCGAACCGGCCGCCGCGAGCGCGGCTTTATCGGTTCCGGGAACAATTTCCAGATGATTTTCTCCGAGCGGGCTCAGGCTCATGATTTTCACGTGGCTGTCCGTTTTCACGGGCAAACCGGACTTGACGCTGAACGTAATTTCTATGCGCGATGCATCCTTCGGATCGAGCTGTAATTTCTCCACCCGCCCCACCTTCGGACCGCCCGCGTAACGGACCGTTGCGCCCGGTTCCAGCCCTCCGGCGAACGGGAAATAGGCGCGGTACGAGGAAACCGAACCGCCAGACGCACCGCTAAGCACGAACACCGTCACGACCAGCACGGCTCCCGCGATCAAGACGAACAATCCCACCATGGCCTGCTCGCTTTTCGTTCCCATCGCTCACCTCACTCTTCGCCGCTCAAAAGCCCCGGCGGGGATTTTCTTCCGTCAGCATTTGCAGATAGTCCAATTCCTGCGAAACTTCCGGCTCGGCAATGCGGTCGAGAAACTGGCGGACGCGGGGATGCGTGCTCGAACGCA
>WNFT01003006.1_pt1 | contig 14531 bp, 13 predicted proteins | sample 5400191 | NCBI WGS metagenome assembly WNFT01 (sample SAMN13153359, study PRJNA577476) | soil metagenome | isolation source: 80 cm saprolite under Madrone tree | place: USA:California | collected 2016-06-14
GGCCACCTGCTCCTCCTGGCAGATCCGCCGGACGAGTGCAGCGACCGCGGCCTGGTTGGGCAGGTCGAGGCTGTCGAGCGGCTCGTCGAGCAACAGCAGCTTCGGCCGGCGCACGAGTGCCTGGGCGATCAGGAGGCGCTGCTGCTCGCCGCCGGAGAGCTCACCGATCGGATGTCGCGCGTACGCAGTTGCGCCGACGAGCTCGATTGTCTCGGCCACACGCGCCGCCGAGCGTGTCCGACTCGGACCGGGAATGGGCACGCCCCAACGCGTCCCATCCAGACCCAGTTGGACGAGATCGACCCCTCGGATCCTGGTCCCGGAATCGAAGCTTCGCCGCTGGGGCAGATAGCCGATGCCTGCGTTCCCGGCGTCGGCCGGACGGCCCAGGGCCGACGCTGTCCCGGCGGCCAGCGGCAGCAGGCCGAGGATCGCCTTGATCAGTGTCGACTTCCCCGCGCCGTTCGGCCCGAGGACTGCGACGAATTCTCCCTCCGCGACGTTGAGCGAGACGTCGTGCCAGATCGTTCGCCCCCCGAGCCGGACGGCGGCGCGTTCGAACCGCACCGCTGTTCCTCGACGCGTGCCTGCTGCGCCCGCTGCGGCTGTCGCGTCGGTTCGACTCACCGGCCGGTCGCCTTTGCGAGTGCGGCGGCGAGTGCCCGGAGCTGGTTCGACTGCCAATCCTGGAAGTCGGCGGAAGCAGGCACGAGCGTCTCCGTGATCGTCGTGGTCGCAATCCCTCTCCTACGCGCCGCGTCGGTGATTCGCTTCACGTCCGGAGTGCTGTTCTGGCTGTTGTAAACCCAGAGCTTGATCAGCCGGCCTGCGATCTGACGATCGATCGTCGTCTTGTCGGCGGCGGTCGGCTCCGTGCCTTCGCTGATCGCCTTCAAGAACGAATCGGGAGTCAGCAGTTTCAGTCCGAGCGCCTGTGCGAGCGGAGCGAAGATGCTCTCCGAAGCGCCGACGGGAACGCCGCGGTACTTCACCCTGATCGAGGCGATCGACTGCTTGTACTGCGCGAGGCCGTGTGTCTCGAGGCGCGCCTTCTGCTGTGCGAAGTAGCCCGCGTCCTTCGGTTCGAGCTTGGCGTAGTCGCGCGCGATCGCGCCGATCACCAGCTGGACGTCCGTCGGTGAGTACCAGCGATGCGGGTTCCCGCCGGGCTTGATGCCGGTGAGATCGCCGACGTCGAGAACGGCTCGGCCCGACACCGGATTCGCCGCGATCAGCTTTGGCGCCCAGGGGTCGTAGCCGATCCCGTTGACGATCACCAGCTGTGCGCCCGCAATGGTTCGCGCGTCGGCGGCCGTCGGCTCGTAGTCGTGGGGGTCGGTGGCGGGGCTCGTGATCACGCTCGTGACGTGAACCCTGCTGCCACCGATTTGCGCGGCGATGCTGCCCCAGAAGTTCTCCGCCGCGACCACCTGCAGACCCTTGGCTCCGGTCGCCGACGAGCCACCCTTTGCCTTGCCGCAGCCGCTGCCGACGAGCGCCAGCGTTGCGAGCAGGGCGGCGACCGCGACTGGTGGCATACGCTAACAATACTCATTCTCGATACCGCTTGCAATCGAGAGCCGCTATCATTAGCGGCGTGGCGGCACGGGCAAAGACTTCCAACTGGGCCGAGACGACGATCGCTTCGTTGCAGGCAAAGGGCCATCGCAGCGGCGACGCCCGCCGTGCTGTCGTCGAGCTGCTCGGCCGGCAGCAGTGCTGCCTGACCGCCCAGGAGATCTTCGACCAGCTGCGCAGCGAAGGCCGCCGTGTCGGGATCGCGAGCGTCTATCGGACCCTCGAGCAGCTGAGCAGGGACGGTTATGTCCAGCGCATCGACATCGGCGCGGGCACGACGCGCTTCGAGCCGATCCACGCCGACGGCGAGCACCACCACCACCTCGTCTGCGACGACTGCGGCAAGGTCGAAGCATTCGCGGACGACCAGCTCGAACGGGCACTACGCAAAGTCGAGGGACGAACCGGCTACTCCGTCGCCGGCCACGACGTCGTCCTGCGCGGCGCCTGCCGCGATTGCACCGCGCCCCCGCGAGGGCGGGCACGCCTCACACGGTGACGACGATCTTTCCCTGGGCGTGTCCTTCTCCCATGTACCGGAAGGCATCCGCGATCTCGTTCAACTCGTGACGCCTGTCGATGACCGGTTTCACCTTCCCGGATTCGAGCAGGTCTCGCAGGACGACCATGTCGGGCATGTTGAACTTCGCGACGAAGAAAAGCGTCCTCTGGCTGCTGGGTATTGACGCCAGGCGTACTCTGGCGATGTGACCGAGCGGCCCGAGCGAACGGTTGCCCTTCGGTGCGCCGACGATGACGAGGGTCGCTTTTGGGTTCAGTACGCGCTTGCACTCTGACCAGGACCGGCTGCCGGCGATGTCGAGCAACAGGTCATAGCGCCGATCAGTCTGCGTGAAGTCCTCGCGCGTGTAGTCGATCACGTGATCGGCGCCGAGCGAGCGCGCGGTGTCGACGTTCCTCGTGCTGCACACGCCGGTCACCTCGGCGCCGAGCGCCTTCGCGATCTGGACTGCGAACGTGCCCACGCCTCCCGAGGCGCCGTTGATCAGAACCTTCTGCCCTGGCTGAAGCTGCCCTTTGTCGCGTAGCCCTTGGAGCGCTGTGAGCGCCGCCACGGGCACGGCCGCCGCTTCCTCGAACGTCAATGCGGCGGGCTTCGCCACGACCGCCCGGCGAGCGCACACGTAGTCGGCGAACGCTCCGCTCCTGCCGCCGAAAACGTCGTCACCGGGTCGAAGCTGCGTGACGTCGCGGCCGACCGCTTCCACCGTGCCTGCGAAGTCGACACCGAGCGTGTTGCTCTTCGGCTTACGGAGCCCCATCTGCATGCGTGCTACGTACGGCGTGCCCGTCAGCTCGTACCAATCCGCCGCGTTGATCGAGGCAGCGCGAACTCGCACCAGCACGCCGTCGTCTGTGAGCTCCGGCTTGTCGGTCTCCCCGAGCTCGAGAACATCGGGTGGGCCGTACGTGTTGCGGACGATCGCTCTCATCGAGCGGGGCTGCCGTTGACCGTCAGGACGACGTTGCCGGTCTTCTGCTGCGTTTCCACGTACCGCGTTGCTTCGACCACGTCCTCGAGTGGGTAGCGCCGATCGATGACCGCCCGGTACTTCCCGCCCTCGATGAGCTCCTTGACGAGTAGGACGTCCTGCTTCCTGTACTTCGCGATCCCGAGCGTCACCTTCTTGTTTCCGATCCATCGGGTCAGCAAGGCCAGGATCGGGACGTGCCACATGAACCCGAGGTCGGTCTCGAGGTAGATCCCGCCCGGCTTCAGTGACCTTCGGCACCGCCTGAACGAATGCTTGCCGACCGAATCGAAGATCACGTCGTACGTCTCGCCGTTCTTCGTGAAGTCCTCTTGCAGGTAGTCGACGACCTTGTCGGCACCGAGCGATCTCACGAGCTCGACGTTCTTGGTGTTGCACACCGCGGTCACGTCGGCACCGAAGTGCTTCGCGAGCTGGACTGCTGCAGTGCCGATTGAACCGGAGGCGCCGTAGATGAGGATCTTCTGGCCTTCGCGGAGGTTTGCCCCTCGCAGGCACGACAGGGCTATGCTCGCTCCGTCGCAGACCGCCGCAGCCTCCTCGAAGGTCATGCCGGCCGGCTTGTGGGCGAGCGGACCGCCCTCACGGATGCAGACGAACTCTGCGTGTGCCCCGAAGCTCTTGACGCCGAAGACCTGGTCGCCGACCTCAAAGTCCGTGACGGCTTTACCGACCGCCTCGACCTCTCCGGCCAGCTCCATGCCGAGGATCTTCTGCTTCGGTCCGCGCAGGCCGATGAAGTAGCGAACGAAGAACGGCTTCGCGCTGCGCCAGCCACAATCGGTCCGGTTGACCGTCGTCGCGTGGATCCTGACGAGGACTTCATCCTCCTTGGGGACCGGTCGCGCGACATCCTCGAGCCGTTGAACCTCCGGCGGTCCGTATCTGTCGTAGACAACTGCTCTCACTGATGCCCTCTCCTCTTCTCGGTTGGCTGCGGGTACCGGATGGGCCCGCCCTGTTTCCACATCCGCCCCGCGCGATAGAGCTCCGCGGGCTTGCCGCCGGCCGATCCGGGTCGAGCGTGCCGTCCGGTCGGGATCACCCAACCGTTCTCGGCGACGACGCTCCGCCGGAAGTTCGCGGCGTCGAGCTGCACGCCCCAGACCGCCTCGTACACCGAGCGGAGCTCGGCCAAGGTGAAAGTCGCTCCGACGAACGCGGTCGCGATGCCAGTGACCTCGAGCTCGACGCGGACACGCTCGATCGCATCGCGCACGATGCCGAGATGATCGAACGCCAGCTCGACCTTTCCGTTCAGGACGTCGGAGACCGGGATCAGGGCGGCTGCCGCAGCGTCCGAGCCCCCGACGACAGCGCCCACGTCTCTGAGCACTGCGAGATAGGCGACCGTCACGACGTTCATTCGCGGGTCGCGCTCGGGATCGCCATAGGCGCCGAACTGGGTGAGCAAACTCGCCGCATCGACGCCGGTCTCCTCGACCAGCTCGCGTTTCGCCGCCGCGTCCAGCGTCTCGGTCGGACGCTTGAAGCCGCCCGGGATCGCCCACATTCCCTCGAACGGCGCCTCGCCACGGCACACGAGGAGGACGTGAAGCATGCCCTCGGACATGGTCAGGATGACCACGTCCACCGTCACTGCGAAAGCCGGGAACTGCGCTGGGTCGTAGCCGGCAGGAACTCCCGGATCCCTAGTTTTGGTCGCCATGACTCTTACCATAGCACGAAGTTATGGTCTTGTCGACCAGAACTCTCGTCGGCTCGCCGGCCGAAGTTCAGAGGCGCTTTTCGACTCGCCCGCGTGCGAAGTGGAGGCCGAGCAAGCCGATGATGATCGCGACAACGACGAAAGCGCCCGCGTAGAGGCCGTAGCGCTGGATCGCGTCGGCCACAGCTCGGCCGCCGTAGTACGCGGTCAACCCGACCGCAGTCGCCCAGGCGATGCCTCCCGCGGCATTCCAGAACAGGAACCGCCACCAAGGCATGTGCGAAAGCCCGGCGACCCAGGCGACCGTGTAGCGCAGGATCGAGACGAAGCGGCCGAAGAAGACCGTCTTGCCCCCGTGGCGCTCCATCAGCGCCTCGGCTCGTGGAAGGACGCGGTCGCTGTACTTGTTCAGCCAGCGCCAGCGCCTGAAGAGCGCCCGACCACCGACGCGGCCGATCAGCCAGTAGCCGAGGTTGTCACCGATGATTGCCCCGGCGGCGGCGATCGCGATCACCGCGGCGATCGAATAGTGCCCCTGGGCCGCGAGGACGCCGAATGCGATCAGCGCCGTCTCGCCCGGTAGTGGGATCCCGAAGGACTCGATCAGCACAACCGCGAAGAGAAGCGGCAGCCCATGGTGGGTGACGAAGTGCGTCATCTCTGCGTTTGAACACTTGCGGTTGTCGTGTCGATCTGTCCAGCACCCCGGTCGGGCCGCGCGAGCAGGATTGCGCCGAGTGTAACGGCGGCGAATGCGACGATCCGGATCGCGCCGTACGCCCCGGACGGCACGGGCTCTCCGAGCACGACAGTGCCGGCGGCGATCGGTAGCGCGTTCGTCAGCAGCGTCGCGAGACCGGCGACCGTGAGCGCCCCACCTTTCTGATAGCCGAACTGCAGGAACACCGTACCGAGCGAATAGCCGACGATGACGCCGATCGCGAACGCTGTCCGGGCCCCTCCCTGGGTAGCGACCTTGACCGAGATGTCACCGATCGAGAAGAACAGTCCGCCGGCAACGCCTTCGGCGACCGCGAGTGCGCCGAACCTTCGCCCCAGCGCCAGCGCGACGGCAGCTGCGCCGGCGGTGGCTAGGAGCCAGAGGAGGATTTTGGAGGTCGAGCCGCCGCTGCCCTCGCCGCTGCCGCCCACCAGCGACACGGCCAGCGCGAGCAGACCGAGCATCGAGACGAGGACTCCGGCAAGCTCGTGGCGACCGAGGCGGCGACGCCTCATCCGAGCGGAGACGAAGGCGAGGATTCCGATCCCGCCGGCAGAGACGCTTTGGACGAGCGTCAGCGGCGCGAGGGCGAGTGCTGCGACGTAGAGCGTGAAGCCGCCGCTCTCGAGCGCGAAGCCGATCAGCCAGCTGCGATCGGTCAGGAGCGCTTGCACCGAGTGCAGCGGCCGCCGCAGCGAAAGAGCGGGGAGGGCGGCGGCGGCATCGTGCTCGCGCAGGTAGGCGACGTTCGTCAGGGTGGTGGCCGCGAGCGCCAGAACGAGCGCAATGACGGTTTGAGCACTCACGCGCGCCCATAGGGGCTACACGCGCGCGCGCGAATACCACACTTCGCGGGCGTCCGCATCATGAGGCGGAGGCCAGGCGCTGCGCTCGGGTGCGGGCACGAGCCTCGCGCCACCAGATGATCTCGTACGCGTGGAGCGCGACCCAGACGGCGGTCACGAGCGCGAGCGCTGCGAGCGCGGGCACGACAACGGCTACGGGGAAGACCGATGCACACGCGAGCGCCGCGACCAGGCGTCCGCGGCTGAGCGAGCGCGAAACACGCAGGCGGAGCGCCACGTACGCGAACAGGTAGAGCGCGGGTCCGCCACAGAGGCCGAGTGCCGGGATCGTGTCGAGCTCGTCGCCGACGTGTGCGAGCGTCGTCTTCAGCGCGAATGCGAAGAGGACGATTCCGGCCACCATCGGCAGATGCAGGTAGGTGTAGACATCGCGGGCTAGGGCGATGCGCTGCACGCCGCTTCGATCCGTCAACAGCTGCTGCCCCCGGATCGGGAAGAAGTCGAAGTACGCCAACCAGAACGAGGCGACTGCGATGAACCCGAGCACCGCGCCGACGATGACGCCGGCGCTGAGTCCAGTGTTCCTCGCGCCGACGCCGATGGCGATCAGCGACTCGCCGATCGCAATGATCACGATCAGCCCGTGACGTTCGACGAAGTGCGCTGGTTGCACGCGCCAACCGCTCAGGTCGATGAGGAGAGGGCCGAAGAAGCCGACGGCGAGGGCGGCCAGCCAGAGCAGCGGCTTGAGGTCGCCGTGGACGAAGCCCGCGGCGAGGATCAGGGTCGCCCCCGCGAGCGCCGACGGAGCTATCCGCAGGATCGCGGCCAGCAGCTCTCGGTCGCGCCGTGCCGTGAGCGCGTAGAGCGTGAGATGCATGACGTTCACGATCAGAAAAGCGACGCCGAAAACCACACCGTGGCGGCCGAACACCTCTGGGACGGCCAGCGCCGCGACGAACATCGCAGCCATCGCGGCGAGCACCGCGCCCCACACGGCTCCCTGATCCGCATCGGCGGTGTTGGTCAGCCAGGCGTAGGCCGCCCACGCCCACCAGAGCGCCGCGAGGATCAGGAGACCGTGACCGAGGCCGCCCCAGGTCGGATCCTCCGACAGCACCGTCGTGACCTGCGTGAACCCGAAGACGAAGACGAGGTCGAAGAAGAGCTCGAGCGGAGTGACCCGTTGCTCGCGCTCGGCCTGCTGCTCGCTCACAGGCGGACGCTACCGCGAAATCTCTGGGGTCCGACCCGTGCCGTACGAGGCGCGGCTCTAAAGGCCGGGTAGATCCTTGCCCACGTCCGTCGTCAGCGGCTCAGTACCCTCTCCGCGTCGCGGGCGAGCAGGTAGCAGAGGGCAGCGAGCGGCAGCTCGACCAGCGCCGCCTCGGCGATTGCGACGGCGAGCTCGAGGCGGGACGAGGACGTCAGGATGTCGAACCAGGCGTCGACGACGAGTAGGGCGGCCGCGGCCGTCGCGGTCCCCTCGAGCCACGGCGACCGGCGCCAGGCGGAGACCGCGACTCCGAGGAGCAGGAGCGCGAGGCCGACGTCAAAGCCGGCCCAGGCGATATCCCAGTGGGCCGCAGCGTGGGTGGACGGAAGGCTCTGCTCCAGGAAGACCGTCCAGGGGACGAGCACGATTCCGGCGACCGCGAAGAGCGGCACCACCCACACGGCCGGCCTCCAGCGGCCTGGCCGGGTCTGTCTATCGAGCTCGAGCGTGGTCACTACCCAGCATCAACGTTCAGCGTGGCGGGATATTTCGCGCGGCCGACTTGGGCACGAACCCCGGCTCGGCGGTCCGAAAGCCCACGTTCCAACGAGCACTTACTCGGCGCGGCTCAAGTCGCGGGGCGTACGAGACGACTGGTACACAGTGTGTGTGCACAGGCCCCGAGCCGAAGGACGGCGGCTCTATGAATAGCCGGCTCAGGTCTCCTCAGCGGCGGAAGCTCCTCAGAATCGAGCGGCATCGGCTCGGTCCGAGAGTCTTTCTGTTCGGCATGCGTTGGCACGACTGGCATGTCGGCGCTTTCGTGCTGTTGCTGCTGGGTCTAGGGGCGGCCGCCGGGCACGTGCACGACACGCTCCCCGCGGGTCTCGCGGCAGCCGCCGGGTTGTGGTTGATCGCGAAGGACTGGCGTGATCTCACACCGCGCCGCCGTGACACGGCTGCCTGGAGGCTGGGACTTCATCGCCACCCACTCGCGCTACGTCGCTTTCGGCGTGCAGACCCTCTCCCGCTGCTCACTTCTGTCGCCGCGGCGGCGATCGCGCTCGTCGATCTGCTCTCGGCGTTGACGCCGAACGTGCGTTGGCGCGGGCATCTGCTGCTGAAGATCGAACCGGTTCAGGAGCTGCGCGTCTTTCACGCCCTGGCGATTCCGGTCGCGATCGTGCTCTTCGTCAGTGCGTACTACCTCTATCGCCGTCACCTGCGCGCGCTCCAGCTGGCGGTCCTCCTGCTGCTGGCGCTCGCAACCCTCAACCTGTTCAAAGGGCTCGACTTCGAGGAAGCCGCCGGCGATCTCAGCGTGGCGGCGATTCTCTGGCTCGGCCGTGGATCGTTCTACGTCGATCACGAGCCGCTCAACCGACGCGCAGCGCTCCTGCGCGCGCCCCTCGTCGCCGCAGCGGGGTTGCTCCTCTCTTTCGTGCTCGTTCTGATTGCGGGTCATGGCGCGGCCTTCTCGACCCTGTGCAGGGAGACCGTCGACCTCCTGCTCTGGCAGCCGGGACCGCTCTCCTTTCACGATGAGGTGGGCAGGCTCGATCTGGCCGTGGGCCTGATCGGGGTTGCGACGGTCGTCGTCGTCGGTTACCTCGTCTTTCGGCCGCTTGCCGCTCCGCGTGATCTTCCGGACGCCGAGGCCCGTCAGGTCGCACGCGAGCTCGTGCGGAGACACGGCTCGGACACGCTCGCCTACTTCAAGCTACGGCGCGACAAGCACTACCTCTTTACGCACGATCGCCGCGCGTTCCTCGGTTACCGTGTCGAGAGTGGCGTGCTGCTCGTCTCCGGGGAGCCGATCGGCCCCGCTGACGCAATTCCCGAGCTCCTCGAGCAACTCGGCGCCTTTGCAGAACGCAGGGGTCTACGTGTCGCGGCGATCGGCGTCGGGGAGGCGCTGAAGCCGCACTTCGAGCAACTTGGCCTCCGCTCGTTCTACATCGGCGACGAGGCGATCGTCGATACCGCCGCGTTCACGCTCGAAGGGCGCGCAATCCGCAAGGTTCGGCAGTCGGTCTCACGACTCGAGAAGGCGGGCTACGCGTCACGGTTGCTCCGCGTCTCCGACCTCGACAGCGAGACGGCATCAGCGCTCGAACGGGTCTCGGCCGCGTGGCGTGGGCGAGAGGGGGAACGAGGGTTCTCGATGGCGCTCGACTCGCTGAGAATCGACGAGCACGCGGACACGCTCGTGCTGCTGGCACTCGACGGAGAAGGACAGGTACGAGGATTCCTGCACTTCGTTCCCACTTACGGCCGGGCGGCCGTTTCGCTCTCGCTCATGCGTCGCGACCCCGCGACGCCGAACGGTCTCACCGAGTTCATGATCGTTCGAGCGATCGACTCCCTTCGAGCCCAGGGGATCGACGAGGTGTCTCTGAACTTCGCCGCCTTCGCACGATTCATCCACAGCCCGAGGGGGCCGGCGCAACGACTCTTCCGGCGTGGACTCGGGTGGGCGGATGCCGTCTTCCAGATCGAACGGCTGTATCGCTTCGGCGCGAAGTTCTTCCCGCGCTGGGAACCCCGCTATCTCATGTACGAAGGAGCGCTCGGGCTTGCACGGGTCGCGTTGGCAGCCATGTGGATAGAAGGTCAACTGCCGAAGCCACGCCTCCTGCCGTCAACGAGGCAAAGGAAGCTCGATACCGGAGCCGTCGCGGCCAAGAAATAACGGCCCGGCTGACGTTGTCCGCGGCGACGAATACTCCAGTCAGTCCTCGAGAACGGCGTCCGTGACGAGGTCGATGCCTGCCAGTCGTGCGGCGAGATCGTCGTCGAGCTCGTAGCGGGCGGCAAGTTCGGAGGGTGGTGCATAGGTGATCGTCGTCTGGCCTTCGTCGTCCCACACGAGCACTTTGAGCGGCAAATCGAGTGCGGCCGGCGGCGCGGCCCGCATCACGGCCGTTCCGGCGGTCGGGCTACCGAAGATGACGACCTTGGTTTCGCGGAGCTCGAGTCCATGCGCTGCTGCTTCGGCGCTGTGGTCGATGATGGCAAAGAGCTTGAGCCCTTTCTCCGCGATCACGTCCTTTAGCCTGTCCACGGTTTCTGCGACGGGCCAGGGGCTCAGCTTGGTGACGACGTGGTCCTTCAGAGAGACTCGTTTCGTACTCTTCGTCGGTGGGGTGGGAGATCGGCGCCAACCTCGGCATGCACGCTCGCACGGGCGTTGAGGCCCATGGGTGGCTGTGGGAGATCACCCGTCATGACCAGGTTGCGCACGTGGTGGTCGAGCTGAGCAGGACAGCCTGGTCGAGCGACCCGCGGCGTCTGCCCAAAGACACTCGACAGGCGCTCGAGACCGACGGACGAACCGAGCTGCTCAAGATCCTCGACCAGGACGACCCACCGCGTGTCATTCACTGTGGCTCTACCGGCTGCTCCTCTCTTTCTGCTGCGGATGTGCGCGGACACATTGGAGACGCTTAGCCGAAGGTGAAGCAGTAACCCTCGGCGCCGGGAGCGAGGAACGTGATCTCGAACGTTCGGTCGGTGATCGATCCCGGCTCGCGAATCAGCTGATAGAGCCGCTGCTCTGACAGCGTCCCATGACCCCGTTCGTCGACGTCGAGGCCGTGAGCGGCGCCCGGAGCTTCTCCATCGACGAGCACGACAAACGGGAGCGATGTGTCTCGCGCCGGCGGTCCCATGACGAGATTGACGTCGCGGGCGTGGAAGCGGAAGGCGATGCTCCCTTCCGACCCGTTCAAGACGCTCGCCCGCCGCTCGACGGCCCAGTCGCCGGACAGGGTCCATTGGTTGGGCCTCAAACCGTCCGCCGGGACGCCTCGTGCGAAGTTCTGTGCCTGCTCAGACCCGAGGTACGTCTCCGGGCTCTCCAGGTTCGCCCAATCGGCCTGTACCTCGAAACCGTCGAGTTGTGGGGACACGAGATCGTCCGGGATGCCGCTGCCTCCGCTTTCGCGCAGCAACTGCTGAACGACCCGTTCGCATTCGTCGTACGCACCCTCGCCGTAGTGGTGGTAGCGAATTCGTCCTTCCCCGTCAGCGATGTACGCGGCAGGCCAGTAGTTGTTGCTGAACGCCTGCCAGACCGCATAGTCCGGATCGAGCGCGATCGGATACTCGACCCTCATCTCCTTCGCGGCCTCGCGGACGTTGTCGACGTCGCGCTCGAACGGGAACTCGGGCGTGTGGACGCCGACCACGACCAGGCCATCATCCGCGTACTTCTCCGACCACGCACGGACATAGCCGAGCGTGCGGAGCCAGTTGATGCAGGTGTACGTCCAGAAATCGACGAGGGTCACCTTTCCGCGCAGGTCCGCGGCCGTGAGCGGCGGCGAATTGAGCCACCCGGTCGCCCCGTCGAACCCAGGCACGTGACCCTCGATGGGCAGGTCGGCGACGAATCGAGTCGAGGACATGGCTAACGTGCCGTCGCGCTCATGACGTTCACCTTAGAGAACGGAATGCAGCCCGTACCTCGGTCGAGAAGATCTCCGGCTCCTCCCAGGCGGCGAAGTGGCCGCCCTTGGCGGCCTTGTTGAAGTAGGTGACGTTGGGATACCCCGCCTCGACCCAGCTGCGCGGGCTCTGCCAGATCTCGCCGGGGAACGTGGTGAAGCCGACGGGAAGCGTGACTGGAGGCGGAGTCTTCCCGGCCGCTTGGGCTCCGAATCGGCCGTTCTCCCAGTACGAGCGAGCCGCGGAGGCTCCGGTGCCCGTCAGCCAGTACGTGGTGATGTTGTCGAGGATGTGGTCCCGAGTGAGATTGCCCGAGGGCTTCCCGTCGACGAACGCGCTCGCGATCTTGTAGTAGGCGTCCGTGTCGTGATCCAGCATCCAGGCGGCAAGGGCGACCGGTGAATCCAGCTGGGCGTACCCGATCGTCTGCGGTCGCGTAGCCATTTCCAGGAAGTAACCGAACCCGCTCGCTCGGAAGGTGTCGATCGCCGCGCGCGCAGCGCGTTCCTCCTCGGTCTTCTCCGGCACGGGGGCGCCGGACAGAGTTGTGACGAGCAGGTTCATGTGGATGCCGAGCAGGCCCTCAGGCGCCTGGCGGCCCATCTGGTCCGTGACCGACGCGCCGACGTCGCCGCCCTGGGCGACGTAGCGGGTGTAGCCGAGGCGGTGCATGAGCTCTGCCCAGGCCTGCGCGATGCGGCCGACGTTCCAGCCGACCTCCCTCGGCTCGCCGGAGAAGCCGTAGCCGGGGAGCGAGGGCAGCACGAGGTCGAACGCGTCCGCCGCGGTTCCACCGTTCGAGGTGGGATCCGTGAGCGGGCGGACGGCCTCGAGCAGTTCGATGACGGAGCCTGGCCAGCCGTGCGTCATGACCAGCGGCAACGCGTCCGCGTGCGGTGACTTGACGTGGATGAAGTGGATGTCGATGCCCTCGATCTCGGTCGTGAACTGCGGCAGTGCGTTGAGCTGCGCCTCGACCTTGCGCCAGTCGTAGTCGGTCGTCCAGTAGCGCGCAAGGGCCTGCATCGTTGCCAGCTGCACGCCTTGCGATCGATCGTCGACGAGCTCCTTGCTCGGCCAGCGTGTCGCCGCGACCCGGCGGAGCAGCTCCTCGATCTGGTCCTGTGGGATCTCGAGGTGGAAGGGACGGATCTCGGTTGCTGTCTCGACGGTGGTGCTCATGACGACCTCCTTGCTAGCGCAGTGACCCGAACGCAGCACGAACCTCGGTGCCGCGCCGCGTCGTGATGAGGGGGATGCTGGTGTGACGTCGCGTCGCCCACCTCAGCGACTTCGCCGATCGGTTGCGCATGGCGGTCTCGACGGTGCTACTGATGACGACCTCCGTCGTGGTCGGGCGGCGCTCTCCTGACCTCCCCTCTGGCCAGGGGGACCTCACCGACACTACTCCTACCTGTCGGGGCAAAACAACCCTCGACACCAGTCCGACACCAACGCGGACAGCCTGAGCTGGGCATGCCTCACACCGGCAGTCGTTGGCGACGTGAGACGATGCCCGACGAGAGCGAGGGCAGACGAGAGGAGATCGCCATGGCCAGCGAAGGACTCAGCCGTCCGAGCGGCGGAACGAAGCGCAAGGAGCGGAGGATGGACGGGAACTTCACGATCGGGCGGTTCGGCGGCGTCGAGGTTCGGCTCAACTGGAGCCTGATCGCCGTCTTCGCCCTGATCGTCTGGTCGCTGACGGACGGCGTCTTCCCGTCCCAGAACCCGGGCTTGTCCCACGGCACCTACCTCGCGATGGCGATCGTCGCGGCGCTGCTGTTCTTGGCGTCAATCTTGCTTCACGAGCTCGGGCACTCGTGGGTGGCCCGCCGCGAGGGGATCGAGGTCGACTCGATCACGCTCTGGCTGTTCGGCGGCGTGTCGCAGTTCAAAGGTCGGTTCACGAGCGCCGGCGCCGAGTTCCGAGTTGCCCTGTCCGGGCCGCTCGTCTCGATCGCACTGGGTGTCATCTTCGTGTTGATCGCGCTGGCTCACCCCACGAGCGCCGTCGACGGGGTCGCGGCCTGGCTTGGTTACATCAACCTCATTCTGGCTGCCTTCAACCTCCTTCCGGCGTCGCCGCTGGACGGCGGCCGCGTGTTGCACGCCGCGCTCTGGCGAGCCAGGGGGGATTCCGCCTGGGCGACCCGGGTCGCGTCGGAGATCGGACAGGGGTTTGGGTACCTGTTCATCGCGCTCGGGCTCGCGATGTTCATCTTCCAGGGCTCCTTCAGCGGCGCCTGGCTCGCCTTCATCGGCTGGTACCTCCTTCAGGGCGCCAGAGCGGAGGCTCGCTACGTAGCGACGGAGCAGGCACTAGACGGACTGCGCGTTCGCGATCTGATGGTGCGCGATCCCGTAACGGTCGAGGCCGACTCGACGATCGGGCGCTTCATGGACGACGTCGCCTGGTCGCACAGGTTCACCACCTACCCGGTCCTCGACCGAGGCAGACCGGTCGGCCTGCTGGCCTTCGCCTCGGTCGCCGCGATACCGCGCGCGGAGTGGGACACGCGTCGCGTCCGGGACACGATGATCTCGCTCGACGAGGTCCCGCAGCTCACTGAGGACG
>WNFT01003008.1_pt1 | contig 14530 bp, 10 predicted proteins | sample 5400191 | NCBI WGS metagenome assembly WNFT01 (sample SAMN13153359, study PRJNA577476) | soil metagenome | isolation source: 80 cm saprolite under Madrone tree | place: USA:California | collected 2016-06-14
GTATCGGACGTAGCGGCGAACCGAGTCCAGCTCGGTGCGATTGGGATGCGTGGCCGTGATCAGCCGCGCCGCGTAACTCAGCACGTGTTCGGCGATGGGTACTTCTCGCGCCACGCGCTGAGCGGCGACGATGGCGTCGGCATCACCAACCGCATGGAGCTCTGGAAGCGCGTTGCCGGTCGTGCGCCGGGCGATCTCGAGCAGTTCGGTCTCGCTCGGAAAAGGCACCAGGGCCTTGAAGAAAAAGCGGTCGAGCTGAGCTTCAGGAAGTGGGTACGTGCCCTCGAGCTCGATCGGATTCTGGGTGGCGAGAACGAAAAACGGCACCGGAAGCGCGCGGGTCTCCGTGCCCACGGTGACAGTGCGTTCCTGCATCGCTTCGAGGAGCGCGCTCTGGGTCTTCGGGGTGGCACGGTTGACCTCGTCGGCAAGCACGAGGCTGGCAAAAATGGGACCGTGTTGATACTCGAACTCCCGGCGCCCTGAATCCTCTCGGATGATGTTGGTGCCGACGATGTCGGCCGGCATGAGGTCGGGAGTGAACTGGATGCGGGAAAAGGTCAAGTCGAGAGCCTGCCCGAGCGAGCGCACCAGCATCGTCTTGCCCAGGCCCGGCACGCCCTCGAGGAGGATGTGGCCGCCTGAGATCAGGGCTATCACGGTGTCGCGCAGGAGCTCTTTCTGGCCGACGATCAGGCGCGCCAGCTCGGCTTCGAGATTGTTCGCGAGCTCGGTTACCTTCTTCGGGTCGGCGCTCGGCTCTTCTGCGATCACGAGCCTGCTGGTCACTCGCCCAACCGGGCGAAATACTCGCGGACGAGGTCGCGTTCGCTCCCTGGGATGAGGCTCTGGTTGGTGGCGTCGAGGGCCGCCTGCTGATAGGACTGGATCACCTGCGTGTAGGGGGTGAGCGGCACGTCCTGACCGGGGCCGAGAGGGGTCGGGTCGTTCTCCTGCTGGCCCGGGACCGGCTGGCCGGGCACGTACAGCTTCTCGCTCGGTTTCGCCGCTGTTCCAGTGCCCGAGCCACTCCCACTCGAACCGGTGCCGGCGGAGCCGCCGTTGCCGTTTCCGTTCCCATTGCCGTTGCCGCCGGCCGGCGAGGCGCCGGCGGCAGGTGAGGCGCCGGCGGCGGTGCCGGCGCTCACCGGCGATCCGGCAGCGTCGCGGTCCGCCTGTTCCGCCAGCGCCTGCCGCGCCGCTTCGAGCCCGTTGATCGCCGAAGCAATCTGCTGGTCATTGTTCTGCTGGTTCTGCAGCGAGTTCAGCTGCCCGGCCAGGTCGTTCAGGGCCGCGGACGCCGCGCCGAGGTCGCCGCTCGACAATGCGTCTGACGCGCGCTGCAGCGAAGCGGCCATCGCCGGGTCTTTCGCGCTCTTCGCGGCACTGGCCAGGGCCTTGGCGAGCTGCGCGCGTTCCTCGGGCGAGAGGCTTGGCAGCTGAGCGGCGAGGTTCCGCACCGCCTGAGCACCCTGCGACGGGCTGGAGCTCAACGCCACGCTCGCGGCCTTCCCGGCGTTGGTCGTGCTCAGGGCGCCGGCCAGGTTCTGGGTGGTGCTGGTCCTAGCGGGGGTCTGGGGATCGGAGAGCTGCCGCAGCTGCTGCTCCGCGGGCGAGATGGCTTCCAGCGCCTGGCGGGGATCCTGGGCGTCCTGGATCTGCTTCGCGGTGTCGCTGAGGATCTTCTGGACCTTCGGATCAACCGGTGCCGTCTTGGTCGCGGCCGCGATCTTTTTCTGCACGTCATGGATGGTGCTTGCGGCCTTGGCCTGGCTCGCACGGTCGGCTTGAGCCTGCGCCAACAGGCGGTCCATCGGATTGGGCAGGACTGCCAGGGCCAACGCGGCTGCTGCAACGATCACGACCGCCCCCGCCTCCCGGCGGCTGATTCGGATGGGAAAAGCCCGAACGAGCCGATCGCGCAGGGCGTGCTGAAGGGCGTCCTGGCGAAGCAGGTCGTCCATCACGCCATGGGCGGCACGGCGCTCCCACGCCGTGGACAGGCGCTCCTTCAGCCCCAGGTGCACGTCGGCGGACTGCATCAGCGCGTCCGGTCGGGGTCGCGTCGCGATCCATGCGATCGCGACGGCAGCCAGGACGACCGGGATGCCGAGCGCGGCCAGCTGGATCCGGCGCTCCACGGGCACCACACGAGCGGCCACCTGCACGATCGCGAACCACATCGCGACGCCAAGTGCAGCATGCACCAGATATGACAGGGCGCTCGACCGCGCGTCGGAACCTCGGAGGGCGCGGACCACCAAATCGAGCGAGGTCATGGGGTCATCGCAGCAGGGCGCTGGCGCCACCTGGGCCAGCGGCGCACGGGCGGCAATAGGAACGCGCTGACCAGCAACGCGAAAAGACCGATCGCGAGCTGCAAGAAGACGGTCGCCTGCCAGTACTGCCATTTCGCAAAGGGCCCGCTCGGGATCGCCGTACCCGTAGCGGCGACAGCCGAATAGACAGACCCGGAAGAGGAGGCACAAGCCACGGCACCGTTGCCGAGGGGTTTGCAAACGCTCCCACCCGTCTGGATCGCGACAATGCCGTTCGGGTAGTCATATCGAATCAGATAGGGCACGAGCGGCTGCCCGTTGTCAGCGATCGCCACGAGCGGAACGATCGGACTGAGGTAGGTGACCGCGGGCGGCGCCGGGGCGCTCGTCGATTTGGGATCGATCTTGGTTGGAAAGATCATTCCGAAGGCGACGGTTCCGAATACGAGCAAGAAGGCGGCCATGTAAGAGGCCACCGTGGCGGCCAGGGTGCGGCGCAGCCACGTCGAAAAAGCGATGCCGATGAGCCCCAGGGCAAGGGCCGCGACGATGGTGACCAGGAACGAGTACAGGACCTGGTCGAGCTCTATGCCCCCGAACAAGAAGACCAGGCTGAAAATCGGCACCGAAAGCAAGAGCAACAGGACGACGAACGACATCGAGGCGAGGAGTTTGCCCCAGATGATCGAGAACGGGGGAATGCGAGTGACGAAAAGCAGGTCGATGGTCTGACGCTCGCGCTCGCTGCTGATGGCGCCGGCGGTGAGCGCTGGAGTGACGAGCGTGATGAGGACCATCTGGAAGACCACCAGGTACTTGAACAAGGTCAGGCCGTAATTGGGCACCGAGCCCGCGAAACCGCTGTTCGAGCGCGCCATCGAGGAGAACATCGCGTAGCCGAGACCGGCGATGAGCACGACGTAGACCATCATTGCGAGCGGCGATCGCCAGGTCCGCATTCGCGAGCGGTACTCCTTGGCGACGATCGGATTCCAGAATGCGGCGGCGACCCTGCTCATCCGACTTCCTCCGACGTCGCACGCATGAACGCCTCCTCGAGTCCGCCGTCGACCTGGCTGAAAGCCGAAACCCTGATCCCTTCCGCGGTCAGGGCATGCAGGATCTCGGCGGCAGTGGAGTCGTCACCTTCATATGTGGCCTCGATCGCTCCATCGGCGGTTTCGACACGGCGGACGGCCGCCAGCGGCTCGAGGATCGCCACCGCGCGCCCCTGGTCACCGACGATCGTGATCCGAACCCGGCGATCAGCAGACAGCTGCCGGATGACTTCGTGGACCGGACCGGTCGCGCGCATGCGGCCGTGGTCGATGATCCCGATCATCGTGCACAGCTCGGTGAGCTCCGGGAGGATGTGGCTCGAGATGACGATCGTCTTGCCCATCCGGCGCAGCTCTCTGAGGATCTCGCGCATCTCTACGCGGGCGCGAGGATCGAGACCAGACGCCGGCTCGTCGAGCAACAGCACGACGGGATCGTGGACCAGCGCCCGGGCCAGGCACAGGCGCTGCTTGAGGCCTCGGGAGAGCGTGTCGACCTGTTGGTCGCGCCTCTCCGACAACCCGACCAGGTCGAGCAGGTCGTGCGCGATCTTTACCCGGCGCTGCTTGGGCAGGCGATAACACGCGGCGTAGAAGTCCAGGTACTCCCCTACCGTGAGCTGGTCATAGACGCCAAAGAAGTCGGGCATGTATCCGATGCGGCTGTGGACCTGAAGCGGCTGTTTGGTCACGTCGGCGCCGTCGATCGAAGCGCGGCCGGCGGTCGGTTCCAGGAGCGCGGCGAGGATGCGCAGAGTCGTCGTCTTGCCGGCGCCGTTGGGCCCCACGAAGCCGAAGATCTCCCCCTCAGGCACCTCGAACGAGACTTTGTCCAGCGCCGTCCTTTGGCCATAGACCTTGGTCAAGTTTTCAGCGGTGATCACTGGACGGTCCCCGTCAGCGAGATCGCTCCGAGCAGGGCTTGCCCGTTGACGGTGATCCGGACACGCACCTCGCCCGTCGATGGATTGACAGCTCCGGCAGGCAGGGTGGTGGTGCCGAGAGGTGTATAAACCACGTGCACCCAGGCCGATTGTGACCAATCCCATGCCTCGGCCGAGAGGCTCTGGCCTGGAAACCCGCCGCCCTTCGGGCTCTGGCTCGTCGAGTCCAGCGTGGCCCCGGTCAGGTGCGTGCCCGGTACGAGCTGGGGCGTGAAGTCGTAAGTCGCTGTTCCGCTCTGCATGAACACGGCGCCGGGCGGCCCGTTCTGGGTCGTGCCATCGATGTCGGTGAAGCGGCTCACCACCAGGCCCGCCGGCAGTGACCCCGCCCCGATCGCGCCGATTGCCAGCGGGATGACCACGGCTGATTCTGCAGTCGATCGGGGATGGGCGCCGGCCACTGTGATTTGCTCATAGGGTTGCTCGGTCCAGGCCACGACCATCGGGGCGATGGTCGAGTTGAAGCCGTTGAAACCTCCGCCCGCGACCAGGGAAAGGATCGATGACTTCTCCAGGTTCTGGCGATCGGCGTCGGTGGTCTGGCTGGGCGGGGGCCCGTTGAAATAGTTGCCGTAGATGCTCATATACGCAGGCGGCCCCGCATACGGATTCGAAGGCTTGGGGGTCACGCTGAACGTCGCGCCGGCGCCCGGCGCCAAACCTGAAATCACCTGGTAACCGTCGCCCGCCAGGACCACGAGGTCCGTGAAGCGCTGGTTGGAGTTGTTCTGGATGGTGCCGGTCAACTTGCCATTGACGAGCTTCGCTACGGCGACCAGCTGGGGGGCGTCGACCACCCGCTCGGTGGCAAATCCGCGCAGGACGAAAGCCGTCATGCCGGGCATCAGGATCGAATTGTTGTCGGCGTTGACCCGGATCACGGCAGAGCTCGGGCCGTACCCGTTGCTGAATGAGCTGATAGGTCCAACCCACGGCCGGGCGCCGGCCACGTTGACCTGATAGTCACCGCGCGTCGGTGCCAGAACACCGGTATAGGACTCGGCATAGGCGCGGTCCCAGCCGGCCTGCAGATGGATGATGGAGACCTGGTTGGTCTGGACGGACTGCCCCTTCGTGAAGAGCCCAGCGCCGAACGCGCCAACCGACGCGAGGATTGCGATCAACGGCAAGGTGACCCAGGCCAGGGCGCGCCGATGGAGTGCCCGAAGGGCGAGATAGTTGACCGGACCGACCAGCAGCACATAGGCGACCACGAGCAGCCCGATCAGCACCAGCGAGGGCAGGTCCAGTGCCGGCAGGTTGCCGAGCACCTGCGAGAGAGAGGTGCTTCGCAAGCTGATCGACCCGCCAGACGGTCCGAACCCGGTGTTGAATCCCGACGTCTGAGCCGACCCTGAGAAGAACAGGGTGCGGACGAGAATCTGTCGGAGCAGCACGTTGACGCCGCTCCAGCCCGCGACCGGTTCCTGATTCCAGTCGAACGTTGCCAGCGTCACCAGCCCGCCACCCACGGACCTCTCCGCGAGCAAGGGCTTGCCGCCTTCTGACAGCCAGGCGCTCGCACCGCTGTTGAGGGCGCCGCTCGCCACCTCCACCCGCGACAGCTGTCCGAGCGCGGCCACGGAGTTGAGGGTGACAGTGCCGTCGATCGTCATCGGCATGAGGGTCGAAGAGACCCCGGCCAGCGTCTTCCGCCACGAAGCGCCGGTGCCGAGGACGAGCGCGCCACCGTTCTGCACGTAGTCCGTGACGGCGCCGCGTTGCGCCGCAGTCAGCGTGTCGGTGGCGAAGTCGTCGATGGCGAGCACGTCGAATGCGCGCAGGAGAAGCGCTGAGTCGCCCATGTCGTCTAGTGACAGGTGGACGACGGTGGCGGAGACGCTGCCCGGGTGCACTGCCGCAAAGCTGTCCAGCGCGGTCGGCTGGTCAGACAGGACGCCGATCAGCGGCGTCGCCGCGGAGCCCCCCGCGTGGCCGCCCGTTGCCACCACCTGCCCGTTTACGACGAGGCGGACCGAGACCGACGAGGGTGCTTGGTCCTCGATCACGTAGGTCTTCAGATGTTTGGTCGCCCCGGACGCGAGGCTCACATGGGTCGTGTAGATCGCCGGGGCGATGGGCGGCCCGTTCGTAAAGGCAGCCGTGCTGACCTCCAGGGTGCCATCAACATCCGGGCCCGCGTTGGTGAGGTCGATGGCCACCGGCATCCACTGCTCGGGCTTTACGAAACCCGAGTAACCGACCTTGACGGTGATCGAGACCGGGTCGGTGGCCGCCTCCGCCGTCGAGGCGGCAAGGGACGACAGCGCCGCCGCCATCAGGGCGAGGGCCGCATAGGAGACGCGTCGGCAGCCGGCTGGCATCTCTATTTCTCTATTACGCCCCCGTGGGGCGAATAGTAACGGTCTACTTAACGCCTTCGGCTGCCGGCTGGTCAGGACTCCAGCGCGCTGCGCTGGTCGAGCGTGTAAAGCAACAGCAACGATGGGACCACGAGCGCCAGCGCGACCACGGTGATGCCAAGCAGGAGCGCCTCGATCGCGGGCGCTCCCGCAGCCTGCTCAATGGTCAATCGCCCGGGCAGCAGGTACGGAACCTGGCCGAAGCCGCAGGCGAACACGAACGATCCGACCCCGACCACCGTCAGCACCCGATACCAGCGGTAGAGGCGCCGCCACATCAGTACGGCGACTGCGAGGACCGCCAGCACCGCCGTGATCGCGAACGGCAGGCCCAGCCCGGCGACCATCCCGTGGAAGACGGTTGGGCTCTCGGCTGCGATCAGCACCAACACGACCAGGGAAACCGCGAGCAAAGCCATCGCCGCCACGACTGCGCGCGTGCGGAAGTAGTCGACCAGATCCGGGCCGTCGTCATGGGCGGCGCGGTAACGGCGCGCGTCTCCGACCAGGAACGACGCGCCGCTGAACGCGGTCGCGGTCAGCGCGACGACGCCGAATCCGATGGCCAAGGGATCAAGACACGCCTGCCACACCGGCACCACCGGGCCGGCGACTCCAACCTTTCCCGATGCAATCGCCCCCAATGCCGCCGCAAAGCTGAATGGCGCGAGCAGCGACGAGATGCCGAACACGCGGGTGGCCAGCAACATGCTGCTCGCAGAGGTGGCGACCTTGCGAAATGCGAAGAAGGCTCCCCGGAGGATCAGCGCCAGCAACGCGAGCGCGAAAAGTGGATACAGGCTGAGGAATACCGACTCATAAAGGAGGGGAAAGCCGGTCCAGCAGATGACGGCTGCGAAGACGAGCCACACGTTGTTGGCTTCCCACACCGGGGCCATCGCGTGATCGATGAGCGCTCGCACCTCGGTGGTGTGCCGGAAGCGCCCCGCCAGCAGGTCCCAGATGCCGGCGCCGTAGTCGGTGCCTCCCGCCGTGCTGTACGCGGACACCGCCAGCAGTAGCGCGCCGGCGACGCCGTAGCTCACGAGCGTGTTCATGCAGGTCGTGGTCCGTAGGGCGCGGCTTCCTCAGGGGCCAGGTCTACATCACCGCGCCGGCCCTCGTCGTCGAGACGCCAGCGTGCCGAAAGGCGCAGGAGGAGGCTGACGAAGAAGAACGCGATCACTGCGTACACGACCAGCAGCGTCCCGAACATGATCCAGATGTAGACGGGATTGACCGGGTTGACCGCGTCGTTCACGCGCATCAGGTTGTAGACGATCCACGGCTGGCGACCGACCTCGGTGGTGATCCAGCCGGCCTCGATTGCGATGTAGGACCCCACCCCGGCCAGCGCCGCGCCCCGGAAGAACCACTTCGAGCGCGGCAGATCCCGATACCGGATCCAGGCGACCGCGTACCACAGCGTGAGCAGGACGGCGATCGAGCCGAGTCCGACCATCACGTCGAATGCCAGGTGCACGAAATTGGCGTCGACGACGCTGGGACGATCGCTGGGGTTGAAGCTGGTGAGCCCCTTGACGACGGTGCTCGGCGAGAAGCCGGCGAGAAGCGAATCCAGCGACGGGATCGGCAGCCCGAGCACCACGGTGCCGTCGGCGCGCATCACCCCTCCCACCCACTCGGGGTTGTGGCTCTGGGTCTTCCAGGTGAGCTCCATCGCCGCGAATTTGGCCGGCTGGCCCTCGAAGACGGCCCGGGTGGCGATGTCGCCGATGACCCATTGGATCGGGGCAAGGACCGCGCCTATCGTGAAGGGGACGGTGAAGCCGAGACGGTGGTAGCGATCCCGGCGGCCGCGCAGCCACCCCACCGCGTAGACCGAGGCGACCATGAAACCGGCCGTCATGTAGAGGGCCACGATCAGGTGCCAGAACTCATAGCCGAGGGCGGGAGTGAAGATCGCGCCTATCACGTCGACGTTGATCGGCCGGCCGTCCGGTCCGAGCTGAAAACCAGCCGGCGTGTTCATCCAGGAGTTGGCGATGATCACGCCGAAGGCGCCCAACACGCCGGCGGGCGGCAGGACCCAGCCCAGCCGGTAGTGCACCTTCGGCGGCAGGCGCTTCCAGCCATACAGGTAGATCCCGATGAAGATCGCCTCGAGGAAGAACGCCCACCCCTCGATGCCGAAGCCGATTCCGAAGACGTCGCCGAAGCGACCCATCATGCGGGGCCACAGGATCCCGAACTCGAACGAGAGGATGGTGCCGGTAACCGCGCCCACAGCAAACTGCACCGCCATCACCACCGACCACCGGCGCGCCAGCCTCAAGGCGACCGGGTCGTTCTTGCGCAGGCCGATCCCCTCCATCACGACCGTCAGGAGCGGGAACGCCACCCCGAGCGGCACCAGGATGATGTGGTAGGCCAGCGTGAACGCCATTTGAATCCGGCTGGGCAGCAACGCAGCCGGCGCGCTCGCGGCGAGGAAGTCCAACGCGGTCAAGGCTGGCATGCAATATAGTCGCGCGCGTTACGAGTGACCCGGACCTCGTGCGGGCGGTGCCGGATAATTCGCATTGATGCCCAACGTCTCCGACTTCCGCCTCGGCGCGGATGTCGTCGCGAGCGACGGCAAGAAAGTCGGATCACTTGTCAGCGTCATCGTCGATGAGCAGGGGTTCGACCCGCGGGCCCTGGTCGTGAAGGATGAGATATCGCTGGGTGGCCGCCTCCGCGGGGATTCGAAGCTCTTCACCACCGACGAGGTTGTGATCCCGATCACCGCAGTCGAGTCCGCCACGCATGATCTCGTCCGACTCTCGATGTCGGGGCCCGACGTCCGCCGCCAGCCGCTCTACCTCAGCTATCGGCCCAAGCCGCTGACGGTGGAGGAGACGGCCCTCGAAGAGGCTGACGTCCTGACCGGCAGCGTCGGCTTGCCGCCAAGGCAGGAGATTGCCAACAAGCCGGCAGGCCAGATCGAGATCGACCGAGGTGAGAATGTGATGCTCGGCAAGACCGGGCACCGGCTGGGCCGGGTCCAGGATGTGCTGCTCAACCATGGCGAGGTGATGGGGGTCGTCATAAGGCCCGATGGCCTCTTCACGAGAGACGTCGTGCTGCCCATCCGGTTCATCTCCCGTGCGGACGACATGGCGCTTTTCGCTGACCTGGACAAATCGGACATCGACGAGCTGAAGCCGTTCATCGACGGGGAATAAGCGCGACGACCGGCGCTACGGCTGGCTTCGGTGCTTCTCGACCTCGGCTTCGGCCGTTTCGTGATCCGGATATGGGCCGTCGAGACGAACGCCTCTAGCCGTGCCGGCATCGTCGAGGTCGGCGCTGAGCACGTACCACCGCTTGCCGAGGTGCAAGACGCCGTGATGGCGCTCTCCGGTCCAGCTCTTCGGGGTGATGCCGACCCTTTCTGTTTCGGACATGTCTCCGGTTCGAAGTCTCTCACAGGCCCGGTGTCAATGGGCTTGAGAGTCCTGTAGCCAGGCTACGGAGAAAAGATCGATAGGCACAGCCCCTGAATTCGGGTATCGTCAGCAGTGGCCCCGAGGGACACGTTCAAGGGATTCGGAGTTGGTCGCAAGACCGGTTCCGAAGCCGGAGAGGCGATCCGTCGGGGTCACTTTTTTTTGCTAGCTCCACTCTCTGAGCGGCTACCAAAAATTGGGCGCGCACTTCGATCAAAGAGGTGTAACGTGCCCATCAGCGGACCGCTCCCCAGCCCGTTACATCTTTGAGCTGAATGGCGGAAGTGCCGAGCGGCCCGCTTGCTTCAGCCAGGGACTGGCACCACCCCGCTGATCCGCGTTCCGTTACCTCCGTCTGATTCCACGCGCAGAGTCCCGCCCACCGCGCCCAGCCGGTCCCGCATGTTGGTGAGGCCGGCTCCCTCGACCTGCCTGCCGGCTTCGAAGCCGGCGCCGTCATCGGAAACCTCGAACAGCAGGCCACCTGCCTCCTCCCAGATATGGACGCGCGCTGAGGCGCCCTCGCCGGCGTACTTGGCGGCGTTCTGAAGAGCCTCGAGGCAGCAGAAATAAACGGCCGCCTCGATCTCGGGCGAATGCCTGCGGACGCCGTCAGCTTCGACGCTCGCGGCGAGGGGAGCCCGGCGGCAGGCGGCGGCCATGGCCTCGCCAAGGCCCGAGCTCGAGAGCAGTGGAGGGTAGATGCCATGCGCCAACGAGCGCAGCTCCTCGATGGCCGATTTGACGTCCCCCTGGAGTTGATCCATCAACGACCTGGCGCGCTCGGGGTCGCGTTCGGCGAGCTGCTCGACCAGGCGCAGCTTGACTGACAGGGCCACCAGATGCTGCTGCGCGCCGTCGTGCAGGTTGCGCTCGATGCGCCTCCGCTCGGCGTCCGCCACGGCCACGAGTCGACCGCGTGAAGCCTGCAGCTCGGCCGCCTGCTTGCGCAGCCGGTCCAGCGATTCCTGCAGCGCTGAATCCAGCCGGGCCTTGTTCACCGCGACGCCGACCTCGCGTGCAACCTCCTCCAGCGTCTCATCCGCTTCGCCCGCCAGGTTCTCTCCCCTGCGCGAGCGCTCGGCGACGATCAACCCAAACAGCTGGGCGCTGTGGCTGACCGGCGCCACGCGAAGATATGTCTCAGCCCGGTCGCGCAGGAGGTCTGGAAGCCATACCTTCGCCCACGCCGCGCCCGAGACACGCGCGTTGACGGCGATCGATTCCTCCGCGGGTGTGATCGGGATGGGCGCGCGTTCTCGCGTCGGCTCCGAAGCAGTCAATCGCAGGAGCCCGCCCTCGTTCAGCCACAGCTCGGCCGCATCGAGCTTGAAGGAGTCGCGCATCGCCTCCACCATCTGGAGCAGCAAGTCGGCCATTGGCACGCCATGGCTCAACTGCGTCGCGAACGAGCTGCGCGCGAAGTCGATCGCCGAGAGGCTGCCGCCCTCCTTGCGGCGGCGGGTGCTCGAAGCGATCAAGCCGTAGACCGCCCCGAGAGCCAGCATTGCGGCCAGCAGCCCGACCAGGATCAGCGCGGCGGAGTCCAATCTCAGCCCATCACGCGCAGCGCCTCGGCGGGTCGCAATCGCGCCGCCCGAATCGCGGGCAGCAACGTCACCAACAGGACGGCCAGATAGACCAGGCCCACCGTCAACGCCGTGCCGGCGAGGTCGGGCTTGAATTCCGCGCCGACGAGCACCTTGTTGAACGTGTTGCCGAGCGCATACGCCACGGCGATGCCGACGACGAGTCCGGCGGTGGCCACGACCGCGGTCTCGGTGAGAAGGCCCGCAACCACCTGAGGCGGTTGGTACCCGATCGCCCGTAGCATGCCGATCGACCGCCTGCGCTCGAGGACGGCCCGCAAAGCGACAGCTCCCAGGCTGGAAACTCCGACCAGAAGGCCAATCCGCATCAGCAGCAGGATGAAGGTGAGGATTCCGCTGCTGTTTCTGAAGTCCTCGGCCAGCAGCGCGCTCGTTGTGGTCACGTCGGCTCCCTCGGGCAGGGTCTGGCGCTGAAGATCGCGGGCCAGCGAAGGGGCATCCTGGCCAGGCGCGGCCGACAGCAGCAGCATCGCGCCCGGTGCGGAGCTGCTCAGCAAGTCAAGTGTTGCGCGCGAAGCAATAAGACCAGGCACGATGCTGTTCAGGCCGGTACCGCTCGTCGGCCTGAGCTGGGCGACGACACGGAAACTGAGCGTTCCGTGGTTGGTGGCCAAAGAGACTACTGAGCCGACCGGTTCCACCGAGGCCACGAGGTTGGGATCGCGGCTGATGGCGGCCAGATCACCTGCCCTGGGGAAGCCGATGCCGCTATCGATCTGCGTCTGCGTAAGTCCGAAAACGGTGATCGAACCCGGCTGCCAGTCGGTTGTGACGCGAAAGTCCGACGCCGCGTACACCCACTTGACCGGCCCCAGAAACGTCCGGCTCGGGAACTCGTCCTGCCGCGCCACTCTTGGCTGCAGAGAGGCAGGCAATGACAGCTGATCCGTCCCTGCCACGACGGCCTGTACATCCCAGCCACCGGAGTTGAGGCGATAGTTGCTGATCTGGGCAGCGATCAGATTCTGAGCGAGCACGAGCATGGCCATCACGATCGAGAAGGCCGCAATGACCAATCCCGAGCGCAGCGGCCGTCGCGACGAGTAAGCGAGACCAGGGCGCAGGGTGGCGCGCAGGCCCGCGGACACCCAACCTGCGATGCCGGCGGCGCCCTCGAGGACGGAGAGATTCGTAGCCACCAGGACGGAAAGCGCGAGCACGGTCACTATCAGCGCGACGGCGAAATTGCCCGGAGAGTTGTCAACGGGCCCGTACTGGAAGTAGAGGATCGCCCAGGCTGCGGCGGCGGCGCTCGCGGTGGAATAACGCACTCGGTCGGATACTCGGCCCTGGGCGAATCCGGCTGTCGCCGCAATGATCAGTGCGCCGCCCGCAAGGACCAGCCACGACCGTCCCGACAGGATGGTAGCGAAGCCCGCGAGCGCGACGATCGACATCATGGCCAGGCGCTTCGCAGAGGCGCGCCTGTTGAGGACAGACTCAGGGAGATCGCGGATTGCGGACGATATCGACATTCCAGTTGTCCGCAGCGACGCCAGGAACACCGTGGCCAGGTTCATCAAGGTGGCCGCGGCGACGGCACCCACCAGGGACTCGAAGCGAACCGAGAACACAAGGGGTCCCTGTGGCAAGCCGGGTCCGTGAAGAATGATGAACGCGAAGGCAAGGCCCGCGGGCAAGCCGGCGATCGCCCCAAGCAAGCTGTAGATCGCGCCTTCCGTGCTTGAGAGCTGGATCAACCCGGCGCGGGTGAGACCCAGCGCGCGCAAGACCGCCAGGCGAGGTCGCCTTTCCTCCGACAACATCACCGCCAGGTTGGCCACCAGCGCGGTGGCCGCGAGGGCCACGATCACGGCGAAGGAGGTCGCGAAAGGCCTCCCACTCTGGGTCTGCTTGATCAGAAGGTCGAGCGTGGCGCGCTTGACCTCGAGCACTTGCAGGCTTGCGCCAACCGTTGCCAGAAGTCCGCGCAGGGCGTGTGCAGCCGAACGCCCGCTGTCGATTTCAGCATCACCGTCTCCCGCCGCGGAGACTCGGATCAGGTTGACTCCGCTCCTGCCGGTCAGCAGCTGGGCCGTTGGCAGCGAGGCGAACATCGAATGGTCAGACCCATACGCCCCGGCTCCCTCCCGACGCACGATGCCGGCGACGCTTACGTCGTGGCTGACGGGACTCCCGGACCACACCCTCAGCTGGTCGTCGGTTTGAGCGCCCAATGCATCCGCCAGAGGTGCGGCCAAGAACACGGCGCCGGAGTTGAGCTCTTCGCCAAGAGTCGTTTTCCCGCCGGCCAGCACGAACGAACCGAAGCGCTGCTGCGCTGCAAGGTCCAGGCCGGTGATCTGTACTTTGGGCTTGCCGATCTCGCGCGTTAGATCGACGACCGACCCCGTCGTGATGACCGCGTTCTGCAGGGCGGCGATGCACGCACAAGCAGCCGGCTCGCCGGCCAGCCTCGGGGCAAGACCTGTGTCGAAGTACGCGCCGCCATCAGAGGCCTCGACGTCGTCGCGGCCCCACTGCTGTAGCAGTTGGGCGCGGTTGGTGTCGTACATGCTGTCGAAGACCACCTGGATCGAGAAAAGGGCTGCCCCGGCGATCATGAGGCCAAGCACGAGCACCGCCGTTTGGCCCGGGCGCCGGCCGGCTTCACGAAACGCGATGCGGCCGATCAGGGGCCGGCGCACGATGACAAGTCCGACCGCAAGGTAGGCGAGCACGAACAGGCCGATCAGGACGGCCAGAAAAATCATTGCGCTGCCTTCGCCGCCCTGCGGTCGCTCTGGTCGGTGCGCTCGATGCGGCCGTCGCGCATGTGGAGCGTTCGCGCTGCTCGCTCCGCCACCACAGGGTTGTGGGTGAC
>WNFT01003945.1_pt1 | contig 14529 bp, 12 predicted proteins | sample 5400191 | NCBI WGS metagenome assembly WNFT01 (sample SAMN13153359, study PRJNA577476) | soil metagenome | isolation source: 80 cm saprolite under Madrone tree | place: USA:California | collected 2016-06-14
GGATGTCGATGCCGTCGAGCAGGATTTGGCCGCGCTGAATGTCATAGAAGCGAAGAAGGAGAGAGATGAGCGTGGTTTTGCCGGCGCCGGTGTGGCCGACGATGGCGAGGGTTTGGCCGGGCTCGACGCGGAAAGAGACATCGCGGAGAACCCAATCATCTTCGCGGGGATTAGGGATGGGGCGATAGCTGAACCAAACATTGCGGAATTCGATTTCGCCGCGGGGATTTTCTAGGCGAATGGCGTCGGGCGGCGAAGAAACGTTGGCGGGCTCGTCGAGGAGCTTGAAAATGCGCTCGGAGGCGGCCATGGCGGACTGCAGGATGTTGAATTTTTCGCTGAGGTCCTGGATGGGGCGGAAGAAGCGAGTGGCATACATGGTGAAGGCGGTCAGCTTGCCGAGGGTGAGCGTGGAGGCGAGCACGCGATTGCCGCCAGCCCAATAGATTAAGGCGATGGCGAAGACGCTCAAGATTTCAACGGCGGGGTAGAACAGGGCGTAAGAGAGGATGGCGTCGCGCCAGGCGATCATGTTGTCGTGATTGCGCTTGGCGAATTCAGCGCGGGCTTTTTGCTCGCGGTTGAAGATCTGCACGATGCTCATGCCAGAAATGTATTCCTGGAGGAAGGCGTTGATCTTGGCGATGGCCGTGCGAATGTGGCGATTGGCGTCGCGCACGTAGTGGCGGAAGACGAAGGTGACGATTAGGATGAAGGGAAGAACGGAGAGCGCGTCGAGAGCGAGGCGCGGGTCCATCCAGAAAAGCAAACCGGCCATGACCGCGAGGAGGAAGAAATCGTTGATCATGGTGACCACGCCGGCGGCAAAGAGGTCGTTGAGGGCGTCGACGTCGGTGGTCACGCGGGTGACCAGGCGGCCGACGGGGTTGCGGTCAAAGTAGCTCATCGGCAGGCGCTGCAGGTGCGCGAAAATTCCGGTGCGCATGTCGTACATGGTCTGCTGGCCGACGCGCTGCATAATGCGGATCTGAACGTACTGGGCGACGAAATCGAAGATCAGAACGAGCAGGTATAGGACGCTGAGTACGATTACGCTGCGCCAAGCGCTGGCCTCAGGCAAATTGCCTCTCAGTGCTGGCGAGAAATAACGGTCGATGGCGACTTGAAAAATTCGCGGCGGGGCTAGTTCGAGCGGCGTAACCACGGCGACCAGGGCCATGGCTAGGACGACACGCCAGCGGTACGGATGCAGGTATTGCATCAGGCGGCGCATCAAGCGCGCGTCGTACGCTTTGCCTAAGGCTTCTTCTTCGTGCACGTTGCTCATGCGCGTTCTAACTCTTCTTCCAGCAATTGCTTCTCGTAGAGATCTGCGTAATAACCGCCGCGAGCGAGGAGTTCGTCGTGCGTGCCGCGCTCGATGATACGGCCGTCGCGCAGGACGACGATCTGGTCCGCGTCCCGCACGGTGGAGGTGCGGTGCGAAATCAAAATGGTGGTGCGGCCGTGCATGATGCCGCGCAGACGCGTGAGGATGCGCTCCTCAGTTTGCGTGTCGACGCTGGAGAGGGAATCGTCGAGGATGAGGATGCGCGGGTCGCGGATGACGGCGCGAGCGATGGCGGTGCGTTGTTTCTGTCCGCCGGAAAGCGTGATGCCGCGCTCGCCGACAACGGTTTCGTATTTATGGGAAAAGCCTTCGACGTCGGAATCGAAGCTCGCGATCTCCGCGGCCTGGCGGACCTGGTTGAGATCGTAATTGGGGAGGCCAAAGGCGATGTTGCCGCCGACGGTTTCGCTGAAGAGGTACGTGTCTTGCGGGACGTAGCCGATGGAGCGGCGCAAGGTGTCGAGCGGCCATTCGCGAATGGGCCGGCCGTCAATCAGGACTTCACCCTCGGGAGCTTCCCAGAGGCGCGCGATCAGGGCGGCGAGCGTGGTTTTGCCGCTACCCGTGGGGCCGACGATGGCGAGCGTAGAGCCCGCAGGAATTTTCAAGTTGATGTCCCGGAGGACGGCATGTGTATCGTTGCCGTTGGATTTGGCGAAGCCGGCGCCATTCCCGGAGATAGTAGTGGGATATGTGAAATTCAAGTTGCGGAATTCGACTTCGCCGGCGACTGCGGCGTTGGCGGGAACCTTCGCGAAGCGGTCGTCGATTTGCGGCTGTGCGTGGAGAATGTAATTCAGGCGGCCCATGGAGGCCGCGCCGCGCTGGAAAATGTTGGTGACCCAACCGAGGGCAATCATGGGCCAAACGAGAATGCCGAGGAAGGTATAGAAAGCGATCAGGGCGCCGAGAGAAATCTGGCCGCGGAGAAGTTGATGGCCGCCTTGCCAGAGTACGATGAGGAAGGAAAAGCCGATGAGCGCCTGGAGCGATGGCATGAACATGCTCCAGGTGCGGATGAGCTTGATGTTGCGAGCCACGTATTCGCGATTGGGCTCGTCGAAGCCGCGGATTTCGGCTTCTTCCTGGGCGTAGGCGCGGATGACGCGGACGCCGGAAAGATTTTCCTGGACTTTCGCGGAGAGGGTGGCGAGCGAGGCTTGAATCATTTCGTAGAGATCGTGAATAACTTTGCCAAAGTGGCGTACGGCCACGAAAACTACAGGGACGGGGAGCAGCACCCATAAAGTCAGGGACGGAGAAAGGCGCGCCATGACCGCGATGGCGATGATCATGGTGACGAGCGTTTGCCCGGTGTACATGATGCCGGGACCGAGGACCATGCGTACGTTGTTGAGGTCGTTGGTGGCGCGGGACATCAGTTCGCCAGTGCGATTGCGGACGTAAAACTCCGGCTCCATGAGCAACAGGCGGCCGAGCAGGTCGGCGCGGAGGTCGAATTCAATGTCGCGGGAGACGCCGATGAGAACCCAGCGCGTGGTGAAGGACAGCGCGCCTTTGAGCAGGACGCAGATAATCAGGATGAGACAGTAGATGCCTAGAGCGTGACGGCTGTGCGGGGCGTAGAAGGGAATATCGCGGTTGAGCCAACCGCCGGCAAGCGCTTGCGCATGGGTGTTGGTTTCAAAGGGGCGAGGGCTGCCAGCGAGAATGTCGGTCATGACGCCGGTGGCGAGCGGGATGATGTTGCCGGCAATGCTGGTCAGCACGAGAGCGAGCAGGCCGAGCGCGATAGCAGGGCGGTAGCGAGCGAGATAGGGCACGAACCCAAGCAGGTTTCTCGCGGCGGAGGTACGCGCCTGCGGTTGCTGCGATTTTTGCGCGGCGGTCCCGTGCTGTCCGGTTTTGGTGCCGTTGCTCATCGCAAATTCGATCGCGCGGTGCTCAGCGACGGAGCCTCATTCAGAAAATGCTCGTATGAGCGGTCGAGGGACTGGTAGCGCTTGGTCGCAGGGTTCCAGCGGATGCCGATGGGAAGCGTGTGCGTGTCCACCGCGCCCTTCAGCGGCGTGAAGTACAGCGCCAGGCCCTTTTCGGGATCCTGCTCGTAAGCCAAGCGCCAGCCGGTCACGCCTCCGATGGGAGTGCCAGGCAGATAGCCTTTCCCATTCTTCAGGTGTTCGTCGCAGCGCAGGATTTCCATCCACTGACCGTTATCGTTTTCCGCGAGCACCGCGCGAGTGACAATCGTGCCGGGCAGACTATTTTTCGCCGATTTGGGGACAATGTTGGCAGCGAGAAATTCCTGCTTGCCGTTTTTCGCCAGTTCGCCGAAAAGCAGCACGGTCGTCTCTTTTCCGAGTAGTGAATCCGCCGCGGACTGAATGTCCTCGGGAACGGACGGCGCGGCCGGCTTTGCTTCCGCGGCGGGCTTTTCCGGTGTCGCGTCACCGCAGCCGGCGAGGAAGCACGCAGCCAGTATGCCCAGCGCTGCGTTCCGGCAAGTGCGGCGAACGGCCCCCCGATTCTCACTGATTTGATTCCCCGTCCCTGAAGGTAAGGACGGCATGGCTGCGGACTCGTTAGCAGGCGTCAGGAAACAGCCGCTTTCCGTGAGATTTTCCATTGTAGAAGCTTCGCTACTCCTTTTTGTCCCTCGCGAGGTGAAGGCGTAATGCCACAATTTTAGCCGTTGCGTGTCCTCCACGGAAGAAATCATCGGCTCAGGTTGCTTTTATGATGAGGTGACGTTCCGGCGCCCGCCGAGGCCCAAGATTAACGCCGGGCGAGGATGGCGTCCAGCCGGGCCTCGAAATTTTCTTCCCCCTCGGAGGATAACTCGCTGCGCTCGACGGGAAGCGCAGCCTCAATGGCCTCCACCCAGTTGAACAATTGTTGGATGTTTTCGCGGGTCTTGGCGTGATATTCCTTCAAGTTGCCGCTGGCGGACATCCACTGGCGAAACGTGTGCTCGAGGGGATGGTCGGAGGACCCGAATGGGTTAGAAGCTGCGGCGGGAGCGAGAATGCCACCGTGCCCAGTGAAGAAATGCTCGAATCCTAGGTCGGCGGCGAAATGGCCGGCGGTGGCGGCTACTCCATCGTCGTACAGCAGGCCGTGACAGATCAGCGCGAGCGGCTGCGGTTCGCGGCGCCACTTGAGAGTTTCCAAATCAAAGAACCACAGGTCCCAGTTGGCGCCGACGAAGTAAGCCGTGTCCGGGTTCATGTGTTGCGCGGCGAGTGCGGCTACTTCCGGAGGGCCGTAACTTTGATCGCGGAGGTCCCACTCGGCAACCGGGATTTCCGTGGGATCGACGGCCTGAATGCGCAATTCGGTAAAAGCGCTCTGCGAAGTGGAGAGTGACGCAGTGGTGAGGAAGCGGGCAAACTCCGGGATCATCGTCGTTTCGGAGAAGTCGCGCGTCCAGATGCGCAGATACGCTCGGTTGGCCATTTTTGCTTATTTAATTATACCGGTACGCCCAAAAAGAGGCGAATTCCGCGGTGGTTCAAGCTGAAAGCGGTTCAGTGCGGGAGCGGCGCCGCGGTGCCCAGATTGGAGGCGATCTGGGCCAGGCGTTCGCGCAGGGAGTCGCCTATTTCAGAGAAAACCCTGGTGCAGGTGTCGCGGAGTTTTTCTTCGGCGGTGGCGGCGATGCCCGAGACCACTTCGCGGGACTGGTGGTCGAGCGAGGCTACCGTGGCGAGCATCCATTGATTGGAGACATTTTCGAGGCGGCCGCGGAACCTTTCGGCGGCTTGTTCGCCAACGCGCGCGTACATGCCGCGTATCTCCGCTTGCTGAGCCTCGGTCATCGATTTCCAGGCCTCGAGCAGGGGGCCGAAACCGGCCTGCACTTTCCTGTTCGCTTCAGCGACGCCGGCTTCAAAAGTGCCGCTCATGGCGGTTTGAAAGCGGCGGAGAAAGCTCTCCTGCTCGGCGGTGAGTTTCTGAGTCAAATCCGCGTGCGCTGCTTCCATGCGGGCTTTGGATTCGCTCACCGACTTTTGCGCTTCCGCTTCAAGGCCGCTGAGCTCCTGGCGCGCCTGGCGCTGAATTTCGTCGATGAAGGCGGCGGAGGTGGTTTCTGCGGCTTCACTGAAGAGCGCGCGGGCGCGCTCGAAAGCGTCGCGGACGACTTCCTCCATCTGGTTTTGCGTGTGGCCGACGAAATTGCGGCTGGCAGTATCGAGCTCGCCGGCAAACATCGCGGAGATTTCGCCGGCGCGTTCGCGCAGGCGCGCTTCGGCCTGCTCTCCGGCGCGTTCCGCAAAATGCTGAATTTGTGTTTGCGCTTTTTTCTCGTACCACTCCGCGGATTTCAGTAAGTCATCGACGACCTGATGCTTGGTGGTTTCCGCTTTGCCTTCGAGGTCGGCGAGACTGCGCGCGGTAACAGAATCTGCGGATTCGTGCAGTAACTGCTCGACTCCGCCCAAATTGCCGCGGAAGCTCGCCAGTGCTTCCGCGAATGCTTCGTCCGCCGTCACGCGAATTCGCTCCTGTTGCAGGGATGTGGCGGCATCGAGCATCGAACGCCCTCCCGCGAGGCGCTGAATGCCCTGTTCCACCTGCAGGAGGTGTGGCTGCACGAGCGATTCGACTTGCTGGCTGAATTGCGCGGTCGCTTGCCGGCTGGATTCCGCAAAGGTGGCGTGGATCCGCGCGCTGAGTTCGTCAAAGAGCGATTCGGAACGGCGATGCAGCTCGTTGCGGTGTAGGCTCAAGATGTCGTCCAACTGCGACTGAAAACCAGCGAGCGCGTGCTCCTGTGTGGTTTCCACGCGCTCCGGGAAAACCTCGAGCCGGCCCAAGACCTCGCTGGCGCGCACCAGCGTTGCTTCGATGCGTCCGGCATGAGCTTGCGTGAGATCCTTTAGCGCAGCGAGACGCAAGTTTGATTCGGAAGCGACGAGCGCAGCGGATTCACGGAATCCAGCTTGCAAGCGTTCGGCCTCTTGCTGAAATTGCTGCAGCACGCTGTTCGCGTGGTCGTTCAGCGATTCCGCGGCTTGGACTTGCGTGGCCGCGACGGCGTTGTCGACAGCAATCTGCACGCGACCCAAAGCGGATTCCAACTCGCCGGCAAGATCGTTTTGCCAGGTCTGTTGGGCGATGGACAAGAGCGCGGAAGCTTGCTCTTGAACGTGGTTAGCCTGGGCGCGCAGGGATTCCGCCAGCGCCGAGGCGCTTGATTCGTGCTGGCGCGCGGTTTCTTCGGCCTCGCGCTCGGCTGATGCCGCGAAGCTGGCGATACGTGCTTCCACGGCGGCGGCGTGCTCGCGGAGCCGCTTCAACAACTCTTCCGCCTGGGCGCAAGCCGAGCCGAGCGTTTGCAGCGCAGCGCCTGTTTGTTCGGCATACGCATTGCCCTGCGCCAGCGCTTCCTGCGAAAGCTGCGCGGTCAAGTCGCGGGTGAGCTCTTCGAGCTGCGGCGCCAGCCTTCGCGGCAAATCGCGCTGCAATGCTTCGGCCGCGGCGTCCTGCGCCAAGTGATAGAGACCGGCGGATTCGTCGCGGATTTTCTCCAGCGCCGTGGCCACTTCGCGCGAAAGCATCTCGCAGTCGGCCGCCATTTTGTGGTCCCACTGCTCGGCGGAAATGCGATGTTCGGTGGAAACGGCTTGCGCGGCAGCTTCCCGTGCGGCGGCATGAATTTGTTGCCGCGCATCCGCCAGCAAACGTGCGACCTGGCGAGCGAGCTGCATGGAGGCGTCGGTCGTGCTGGTAATGGCAGGGAAGGCACGCAGCCGTTCCGAGCGATCCTCCGAGGCAGCGCCGGCATCGGACAGCGGCAGGTCAAAATCCGCCTCCGCTGCTTGAGAAGGCGATTCGTGATGTTGTTCGCCAGCTTCCGCGGAATGCTGCGAATGCTCCTGCAAATCCGCAACGCCGGGCGCGCCAACGTCCGCCTGCGCGGCGTCCGGAAAGGCGAACCAGTCGTCGGGCGGAAAGGCAATGCCCCAGGCGTTTCCGGGAAGCTCTAGCTCCAGGGCGACCTGAAAGAGTTGCCGCACGGTGCGCGGGCGCTGAATCCACGCGACCCGTCCGCGAACGGTGCGCGGCGGCTGTCCGGCCTCAGGGTGTGGCACCTCGAGCGTGACCCACATATTCTTCAAGACGTAGTGCTTCGATTGGTAGCGACACCCGTGGCAATTGATGATCAGAGTCGAAGTGTGCTCGCTGAATTGGCGACCGAGTGCGTCCACACCCGCAACGGTCAGGGGAACGGCCTGAACAATGCGCGTGCTGCGGCGCTTGCGCAACTCCACGGTTGCGCTGGCTAGGCCGGTTTCAGACACAGCTTCTCCCATATCTTCGGTAAATTCCCGGCCAAGCTCGTCCATGAATGCAGGCCATCCATAAATTGTAAAAACGTATAAAATCGACAACTGCGATTACTTCGTCTGGGTATTTTCCGACGCAGGGGCGCGGTGCTCTCCGGTCAAGAACATCCACGCTTCCTTTGCCACCCAGATGGGTCCGACCAACAAATAAACCGGCCCCTGGAAAAACGCCGGATGATTGCCTTCGATCCGGTGGCCCAGGAACAAGAACGCCCAGCCGCCCACGAACAAAGCTCCGCCCCAGGTCCACTTTGCGAAAAGGAACAGAATTAGTCCGGCAAAGATTAGGGGGATGCCGATGCCATGCAGCAATTTGTTCCAGCCGGAAGAGTGTTCATGATCGTACTGCGCCATGTAGTGCGCCAGACCCAGAGCGCACCTCCTTGCGGGGGACAGCGGCCGCGGAAAGCTCACTTTATACCGAATCGCGGGAAATGGCTAGGGCGGCGGCTACAAGTCGCGGCGGCCTTCCATGGCTTTTAGCATCGTGACCTCGTCGGCGTACTCGAGGTCCGCGCCGACAGGTATGCCCACGCCGATGCGCGTGACGCGCACGCCGAGCGGCTTTAGCAGCTTGGACATGTACACGGCGGTGGCTTCGCCTTCGGCCGTGGGGTTGGTGGCGATGATGATCTCCTCCACCGTTCCGCCTTTAAGGCGCTCAACCAGTGTTTTTATCTTGAGCTGCTCGGGGCCGCGCCCTTGCAAGGGCGATAGTGAGCCGCCCAAGACGTGGTACATGCCGCTGTACATCCGCGTCTTCTCGATGGCCATGATGTTATGCGCTTCCTCAACCACGCAGATAGTCGCGCGACTGCGCGTCGCGCTGGTGCAGTACAGGCAGGGATCGGCATCGGTAATGTTGTGGCAGACGGAGCATTCGCGGATTTTTTCTTTCGCGTCGCGAATGGCGTCGGCGAGCGCGAGGGCATCTTCTGGCGCGGCGCGCAGCAGAAAGAAAGCGAGGCGCTGCGCGGTTTTTTGGCCAATGCCGGGCAGGTGCTTCAGTTCGTCAATCAGGCGTTCGACGGGAGCGGCAAAATCAGGCATGCATGATGTGTAGCACAGGGAAACGGGTAGCGCAAACGCAGGCGCGTTCGTTTATTTTTGAGTGCGCATGTGCGGAGGGCGAAAACCTAAAGCGCAAGAAATTAGAAGGGCGAGCGCCTTGTGCTTGCGCACCTGAAGCTCACCCTTCTTGGTGATCGCATCGCTACCGCGATACGAACTTATTGATTCGCGGGCTTGGTCGCGGCCCGCGCTTCGACTGCGTCGCCGCGTGGCGTCATCGAGACGACGATGTATTCGCGCTCCTTGCCGTCGGACTCCGGGACGCGCAGGAGCATCTTGTCTTTGCGGATGCGGAACTCCGCCGTTTCACCGACCGGTAAAAGCGTCGGATGCTTGTCGTCTTTTGGCCGGATGCGATAGATCAGCCGGTCGGACTTGAGAATGTATTCCTGGCATAACACTTCTTGTGTGTTTTTGTGCCGGCCATCGGTACCGAGAATTTCGCCGGTCAGTGTCTTGCCGTCTTTTTCGGCATAGCCGCAATGCGTGGAATCCATTTGCAGCAGCACGCCGCGCTCGTATGCGGGCTTGTCTTTGGCCGGAGCGGGTGCAACGTTCTGAAGGCTCGCTGCGATCGCCAGAAGCATGCCTGCAGTTCGTGTTTTCATCGCTGGGTCCTTTCCTTATCATTAATCTTGGCTCTAAGTTCTCCGGCTATTGCTTTGGGCTCTGCGTCGTCGCTTGCGCTTCCGATACGAGCAGAAGCTGCGTGCCACTGTCGAGATGCACGTTCCTGCTGGTTGAGGTGATCAGCGAACCTTGCGTGCTGTTGGAAGCCGCTGCGTTCAGGTTGAGCCCTTCGAGTCCGAAAACGCCCTGGCTGTTGGAGGTAAGCTGGCCAGCCGTGTTCAATCCGCCGACCGCGCCACGCGCCGCACCGGCCGCGTTCACCGTCGAGTTGACCGCGCCGTTAGCGACTCCACCGACGTTTGCTGCGGTGTTGGTCGCCGCGCCGGTTGCTGCACCCGCGGTGGAACGCACGCCACCGAGTGCTCCCCCACCACTGGCGCGCGCTGAGCCCACCGCTCCGCCGCCACCGGACAATTCATCGCCGCCGACAGAACTCGCTGCGGCGGTCTGCGCTGCGGCGAGCGCGCGAATCGTGACATTCAGCGGAATTTCCTCGCCATTTTTCAGCATCGCTTTATCAAACACAATGCCCAGCGCGGATTCTTTCTCTTCCTTGCTGCGCTGCTTGCATTCCGTTACATGCCCGACCAGCTTCGAGCCCTTTGGTATCACCACCTTGCCTTCGGACTTCGTTGCTTCTATCGTTTTTGCGGTAACCTGATCGCCAGGCTTGTTTTTCTTGGCGTCCACCGGTTGCGAAAGCGTGGCGTTCATGGCCGTGCCGCTGGAAAGCGACGCCGAACTTTGCCCGGCTCTTGCCGAAGTTGAAGCTGAGGTGTTGCTGGAAGCTTTCGCGCCGGATTTATCCGCTTGCACCGACGTGCTGCCGCTCGCGGAGGAACTCGCTTGCGCGCCCCCTTGAGCGTACAACGTAGAACCGGGCACTACGAGCATGCCCGCCAGAATGACCACGGACGTAGCCTTCATAATGGACCTCCTCCCAATCAATGCGGCTTTGCCGCAGCAATGGATCAGCTGGGATTCTTCCATTTTCCGCTATGCGGAGTCTTGCAGAGGCACGCTGTTTCCAATAAGGCATGAGCCCCGGCCGGAAACTATGGGAGAGCCTGTCGAGCTTCTCCCCGCGCCTCAACACATAAGGGGAGCCAGTAGATCAAAAAAATATAGGGGTTGAGAGCGGCGATGAATGCGTGGGAAAGGGCGTAAACGCGGCTAAACAGGGCTAAAACAAGCCGGGAATCTTAATGTTGCCGAGGCCGGGAATTCCTGCGGAGAGATTCTTCATTTGATTGGCGAGTTCTTCGTCCACGCGCCGCGATGCTTCGTTCACGGCTGCGCGCACCAGATCCTGCAACATTTCTTGATCCTTGCCGGCAAACACTTCCGGCTCGATGCGCACATCCACAATTTGCTTTTGCCCGTTCATTTTGACCGAGACCATGCCGCCGCCGGCGGAAGCCTCCACCGTCACGGAATTCACCTGCCGCTGCAAGTCTTCCTGCACTTGCCGGAGCCGTGAAAGCATCTGCTGGATAGCGTTGACTTCCATCAGGTTTCCTCTGGACGATGTTTTACTTCGGCGATTTTTCCTCCGAAGCGTTGCAGCATCGACTTCACCATTGGATCGCGTTCAAACTGAGCGCGCAACTCTTGCGTGGCCGGCCCGGTGCGCGATGCCGAAGCGGCCGCTGCTGCAACTGCTTCGAGTTTAGCACAGACTCGCACCGCGCGACCGAGGACCTTGCCCGAAGCGATACGGACCTTCTCGAGCGGCTCGCGGCCTTCCAGCATTTGCGCGAAGGAGCGCTTGTCCGGGGGGAAATAAATCCGCAGTTCGGCGCCGTCCAGCTCCCAACGCGTGGCTTGTTCGATCAGCTCGCCCAGGAATTTTTGCTGTGCCTGCATCGCTTGCTTGATCTCGGCGACTTGTGCCTCGCTGATGCCGCTTATTTGCGCCGCCACTGGAGCCGCTATTGCTGGCTCGGGGCTTTCCGGTGGTTGCTGCGGAGCCACGGCTTCACGCTGCGGGGCGGGTGCGAGTTCTTCCGTGCCGCCTGACACAGACGCAATGCGTTCTCTCGCCGGAATGTTGGGAACGACGGCAAATGCAGTGGCTGGCGTGGCTGCCTCGCGCCGCGGCGCCGTCGGAATTGCTACCGTCGCTGCCGTCGTTGCGCGCGATCTTGCCGCGCTTGTTCCGCCCACTGGTGCGCCACCGCGCACTTCGGCCAGCAATTCTTCCAACGGTGCGAGCCGCGATGCGTTGATCAAACGCAACAAGCCCATTTCGAGATGCACGCGCGGGTCGGGTTTGCGGCGCAGGTCTTCATCGGTCTGCAGCAGAATCTGAAAGAATCGAGTCAAATCTTCTTCGCTGAATTGCGCCGCGGCGCGTTCCAGTGCGGGCCGCTGATCGGGCGTCGCGGCAATCAACTCCGAATCCGCGCCGCACACTCGCGCGATTAGAAGATTTCGCACGTGGCGGATGGCTTCGCGGCAGAAGTGCTGCAGGTTGCGCCCCTCTTTCTGAAACGTGTGCACCAGGCCGAGCGCGCGATCCGCCGAGCCGGAGGCAATCGCGCCGACCAATTCCTCCAGCGCATCTTCCGGGACCACGCCGAGCAGTTCGCGTACTTCCTTGTCCGGAATCGTGTCGCCGCAAAACGCGCGCGCCTGTTCCAGCAGGGAGAGAGCGTCGCGCAGGCTGCCTTCCGCCATGCGCGCGATCACCGCCAGCGCGCCCGCTTCAATTTTCAGATTTTCCTTGGCGGCAATTTCTTGCAAGCGGCCGCTGATTTCGGCGAAGGTGAGCGCGCGAAAGTGAAAGTGCTGCGAGCGCGAGCGAATGGTGTCGGCGAGATTCTCCGGTTCGGTCGTGGCCATCACGAAGATGACGCGGTCGGGAGGCTCCTCGAGCGTTTTCAGCAGCGCGTTGGAGGCTTCGCCGGTCAGCATGTGCGCTTCGTCGAGAATCACCACTTTGCTGCGCGCGGCCGCCGGCGCGTAGCGCACCATCTCGCGCAGCTCGCGGATTTGATCGATGCCGCGGTTGGAGGCCGCGTCGATCTCAATGACGTCGAGTGAAGTGCCGGCGGCGATCTCTTTGCAGGAGTCGCACACGCCGCACGGTTCCGGCGTCGGGCCGTTCACGCAGTTCAGCGCCTTCGCCAAAATCCGCGCGGCCGTGGTTTTTCCCACTCCGCGCGCGCCGGAAAAAATGTACGCGTGCGCCACGCGATCGCTGCGGATCGCGTTCTGCAGCGTTTCCGTGACGTGCGCCTGCCCGACAAGATCCCCGAACGTTTGCGGGCGCCACTTGCGTGCGATGACTTGATAGCTCATGGAGAGTTATAGAAGCTGAAAACCTGCGACTGAAAATGCGAGGAACTTCGGGTGAACTGCGGCACCCGAGGCGTTCCCGATACCGTTGCTCCCTTCCGGGCCTGGCGGGGTTCGCGGGACCTCGTTGCACAGAGCCCGAAGTTCCACGCTTCCGCAGTCGCGCTCATCACGCGACTGCGAATTCAGTTTAACACAGCGCGTTGATGTGCTCGCGCACGGTCCTTAGGATTTTGGTTTTGCCGCGGCTGCTGGCGCGGCGTCCGGCGGCGGCACTTCGGACGGATTCACCCAGTTCACCTTGAAGGGCGTTCATCGTCAGCATCTTCGAATCGTCGAAGGTTTCGCCCATGCCCACCAGGAACGTTCCCTTGAGCACAGTTACGTTTTCATCCGTGGGATGCCAATGCGCCGGAATCTTGGAGCCATCCGTGCAGCGGATGCGCACAACGAACGGCGCTCCTTCTGCATTAGAATCTCCGGCCACCGACGCGAGGTCGCACCCTTTGATGATCGGCGTCCATTTCAAATCGCCGAAATGCACGATCTTGTGCGTATCTCCGGCTTCCTTTTTCTCCTGGCTGTACGTGCGCGGAGCAAGCACCGTTGCCGCCGCAGCGAACGCAAGAATACAAATCACGCGATCTCTTTTCATGAATCTCTCCTCCGTTGAAAACACCGAATGCGCCGAAGATACCGCGCTCAGGGCCAGACGGCAAGCGGGAAAGCAGCTTGTTTCCTATTGTGAATAGCGCAGGAGTTCTACGAGTGATGCGCGGGAAAGCTCGCCTAGCTAAAAAAAGGCGCCACTCTTGCAAGTGGCGCCCGCTTCTCTGTGAACTCCGTGTTGTCCGCTTCCGGCGTTAAGTCTTTTCCTAACTCCTCGGGAAATTAGGATCAGCTTTTACTTCCAGCATCTGCTTGGTGTGCCGTTCGCTGTGTGCGGCAATCAGCAGCACAAATTCATAGCCGTCCAGCTTGCCCATCGGGCTGTCCCCGAGGTGCGTCCGAAGTCCGGCAGTATTCTTTAGATATTCTTCGGTCGTCGCGCGGCTTTCCACAAAATGCTTCTGCGCCGCCGCGGGAGAACCGAAGCGGTTGGTGGGCTTCAGAGGCTCCGGCGCCTGCGCTTTGTGCGAGCGGTCCGGAACCATGGCCAATACTCCCTCATCGGTCTTCTTGATTTCCTCGGCGTCCCGTAGAGGCACCGCGGGTGTCTTCATCACCTGTTCCTGTGTCATGCCGCGAAGCATGTCTTCCGCCGCGGCCAGGTGCTCCATCACTTCCGCCACCGACCAACGGTCCGGCGCGGCCTTGAAGTTCCATTGCGCGTCGGACAAACCGTTCGTCGCGTCGAGCACGCCCTTCTTCGTCGACTCCAGATATTGCAGCGCGCGGTCCTTGTCCGCCGCCGAAACATCCTGCGCCTTCGCCGACGCCGCGCCTGCCAGCGCCAGTACCACAATCATCGCTGCTGCATAACATCGTTTCATGCCTGTTTTCCTCTCTCTCCTAAGATTGGGTAAAGGAACGCGGTCGCACAACAGTCGCTCTAGCCCGGTGGCCGTGCGGCCAGACTGCCTACGGACCGGCTCTCCACGGTGCATGGCAATGTACCAGTGATTGAGTCGAGCGTCCACGGTCGCGGCCTCCCATCCTACTACGCGCAAGTAGGATGGTTTGTTTCGCGGATTCCGGCGGACGGCCCTTCTCGCGGAGACGCCGCTGGCGCACGATCCCAATCCCGTGTATTTTCTGAGCCGGTTCATTCATCCAATTCGACGAGCGCTCCGTGGAACCCATCTCGCACTTCTTCTATTCCGACCGGCTCAAGCTGCAATTCTGGGACTATGGCCAGGACGGCAA
>WNFT01003009.1_pt1 | contig 14528 bp, 15 predicted proteins | sample 5400191 | NCBI WGS metagenome assembly WNFT01 (sample SAMN13153359, study PRJNA577476) | soil metagenome | isolation source: 80 cm saprolite under Madrone tree | place: USA:California | collected 2016-06-14
AGGAGTCGGGTTCGGAAAAGGGGGCCCTAGAGGCTCACTTCCTCCCGAGCTCCCGGCTGGCAAACGAGGCGGTTGGCACCACGATTCGGTTTATCCAAGCTTCCGCCTCACCTCCTTTGCCCCACGGGCGTTGAACTTCGAAGCGAGTGTACCAGCCCAAGGTCGTACGCCAACCACCACTAAACTCATTGCTCGATGCCTAGGGGTGCGGCCGCGCCGGCTGAGCAGAGTGCGATTCCCCACCCCAACCCTTCTCGTAAGACGGGCAGGGCGAGGACGTCGACGTCCGCTCCGCCGGGCCGGCTCAAGAAGCGAGTGATGCCCAAACCCGATGGGCGCTACCTCATCTATTACGAGAAACCTTGAGCGAGCTGCGCTGGCATCCACTGTTGGAAGAATGGGTGACAGTCGCGCCTTGGCGCCAGGATCGGACCTACCACCCACCCGAGGATCACTGCCCCCTCTGTCCCACCAGGCCCGGCCACCCCGAAACCGAGATCCCCGAGCCCGACTACTACATCGCGGTATTCGAGAATCGGTTCCCATCCTTCACCGGAGAGCAGGGACGGTGCGAGGTGGTCTGCTACACGCCGGATCACGACTCGTCGCTCGGGGAGCAGAGCGTCGAGCACATTCGCGACCTCATCGAGGTGTGGCGCGACCGCACCAATGAGCTGAGCCGCCTCCCCAACGTGCGCTACGTCTACATATTCGAAAACCGGGGCGAGGAGATCGGCGTGACGCTGAGTCACCCACACGGACAGATCTATGCGTACCCGTTCCTCCCGCCGGTCCTTAAGAGAGAGCTGCGGGCCGAGGCGCGATATATACGCGAACACGGCCGCTGCCTGTATTGCGACGTGCTCCAGGGTGAGCTCCAAGGTGAGCGGACAGTCCTGAGCGACGAGAACTGGATCGCGTTCGTGCCGCCATTCGCTAGATGGCCGTATGAGGTGCACCTGGCTCCGCGGCGACACCGTGGCGGACTGCTCGATCTCGACCGCGACGACGACGAGTCCTTCGCGCGAATCCTGAAGGGGCTCCTGCAGAAGTACGACCGGCTTTTCAAGCGCCCGCTGCCATATGTGATGGCGATGCACCAGACGCCTCCGGGCCGCGCCCGCAACGACCATCACTTTCATGTCGAGTTCTATCCGCCCAACCGCACGCGCGACAAGCTCAAGTACCTGGCGGGATCGGAGCTCGGCGCCGGCGCTTTCATCGTCGATGCGCGCGCAGAGGACAAGGCCGCGGAGCTTCGTGAAGCCTAGGGGCAAGCGTCCCGTGGCGTGGCATGGGCGCGCACCGGGCCGTGTGAACCTCATCGGAGAACACGTCGATTACCTCGGGGGCGTGGTGCTGCCGGCCGCTGTAGATCGGCACACGCGGGTCAGCGGCCACCAGGCGAGCGAGTGGTCGATCGAAAGCAACGTTGGCGGCGGTCTCGACTACCTACGTGCGATTGGCGTCGAGCTTGGCGTGCCGCCGCAGTCAGTGGCGGTGGAGTCCGACGTTCCTCCAGGGTCCGGCCTCAGCTCTTCGGCCGCACTCCTTGTCGCGATTGCCGCCGGCCTGCGTCCAGAGCTCGACGGTGTCGAGGCCGCCCTCGCGTGCCAGCGCGCCGAGCAGGCTGCCACCGGCGTGCACGTGGGGGTGATGGACCAGTTCGCTTCTGCCCTCGGCCGCCGAGGCCATGCGTTGCTGCTCGACTGCTCGACCCTCGAATATCAAGCCGTGCCGTTCCCCGACGAGCTGGTGATCGCAGTCATTGATTCCGGCGAGCATCGTTCGCTTGCCGACACGCCTTACAACGAGCGCCGCCGCGAAGCGGAGGCTGGCAACCCAAAACGAATGCGACACGTCGAATCGGAGATCGCTCGCGTCCATGCCTTCGTCGAAGCGCTCAAGGAGCGTCGCGCCGAACGATTGGGGGTTCTCCTCAAGGAATCGCATCAGAGCCTGCGTGACGATTTCGAGGTCTCGACGCCGAACGTCGACGCGCTGGTCGAGCAGGCGTGGGGGGTCGAAGGCTGCCTCGGCGCCCGCATCATGGGTGCCGGCTTCGGCGGCAGCATCCTGGCGCTCATCGAGCGAGGCCGTGAAACATCATTTGCCGAGGCGATGAAGCGCGAGGTCATCTATTGCGCCACCGCGGACGGCGCATTCACACACCAAGTGAAAGCCCTTTGAGCGACTGCCTTTTCCTCCCGCTGCCGCAGCGGTCCGGGGGCATCCGCGAGCTGACCGGCTGGGAGGCGGTGTGGATGCCCCTCGGCGAAGGCGAAGCCGAGCGCCTCACCATCGGCAGGGGCGTGGGCTGGAAGCCGATCGAAGTTCCGCGCCAGCTCGCGGCCAACAGCGACCGCCAGGCGGTGTGGTATCGCACCGAGTTCCAGCGCCCGGATCACTCCGGACGTGTGCTCGCGCGCATCGGCGGCGCGTTTCTCGCCACCCATGCGTGGCTCAACGGCAAGCTGCTCGGTTCGCACTACGGATACTTCGCTCCGTTCGGCTTCGACCTCACCCCTTATTTGAAGGACGAGAACCTGCTCGTCATCTGCTGCGAATCGCCGGTGGAGACCGAGCCCGACAAGAAGCGGCACATCATGGGCCTCTTCAACGACGGCGAGGTGAAGCCTTATCCGGCGTCGGCGTACTCGAGCCTGCCCGAGCCGTATCGCTGGGAGGTTCCGGTCGGGCTGTGGCGCGCGGTCGAGCTCGAGTACATCGGTCCGATCGCCATCGAGTGGATGCGACTCAAACCTGGTTTTGAGGCGGGCGACGGACGGTTGGAGGTCGAGGCCCGGCTCCGGAACCTGGACGGGCGCCAGATGGATGGCCAGATCGAGGTCGTGGTCTCCTCGGCCGGTGCGGATCGAACTAGCGCGCCTCTGCGCCTGCACCGCGAGGTGCGGCTGGCCGGCGGGGGAGAGCAAACCGTTTCGATGAAGCTCGCACTCCCCGGCGCTAGGCGCTGGGAACCATGGCGCTTTGGCGAGCAGCCGATGTATCGCGCCGAGATGGTCGCCCGCGCAGCCGGCGGCGCAGAGTCGACCCGCGTCGAGGATGCCTTCGCCTTCAGGGAGCTGAAGTGGGACATCGGGCCGCGTCGCTGGAGCTTTGCCGTCAACGGCCGGCCGATGTTCTTGCGAGGCGCATGCTATGCGCCCTCGTATCGACTCGACGAGCTCACACCCGAGCGCTTCGACGCCGACCTTCGCATCGCCAAAGAGACCAACCTTGATGCGCTTCGCGTCCTCGCCAACGTCCTGCCGGCCGAGTTCTACCGACGCGCGGATGAGGCGGGCATGCTGCTGCTGCAGGAGCTCCCACTCCTCGGCCCTTATGCCTACCACGCGCGCAGCGACGACGGACGCTTCTTCGATGCCGCCGCGCGCGAGCAGCAAGCCGAGATGGTCGAGCTGCTGCGCAACCACCCCTCGGTCGCCGTCTGGGTCGCCCACAACGACCCGCCGTGGCTGTCCGCCAACACCGATCTGGGCGACGTAAATGCGGTGCGGCAGAACATCTCCATCGACCAGGAGTTGCAAGCGACGTTCGAGCGTCTCGACCGGACACGCCCGGCGCTCGCCGCATCGGGAGACATCGACCAGCAGGTTCTGCAGGGGTGGGAGTCGGGAGCGTGGCGGGACCTCACCGATGCCGAGCCGGTAATGGTCACCGCGTTCGGTGCGCAGGCGCTGCCCGCGGTCGACTCGCCGGTATGGGAGTCAATCGACGCGGGGAGTGTTCGCGGGGCTCGGTGGCCGGTCGCCGACGATGACGCCGCCTGGCGGTACGCGGGGTTTCAACCCGTGAACTGGGCCGAGCGCGGAGTCGGCCTGCCTTCGGCGCACACGAGCCTCGACTCTTATGTCGAAGCGTCCCAGGCATTTCAAGCTCACGTCGTACGTGTCGCCGCGGAGCATCTTCGAACGCGCAAGTTCGAGCCTTGCTGGGGCGCGTTTGCCTTTCACCTCGTGGACCCGTTTCCAGGCATCGGCTTCGGCCTGCTGGACAACGCACGCCTGCCCAGGCCGGCGCTGGATGCCCTGGCGCAAGCCTTCAGCCCCACTCGGCTCATCATCGAGCCGCTCGCGTTCGATCCCGATCGACCGTTCGGAATCATTCAGCGGCCCGCCGTTCCGTTCAGCGCCCGACTCGTCATCGTCAACGACGACCCGGATCTCGGCGGATCAGCCGTCGTGCGCTGGACATTGATGCGCGAGCGACGCGCCGGTCGGCGCGGCGTCCGCCACCTCGCGGACGCGTTACAGCGAAAATTTTCGGGCGCGGCTGATGTGGCGTTGCCAACCGCCTTCGAGCCCGCCGTCAACGCCACCACGTTGAGCGTGCCGCTCGAGGTCGAAGGCGTCTACCGGCTCGACGCCTCCCTGACCGTTTCTGGTCAGCTGGTCGACCGCACAGAGCTGCGGTTCAACGTGACCTCGACGCTGCCATCGCCGCGGCCGCGGCCAGAGCTTCCGCGCTACCTGGCCGAGGGCCTCGCCGACCTGGCGAGCCTGCGAGCGGAGGACGATGGCCTGAGCTTCGTCCTCGAGAACCGGACACGGCCCGCAGTGCTGGCTGCAATCGGCAACTTGCGTCTCGATGGCGTACCGATGGTCCGCCACGACATCCAGGTCGAGACGCATGCCGGGCGTGCGCCCTTCCCACGTCACCTCGACATGCCCGTCGGCCGGAGCCTGCGCATTCACGTCGTCACTGGACAGCCACTCGGCAAGGGACGTCACTCGCTCGACGCCGACATCACCGTCCCTGGAGTGGCGTCGGGACGGGTGTTGATCAGCGGTACGGTGTGAGGCCACGCTTAAGGTCTGGCCTAGGTGCGAGTACGAATGGCATACTTCAGCACGACGCGTCGACACGCGATGAGTGCGCGGGTCCGCAGGCAGGTGTTTACGAAATTGATCCATAGACGGACTCGGGACAAGGGAGGCCCCTCACCGGATGCCAGTTGAAACCGTGTACGCGGATCTCGTCCTCGCGGTGGCGGCTCTGGTCGCGGGCCTTCTCTATCTGCGTGCGCGCCGGCGCCACGTTCGGCGCAAGAAGGCCGGCCCTCCGGTTCGTCCGGCGACGCCGACCCCAAACTCGGCCGGCGCTCCCAACCAATCCGTGACGACCTGGGCGCCGCCCCCGGTCGCGACGCACACGCCGAATGTCGCCCCGACGGTCGTCGCTGCGCCGTCGCCGAGCTGGGACCAGCCGCCCGTGAGGGGTGCCTCGCCGGGGTGGGGCCCAGGTACTCCGGCCGCTCCTGGCTCGGCGCCCGCGGCACCGCCACCTCCAGCCGCAGCTCCACCCCCGCCTCCGCCTCCGCCTCCGGCATTCGCGCCGGCTCCACCATCGGCCGGGCCCGGGCCCACATGGGGTGCGCCCCCACCCGCGGCGCCGACCTCGCCCACGGCTCCCGCCGCCCCCACATGGGGTGGCGCACCGACCGCGCCCCCAGTCGCGCCCAGCGCTCCGTCGTGGGGCCCGACCGGCGCCGCCGCGCCGCCCGCGCCCACGTGGGGCTCGCCGGCGCCCGCGCCATCCCCGTCTGCACCGCCTCCCGCACCCTCATGGGACGCCAACAAACCGGCCATCCCGGCAGCCTCCACGCCGGCCCCGTCATGGGACTCGCCAGGCAGCGCGTCCAAGCCGCCCGGCTCGGACTGGGGCGCGCCTGCGCCGGCCTCGTGGGATGCCCCCGGGGCATCGGGGCCAGGCGCTCCCCCGGCCGCGGCGCCCTCGTGGAACGAACCGGCTGCGCCGGCGTGGGACGTTCCCAGGACCCAGGAGCCCGCCGCTCCGGCAGCGCCATCGTGGTCGGCCCCATCGGCTGCACCGGCTGCGCCGGTTGCACCGCCGCCACCGGTTGCACCGCCGCCACCGGTTGCGCCGCCGCCACCTCCGCCGCAGGCGCCGCCGCCGCCCGCCCCTGCTCCAGCGTTTTCGCCGCCTGAAGAGTCTCCTGCCCTGCCGAGGTTCCCCGAGCCTCCCATGGTGGCATCGCACGACGCCGTGTTCTCGCCACCGGCCGAGGCTCCGGCGCCGCCCCCTCCGCCGTGGCAGTCGCCCACGGGGACGGCCCCACCAGAAGCGCCCGCCCCCCCGGCCCAGTCGATGCCCGATGTGGCCGCGACGGTAATCGCGCCGGGTGCGGCCGCCGCGGCCGAAGCGGCCGCTGCCCACGACGCCACCGCCCTGATGCCCGCATGGCAGCCACCACCGCCGGCGGCGCCTCCGGCCCCACCCGACGCCCCGGTCATCGGTGGTCCCACACCGCTGCGGACAGGCGGCCCAGGTCGACAGGCAGAGCTGACGATCGAATCAGGCCCTGACGCAGGCCACACGCATCGGGCCGGCGACAGCGCGCTCCGCCTCGGGCGCTCGCCCGACAACGACCTCATCCTCCGCGATCCGGCCACCAGCGGCCATCACGCCCGCGTCGAACGGCGTGGCGACCAGTTCTGGATCGTCGACCTTGGGAGCACCAACGGGACGCTTGTCAACGGCGAGCCGATCCAGGAGAAGGAGCTCAACCACGGTGACCGCATCACCGTCGGGCAGAACGCGGTTCACTTCTCCGTCCTCGGCGGCTAACCGTCTCGGAAATGCGCCTTAAGGTCGCCTCGGCGACCGACCCGGGCCTCGAGCGGGCGGAGAACGAGGACTCGGTGATCGTCTGGCGCGACAAGGCAGGGCTCGACACCCTGCTCGTCGTGTGCGACGGAATGGGCGGTCACGCCGCCGGGCAAATGGCCAGCAGCATCGCCGTCACTACGCTCACCAGCGTGCTCGCCGAGGACGGCGACGAGGGACCAGGCCTCGACCGCCTCAAGCGTGCGTGCAAGCAGGCCAACACCGCCGTGTTCGAGGCGGCCCGCGACAACCCCGACTGGGCGGGCATGGGCAGCACCATGGTCGTGGCCGCGATCAGCAAAGGCGAGGCAGGCGTGCTGAACGTCGGCGACAGCCCCGCATACCTGTTTCGCAACGGCGACGCCAAGCTCATCTCGCAAGATCACTCGTGGCCCGCCGAACAGGTGCGGCTCGGTGTCATCAAGCCCGAAGAGGCCGCCTCGCACCCGTTGAAGCACCGCCTCACCCGGGCGATCGGGGTCTGGGAGTCGATTCAATCATTCGAGGACAAGATCAAGCTCCAGGAAGGCGACGCGATCGTCCTGTGCAGCGACGGCATCGAGACCGCGGGTGTGAGCGTCGAGGAGATGGGCAAGCTGCTCCTCAAGGATGGCGACCTCGAACATGGAGCCAAGCGCTTGATCGAAAGGTGTCGGGAGCTCGGAGCGCCGGATAACGTGACGGTGGCGGTGGCTCGGGTCGAGGTCGACGTGACCAAGACGCAGGCGCTTCCGCGCCTGAAGAAAATCGGGCTAATGCAAAAAGGCGCGAGCCACTAATTCGGCGACATGCTCGACGCGCATCGCCGAGCCTTGCGCCCTGAGTCCCGATTCAAGCTGCATCTGACAGCCCGGATTGGCCGTCACGATCATGTCCGCTCGCGTGCTTGCCACGTCGTCGAGCTTCTCGCGCAGGATCCGCGCCGACATGGCGGGCTCCAGCGTGCTGTAAAGGCCGGCCGCGCCGCAGCATATGTCCGGGTGCCTCATCTCGACCAGCTCGACACCGGGGATGGCACGGATCAGGTCGCGCGGCTGCTTGCGGATGCGCTGGGCGTGTGCGAGGTGGCACGCGTCCTGGTACGTCACCCGCATCTTCACCTCACGCTGGGGAGCGGGCAGCCCGATCTCGGCCAGCCACTCGGTCAGATCCTTCACGCGCCCGTTGAGCTCTGGGTAGAAGTCCTTCAGGTGTGAGCCGCAACCCGCCGAGTCGACGATGAGCGCCTCGAAGCTCGAGTCGCGGTAGACAAGCATGTTGGCATCGCGCAGTCGCTCCGCCCCCTCGAGGTCTCCGTTGTGCGCGAGCAGTGCGCCGCAGCATCTCTCGGCGCGCGGAAACCAGACCTCGCAGCCGGCGAGCTGCAACAGCCTGACCGCCGCCTCGTGCGATTGCGGGTAAAGGATCGGCATCACGCATCCCACCAGAAAGGCGACGCGGTGCTTCCTGGCGCCGATGGCCGGTGCGATGCCCCCGGCCGGGGGTTGGAATCGCGGGCGCAACCGGGGCAGCTGCCGCCCCGATCGCACGATCGACGTGAGCCTCAGCGATTGCGCCGCCTTCGTGAGCGCGCCGAAGGTGCGCAAGCGGCGCGGCTTGGCCACGATCTGCCTCAGCGCCGTCCGCGCGAGCCAGTGCTTCGGCGCCGGGCGTCGCAAACGCTCCACCTCGGATCGCCCGGCCTCGATGATCCGTCCATAAGGGACGCCGGAAGGGCAGACCGCCTCACAGGTCCTGCACCCAAGGCACAGGTCGATGTGGCGCGCCTGGTCCTCCGTGAATGGAAGCTCGCCGCGCTTCCACTGCGTCATGAGGTAGATGCGCCCGCGCGGCGATTCTGTTTCCAGCCCTGTCTGCCGGAACGTCGGGCAGGCGTCGAGGCAGAGCCCGCAATGCACGCAGGTCGCGAGGTCGTCGTCGCTGAGTCGCGCGAAGACCTCTTTCGCCGCAGTCACACGACGAACCTCCCCGGGTTGATCACGTGGTTCGGGTCAAAGGCCGAGCGAAGGCGGCGCATCAGGTGCAGCGTGGCAGGTGGCGTGCCCCACGCGCCGGCATCGTGTCGAAACTCGCTCGGCCCGGCCAGCAGCACGACCGACCCTCCAGCGGCGCCGGCCGCCGTGCGCACAGCCCGTACGTCGTCAGCGCCGCCGGCGACAGCCCAATTGGCGATCCCGGTCCCGGGGGAGGCCCACCAATGCTCGTCGGCTCCGAGGTTGTCGACGATCGAGCGCAGCTGATGTCGCGGCATCGCGATCCGCGCCCAGCGCGCGGGCGCGGCTTGGGAGTGCAGGTCCCATGCGGCTGCATCGACTGCTTTCCAGCCCAGGTCGGCCACCATTCGCCTGGTGGCGTCTGGGCTGCCGAGAAATCGCGCGAGGACGCGCCCGTTCGAGAACAGCTCGACCGCTGCCGGCGCCATCGGCATCGCGAGGGCTTGCTCCGCGGCGACCCAGGCATCAACCATCGACTCGTGCGTCGATTCGACCGTCACGTCCTGCAGCGGCTTCGGGAACACTTTGAACGACGCGGCGACGATGATCCCTAGCGTTCCCAGCGCGCCGTAGTGGAGCTTCATCAGGTCGTAGCCGCTGACGTTCTTGACGACGCGCCCGCCGGCGGTCGCCAGGCGGCCGTCCGGGAGCGCCACCCTGATCCCGATGAGGAAGTCGCGCGGCGAGCCATAGCGCAGGCGCAGCGGGCCCGTCCAGCCCGCGGCGAGCAGGCCGCCGATGGTGTGGCCGGGTGAGTTGAAGGGATCGAGCGGGAGGAACTGGCCGCTCTTGCCCAGCTCCGCCTGGAGCGCTTCGATCGTGATGCCCGCTTCGACGCTCACCACCATGTCTGCCTGCGAGTGCTCGAGCACGCGGTCGAGGGCGGTCGTCCTCAGCTCGATGCCATCTCGAGCGGGCGGATCGCCCATCTCTGCTGCACGGCCACCGCCCAGCGGAAAAACCGCTAGTCCCGCGTCAGCCGCTTCGTGCAGCCGCTTCGCGAGGTCCTCGGCACTAACCGGCTTCTCGACCGCGGCGTTGCTTACCACCACTTGGCCTCGATCGCGAGCCCAGTGCGTCCGGCGAGGTGGGGGACCTTGCGTTCGGGGTCGGGGAAGATCTTGCCCGGGTTCATGATCCCGTGCGCGTCGAACGCATCCTTCACCCGCCGCATGGCGTCGAGGTCGTCGGCGCTGTAGACCCAAGGCATGAAGGCGCTCTTCTCGAGTCCGATCCCGTGCTCGCCAGACAGCGCGCCGCCCAGCTCGACGACCGCGCGCAGCATCTCCTCGCCCGCGCTTTCAACCTGCGGCAGCACGTCGCGTTCGCGCAGGTCGAAAAGGATGTTGGGATGCAGGTTGCCGTCGCCGGCATGGAAGACATTCGCGACCGGAAGCTTGTAGTGGGTGCCGATCTCGCCGACAGCCGATAGGATCTGAGGCAGCTTGGACCGCGGCACCACGCCGTCGTGCAGGTAGTAGTTGGGCTTGATGCGCCCGAGGGCGCCAATCGCGCCTTTGCGGCCGGCCCAGAGGAGGTCGCGCTCGGCTGGACTCTGGGCTTCGCGCATCGCGTAGCCCTGGTTCTGCGCGAGCACGCCGCGCACGGCAGCCATCAGCTCGACTGTCGACTCGGGGATGCCGTCGACCTCGGCCAGCAGGACCGCGCCCGCGTCGGTCGGATACCCGGCGTGGTAGTGCGCCTCGACCGCGCCGACGCAGACCTGATCCATCATTTCGAGCGCAGCGGGGACGATGCCGGCTCCGATCACCGCGGACACCGCCTGGCTGGCGGCCTCGATCGTCGGGAACGCCGCGAGCAGCGTCGCGACGCTGGGCGGCGTACGCAGCAGCCGCACCTTGATCTTGGTGATCGCGCAAAGCGTTCCTTCCGAGCCGACGAGCACGCCACAAAGATCGAGCCCGACCCGCTCGGGCGCATCTCCGCTCACCCACTGGACGCTGCCGTCCGCAAACACGACCTCCATGCCCAGGACGTGGTTGGTGGTGACGCCGTAATAGAGGCAGTGAGGACCGCCCGAGTTCTCGGCGGCGTTGCCCCCGATCGTGCACGCCTTCTGGCTCGAAGGGTCCGGTGCATAGAACAGCTTGTGCGACGCGGCCGCGAGTGACAGCTCCTGGTTGACCACACCAGGCTCGACCAGCGCCGTCTGCGCGATCGGGTCGATCTCGAGGATCCTGCGCATGCGCGTCACCTGCAGGGCGATGCCGCCGCGGATGGTGACGGCACCGCCCGACAGCCCAGTGCCGGCGCCACGGAGCACCACCGGGATGCGGTGCTTGGCAGCCACCCTGATCACTGCAGAAACCTCCGCGGTGTTCGCGGGCAGGACCACAGCATCTGGAACGGCGCCCTCGATAGACGCGTCGCGCTCGAAGATGCGCAGGTCGTTGCTCGAATCGATGACGTGCTCGCGGCCGACCGCCCGCCGCACCTCCTCGAGGACTGCCTTCTCCAGCGGCATGTTAGTGGCGCACTCCGGACGTTCCTCGCATCTTCATCGTCCTAGACGGCCGGGTGCCGTCTCACCCCACGGAATCCAAGGATTCCGCGGGGACCCCGAGAGAGGCACTGAAGCCTGCCTTGCGGGCCCCGGCGCCTGCTCGCTGCCCCCGCGCCCACGACGCGGGGACCCCAGTAGGAATGCGCTCCTCGCGGCGCCACCCGCGCCTTGGCTCCGGCCGTCGAGGCCGCGAATATGCGTCGGAACCCCGGAGCGTGCCACTAGGCCAGCGGGGCCTCGCGTTCGGGGCTGTGCTCGAAGGCTTCGAAGCGGCGTGTCCTCGCTCCCGGCAGCCCGGGAGCCTCGGCCGCCTCCGCCCCCACGATGAGCAGCCGCAGCCACCGCTGGCACTCCTCATCGGAGGGAATGCGGTCGGAGCGCTCGAAGATGACCTCCTGGATGCGGCTGTGCGGTGACACCTGGATCGTGTACCAGACCGAAAGGCCGTCCGCGGTCACGACTCGGTGGCGCTGGTCGACGCGCCGGTTGACGGGCAGCTTCATGGGTCGCGCCTCGGCGGCTGCCCGCAGCTGCGCAGCCTCGGCCTCGATATCGTCCACCGAGTCCAGCTTAAACTCGAATCGATGGACGGTCGGAAGCGGGTGGAGGCGGCGATTGCCATGGGCGTGGCCGACCGGCCGCCCTTCGGCGCCTGGGGACACACCTACCGCGAAGAGTGGTCGCCGGCAGACCTGGCCGCCGTCACCGTAGAGCGGGCACGGCTGTTCGAGTGGGACTTCGTGAAGTTCCAACCGCGGGCCTCCTGCTTCGCGGAGGCCTTTGGCTCGGTGTACAAGCCGGCCGGTCATCGGCTCAAGGGCCCGGTGCTGGAAAGCGAAGCAGTCCCTGACCTCGACGCGTGGAGCACGGTGGCGCTGGTCAACCGCAAGGCGCTCGACGACCAGGTCGACTCGCTGCACATCGTGGCGAAGCAGCTCGGGTTCGGGGTGCCGGTGATCCAGACGGTCTTCAGCCCGCTCACGGTCGCCGGGTATCTGGTGGGCAAGAATTCGTCGCGGGTGGTGAGGGAGCTTCGCAAGCATCCGGACCTGGTGCGGCCGGTGCTCGATCGGATCGCCGAAGCCCTCGTCGATTTCAGCCAACGGTCGATCACCGCAGGCGCGGCGGGCATCTTCTACGCGATCTCGGGTTACACCAGTCGCGACGCCATGCCCGAGGACGTCTATCGGGAGCTCGTGCTGGGGAGCGACCAGGCGGTTCTAAGCCAGCTGCCGCACCAGGCGTGGTTCAACGTCGTCCACCTGTGCGGCTCGAAGCTCCATTTCGACCTGGTCAACGAGATGCCCTCGCAGGTCGTGAGCTGGTCGATCCACAACCTCGGCACGCCGACGCTGTCTCAGGGCCGCAACCTGAGCGGCCGCGCGGTGATGGGTGGGCTCGGCCAGCGCAAGAGCCTGCTCTATGGTCCGCCCGCCGAGGTGCAGGCGGAGGCGAAGCGCGCGATCGCCGACACGGGCGGCCGCGGGTTGTTGCTCGCCCCCGGCTGCTCGGTACCGCCTCGGGTGCGCGACATCAACCTGGTGGCGATCAGAGAAGCGGTCGCCGCTTGAAGCGACCTGTCGCCGGTCTCGCGGAGATCGTGCTCTGGGTGCGCGACATGGATGCAGCCCTGCATTTCTACCGCGACCTCTTCGGCCTCGAGGTGATTTCGCCGCCGGGCCTGCCCAACAAGTTCCTGAGTGCAGCGGAGGGCAGTGACGGAGTGCCTGAGATGATCGTGCTCGTCCCGCATCCGCTCAGTGCAACAGAGTTTCCGCGTGAGAAGGCAAGGCGCGTGCTGCATCACCTCGCGTTTCGAATCGACGCGACAGAGTACGAGGAGCTCCAGGCTCGCTTCGCCGCCGAAGGGCTACAGGTGCGCTCGGGGATTCATCCGGTCCTCAAGGGCGTGCGCACCTTCTACGTCGACGACCCGGACGGCAACGAATGCGAATGCATCGCTCCGGATCTTTCGCCCGTCAACTAAGGAGTCACACATGCCAATCTTGCGGATCGAACATGCAGTCCCCACCTTCGCCGGCTGGAAGCAAGCCTTCGACAACGACCCGGTCGATCGCAAGGGGTCGGGCGTTCGTCGATATCAAGTCTTGCGATCGGTCGACGATCCGAACTATGTCTTGATCGACCTGGAGTTCGACACTCTCGAAGAAGCTGAAGGGCTCCTGGCCAAGATGCGCCGGGTTTGGAGCGGCGACGGCCAGAGGGTCATGCGCAACCCGCAGGCTCGGATCGTCGAGACGGTCGAGACGATTGAGTTCTGATCGCTCGGGCATCCCAACGCCGTCTGACGATGCACTCATCCGGCTCGCAGGCATCGCCGCCCAGGTCGAGGCGATACTAGCGCCGGACAAGCCGCTGGAGAAGGCGCCAGTCGGCATCAAGACCGTCAAGAACGATCGGCGGAGGGCGATGGAAGCCGTCCTGGTCCTGCTCGCCGACCCCGAGGTTCGTAGTTACCTGGCGGAGCTCGAGCGGCGGGGTCTGCTGCCCGTCAAGGGGTGAGGTAGCTGGACGGTTAGGTCGTCTGCGGCTTGGTCTCGGTTTGGGGCTGAGGGCTGCGGGTTCCCAGAGTCACCGCTACGCCGGCGATGAGCGCGACCGTGCCGACGATCAACGTGAGCGGTTCTGGGAGATGGATGCCGAACGCGCTGTCCAACGAGTAGGCCCCTGGCCCTACGAGCGCCAATGCCACAGCCGCCGCGATGAGGGTCAGATTGAATTCGAAGCCACCTTTCGTGGTCCAGAAACCACGGCTCAAATGGACCGTGGCGATGGCCACCGACATGGCCCCAATTATCGCCAGGCTGCCGAATGGCGACAGCAATCCAAGGGCGAGCAGAAGGCCGCCGCCGAACTCGGATAACGCCGCGACCCACGCCCACGGCTGGGCCGGCCGGATTCGCAGCTTCTCGACCGCCTTGGTCCAGCCGGTCATCCCGGGACCGCCCCACACGCCGAAGAGTTTCTGACTCCCGTGCGCAGCGAGCGTCAAGCCGACGACCAGCCGAAGAATCAAGAGTCCAAGCGCTGCCATGTCCAATCCCCCGAATATTAGTTGACTACGCAAATACCCAGAATCGGGCAGGATCAAAACGAGCGGCTGGGCCGGAATAGACTCTTGAATCCGAACGGGGCCTGTAGCTCAGAAGGTCAGAGCGGCCGACTCATAATCGGCTGGTCGATGGTTCGAGTCCATCCAGGCCCATCACTCAGATCCGGCGCAGCTGGGCGATTCATTGCTCTATCGCGTGGTCGAGAGTGATGAAATGGGCTACGGCTTCATGAAGACTGCTATCGAGGGGCTCATGAGATCCTCTACCGCGTTGGCGAACAAACCG
>WNFT01003010.1_pt1 | contig 14527 bp, 10 predicted proteins | sample 5400191 | NCBI WGS metagenome assembly WNFT01 (sample SAMN13153359, study PRJNA577476) | soil metagenome | isolation source: 80 cm saprolite under Madrone tree | place: USA:California | collected 2016-06-14
GCGAGACTCAGAGGGTTAGCATGAGATACACCGGGTTAGAACTCCAATTCTAGATGATGGTTTTGATGGGGAAGATGCTACTGAACGCTGAGCACTGTCGGAGGTGTTTGAGAGCTGTCGACTAGAGCGGTAATTTTCGCGCCTATGGTCACGGTCGCTATTTTGACTTGGTCTGTTGAAGTGAGTGTTTCTGCTTTGGCGAGGACTTGGATGGTTGTTGTGCTGTTGGTCTTTATTCCGAGTACCCATCTCGTGTTCCCGTTCACAACGTAGGAATTGATTGATGTTACATTGCCGCTGATGGTCTGCTGGGTCCCTGTTGAAACTCCCAGGCTGCTGACTGCGCGACTCGTCGCGCTCTGCACCTCTGTGGAATCGTTAGGGTTTGTAATCGCATAAGAACCGACCTGTTTCGTGTACGCGTTCACCACCGCGACCATGACTGGCACCGTGAGACTTGACGATGTCCCGTAGTAGGGTATCACGTAGATCAGTCCACCATTGATCGAATACAGGAGCATGTTTCCGCTGGTCCAGTCAGGATGAAGTGTTAGCCGAGATTTGACGGTCGGGTCGGTCGTCACTGCTGACGCAGCGGAGTTAGGACCGATGACAGTTGTCCCTTCGGGGAATCTGATCAAGTATACGGTTCCCGTCTGGTTTCCTGCAGGAGCAATATAGAGACCGGCTAGATTCTGGGACGGGCTCTGGTAGATTTCTACCAGCCTCACAGCGGCCCAGGCTAGGTTTCCGTTGATCGGGGTGATGATGAACCTAGTGTTCTCCGTTGACTGGAGGAACACGTTCCTCTGCCACTGTAACGGGTCCGTCTGGAAATAGAAGTTGTAAACGTCTTGCTGAGTGTTGAAGTATTGTTCGGGGTATCTCAGCTGGGGTATGAGCCAGGACGGCATCGGCTGGATCCATTGGGGGTACATCGAGCGATAGAATGATGTGACATAGTCTGTCTTTCCATTTTTGTACAGGTAGCCGGTGACTGCTCCCGTTTTCACGTCTGTCAGGACTGCGCCGAATAGTCTCAGGATGGCGGTTTGACTGTGTTCGGGATAGTCTGCGAAGTCGCTAGGGCTCTGCCAGTTGACCCAGATCCAGTGTAGCAGGTAGATGTTTCCCTGCTTGTCCACAACGGGATACGGGTCAGGGTCCATTTGCATGTTGGGGAGAAGTATGTTGGAGAGTCGGTTATTCACATCCCTGTATTCTAGGGCTTTGATGTTGCCGTAGTTCCCGTTGGCAAAGTCGAATCTTCCCTGCCAGAAGAACTTCCAGTACAACCAGAAGCCCTTGTACGTGTAATCAGGCGAGCCATTGTAGCTTGGCGGGCCCTTGTAGCTCGTCAGATGGGTCTCGTTGAACCCTGGAATATTCAGGTAGACCTCGTCAACGGACGACCACAATCCCCCTTCGCCATAGTAGACTTGGGGTGTCTGGGTCAGATTCCAAATCGTGCTCATGTCTACGGTCTGGGTAGTCGCAGCATTTACTGCTAGGATTTTTTCGGAGTGGGTCAGAAGTAGATGCTGGGTGCGCCAGACATCAACATCGTTGGCATAGTTAGCCTCGACTAGTTGGAGTATGGAGACCCAGTATTCAGTACCATTGATGAAGATGATATCGACTGGCGCGTTGTCGATGGACATCCAGTTTACGCCGACTAGGGGTCTCATGTTGAGCTGGGCGGACGAGTTCGTGAATATTCGAATGTGATTCAACACATTGGTCTGGTTGGTGTAACTCGTGATCATCGACAAGTTGGCGCTAGTAACGGAGTCTACGCCGTAGGCCCATCGGGTGTACTGAATTGTTGGGACGTAGGCTGGGTCCCACTGGTAGTTGATGTACTGTCCAGATTGCGAACGTAGGTATGTCGAGAACGCGGTGGGAGCGATTGCCGAAGCGAGTACGATCGCGATTATGATCATCCCCTTGATCCGGGTCATCTTGAAGTGGAGTATTCTCTGGGTCCGGGTCATTCCGGTAAGAAAGGCGAAGCCTACTAGGAAGAGGAGTAGGGTCCAGAGAATGAATGAAGTGCCCACATCGTAGACCCAGGCACCGCTACTCAGGACTGAGTACACGAATGGCAGGAGTATGATTCCGAACAAGTCGCTAAGGGCCGTGCGGGACATTCCTAGGGCTCTCTTTGTAACGCCGACTAGGAAGTTGGGGATTATCGAAATGCCAAGCCTGATTCCAAGAACGATGAAGGCCAGCGCTAGGAATGAGAGGACGAGTCTGAAGACTTCGAAAGTGAAGACGTTATCAATACCGAAGGTCGGAGAGACCTGATAGGTTCCTGCGAGTCTCATATCAAGGATCCCGAAATAATTTCCTATCTGAGCTACCCAGGAGCTGTTGGTCTGGGTCATGTAATTCTGGACGGTCATGAATCGCAAGGCAATGTCATTGGCTAAGACGGCGGCAATGCCGAGGGCTAACAGGAACTTGATGGCCGTCCAGGCTAGGAAGAGGGGAGACTTGACTGGGAATCGGTCGTTCCATTCTAGCTTGCCATTCTTTGAGAGGACTGCATGATCGAGGTTTTCTCCAATGTCCCACTGGACAGGCTGTCTTGGGCCAACGTCATAGTATCTTCTGCGGGGAAAGAGGTCTCCCAAGTTTGCTTTTCGGAATAGTCGTATAAGGCCTAGGAGTTTGCTGTGCATGTAGAGGTGCTTCTTTCCGTCTTGGCCGGCCCCATAGGAGATGCGTGGGTCGCTAAGCATGAAGAGGGCTGTGAGAGCGAGTGCTGTCCATATGACCGCGCCGCCAAGGTATTGGAGGTTGAGATAGTCGATTCCGGCCTTTCCGAGATAAGTCGAGTACTTCACGTCGAGACTGAGACCATTATTCAAACCGCTGGTAAAGGCACCGAATATTGCGAGTCCTAGTAGGATGTAGTAGACTATCCAGGGCTTTCTCGTGCCGCTTGACCGGTGAACGGTCATGCAGGCGAAGGATCCTACGACTACGAGGATCAGTAGAAGGGCGGCGGAAATTATGAACTGTGATACGAAGACCCAGAGTCCGAGGCCAGTATTGAAAACAGACAGTTGTCTTAGCAGTGCGAGTTCTAGGAGGAAGTCGGCGAGTATTGCGAGAATACCCGCGATGAGCCCGATTCTGAAGTAGCGATTAGCATCGCTTACAATAACAGTCAACCAGCCGTCAGCGGTTGAACCGGATGGAGATTGGAAGATAAAGCTAGAGCGGAAAGGGAGCTTTGTTACTCGGAGCCCTGTTGATTCTGGCCTGGATACTCGGGAGGGTGCGATAACGGGAGTCAACGAGACAGCCGAGTAGAAGATTCGTCTTCCGCGGTTTCAGATGGTCCCCGTTTGGGAGGGGGGCTGTTTTGTTGATTGTTCAGATTAGGGCTTTTTCTGAGGCTTTGGGGCTGTTTTGAAGTCTAGAACGGGTTTCTTCTCGGGCTTGGAACGAGCAGGTGCTGCAAGGAAAGCGAGCATTTGCGACCTGACCTTTGGCTATTATTGAGACGATGTTAGGTGGAGGTTGGGTTTCCTGGCTACTGGTTCGACATGCTTCGGGGTTTCCGTGCGGACATGATTAATCGTTGGGGCAGGTCGCCGATGCGAATCTAGGACTCGCTCCTGAATCAGCGATCAGTACCGGTCGTCCCAGTCTCATTGAGCAATGCTCTGATCTCTTCCTGCATCTTTTCATAGTCTCCCTCGCCGGCATGCTCCCAGCGCACTCTACCTCGTGCATCGACCAGAGTCTGGCGGGGCCAATACTGGTTACCGTAAAGTTTCCAAGTCGCGTTCTCATTGTCGATCGCCACGGGATATTCGATTCGAAATCGTTTCACAGCACTCGCCACGTTATCTGGATCCTTCTCAAACTCGAACTCTGGAGTATGAACACCGATCAGGACGAACCTATCGCCCGCATACATCCTGTGAAGCCGGCTCATGTGGGGCAATGTCCGGATACAGTTTACACAATCGAACGTCCAGAATTCGAGCAGTACAACCTTCCCCTTCAGTCCCTCCAAGGTCAAAGGTGAGTATTCAACCATCCCTGAATCTGCGAGAATTCGGGCGCCCGGTTCCCCGTGAGAGATGATTTCAGCACACGCTCGCCGGCGTCAGGTTCTCTGGAGATACTTCTCTAATGTCTTCTTTGTGAACGAGTCGAGATTCAATCTGAACGCTTCACCAGGATACTCCCAGACGTATTCCTGGAGTTCGCGCCCATCAAGTTTTACCTGCTGATCCTTGCTCTTGCAGAGAAAGTCGAAGAAGATGAAATGCTTCCTCTTCCAGAATTCCACCGTGAAGATTGCTTCCTGCATGAGCAACATCTCCGCAACTTCCACATCCAATCCAACTTCTTCCTTGACCTCCCGAGCAGCCGCCTCCTTCATCGTTTCACCGACCTCAATGTGCCCGCCGGGCAGGGTGTATTTGTTGAACCACTTGTGAGACTTCGTCAGCAGTATCTTTCCTTGCTGGTTGACTATCAAAGCGCCAACGGTGGGTTCGGGGTAGACTTGAGTCTGAGAAGCCTTCTGATTAGACGGTGTTGACATATTTTGTTCCCCGTTCTAGCCTCTTGTTTAGAACTTTCCCGGAAAGATCGGCGATAAGCCTAAGTGCAAAACTGCGTTCACCACGAGTTCACCATGCAACGAATCCTTTGGATAGCTATGGTCAGTCTATTCACATCAACTATTCTCGATAGACTAACGACTTTCATAGGGCTCTCCTCTGGATTTGTAGAAAGTAACCCCGCACAAGCCTGGGTCCTCGCGCACTTTCCTTGGTTCTTCTACTCAACAGCCCTTCTTGCTCCAACCGCGGTTGTTCTCATAACGATGATCGGATTCAGATACTTGAAGGGAACTAGATTTCACTTACACAGACGGTTTCTGGCGTCTTTCTTCGTTGGTCTCAGTGTGTTCAGTTGGACACCGGTTCTCCACAACACTCTCCTGCTTTTACAGCCTGCATAACAGCGCGAGGTTCGCGTCCTGCTACCACAGAGCTCCGGAATGAGGAACATCACAATTTAGATTGCCCTTAGGTTAGTCCGCGTAGAACATAATATGTCAAGGGTCCAAGGAAGGGATTCGGATGTCTCCCACTTGCTTTCAGACAATAAGCTGAATGAAAGGTGTGAAGTTTGCCGGAATGTTTCCTCCTGCATCGTATGCGGCAGTTCGATTTCTGGGTTCGAACACATTGGGGTGAGAGCAGTTGCGGGTCGAGAATCGGGAATCTGGCACTATGCAAGCCCGTGCCGTCATCGTAACCAGCTCCGCGCAGCGTCAGCCAATGTGAAGTATGGTGGCGGTCCACTCTGGAAGAACGGTTACACCTGGCAGAGCGTCTATTGGGGCCCATACTTCACCAGTTCTTCCGCCTCAGCCTGGGTTGCGAGTGTCGAGAAGGCTGTAGCAAACATAGAATCGGACAAGACGTATTCAGGAGGGTTAACACAGTACAATGTCGGAATCGGCAAGGTTAACACGCTCATCAAAGTTCAAACCTCTCCCGCCGCGAAAATATCTGACGCGCAAATCAAGCAGACCCTTACTGGTTGGATTGCTTCAGGTATCGTCCCGAACTTAGGTGGACGGGGTGCATACAACATATTTCTGCCACCTGGAGTTACCGTGTCTCTTACGCCCCTTGAAGCATCCTGCGCAGTCTTCTGCGACTATCACAACACCGTCAACGGGTCCAACGGTCCCTTCTACACGGTCGAACCATATCCGTGCACCAACGGGTGCAACCAGTGCACTACCAATCCTCTAGATACTCTGACCCAGGGATTGTCGGAGGAGATCGTTGAGTTGAAGACAGACATGAATCCTGGAACGGGATGGGTGATAGGAAACCTTGAGCTCTGCGACTATTGTGACGCGAAATTCGTCTGCAACCGGATAGGTGGCGGCGAGTACGTCAACTCCTGGTACGACAAAAACAAGAAGGCTTGCTGGAAAGGAATCTAATCCCGAATTCTCGATACCTTCGACCTGTGCATCTCACTCTTCATCGGCATAGAGGAAACTCCTTCGGAGAGAACTTCGTAAGCAATAACTAAGTCGCTTTCTTGTGAGTATCAATACGACTTTCCGTTGAGCAAGCCTGTAGACTCAGTCATAGTTGACGTGGATAATATTTGGAAGATCTATCAGACGGGCTCTGTCAAAGTAGAAGCCCTGAGAGGCGTCAACCTAGCCGTCAAGAGGGGTGAGATGATTGCGGTCATGGGCCCCTCAGGATGTGGCAAGACTACCCTACTCAACTGCGTGTCTGGTCTAGACGACCTCTCTAAGGGCAAAGTGTCGGTTGAGGGAACTGACCTTGCTAAGATGTCTGATGATCAAAAGTCCGAGTTCCGCGCCAAACGAATGGGATTCATCTTCCAAGCCTACAACCTTCTCCCGGTCCTTAGCGCTCAGGAGAACGTCGAACTCCCGCTATTGCTTGCCGGTGTTTCTGAGTCTGAGGCGCATCCGTTAGCCCTCGATGCGCTTAAGATGGTTGGCTTGACAGACTGGAAGTCTCACAAGCCCATGGAGTTGAGCGGAGGACAACAACAGCGTGTGACCATTGCACGTGCCTTGGTGAACAAACCAGCTATCGTCTGGGCTGATGAGCCGACCGGGAACTTGGACTCGGAGAATTCGCAGGAGATAATCAAGCTTCTACGGAACCTGAACAAACAATACGGTCTGACTCTAGTCTTGGTCAGTCATGATCAACAGATTGCTCAGCAGACCGACCGGATCGTTCACATGAGAAACGGCCAGATCGAAAGAGAAGTCATCCCCACTGCCGTCGCAACTGCCTAGACCAGAAAGGTCAGAAAATGAGTTCGACCCGTTCAACACCTCTACTAATCGGCCTAACAGTCCTGGTCGCGATCATCGCGCTGGGCGAGTTGCTGGCTCTTTTCCTAGATTACCAGAACAACTCCTACCTGCGACAGTATGTCTCCAATAACATGCTCCTAATCTTCGAACAGATTATCGGGCTCGCTCTCCTAGGTTCGGGGACCGCATTTCTAACCTACAAATTTTCCACCGCTAGACCAACCGGCAGACTCGGGCGAGCATCCCATCGAATCCGCGGTCTCTCCCCGATAATCGCGGTCATCATCGCGCTGATCTTCTACTTCACTGTCTTCACTTCGATATTCGGAAGCTCCCTGATAGGTATAGAGGTCTACGGCGTCCTAGTTCTTTTGCTAATCACCCTGGGAATGATGAGCAGGGACAAGATAACCGTCCGTATGAGCCTCAGAAACTTTACTCGTCGAAAAACAAGCATGGCACTCGTCATCGCGGGACTCATGATTGGGACGGCCATGATATCAGGATCCTTGGTTACCGGAGACACGCTCACCAATCTCTTCACGCGAGGCGCCTACAATGGCTATGGCTACGCAGATGAGGTCGTGTATACGCAGAGCCCGCAAGGCGGATATCAATTCTTCAGCGTCGGCATAGCCCACAGCCTCTACCAGATCCTTTCAAGTAGCTCCAGCGCTGGCTCGGACCTTCGAGGAGTAACTCCTGAGATACTGAGCACCGTCACAGCCAATAATACCTCATGGGGTGTTGTTCAATCGGGCGCTACCCTGATTGGGACCTTCGCCAATGCCTCGCAGGTACTCGGCGACTTTCACGCCAGCGATGGGTCCATCATCCCGCCCAGTCTGACAGACATCCAGGCAATCGTGAACGATCGGGCCGCACGGGACCTTAACGCAACCGTCGGCGACCAGCTGACAATATTCTCTCCGGTCAATCAGACACTTTCAGTCTCAGTGAAGCTTGTCGGGATCGCACTGTCAGATGCCAGGGGCTCTTTCTCAGGAGGCGACAATATCTTTGTCAGCATGACCACGGCTCAAGCTTTGACAATCCATCCCGGATCTGCAAACTTCATCGCAATAACGAACATCGGCGGACTCCGCAATTCCATCCAATACACCTCAACCGTTGGCTTAGCGGCAAACCAGACCCTCAACAGTATTCAAAAGCCCATAGCCAGTTCCACCTGCAAGACCAGTCCGAGCGTCCCGGGAAACTCGACAACAATTCTTTGCGCCTACGGGTCGAAGATGGAGGCAGTTAACAGCGCCACAACTGGAGCCATGCAACTCACGAACCTCTTCACTGTCCTCAGCACAATCACGATCATTGCCGGGATCGTGCTGATCATCAACATGTTCATCATGCTTGCCGAGGAACGAAAGTCTGAGATGGGAATGGCTCGCGCCGTAGGTATGAAGAGAAGCCAGCTGACCAAACTGTTTCTCTTCGAAGGAACATTATACGCAGCAGGCGCGTCCCTGGTTGGAATCTTTGTCGGAATCGGCATCGCATATGGAATACTCTACGCGTTTGGAAGCATCATCAGCGGATTCTTCCCAGTAAGCCTAGCCCAAGTCTTAGACAGCTTTACGTTCACTCCTGTTAGTCTGTTCACCGCTTTTACAGAAGGTCTATTCATCACATATCTCACGATCCTCCTAACCTCCTGGCGGGTCAGCAAGCTCAACATCATCCGAGCGGTCAGAGACATTCCAGAGCCTCCCCAAGGAAAAAGGACCTACACCGTCCTCTCAATCCTCGGCGTCGTACTTGCATTATTGGGAGTCTACTTCTTTGAAGCATCCTTCGCAGCTAAGTCAGCAATAGAAGCGCTGGCGGGTCCCAGCCTAGTAATCATCGGAGCAGGACTAGTCCTCTCACGGTTTCTCCTAAACCGGTACGCGTTCACCTTGACGGGCATAGCACTTCTCGTCCAGTGGGGCGTCCCGAGCTTTTCGTTCAACAGCAGCATCATCCAGAACTACAACGTCGGCCCTGAAACCCTGATCGTCGGCGGAATGATAATGGTCATGGGCGCCATCCTCCTAGCGCTATACAACACTGACGTGATCCTGAAGAGCCTCCATCTCTTCTATCGAGGCAGAAAACGGCTGACTGTCATCTTCAAGACAGCACTTTCCTACCCCGGAAATAAGAGATTCAGAACTGGCGCCACCGTTGCCATGTTCGCGCTAGTACTACTCTCCGTTACGGTGATTGCGTTCCTGACCGCGGAACAGGGGGCCGCACTGAACAGCGTCGTACAGCAGGACTCAGGGGGCTACGATATCGTAACTCGAACAACATTGCCCGTAGCCGACCTAGCAACCCGAATCACGGCCGACAATATTCTTTCAGACAAGGTATCTGCGGTAATCCCGTTCAACACCACGGGAGTAGTCGTCAAGGATCTAACTTCAAGACTAGACTATGGACCCCAGCTAGCAATAGGAGGCGATGCAAACGCCACCTCACAGAGCAACTTCTACACAGGCAACACCTTCACCATGGCCCTGATGACCAACGGCTACAAGACAGCGACAGACGTTTGGAAGTCAGTAACCACTAACTCCTCCAACATCGTCTGGTCCTTTGGCTCGGTAAACTTTAACGGGCCACCCACCGCCTCCAGGACCCCAGACGCGGGCGACCTACTCCAGCTCTACTACGCACCAAACACCACCACAGTAGTTTCGAAAAACGTTACCGTCGCAGGCGTTTTGAACGGCGTCTTCTTCAACGGAATCGTCGGGACGAGCCAGCTTCTCAAGAACTCATTCGGAGTAGGAACCGGACAACTCGGATTCGTTAAAGTCTACAACGGAGTCGACCCAACCTCAGTCTCAAACATACTGAAGAAAGACTTCGCCCATCTCGGCATGCAGACCATACCCATAGCCGCTCTCGTCAGCACCTTCATACAAATCGGCCAATCCTTCCTCGGAATCTTCGAAGCATTCCTCGCCCTAGGACTAGTAGTAGGAATTGCTGGACTAGGAATAATCTCGATAAGATCTGTGGCAGAGCGCCGGAAGGAGATAGGAGTGCTCCGAGCCATCGGCTATAGGAAGAACATGATCCTCGCCGCCTTCCTTCTCGAAAACAGCTACGTCGCGCTCCTCGGCATACTGATCGGAATAGTCCTTGGAATAGATCTAGGCTACGCGATAGCCACAAGCCCGGGCTCAGGGCTAGGCTTCGTCATACCCTGGGTATCACTACTCGAAATTATCGCTTTCAGTTACGGGCTAGCCATCCTCGCAACCCTGAGCTCCAGTAGAAGGGCGGCCCGGATTCCACCTGCGGAAGCGCTAAGATACACGGAGTAGACACGAGCCTTAAAGTGAGCAACCTCGACATCCCAAAACGGAGTCCCTTGTCTAGCGAGCTTCAGCTCATTCACTCAGAAATTCTAGAGTGCACGAAATGCGAACTTCACAAGGGCCGCACAAAGGCTGTTCCTGGCGAAGGTCCAGATGATGCAAAAATCATGTTTGTGGGAGAAGGCCCAGGTCAGAACGAAGATGAGCAAGGCAGACCCTTCGTCGGAGCAGCAGGCAAATTTCTCACGGAACTCTTAGAGTCCATTGGGCTGAAAAGATCGGATGTATTCATCACGAACATCGTCAAGTGTAGGCCGCCGAACAACAGGGCACCGAGAAAATCTGAGATAGAAACCTGTAACCAATACTTGCAGTCGCAGATCAGACTCATCAACCCTAGAATCGTCTGCGCGTTAGGAACCCCAGCCATCACCACGCTGATGGGAGAGGAATACTCAGCTAGCAGGTTCCATGGAAAACCCTTGACAAAAGGAAAGGTCACAATGCTGCCTATGTACCATCCAGCAGCAGCCCTCTACGACGCCAGCCTCAAAGAAACACTCTTGCACGACTTCAAGATCCTCAAGCAACTATTGGAGAAGGAGGAAACGCTCAACCCGAGCACTCCAAGGAGCGCAGAGCCAAGTAGCGCGAAGCAAACGCTAGAAAAATGGGTGTAAGAACCCAAGGGAAGTAAACAAATTCCTCGCCGACAAGATTCTTATCGCCGCGAGATTCGACCCATGTTTTTCATGGATCAGCGGACAACGATAGCGGCACTCAGGAAGCGCGTCTCCAATTTCAGGGACGAACGAAACTGGTTGAAGGATAGTACTCCCAAGAATCTGGCGATTTCGATCAGTGTTGAAGCGGCGGAACTCTTAGACCACTTTCAGTGGAAGACTGATGAGCAGATTCGCGAAGTGGTGAAAGACAAAGCGAAGAGGAACCAAGTCTCTGACGAGCTTGCTGACGTCTTGATCTTATGCTTGGGCTTTTCAGACATAATGGGAGTTGATATTTCAGACGCAATCGAGGCAAAATTGAGAAAAGCTGCCGAGAAATATCCGGTGACGAAGACCCCGATAACTGCGGGACTCTGAAAGCAAAGCGAATCAGCGCTCTATTGACAACTAGACTTTCGTTGTGCCTGAGGGGAGTCAAGAATTGCGCACAGCTCTTCTTCTACTGTCCCGTATTTCTTGGGAGTCTCTATGAATCTCCCCATTTCTTTCCAGTTCTTGTCGAACACGATGATTGTTGGGAGTTTCCCTACTCCCATCTCGTCTCCCATGTCGCGGTAGTTGTCATGGTCTATGACCTTGGCCTGAATCATGTTGTTCTTTGCGATCGCGAGAGTCTTTGCAAGTGCCGGAACGTACGCGACACAGTCACCGCACCATTCAGCTGAGAAGACGATCAGATGATATTTCTGGTCGATATTCTCGAGCTTTTTGATAGAGTTAGAACTCGGTGTGTACTCCTGTAAACGACGCTTCATTGCGTGCTTGGATCTTTCGATCTTTACTTCGTTGATGTAGTCGAAGGGGTCTTTCCCGACTCTGAGCGCCATCATAACGTGCTCACAAGATAGTCTATGATTTCTCGAGCTGGGTTAGAAATACGGTGGAGGCTTCTTTCTCACCGTTCATATTCTCTCGGACCTTGACGCCAATCAACATTACTGTGTCTCCAGTTCTTAGGCTTTCAGTCTTTTGTGCGTGGGTATCCCAGAGGCTGATTCGTATCTTGCCAGTGTCATCCTCAAGGTCAATATTTGAGACCCTTGTTCTCCTACCCTCCTTCGTCTCAATCTCCCGCACATTACCTCTCTCGAGGACCTTGCCCCTGATGCTCCATAGAGCCGGTCCAGGTTGCAGAGACTTGATAGTCGCAAGAGGGATGTCAGGAACAAAGTCCGTGCTCTCCTTCTTGACTGAGGCTTTTGCTCCGACGTTGACATAGACCAGCCCATTCCTCTCAGTGACCCAGTGATTCTCTATCGCAACAAGCGAGCCCTCGCCCAATTCGAGGACGGACTGTGCCTGGTTGTCCCAGAACTTTGCGATCATCAATCCGGCCTCATTTGAACAGAGTGCCCAAGTGGGACCCTGCTCTGACTGGCTCTTCTGCAACTTGAGGAGACGTACACGGAGCAGGCCGGAGGCTCCAAGCTTACCCGCAACGCTGGATGAGGCATTTGGAGCGAATCCTTGTGAAAACGCTCTCCCCAGGATCTGAATGTTCGCCCGAGACCCGAGATGAAACTCAACTTCCCCGGCCCTCCCAAACTTAGTGTATCCATGCAGGAGCCTGACTCGGCAGCCGGGAGTCAACGCTTCCCTTGCCACAGTATCAGCTAAAGAATCCCAGAAGACACCAGTAATCTGACCTGATGCGTCTCCCACTCTCATCCTCAACACTTTTCCCTGGGTTCCATCGGATCGTTGAAACTCATGCACATCACTGACCGAAATCACCTGCCCAGTAATCGTGGAATCATTCAAGCCTGCATGAACACTGGATATTCTCTGGTCCTTCAGATCGGAACTTGCCGGAGGCGAAACTGAAAGCTGCTGAGCTAACAGCCTAATCGCACCTTCATCTGACAAGAGACCATGGGACTCCTCCTTCTTCCGTTGGACCATAGTCAGAAGCTCGTCTCGGCCAATCTTCGGATTGCCGGATAGAATCTGGTTCAGAAGATCATCAAAGGCTGGCATCGCGGCTAGTCCCAGAACATGCGGGTGCGCTCGAACTCTCTCTCCGCCTTCAAAATACTCAGGTATAAACTATCTTCGCCGCCGCTACGATTCCGCAATATCCGAGTGGCAGTAGTTGGACCCACGCCCCTAGCTGCTAAGACCAAGCCTGCTTTCTTCCCGTAGGTCTGTAAGAGACCCGCTGATCGCCATGCGGTCATCCATTCCTTCTCTTCCTCGCCGGCTAACCTTCGGCCTCTCATCTTTTTCAGAATAATCTTCGGCAGAGCGTCATCGCTGAGATAGGTGGCTGCTATCAAGGTCGACCGACACTTGGGACATCGAATCTTGTCCTGCAAATTATCCACACTTCTTATGCCATCCCATTCTCCACAGTTCATACACAACAACCGTAGCTTTGTCGAGAGTAGCCTGCTCTTCACCACATCAATAATAGAGGTCTCCTCAATCGCCGGACGGAGAAGCCCGTGAGGAACGATCCGATCCAAGAGGGGCAGTGCCAATGGCGTGCATTGACCCACGTCCTGGATCACATCTATCGAGATCTCGCCCGAACTTACCATTGCGAGAATCTTCTTGGCCCCTTCGACATCCAGCTTCTCAGCGAACAGCTCGCGCCGTGTTTCTTTATTCGCGATGGAATTCTTGAAAATATCAACTAGCAATCGCGCCTGTCGAGCTTTGTACTCTGCCTCCCGACTGACTGCACCAATCCTCCGTAGTACGTGCCAATGCTTCCAAGCAAAAAGATCCGACGCTTCTACTGTTTCGTGAATCATCGATTCCAAATCGTTCGGCGTTAGCTTTCTGAACTCTTCAGCCACCATGTGAGCGCTTACAGGTCGAGGAAAGATCAGGCCGAAACGATACTGGTCGACCTGGGTGGCAATGTTTGATCCTAACCGGGACCCGAAAAGCGCCGCCATCGCGTTCGCAAGCGCCTCATTGACCAGATTACCAGCACATGTGTGGACGATCACGCTGTTCTCGAAACCCTCGATCAGGACGAGCTTGTCAGAGGGAATCTTGGCCTGCTTACCTTGGAGAAGAAGTGTTGAGCTCACTCTCTCCCTCTCCGCATCCTCCAACCCGTCGTCTACTTGACCAGCAAGCCCGAGCGTACGCCTCATTCGGCCCACCTCAGACGCCACATCCATCTGAACAGGAATCATGTCCCCCTCCCAGCCGGGAATCGCTTTGAGACTCGGGGGGGCAGCCTCCACCTCTACGTGGTACTTCTCTTCATCGACCGAAATCACTCGCCAAGTCTGTCCATGAAGAATAAACTCGACCCCTGCCACACATCGCCGAGCAACAAAGTCCTGGTCTAGTGTCCCGATGCGGCGCTTGCGGAAGAAATCGAACACAGTATACTTCTGGACATCGGGGATGACTGAGAGGTTCTCGAAATAGTACTGGAGTGCTTTCGGGTTTCGAGGAGAATAGGAGTCGCCGAACTTTCGAAGAAGGCGCAGCTCGTCCAGCTGATGGATAGCCTCCTCCAGCTCGACAACCTCCAGGTTTCGAAAAGGATAGGATCGCCGGACCAGCTTGAGAATCTCCTCGACAGTCATCCGGCGCTGCTGCATCAACATACCAATAATCTGGTG
>WNFT01009084.1_pt1 | contig 14526 bp, 18 predicted proteins | sample 5400191 | NCBI WGS metagenome assembly WNFT01 (sample SAMN13153359, study PRJNA577476) | soil metagenome | isolation source: 80 cm saprolite under Madrone tree | place: USA:California | collected 2016-06-14
CTCGGCCCAGGGAGGAGCGTTAAAGGGGGCCAGGCATTGGCAACAATGAGAGAGAAAAAGCCGCGGGCAAGGCGAAGCAGGCTCGGGAGGACGAAATAGCCGCCGGCAGCTTCACAAGACGGGGCCGTCAGTCCTGTACTGGCGAGCCGTACAGTAACCGATTCCTCAAGCGCACTTGAAACCCCAATCGGTCTGACTACAACGGACTAGCCCTAGGCCTTCAGGGCTGGCGATTAAAAGCTCGGTTGCCCGGGACAACCGTTGCCCCGTTCGCCCCAGCACTCGCGGTATGTGCCCTGACGGCAGGAAAAAGTCACCAATCTTTTTGACTCATCGCACGAGCACTGATCAGGTCCGCCGCAGCTACTGGGCTCTCCGTCAGCTTTGCAGTTGGTCCAGGTCTGGTAGTTTTTTGGTAGTGGGTAAACAGCTTCGCAAGCAGGTCTGCCTCTTTTGCTCGATAAAACCAGTCTTTCTTTGAGGAAGTCGGCTGTGCCATTCGTGGTGCTCCCACTGTGGTGTTGAGATAGGCCTAAGCCGTTTCCATTCTGCTGGCCAAGAGAAGCTAATACAAGAAGTAGCAACGCCGATTTCCTGGCAATCATTGACTATCGCCCTGAATTCAAACCAATATTACACCAGTGTACAAACCAAAACCCAGACCTTCCCGTGACCCAAACCCCGACTTCCCCCATCCTGCGCGAAGCCGAGCACGCGAAGCTGCATTAGTCTTCTTGCATACAACTGGCCTGCCATCCCCGACCATTCCGGATACTCCTCCTCCGCGAGTGCGATTCCCAGTAGCGGCTTGAACGCCCGTCCTCGGTCGCTGCTTCGCGGTCAAATAGACCAGTCTCACTCTCTTTTTCGTCGAACATGACACAAAACCTGCCTGTGATCCGTCTTTGACCCCGACGACAGCCTCAATTTCGTTGGTGGTTCCGAGCTTTGTGGTTAAACGACAGACCTTGGTTTCTCCAGAAAAACTCCCGAAGGGTGTCTACGCGTCGTTTCCCCACTGCCGCCTCATTCGGGCGGACGCCCGGCCAGAGCTCCGACGCTCGTTCGGCAAGCGCCGATTTCGTGCCAAACAGGGATTAAAGGCTGATATGCGAGGCCTGCAGGGAATGTCGCCACAATAGAAAGCCGTCCGGGCCTGGAATAGTGGTTTCCTCTAACCTCATCTTTTCTTATATATACGCCCTGCCTACGTGGCTGTTCGCAAATCGTCCAGTTTGGGAACCGTACGCCGCCGAAGGGCTTCCCCAGGGAGGAGACAGTGCAGTTCGGTTCCAGGGGCTCTTAGGCCGACAGGTTTACGGCCTGGGACGGAGGCCCTCTACAAAGGCCTTCGCTTGATTGAGATCGTATCCATAGATCCTTCTTGCGACGTAGACTGCGGCTATCGTCCGTCCTCTCTGGTCTAATTCGTGTAAACGCTTTTCTTGTTCTGGGCGACTCAGGTCACCGATGTGTAAAAAGTCTTCTGATACTACAACGGGCGGGGCAATCGTGGTGTAAGGTCGCAAGGCATCCAAGAAGCTCGTAGCGTGCGGCACGACCGACCATTCCACCTGCAGGAACGGTGAACAGACCATTCGCACTGGATAGTGCTTATAGAGAGTCGATGTATTTCCATACCAGGTCTTCTCCCGGGGGGCGGGCTTTGCTGGCTCCGCCGCGAGAGCCTTCGATAACGGCGTCAAGTCGCCAGCAAGCTCTAGCTCGACGAGGCGACAAGTCTCTTCCGTAGTCCCATCCTGCGCTTCAATTTTGGTACGCTCGCGCACCAGCCGGGCTGACCGAATATCCTGATAAGGAATGAAGATTACGGTGACGTCTCCGCCAGGCAAGTGATAGTTCAGGTAGGAGCGGAACTGGATGAGCAGGCCGTCATCCCGCATCCTCGCCAGCCAATTAGAAGAGCGTAGACGGGCTAGAAAGAACCTGCGCATCAGTACCAGGCCAAGGAAAAGAACCCCGGCGATGTAGTAGGCGATGTAGTAGGCTGAACGCCTGCGACCTTCCCAATCAACCAGCACCAATGCAGCGGCTACGCAGGCCCCGGCAAGCGCGAGAAGCGCGATGCGCGTGGGCGAGTAACGGAATACGCGATCTCCGGGAGATGTCTCGACGTCGCTGAGCCGAATTAATCGCGTCGACAAATTAATCGCCAATCCTGGTTGCTCTGCGCCGCAGAATTTGAGTTACGGGAATCGCAGTTTGCGTCCGGCCAGCTTTCCCCTGCCCTGCCAACCGACCGTTCCCAATCGACTCGCGGATGGAACGCACCGTGCCATCGTCCCCTAGCGTGTGAACTGGAATCTCCCCTTTGGTTCAAGAACGGCATTGATCATATGCCCAATGCCAGACGTTCATCCAATTCCCGCACCAGCAACAGACCACCGTCGGAAGTGGCCCGCGATCCTTGAAAATCGAACCCTCAAAGAGGAGTTGAAGGAGAAGTGAAAGGCTGGTTTTGCTTCTCACCCATTGGGTCGCGGCCTCCGCGGAGTTCGTTTTGCTCTCAAAACCGCATCAATACTGCCGCTGACCCCGCTGTTTACAACAGTAGTCTTGCACATCGGTTCGGCGGGAGCGCAGAATCATGCCAGCTTCGCCCGTGACTGGGTGGAGCGATTCGCCCTTGGCAGGGCGTCGGAGCATATTGGCTGACCTCGCCGCGAGAAACTGTGAAACCTTCTCTTCGGGAAATGTTGGCTGACTCGCACACTGCGACCGTTGCTATCGCGGTGCTCCTCCTCTGGTCGCTCGACGGGGCATTCCGAGCGCTGTGGTCCCCGGTTTTCCGTGCTGTCAGTTACTTGTTGACAGCCGCAGCGATCTTCGATATTCCGTACTTCCCTCCAACCCTGACCATGACGGACCGTGGGATGTTGATGACTACGCTTTTCTATCTATACGGCGCCGCTATCAGCCTTTCGGCGGCCTGGCTCTTGTCGCGATGGGTGTATGGCATTGGGCCGCTCCGCCGCTTAATCAGTTACCGCAGCAAACTAACCGGGAGGCAGGATGTTTGAGCGGTTGAAGAAAACCCTGGTGAAGAGTTTCGTGGGTGCTATCGCCCTCGGCTGGGTATTCGCACAAGGTATTCTGCACTTTGCCTATGTATTCAGTGCACCCGTCGCGGGCTGGCTAATGCGACGAGAATATCGCGGAGTCATCGACCACATCACCACCCCAACAGGCATCTCACTTCAAGACGCCCTGCCTGAATTGGTCAGGTCCTTTTCACTCCTGCTGGTCGGATATTGCCTGTTGCGCTGGCTGTATTTTAAGCCTTTGGAAAAACAGCCGACGGAGCCTGGTCCAGAACAGAGTGCCTGACGCGAGGCACTTCAGCTAGTTGGCGTTTTCGCATGGCGCACAGTTTCCCACAGACAGAAAGCGGTGGAGGTTAATCCGGAGAAAATTGAGGGCCACGGAGTAAGGTTCACTCGACCACGGCAGACTTGCCGCACAGCCCGTCCGCTCGAGCCGTATTCGTTCTGGCAAGTAGGATTCATCAGCGTGGCATCCGGCTGCCGCCGAAAATAATCACGCTACCAAAACAGCGTTAGCCGACATTCGCCAGGGGTCCGAACTCTGCCCCACCGAGGCGGACCTCTATTTCGAGCAGGCGATGTCTTACATAACCATTCTCGGTCATGTGTGCTGTGGCCGTGTCGTTCTGTTTGGAACAAACCAGCTTGTCCAGCGGATCACGTTGCCCAAACTCAGGGTCGGAGTGTTGACAGAACTTGCAGTCACGTCCTGTGTGAGTGTCTTGCAGAGGCCGAAGGTGAAGGCGGTCCATGAGGGTAGTCTCCTAGCTGCGTCTTACCGTGCAGCCTACAACTCAGCAGATGCTTCTCGCAAGTCGCCGGCTTATTGTTGTCGGCTTATTGTTTCTGTGGAAAATGAGGGGCTTCCGGCGACAGCCTGCTCGATTTGGGAAAGGAGTCACAAATTACTACGAAATTTGTAAATCAGTAGTTTACGAATCGAGGCGGGCAAATAAGGCTCAATTGGTCACTCGCATAGCAATTTTCAAGGCAGAGCAGCGAAAGATGAGGTGGGTAAATCGCTCAATGCGAGCCCGCTTCATAGTTGCTGGTGGGCGAAGATTGGCTGATCCTGCCAGAACCTACGCGCACGACCCTCGGTCTCCGGTTAATGCATTATGAAAGAGCACCTCGCTTCAGAAGATCGAAGTTGGATGGGGCGCCGCCTCCGCTCCGCTGCGCTGTGCAGGGGCTTCGCTCCGCTACGGCGGCGATAGGGCTTCCAGTTGTCAAAGGAAAAGCCGCGATCCGCTGCAACTGCGTCCGCCGCCGAAGTCTCTCAAGGGCGGAGCTAGGTTCGAGTGTCGAGGTGGAACGGCTTCTCGTATCGCTCGACCGGGTAGCCCTTCGCTTTCCAGCCCGCCAGCCCACCTTTGAGGAATTTTATCCGCAAGAAATGCAAGGCCTGAGCTCGATGCGAGATGACTCGGCTGGTTTTATCACTGGGGCAGGTACAGTAAACGACCGAGTCCTTGTCTTTCGGGATGAGCGATGGATTCTCAAGCAACTCCCTTGGGGGAATCCTCGTCGCGCCTGCGATGATTTCAGAATCCGCTAACAAGTCGAGCGGCTGGCGAACATCAAAAACGAAGACCTCTTGATTTGAGGCCAATAAAGTATGGAGGGCCTCTGGTGTGATGCTGTGCTGCTCCATCTCATTCTGGTCTCGTGCGCGCTTGATCCAGATTGCGATCAACAGACACAACGCTGCAACACAAATGGCAGTCAGAGTCAGCCACATCCCTGTTTCTCCTTAGCACCCTGTAATACCAGATTCCGCAGGGGCTTGAGAGGATTCTTCTCGGCTTGTCAGCTGCAAGAACCCTTGTCCCCGGGTGGCGCACAAGGAAGCAATTCCACATGAACAAGACGGGGCCATGCGAACGACTAGAATGCAGGTAGCTGCGGGGGCATGTATAGTCGAAGCTTCCCCCTAGGCACCAGCCTGCTGGGTAGGGTGCAATGGTTGTGCGGCATTCTAAGATTGTGAAAATCTGGGTATTTAATACTGTGGAAGCACAAAGGTCCTCGACGTTAATTCGAGCATTCAAGAGGGCGCACAAGGACGTAATAGAGCGTCTGTCAGGCGTAGACTTTGCCGGAGCCGAAGAGGCTAGTGCAAAGTGGGAAAGAATGGAGCGGGAAATCCTGCTAGAGACTAACCGAAAGCACGATTGGGAACATCGCAAGAGTCCGTGGTTCCGTTTGTACTACCATTTTTACTGAGAAGTTGCGTCCAGGGAATAAGAGCTGCCCCGGATTCGGTAGAGCATCGGTACAGCATCTGAGTCCTGGAGGACGAAAATGAGCCTCCTCACGCCGGGGGCAGCAGAGCGCTATGGCCCGCTCAATAACCAATACTCAACTGGTTCAGCGGTCGCGACCTCGTGAATGAAACCTCGCCGTTCTTTGTCTTCTGGTGAGCCGCGGCGCCACCCACATTCTAAAATCGATTCAGGACGAATCACGACACGACGCCAACAAGTCTTGTGTTTTCACCCAATGAACCTCGGTTGTGTGAGTCAGGCAACTGACTGTCAAGTGCCCGGGCAGGCGTCTGGCTGCATCGTGGGTGCCGATTCCGTCGCGGTTTGCGCGGGTCTTCCAGTGTCCTTCGCCAAATGGGGGTAAGAGCTTGAAAGCATCGGCCAGAACGCGCTCACCTGTTTTCAGAACTAAACATAGCGTCTTAAGTAATTGCGCATAGTCTGCGTAGCACATCGTTGCGACGTGTCCACACCGCGACCTGGCTCTCCTTGCTCTGGAAGTTCGTGAGGTCCTTCATATGTACGTTAAACAACCTCGGGCCCGCTTTGTGGATCGCCTGAACAACGTCGGTGCCGGCACGAGCCGTATGCCCGACATCGATGCAGCACCCGATGCGCGGATCCATGTCCTTTACCGCCTTCAATACATCCAGTGGCGAATGCCACAACATATCCTCCGGCCCGTGATTGTGGATTGCGATACGGATGTCGTACTCCTTGACGAACTTCTCTATTCGCGGCAAAGTTTCTGGTGCGGGGTCGCCGGCGACAATGACGGCAATACCCGCTCGCGTGCAGTATTCGAACTTAGCCCGGATGTCCGCATCGTCATCTTTCGCGAAATAGATGGTTCCCGCAGCGTGCAGCCTCACGCCCGCCGAGGCGTAGTCCGCCAGCGCAGCCGCCTCCTCTTGCGTATCCATCGGTAGATGATCTTTGACGTCTTTCGCATTCAGCGCGAACACATTGACCTGCTTCATGAAACCGATCGTCCGCGCGCGACTAAAGTTACGGAACGTGTAGCTGGCCAGGCCCAGACGAATGGGCGATGCTTCGTCAGGCGACGGCCGTTCCTCAGCCGGCGCGAAGACGTCGCTTGAAGCAGCGAACGCCCCCGCAACGAGCGCACCGGAGCGAACGAAGTTGCGACGGGACAATGCGTTTGTCATAAGCGGCCAATCACTCGCTTCCTTCCCAAGAATGCCTGATTGTCTGGCAGATATGCCGGGCTTTTTCTTGCCTGAAATCGTCCGGAGGGCACCGGCGCACCTTATACTTGCGGCGCCCAGCCCTTCTCGTACTCGCGCCCCCACATCTTCATCGCTTCTGGGTCGCCCTGGATCCGCCCGTCTTTCGTGTCGATATGCAGGTCTCGGTTGACTTCCCATGCGATGTTGGAAAGATGCAGCATTGTAACGGCAACGTTGCCGACAGAGACAGGTGCCTTGAGCTTCTCGCCTTTGCGGATTCCCGCGATGAAGTTCGCGAAGTGAGCATCTGTCATGGAATCGCGACCGAGGAGGTCAGAAGATGAGGTTGTACTGCCAGTCCTGAATTCACTCATCTTATTCCCTTTGAGGTCGTATATCTCGTAGCCATCGCGATCCACAACCACGGTGCCCGTGCTTCCCATGATTGTCGAACCACGATCGCGGCCGTAGAACTTCATTCCCTGGCAGCTCTTGCCCTCCCACGACACCATCCTGTCTTCGTACTCGAAGCTCGTCACCAGGGTGTCATAAAACTGCCAGTCGTCTTTAAAATGGTACCTGCCGCCTGACGAAGTGACCCGCTTCGGATAGTCGACGCCAAGCGCCCATCGGCAGACATCAACCTCGTGCGTGCCATTGTTGAGTGCTTCCCCGGTGCCATAGATTCTGAACCAGTGCCAGTTGTACGGCTGCACATTGTCCTTATAGGGACGGCGTGGCGCCGGGCCCTGCCACAGGTCCCAATCAAGCTCCGGGGGCACGGGCACTTCTTTGCCTGTGCCAATAGATTTCCTCACATTGCTGTACCAGGCTTTCGCAAAGTAGGGCCTGCCAACAATGCCTTCGTGAATCTTTTCGACAATCTCTATGGTGTGCGCTGAAGAGCGCTGCTGCGTGCCCATCTGTACAAGCTTTCGATATTTCTGCTGCGCCTGCACCAACATCTCTCCCTCAGCAGGATTGTGGCTGCATGGCTTTTCCACAAAGACGTGCTTGCCCGCCCGCAACCCGGCGATGGCCATCGGTGTATGCCAATGGTCGGGAGTGGCAATCGTGATGGCGTCCACATCCTTGTGCTCGAGAATCCTGCGAAAGTCCTTGTCCGTCACAGGGGCCTCGCCCATCTCGTGCTGCACACTGTCAGCGAACTTCTTGAGGATATTGCTGTCCACATCGCAGACATGGGAGATGCGAGCGGCGATCCGGTTCGTCTTGAGCGCCGAGAGATGAGCATAGGCGCGCCCATTGAGACCGATAACAGCAAAGTTGAGGCGATCGTTGGAACCGAGGATCTGGCTATAGCTTTTTGCCGTAGTTCCGACGGCCAGCCCCGCCGCCCCAACTGCAAGTGCATTGAGAAACTCACGTCGTCTAACCATATTCATTTCCTCATAACGGGCGGCCATTGCCGCTCTGTCGCCAGCTGACAAGATACCTTGAGATCAAGGGCAGGTTCCAGCCTTCGTCAGCGGATGTCGAAGTCATCAAGGCAGGAGACTCGGTCTAACGGTGCTCTTGCCCATCAGCCGAGTCCATGCCAGATGTGCCAACAGAGTTACCCCTGTTTCTCTCCGACTGCGACGCACCACTTTCACCTGCTAGAAGAATGCGTCTTACTCAGGACGCACCGTGTCTTCTTCTTATCAGGTTGTGTTGTGGAAACAAGACTAATTCTTGGTGCAATGGTCATTTTCGTCGCATGCCCCGATCAACTCAGATACACTCACCCCGTGCACCAGTCAGACCATGCGCCAGCGATTAACCCCGCAGGCTGGCTCGCGTCATCGCTTCTATTCGGAATACCGGGCTTGACCTTCGCCTTCCTGTTCCACTGGGCTGGCCCGAGTCTGTTGCGGCAGATGAGTTCGTGGTGGCGCATTTTCCATGTGCTGCTGATTCTGCCGCTTGCACTCATGTTGATTGCCTCGCTCGTTGGCGCAGCCATTGACGTCCGCTCCACGTCTTGGAACGCACTCACGCATCGGTTACGGCTCTCGGCTCCAAAGGCGACGGCTTGGATCTGGGCAGCTGCACTCTCGGGCTTCATGTATGGAGGTAATTGGGAAGACCTGTTTGCGGTTGCGGCATCCTGGCTTGCTCTTTGGAAAGAGAACAATCGCCAAGTCTGGGTATTCGCTGCGATTGTGATAGGCACGATCTTCAAGCGGAGCGCAGGCATCCTTCGACCAACCCTTCAATCCATTAGGTTCTTCGATGCTTCTGAGTTCTACGATGAGTTTTTCGATCGCTTCGGGCCGAAGGATTTCATGGGCATTCCTTTGCACGGGGCTTGGTGGATTCTCGTTTACTATGCCGTCGTGATCCTTGTGTGCAATATCGGCGGGGAGGAACTGTGGTGGCGCGGTTATGTGCTTCCGCGCCAAGAACTCGCGTTCGGAAGGGCCACGTGGCTCATCCACGGAATTTTCTGGTCGGTCTTCCACTTATTTATGCAGCCGACTCTCTGGGACACAGTCCGCATGGCAATCACAGGTATTGCGCTCTCCTTTGTTGCACAACGCACAAAAAGCACATGGCCGGGGATCCTCGGCCACAGCTTCGGAAACCTAGCCTTCTTCCTAAACTTGGTTAAGGGTGTGGTATCCCCTTGAGGCTTTCATTTCCTCCGACGGAGATCCTGGCCCGCCTCTGCCTGCCGAGTTTTTCCGCATCCTGCACTAGTCAGAACGGTATGTACTTCTGGGACTTGGTGACCTCCTTGGAGAGGGGTTACATGAAGATTGAAGCCCATGCCGAGTTCACCCTGGAGGGTTGCGCAGCCGCCGCAGAGGTGCAAGACGCGCTGGGACTCGGGCCTGTGGACTGGGTGGTCGCGCTGGCAACAGCCTGGCATGCCGTTTTAGGTGGTTGGCGGAGATATTGGGAAGTGCTCATCCGGATTGCTGCGCGGGAGTAGAACAAGGCGGGAACGGTCTCGGGCAAACCCGCGTCTTTGCCGATGGGAGTTAGCTAGTCTTACGGAACACAATCTCGCACTTCGGCGCACCCCTGTGGATGCACATTGTCTGAATAGTGGTGATGTTTTCATGAAAGTAGTTTCCCAGGCCCTTTCCGATGCCGACAGCCAAGGCGCACATCTTGCGAGGCGATGTATAGATCAAAACGACTTCATCGTGGGAGCGGCGCACCGTCTGCAACTCCGGTGGTTTCGCGCCCGGATTCTTCGTGCGCACTACGCTGTGAACCGTTCCTTCGGTGTTGTCAAAGACATCGATCGTCTTCCATTCCGGGCGCAGCAGGTGTCCAAACATCTTCACCAGAGCCGGAGCAATAAATTCGCCAAAGTCTTCGAGCACCTCCGCAGTCGGCCGACCTGTCATCACGGATGCCGCCGTCACAAGTGCCACCACCTCAGTGTCTGGATATTCCCTCAAGGGAAGGTAGAGGTTATTTTCGAGACCGGCTTTGTTTAGCAGTTGGTTCCACGTTCCTTTGCCGCACTTGGTCTCGGCATAATTCTGCAGTTCGGCGAAGATTATTCCGTGCATTTCTAATACCTCGGACGCCGTCGCGCAGGGGCCGGCGGCATTGTGCATGAAATTTGATTTGTCACAGCGGTCCATCCGCTGCATTTCTGGGCGCTCGGATGTTCAAGAAAGGAACGCGCAAGAGTACTCATTCCGGGTGCCCCCCAAGTATCTCATCGGCTCTTCGATGCGAACCGTTAGCCAGGCTGCCCGATCGGGTCCTACTCGACCAATTCCCCTCTCTACATCTGTTCCATAAACCCTGCCAGCCCGCCTTCGCAAGGCCCTCTACGGGAACCGTCCCTTCAGCAGAATCGAAATGGCGGTGATTAACGGTCGTTCCTAGCCCAATACTCAGCGCTTCACGTACACGCGGGGGGCGATGCTGTCCACTGGCGCTGGATCGATGCCGCCGTCGGGGGCCACCCCGCTCCATCTTCACGGTCTTTGTTTTCCATTAGAGCGAATCCAAGTCAGGGGTTCTTCGGCTTCTCGATTGCTTGATCGGTTTGGACTGAGAACAGCATGAAATCCGTAAAGGTGTGATAGACGATTGTTCGATGGTCCTCAAAGTCGCAGTAAGCGTCAACGGTCTGCGGCAACAACATCCGTACGTTTTGGGCATGGAACTGGACCGGGGCGTAACTGATCGAGAGATACCAGTGGCGCACTTTTGTGCCTGGTATTTCTTCCATCAGACTAGTCTCCATGTGCATGACCTCGCCGGAATCTGCCGCAATCCAGGCGCGCCCCTTAAGCCTGGCGGGATACACTTTCCCCTTGCTATCACGGAATGAAAGGGTGTGACTAGGTTTGTCTTTGCGGTGGACGAAATGAACGACCTGTGTGCGCTGCCCGTTCCATTCGGCGCTGCCTTCACAGCTCATTTCGTACTCGTCCTGAATTTCCGGAAGGAACATCAAAGCCATTTCCGGTAGTCCGATATCCTGCGTGAAGGCGGTCAGCAAACGGCTTCCACGCTTGGGTTGGCGGCTCTCCTGTACGGTCGTTCCTGCCGGCGTTTGCTGGAAGATTACGACGTAGTCAAAGTTCCCTGTACGGGCATCCTGAAGATAACCCATATGATCGGAATCCTGGTATTCAATCTTTTCCTGCGCGGAGAAGCTTTGCAGGCTGGTGTAGAGTTCACTTGCGCGCGCGCCCGCCTGTTCCAGGATGTCGGAAAGCACGCAGGGCGTTGACGAAGCGCTAGAGCGAAACGGCACGTCAACCAGAGGGGGGGTCCAGTTCAAGCCCCTGTTACTCAATTTGTTATCTGAGCCCTTTGTATCCTCCACGCTGCTCGCAGGGCTTGCGTGCTCGCTCGTGATCACACCTATGGTGACATTTGCCTTGCCTTGCTCCGGCTTGCCTTGCTCCGCCTTGTCATTCTCCGACCGGTCTTTCTCTGGCTTGGGAGCAAAATAGCCACGACGCGCCTGCACCTGCAGGCCGTCTCGATCCACTTTGACTTTCAGGCGATGATAGGTCCCGTCTGGCTTCTCGTTATCGAGTGAGAGTTCGAGTATGTATACATACTCGGGTGCCGCCGCCAGTTCTTTGAATCCCGCTTCCAGGTCGTTGCTGTTGTGAAAGTATGTGCCCCCGCTTCCGTCGGCGATTTCCGCCATGACATCCTCGTTCAGCGCCATGGACGCGCGATGAGACTGCGATTCATAGCCAGTTTGCATAGCCATGGCCGAGCCCGCTCCCCGTTCATCGGCACCCAATTCTGTCGTGTACAGCCCGCGAGCATCTAGCGCACTGATGGTCACATTGTCCTGCGCTGCGAGATCCAGAATTCGTGTTTTCTCTGTCATTGCTTCCGCTGTAAGCGTCAGGAAACCCGGCGATATGAGGATCAGCGTACGCTGTCCCGGCAGAGTCCCCATTTTCCGCACGAATTCTCTGAGTGTGGCGAGCATTACTCGAACATCTTGATCACCAGCCGTAAGAGCGTTCGTCGCGGTGGATCTCACCATGTCCTCGGCCATTTTGCGCAATGTTTGGGGATCAAGATTTGCGCAAGCCAGCGTCTGCTGTACTGCAGCCTCGAGAGCCGTGCCATTGCGCTTGTTTTCGATCAGGTCAGCTTCGTAATAGTCGATATCTGGGCATTGGCGGCTCTGATGCCGGTAGAGAACCCGCGACTTCAGGTTCATGATCGCTTCCTCCAACTTGGCGCGGTCGCGTGTCAGGCCGCTGTTCGCCCCGGAGATCGAAACCACGGCAGCCATGTCTGAACTATTCAGGGATGCGGCGAGTATCTTGGTCCTCAGCTTTTGCAATCGTCCTAAATCGTCAGCGCCCAGGTGCATATCGTCGAAAAGGAACACAATGAAACGTGGCGGCGCGGTCGATGTTTGCCGAGCGACATTTGGATCAGCCGGCGCTGGGTTACCGCTTTCTGTGTTGCTCTCGGCGACGTTGCGTTTCTCCACCGCGAATCCGGAGATGACTTTCGGTTTGTCTTTGTCAAAGACTTGAAAGTCTTCCTTCCTCAAGTTGCCCACCGTACGGCGCTGTGCATCACGGACCACAACCGGCACCAATACCTTATTCACCTTGACTTCAATCTTAAAGGGGACAACCTCAGATTCTTTGGCTTGTTGCGCTACCAGGTGCGCGCACGGTGCGAAGGCCAACCAACAACATCCAGAAGCGGTTTGCTGTTCACTCTCATACTGATACTGCGATCCTACGTCTGCCGTGCTCTAGCAGCAATATCAAGCGAACAAACGAGCGGCTGCTGGCTTGAGGCAGGGGGTTGTTGTTGAGATATCGCGTTTGCGCTCACAGCGGTCAAGGAGCGAAATTCGCCTGATTACAACAACAACAAAACACCCCTTCGAGGAGTAGAATTCCGCCAATCATTCGTCGCGAGGAGATCGACGTGCGAAGGAACCTATTGTTCGCAGGGGTTGCCGCTGGTGTCTTCCTGACAACTTTGCTGCACGCGGACTGCGCAAAGGACAATGATCATCGCTCCAATAAGAACTCGGGATTGCTGATCACCGACTTCATCATCAGTGGCACGCAAAGGTTGAGTTCGACTGAACTCAATCGGATTGAAGGCCAGCTGACAGGCTCTTGTTTTGATGAAAACCTGGAGGAACTGGAAAAGCGTGTACGAGCCTTGTTCCAGGACCGAGGATATTTCGGTGTGGTGGTCAAGAGCTTCCGCATCAAGCCGGGTGATCCCCTGCTGCTGCCGAAGACGGTAACGTTGGAAGCCGAGGTTCTGGAAGGCACGCGCTACAGGCTGGCGGAAATCACGTTCACAGGGAACCACGCCTTCAGCGCGGCCAAGCTCCGGAGCGCGTTCCCTCTCAGCAAGGGTGATTTGTTCGGTAGAGACAAAATTGCCGGCGGCCTCGACGGTCTTCGCCGGCTCTATGCGGCCGATGGTTTTATAGACCTAATGATGATACCCGACACTGAGAACAGCTCAGACTTAACCATCAACCTTGCTGTGAGAGTCATGGAGGGTCCGCAGTACCGAATGGGAACGCTAGAAATCCTCGCCAAGAAAGAAATAGCTGACAGGCTTCAGGCGGAATGGCAGCTACCCGAAGGCGCGGTATTCGACCCTACATACGTAGACCGATACATCAGCGAAAATCGTTCCCTGCTGCCTTTGGGATTCACCAGAGACGCTGTGCAACTTGTACGCAACTGTCCAGATTCGTTGGTTGAAGTCAGACTGCCGCTGGAGGCGGACCTGACATCGCAATCACGGCCGAAGGACGTTGAGTGCGAGCCGCGCGACGGCTCGAAATAGTTCTCGTGAAGACTAGAGCACGGACTAGCGCCAGAACCCCTTACGTCCGAGACAAGCCTCTTTTCTGGAGTTTTCTGGCACTACGGTCATCCTCCCAGAAGCCGGGCCGCATTTTCAAAAGATTGCTGCTGTAACATCGCGTATCTAACCACCGGGTTGAAACCATGGTTGGGACAGTAACGAGGGCGTGAACAGCAAGAGACTGCTGCCGCCATCAACCCGTCATAAAAACCGTGTATCATCGGCGCACCCAGAATTTGGGGCATTCCTGTCATTTCCCGTCCAGGATAAAGACAGTGCAGATACAGCACTCCAGTAAGGCCTTCGTGGCCGCGGCTCTGCTCCTCGCCACAATGGCGCTGCTGTCCGGCGGCGCCGCGCGGCGGGAGTCTGTCACGATTGATGAAGTAGCGCACATTGGCGCCGGGGTGAGCTATCTGCAGAAGCTGGATCTGCGGATGAACGAGGAGCACCCGCCGCTGGCGAAGGTACTGGCCGCGCTGCCGCTTGTGCTGCGTGGAGTGCGCGCCGACTACTCGCATCTTTCCTGGACGTTCAGCAACAAGAACTTCAACGAATACCTGGGAGAGTGGGTGTTCGGCCACTGGCTCATCATGCGTTGGAACGATCCCCACTCCACCGTCACTTGGGCCCGAGTGCCCATGCTGTTGCTCACTCTGCTTCTTGGCCTTGCTATATACGTGTTTGGCTAAC
>WNFT01003013.1_pt1 | contig 14520 bp, 9 predicted proteins | sample 5400191 | NCBI WGS metagenome assembly WNFT01 (sample SAMN13153359, study PRJNA577476) | soil metagenome | isolation source: 80 cm saprolite under Madrone tree | place: USA:California | collected 2016-06-14
CAGAGGTCAAGGTCGTATCGCTGGCCGTCACCATCCAGCCACTGGGCTCGGAAGCCGAAGCCGCCCAGACGTTGGCGGTCAGGGTTGACCCCACCACCCGGAAATGGATGCTGTAAGAGCTCCCGCCGGTAGCGCTAAATGGCAGGCTCACGAGAATGGAGGTCACCCCGCTCACCTTTTTCTGAAGGAACAAGCTGGACCCATCGATAAAGGCCTTGTACCAGTTGTTGCCGTCCGTCCAACGAAGCACAGCCCCGAAGTTGCTATTGGTAAAGGAGCTCAGAGAGCCGGTCACATACACCTCAGCGTCAGAAGCCGTGGGTCCTAATACAGCACTGTAACTGCTGCCAGCAGTATTGGAGACCAGGCCGGCATTGCCTGAGATGGAGAACACGCTGAGGCTGTTGGCATCCCCACCCCAGGTCTGCCCATCCGAGGCGCTGCCCCACAAAGACTGATTGGTGCGCTGGAAGCTATCCGTCCCCAGGATAGTTCCAGGCGTAGGGGTCGCTGTCGGCGTTGGCGTACTGGTTGCTGTGGCTGTGGCGGTTGTCGTGTCTGTCGCTGTTGGTGTGGGAGAACTAGATTGAATTGCCACTGCTAACTTGTTCGAAAATTCCTCGTCAAACCAGACACGATTCTGAGAATCAACGTTGAGGCCATCATGAGGACCCCGTCCTCCAGGAGGGGTATTATAAAAAGAGAACGCCCCCCCGCCAATCGGAAAAGAACCAAAAGTATTTTGCAGAGAATCATCCAACCAGATCAGACCCTGCTTATCGGCGCTGATGCCAGAGGTATGCGAACCACAATTGCCGCAAGAAGGGGTATACTGATATTCAGTAACGCCATTATTCGTCCCCGACTGAGCGGCAGCGACATTCAGCATACCAATAGCACTGACCCAACCCTCGGTCCACCATATATTGCCATTGGGATCAATAGTAATCAGGTGAGGAGTCAGACCAGTACCACCTGTTGGGATATTTCGTATTTTATACTCGTTTAAGACCCCCTGATTGGTGTATTCCCCAATCAATGCAACAGAATCCTCATTCTCAGTAAACCAGATATTATCTGAAGCGTCCACCGTAATACCATAGGGTTCACTATTCGCTGCGGGGGTCGCAACTTCATGAAACGTCTGCGAGTCAGGATCAAAAGAGCCAATTTGATTCACATAATGCTCAGTAAACCAGATCGTTCCCTTTGAGTCAATAGCAATATCCCAGGGTCCAGCACTGGCCGTCGGGACAGCCCATTGTGTAACTGTTGTACTGACAGGATCATACATGCCGATGGTATTCGTGACCGGCATGGTGAACCAGACCTTGCCGGTATGATCAACAGCGACAAAGACCGGTTGACCATAGCCTGCAGGGAGTGAAACAATGGGGTAGTGCCAGCCCTGCGTATTGGGATCAAATAAAGCGAGCTTGCCAGGAGGAGTCGAACTGGGACAACTCGGTGCCAGGTCACAGCCGGGCATAGCTACCCAGACACGTCCACTGCTGTCAAATGCGGTTCCCCAGGGAAAGCTCCCAGGAACATAATAATCGGTAACGCTACTGATGTCAGAGGCACGTGATGGCTGTGCATGCGCACCGGTGATAGATCCAATCACAAGAAGCGTACTGGCGGCAGCCACTGCTAATGCCACACAAATGGCCAAGACCTTGCTCATACTGTGCTTCATAAAAATACATCTCATCCATATCAATGATTGACATTTAGACTAATCTAGCATGAAAGTGCGTCATACCGATAGTTTCTCCAGCGTGGAATACACCTGAATAGACAGTCTATGAGGAATTATCAGGACTGTACTATACAGTCCTCCAATTTCTAGATGAAGCATCCAAATAATGATGCTTGTAGTACCACGCGGCAGTCAGTTTCATGCCTTCTTCTAACTCGACCCTGGGCGCGTAGCCCAGTGCGGATTTGGCTCGGCTACTATCATAGATGCGACTATGCGTTAGAAATTTGACACGACTACGCGTCAGTGGAGCACGCTCACCCTTCATGCCTGGCATGACGGCAAAGATGTCTGAGGCAAGATTGGCAAGCCAGAGCGGGATACTGCCTGCGGGGAGTTCTCTGTCCAGCGCATGCGCGATGGCTAACGCAAGCTCGCGAACGGTGACGGGACGCTCTCCTACAATGTTATAGCTGCGACCAGGAGCCTGCGGTCGCTCGGCACAGAGCAGAAGAGCAGCTACCAGGTCATCGATGTAGACCGGGTGCAGTAAGGCCTTTCCGCCATCGATGACGCGAAACAGGCCTTTTTTAATCGCTACAAAGAAGCCCAGCAGGTGTAGATCACCTGGCCCATAGACCAGCCCAGGCCGGATTATAGTCACGGGTAGACCTTGCTCCTCGTAGGCTTTGAATGCGAGCAGTTCTCCCTCCAATTTGGTGGCTTCGTAGGGATTGGTAGGAGCAAAAGGGGCATCCTCGGCGGCAGGTGTCTCGCCCGTGACACCATGCACGCCGGTGGTACTGACATGCACCATGCGCCGTAACCGGGTTTGTCCCTGGCATGCCTTGAGCAGGGTGCGCGTGCCTTCCACGTGCGCCTGGCGATACAGTTCTGCCGGGGTGCTGGGATGATAGAGACGCCCCGCCAGGTGGTAGAGAGTGGTGGCGCCATCGACTGCCTGTTGGACTTGCGCCGCATCGGTGATATCTCCTGGAACGATCGTCACCGCGTCACCGAATTGCTGACGTGCCTTTTTTTCGTCGCGTGCGAGGATACGCACCGCTTGCTGGCGTTTTATTAGTTCGGTCACCAGGGCACTGCCCAGGAAGCCGGTTGCGCCTGTTACCACATTGGTCATGATGGCCTCCTCGTTCCTGAATACCCTTTGACGCTGATGGCGTTCTCCGGGCAGGCCTCGTAACAGAGCAGGCAGCGCTGGCAGGTCTTAGGGTTCACCTTCAGCGTTTTCAGATCAATCACATCGGGCAGTGGGCAGGCCTCGACACAGACGCCACAGCGCGTGCAGCTTGCCTCGTTGATCTGTGGGCGAGTCCCGACCAATCCCGTACTGTACAGGGTCGTGCAGAAATGCCGGCCGCGCTCCGCGATCCAGCTGTAGGGATAATCTAATGGGTACATCAGCCAGAAGATGAAGCGGTAGAGTGTCTTCTGCTTTGGGAGGCGAAACTGCTTGATCACGCCAGCATCCTCACCAACCATGGTCCACGAAGGCTTGCCCAGTTGCTCCAGGGCCAGCTTCAGATGTGGGATATCGCGTGGCTTGATGCCAACGAGCTGACAGCAGACCAGGTCAACGGCCAGGCTATCACGTCCAGCCACCAATACCTGCAGGTCGGCTTTATCGCCATAGAGCGGTCCCTCACCATCCTGACCCACGCTGCCATCGACGATGGTCAGGTCGGGCTTGATGCCGCGATTCATATCGACGATGCACTGGGCAATCCCAAGAGTATGCATAGCCCGCCGGTCGGGACGGGGCAGAATACCCATCGGGTTTTTCATGCCCAGGGTCATAGTCGAGACGACATGCGTTTTGAGTACCGGTAAGTTAATGAAGCAAACTTCTTGCATGAAACGGGGAATGCGGAAGCGGCGCAGGCGCTTCGCACCCGCAGGTCGCAATTCGATCCAATCCTGTTCGCCCCCCTCTGGGTCGATACGGACGATGCGGATGCCGTTGTCCGCACAGAATTGCTCGATGCCCAGGATGGTATAGGTGGCCTCACGATCAAACTCGGTGCCGGGGGTTTCACACAGGACCGGCTCTGCACCACAGGCATGTACCTCTTCAGCAACAGCCTTGAGCAAGGCAAAGCTGGTGGTTGACCCTGTCTCGGCAGACCTGCCGGCGACAAAATTAGGCTTGAGGACCGCAATTTTGGCGTCCTTGATGACCGAAGCCATACTACCTGCTTGTGTGATGACCCGATGGGTAGCAGCTTCGATGCCATCGAAGCTGCGCGTGATCGCGATAGTATCGGTACCCGGTCGCGTTGCTAACATAGTTTCATTTTCCTTCTCTATGCTTTAATTTCTGAGATGGGACACTTTCTGGTATCCTCTACACTGTCGGAAGGCCTTGTGCGTGTATCACTTGGTAGATGGAAATGACAATTTGCTTATCATGGTCGTCCGCTCGGAACTCTGCACGTAAGATCGAGTGTTGTAACGCAGTATCAATCAACAACATTGGTCCGCCAACCGTCTGGATGTCGTGCAACATTTCCGAGTCAGCGACAATATAGTCAATACGGTCCGAGTTTCCTTGCAAGAGTCCAGTGTACAGTTCTGGATCATAAACGATGTTCCAGTAGACATGTGCATTCGGATATGTTGCGCTATCGCCGACACCTTCACTATCTGGCTGACGTAAATCCATATAGAGGTAGCTGTTGATAACGACTAGGTCGTTTTGTGGCACATGATTGCGTACCCAGACGATGGCGTCCGTCTGCGCAGAAGTAGGGTGTTGAGTAAAGGCGATCTGGGCATGCTGCAAATCATATGGCACAATGACCCCAATGATAGCGAGGGTAAGTAGAGTAGACACCAGTTTGAGACGTACCAGTTTGCTGATCCAGGTTGCAATAGTGTGAATGGCAATAACCACGTTGAGCGCCACAAACGGTATCAGAGGAATAATATAGAACAAGAGTACGACTCCGCCCCGTACGAGCAGAATCCAGTAGCTGATGGCAAAGAGCGAAAGCAACAGTTGTTTGCGGTTCCACCACCCTGTAAGCAGGTTAAAGATGGGAGCGACAATGCTCAAGACCATCAGCAGGAGGTCTTCATACGTCCACCTATCCCACATATCAGCCAATTTGCCTTCACTTTGACCTCGATGCACTTGCTGAACCAGGGTATCGAGCAAACTCAGGTGTTGGTGGTGGTCCCAGGGAAGATGCCAACTGTATGGGAGCAATTCGCCCTTCAAAATGGCCATAAGGATGAAGCATGAACCGAGCGCCACTATTATGTAGATGAAAGTGATGAGGGCAAATTTACGCTGATATTTCGTGGTGTAGAGCCAGACGGCGTAAATCACAACGGGAGTGAAGAGCAGAAAGACCTCTTTTGAGAGTATGCTAACACCAAAAGCGGTGCCACCGAGCACAATATAGAGCAGGCGACTCTTACTTTCCACCAACATGTAGAGCGCAAGCAACAGCCAGAAGGTACTGACGTTATCTAACAATACTTGGCGCTGATAGATGATGCTGATCGGTGAGAGTGAGAAGAGGAGCAAGGCGAGCAAACTTGTGCTCCAACTTCCGGTCATGCGTTGGACAATCAGGTATATAAGGAGTGAACAGCCAAGCGCATACAGCAGCATAAGTACGCGACCGCTATTGAGGGCGTTACCAAAGGTAAAAAAGCCGCCGGTGAACTGTGCCCAGACAGCAATCTGCATCCATGCGAGTGGCGGATGACCGTAGCCATAGGGGTAGGGGGTGATGGACCCGTTCAAGATGGCCCATGCGCTCGACATATAGGTGCCTTCGTCCAGTTCATACCGTGGGAAATTGAACATGTTATAAGCATGGGCGGCAAATGAGGCCACGAGTCCTACGACGACAAATATGGCCTCCAACCAGGTAGGGAGAGAAGTTCCACTCTTTTTGGCTGGGGGGACTACTGGGAGCATCTTTGTTGGTGCCCCTGCTCTACGCTGTTGCTCTGATACAAGCTGAGCTTCTTTGTTGATGCCCATTGCAGGATTGTTAGGGTCTAACGGCTGGGGAGCAGTGAACACAAAGAAATTAGGGCGACGATGCAGAATACGTGTGCTATTTTCACGCTCTATTTTCCTTAGCGTAATAGGCTGCGCTTCATGCGGTTGTGGCAGAAGCGTAGCAACTTTTGTACCCTGTTCTTGTTGAATTGAAGGAGTTGTCATTTACTTTTTCCTAATATAAAACGGGCATGATACACTATGTCTCTAACTAGTGGAAGGGAGGCTCTGGTGATCGCTTGTACTCGCCAAGGGCATATCTCCAGTTCCACGGTGCTGTCCAATATGGGTGGTTTTCTCCCAATTTGAAGCTCCCTGAATGTAACGGTATACAGCACGGCACGCCCCCATTCCCAGGATGAATTGGTAGGGAAAGAAGCTCAGCACTAAAATGAGTGCTTCACGCCAACTCCACTTGCGCTTATGCGCCTTCAAGAACTCGTGTAGCCCCGCTAGGTCGATGAAGAGGGCCAGGATGAAGCAGTAGAGCGGAAAGAAGGTAAAGATGGCAAGCCAAAGCGGAATCTTGACTAAAAAAAACATGATGAACGAGATAGGTATCAGGAGTGCAAAGAAAGCCTGCATCTCTGGTAAGATCAGTACATAAAGGGCTAACAGGCGTTGTGAGAACTTTTCGAGCTTCAGCCACTCCTTCTTGAAGAGGATTTGAATGAAGCCCTGGTTCCAGCGGGTCCGTTGTTTGATGAATTGTTCGATCGAGTAGGGGGTCTCTTCACGTGTAACAAACTCATCATCATAAATGATGCGTATACGTGCATGTGAGAGACAGAGGCGAATGCCCAGGTCTGCATCTTCAGTAAGGCAATTCTCATCCCAGCCACCAAGGTGCTCCATGAGTTCACGACGCACAAAGACGGTATTGCCCCCAAGAGGGGTCATACCGATGTGAGCAAACAAATGCAAGGATGATTTGAACCAGAAGAAATATTCCAGCACATTAAGAAAACAGAACCATTTGGTATCATGGTTCATAAGCTGCACACCGCTTTGTACCACATCAATATCTTCATTGAGCATGCTGGTATTGATGACATTGAGAATGTCGGGATGTGGCTCATCTTCGGCGTCGAAGATCGTGACGACATCCCCTTGCGACACTTGCAACGCCAGGTTCAGCCCATGAGGTTTATTAATCGGCTTGTCGTTAAAGATCAGCAGTTGGACGTTTGGATCGTGCAGTTCATCGATTTTAGCGTGGGCTTCGGCAATAGTTCCTGGATCATCCTCGCGACAAATGGCGATGATCTGCATCAGTTCCCTTGGATAGTTGAGGTCGTAGATTTTTTGAATGGTTTCGCGATAGACGTCCTCTTCGTGCCGTGCCGGCAACAAGATGCTGAAAGAGAGTGTAGGCTCGTGATAGACAGTGGGAGCACGATTGAGCCAGGCGTGATTGGGAGTTTCCCAGATAAAGAGGCGCATACGTATATTAAAGATGGCCTGCGCGATCATCAACACAGTTATAAGCAGATACAGTATTTCAAGGATTTGACCGAGAATGGTAAAAAACACTCTTGCTTCCTTCCCATGAAGAGTCATTAACATGGTACATCGTTTGCTAATGCATCCGTCTTATGGCCGCATACCGTATATTTCAAAGGATTGACGGTAGCATCGTCAACGGCCGGTACCACAAAACTGTAGGCTTCTGCTCCACCATCACGATGCAGGGTGACGAGCGTGATACTATAGCGATAGAGACTGATATCCAGGTTAGGCCAGGAACTGATGCTAAAGAATTGGTTCTGGGCACTCACCTGGGCGAGTTGTGTCATAGCCGACTTATTGACAAATAGCAGACTGACTGTCTGGTGCGCGTCATCCTGCGTAGCATAGATGCTGATGGGGTCGCGTTGTGCCGCTACAGGGATGAGATTGTGCTGTAGATGCGAGAACAATTGCATCACTCGAAACATAGGTGTGTGCTGTAACCCATCCGTGGTAAACAAAGGAAAGGGTGCATCCACGCCTTCTGCTGAGAAGAAAGCGACATACTCCACTTCTTGATCCATGAGTGTACCCAGGGTGTCGGCCCACCAGAGTGCGGCGAGTCCTCGGGTTGGCACTTTTTGCCCAGGGTTCGAGTTGATTTCCGTTACAGCGATAGGCGCATCACGACCCAGGTCCTGCCGAATGACTTGATGCAGGGGTGGCAGCAAGTAATTCCATTCTTGAGCGTTACTCAAGAGCGAAGTGCTATCCTGACTGGCATCAATGAATGGATATCGATGAAATGAGACACCATCGAGCAGGTGGAATTTGAGTTCAGGATGGGCTTTTTCATACTCACCCACACCTTTGAGGAAACTTTCCATCCAAAGTTGTCCATTCGCATCTGTTGGACCTGTCCCTACTCCATAGAATTGGCTAATTTCTGGGCCAAACACCTGAATCGTTGGTTTATTCTGATGCATCTGTATGGAAAACTGAATAAAGTCTTTAATATATTCTGCAACCGTGAATGGCTTTCCAGTGTCTGGGTTGAGAAGGCGATCCGGTTCGTTGCCCACCGTCCAAAATTTGATAAAATGGAACGGAGAATGGGCGTACTTGCCTGTACGCCAGGGACTCTTGAGATTGTCCATGTAGTCTACCCAGCGACCAGCCAGGTTCGCCCGATCTAAAAGTGATGCCACACCATGAGCGTTGTTGCCAGTTGGTCGTGAGAGTGATGCTTGTATCATGCCCTCAGCGCCTACTTGTGAGAGGAGGACGCTAAAGGCATTGAGCTGGTCATAGGAGAGAAGGTGGTCCTCCCCCCAGGTACCACCAGGAAAGCGCAAGAGTTGAATATGCGCGTTTTGTAGTCCGTTGGTGATAGGTGGGCTATAGCTCATAAAACCGGTATTGCTATAGTCCACTGAGCTGGTGTTCTCCTCTGGAAACACATTAACCCCGAAGAGGTAGGGACTGATCGGTAGGCTCTGGCGCAGGTCTACTATGGCCGTCCCCTGGTTACCTATCCGCACGAGCAACTGATCATTGGCTGCAGTCACAATCGTGCTGACATGCACAAGGAGAAAAATAAGCAGAACGAGGAGAAGTATACCCACGATGCGAAATAGACGGCGGTACCTGACAAACGGTTGTGACACTCTAAGAGGGGAGGAGATGGGTTGCCCCATGAACTCTTCCCTTTCTTGTATTGAAGTATTTTTATGTTCTGACATTCAAGTGTACTCATTCCTTATAAGTGTGTTACTTCCCCACGAAATTCAGGTTACATAGATCAATGTATCTATAGAAACAGCAACCGCTTTCCAATGTGAGTAGCATCTATCATCCCGATACGTGTACTCAAGCGGAATGCGGTGGCCTGTAGTCTGATCTCAATATACAGACAGCAGGGGAGAGAAACAAGGGCAGACCGATTATTTCCTAGACCCAGCCAGCACTGCATGCTGACTAGCCTGGATGACCGCTGGTTGATCCATACCACCGGCATTGAACCACTCAGCTGCCAATATTATGCCTGCGCGCAGGTCTACTTTTGGCTCGTAGCCCAGTTCGCGACGAGCCTTCTCCACGCTGTGCCGGTTGTCGGAGCCAAACATCATCGCGCCCAGTTGCGTCACGATGGGCTTAGTGCGCGTCACGCGAGCAATGACCTTTTCTGCGACGATGCTGCCGTAGTAGATTGGCAGGTAGGGCAGGTGCAGCGTCGGGCGCTTGCCACCCACGGCATCGGCGATGGCATCGAACATTTCTTGCTGTGTGAGTGGACGATCATTAGTGATGTTGTAGACATTGCCAGGTGCATTGTTGTGATAGGCCGCCAGCATGAAGCCCTGTACGACATCGGTGACATAGCAGAAGGGCAGAGCGTTGTCTCCTCGACCGATAATGACGCCTTTGCCATCCTTCACCTTCTGCGCCATGCGTCCGAAGTGGAGGCGGTCATACGGTCCAAAGAAGGTGCCGGGGCGCAAAATTACCGTCTCAACGCTGCTATTGAGCATGAGACGGCGAATTAAACGGTCACCTTCCGCCTTGGTGATGCTGTAGGGGTCGGGGTCGGGCCGTAGTGGATCTTTCTCGGTCAGGAAGCGGCCATGGCCGAGACCATAGACGGTATGTGAACTGGTATGGACAAAACGGCGTACACCCACTACCTGGGCCGCTTTATAGAGATTTTCAGAACCTGTGACGTTCACCAGACGATAATCTGAGAGGGGACGCCAGACGCCCATCATACCCGCCAGGTGGAAAATGATCTCCACATCTTGAACTGCCGGTTTCAATGTGTTGGCATCGGTGATATCTCCGCGCACGACTTCCACGCCCCGCTCCAGCAGTTTATCTGCATTTTCTACAGGCAAGACCAGCGCCCGGATATCCTCGCCGCGCTGTTGTAGTTCTTTTATCAGGTGGCTACCGAGCAAGCCGGTAGCGCCAGTTATCAATATTTTCATAAGAATAGGTGATCCTCCAGATGTAGTAACGCATCATAGTGTTAAGCATCGCATGAAGAAAGACAAACCATCTCCTTCTCTTATGTAACGAGCAGACGATGTTATCTGAAAGCGAAAGCTCCTAAAGTACTACCTTATCGTTAAAGGTGTTGGCCTGTGAAGGGCAGTAGAATGGGTCGCATAATTTCGTTGCTCCTCATAGGCCGGTTTCATCGCCATTTTTTGTAACACAGCCCTTTCAACACCCTCGTCGGAAGACGGCACTCTCAATGCGCTCGAGATATTCAACCCAAGAGCGCTCAGACAGAGCCCACACATGGTTGCCATTATGAGGGCTGTCAGGGGATGAGAGAAGACGAACATCGCCAGGACACCCGCCTTATTGAAACCCAGCAGACCGCCAAACACAAGCGTTCCAATTATCTCATTGCTCCCTACCTGTCCTGGCGGTGTCGGTAAAATAGTAAACATATTGAAGACGGTGTAGCCAAAGATGGCCTGCCCAAAGTTCAGGTAGACGCCAACCGTCCAGAAGGCGAACATGGCAAAGAGTCCATCACAGCTGAGGGCAGCACAAGTCAACAGGACAGCAGGAAGAAACGTTTTTGGCCTGCTCGCACCAGCCAGCAGCGAGTCGACAAATCCCATCGCGAAGCTCTCGATCTTCTTACCAATTTTTCCTGGAATGAGACGAACTAGACGCTCCATACATGCCGTCGCAACGACACGGTTCCAAGCGGTTAATCCGACAACGAAGACGACACCGATCAGGATACTACTGACCAGAGCGAGAATAAGCCAGAGCGTGGGACTCATCCGAATGCCAGGAATGAAAGGGACAATCGCCAGGATCACCAGCGCAGGGCACAAATCAAGTGTTTTGTCCATAGCAACGGCGGGAAGCGACTGGCTTACGGGAACACCTGTCACGCGTTTGAGGAGCAGGCTCTTGGCCACTTCTCCCCCCTGTACAGGCAAGAGCACATTGATAAAGATGCCCACCCAGTAGATCTGAATCGCCTTGAGGGCGCTCACCCTGGTGATTGGCTGCAAAAACAGCTTCCAGCGGGTGCCACGAATACTGAAAGCAGCGAGAAAGGAGAGGCTAGCTAGAAGGGCATGCAGCAGGCCCTGTGGTGTGGCCAGGTGTTGCCTGAGTATTGCAAAAGTGCTCGGAACATTGACAAAACGTGAAACGAGCAATAACATCACTATACCGATCATGCCACCGATGATCATCTTCACGGCACGCATATTCCAAAGCACTTTCATCCTCAATGAAGGTGCTGCACGCCAAGCAGCTTTTTCCTGCTGGAGAGGCGCAGGCGCAGGTGTCAGTGGTAAGCTTGTCCCCGATGGTATCGGTGTATAGTCTCCTGGGGGCACATGAGATTGTTGCGGTGTCTCAGGTCGCCACGCTTCCACCAGCCCAGTTGCTCCCCCACGACGCGGCACCGTTGCGTCTGGTAGTAGACGAACAGCTTGAGTCATGCCACTCAGTTGCATGAGTTTGATGGTACTCATGCTGCTTATATCTAAATCGGCGGCTAACTGCTCATCCAATTGCTCATACGGGAGAAGATCCTCAGGAGCAAGGGGCTCGCGCGTAGGGAGTGTTGCAACATCCACCGGATCATGTCCCGGGTTGTGTATGCTGTTGCGCTTCCACGTATGGTCCTGGGAAAGAAGCAGTTGCGGATAGCTGGCGAGCCTGACGCGACGAAATGGTCGGCTTGGACGATGATGAGGCAGGGTCGGGGACCGATCATTTGATTGCATATATACCTCCGAACCAACGTAAAAATACGCGAACCATGAGCTTATCTTTAAAGATACGGAGATACATCTCTCTCTACGACTGAGGGAAGTTGCTCAATCCAGGTGCGCTTAACCCCTTGGAAATTCCTGTCGAAGCGTGTGCGCAAAACGTAGGTGAAAGCCTCAACAATAATTTTGCGCGACATCTTGGATTTGCCAACACGCCTATCCATAAAAATGATGGGTATTTCCACGATCTTAAAGCCTTGTTGCATAACGCGATAGGTCAACTCCACCTGGAAGGCATATCCTTGCGATTGGAGAGTGTCTAAGTCAATGCTTTGTAAGACCTCACGGCGGTAGCAGCGAAATCCGGCAGTGCAGTCATGTAGCTGGATGCCAAGCATAAAGCGAACAAAGGTGTTCCCGCCTCCACTGATCAGGCGGCGTAAAGCTGACCAGTTGGGTGTATTACCACCTGGAACGTAACGCGAACCAATTACCACGTCCGCGTCTTCGATGGCTTTGAGAAAATCAGGAAGATAACGGGGATCATGCGAGAAGTCGGCATCCATTTCGAAGGCTGCATCGTACTCATGCGCAATAGCATACTTAAATCCAGCAATATAGGCTGTACCAAGACCAAGTTTGCCCGGACGATGGAGTACCTGTACTTGCGGATTCTCCTTATGCATCTCATCAGCGAGCTTCCCCGTGTCGTCCGGCGAGTTATCATCGACAATGAGCACATCGGTTTCAGGAGCAGATGAGAATATCTCTTTTACGAGCAGAGGAAGGTTCTCTCGTTCGTTATATGTGGGAATAATAATCAACGTGTTCATACAATTTTGCCTCCAGTGTTTGCCAAAGTCGAAAGAATATCAATTGCCATGATCCTTGTGGTTGAACGTCTGTGCCTCATGAGGGGCATTGATGACGGGCAGATTGCGCAGCTTGAGCGATTTGCTGCGATTGTTGGAAGAGAGTGCAGCGGCGGCGCTGCCTTTGGCAACAGTGAGGGCAACATTGGTAAGCGTCGGCGTATGGCACAGCATATTGGTGTACGAGGCATTGGCCAGAGGGCAGTGACACTCACCAGCTTTGATGCTCCGGCGCAATTCGCCAGCCTTGGCTGTGCGCCAGACAGCCCCGAAGTCGTAGTTATATTCACGCAGGTTACCCACCGACTCCGCACGGATGCAGCATGTCCATACATCGCCGTTGGGTGCGATCTGCGCGGATGCGATTCCTGCCAGGCACGGAATGACCTGGCGCTTCTCAACGAGTGTGCGTTTCACGATGTCATAGTAGCGATCGCGGAACGCCTGAGTGATGCGCGAGACACCGTTGAAGTCGGCCTTGCGAATCCCGTCCTGCAAGCGTTCGATGACCGGCTGGTACTTCTCGATGGGCGGTGTGATGCCCATGCCGACCGTGTCGAGTTCGACGCGCTCTTCGGCAATTTCGCTGATGAAGGAGTCTGGCTTGAGTTCGTCGCGCACGAAGTTGTAGATGGTGTCAAACTCATCCACGTTGAAGTTGGAGATGACGGTATGCACGCCGAGCGTGAAGTTGTTGTAGCGGCCTTTGAGCGCTTTCAGGCCAGCATAGGTGCGCATAGCTCGCTCAAAGTTGCCTTTGACACCGCGCACAATGTCGTGCTTTTCGCCAACGCCATCGAGTGAGAGGTTGACAATAACCTCACTGGTGGGAGCAGCTTGCAAGACTCGCTCGATGCGACTAGGGATAATCTTATCCTGGATTCCATTGGTGGGAATGTTAATGATGCCAGGGCGACAATGGCGGTAGGCCGCTTCGACCATCTCGGGCAGGTCTTTACGCAGCGTCGGCTCACCGCCGCTAAAGGTGAACCAGTAGGCATCTCTGCCGATTGAAGCGAATGTCTTGTCGTACTCTGCGAGAGTGAAGTCATCATTGGGACGCTGCCAGACATTACACGTTTTACAACGGGAGTTGCAACGATAGCTCACGCTAATCGTGAGATTCATTGGAAGAGCAAGGGGTTTTCCAAGCGCATATGACGCTTGCAACTTTGCAATTTTCGGTAGCACTTCAAGCATCATGGTTTCTCTTTTCTTTAGGCAAGGTTCAAACGAATGTGACAGTTTACTTCGCTTGCATCTACGCAATCACGCTCTGCAAGCCACAGCGCATTTGATTTGGACTGTTCAAACTGTCACATTCGTTTGAACCTTGCCTTATATTATTAATATGTACTATCAATTGTCTTCTGCTTGAAAGTGCCATTCTATTTTGTCCAAATTTAGTCGCATCGGCAAATCCCACTCCTCCACTGCCCAGTATAGTTTCTCCTATGCAAATATCTAAATGAATGCACAAAATCAATGCAGTATTAAGTTTTCCCAAGTACTTGATGTAAGTATGGTACAACAAGGTAGGTGCTAAAGGCCATTGAGAAACCTCCACAACCTGGTTGAGTTTTGGTTAAGATTTCACATTGTGGGAGGAGATTTCGGTAGTGTATCCTTTCACGTCGCCTCGGCCAAGCGAAAGCTTCGAAAGGGGAGCCTCGTCCTTCTGCAACTTCGTTGCGCTGGAGATGGTCATGC
>WNFT01003333.1_pt1 | contig 14520 bp, 15 predicted proteins | sample 5400191 | NCBI WGS metagenome assembly WNFT01 (sample SAMN13153359, study PRJNA577476) | soil metagenome | isolation source: 80 cm saprolite under Madrone tree | place: USA:California | collected 2016-06-14
CTGTGGGAATCTGCGGCGCGACGTCGACGAAATCGCCGAGCGCCAAGGCCTCGGCGGGCCGCATCACCTTTCAGCTCGGCGATTTCGTCGACGTCGCGCCGCAGATTCCCACAGCCGACATCGTGACGCTCGATCGGGTCGTCTGCTGCTACGCGGAGATGGAGCCGCTCGTATGTGCATTCGATCGTCGCGATGGATGCACTGATTCGATCCCTGGGATTCACGTTGCGCCACACGGTCCGGACGTTCGTGTGGGACGTGGTGGTGTATGAGAAAGATGGAGGCCGTTACCCCTCGATCTTGTAAACCTCGCGGCGGCCGTGGTCCACGAGATCGTGGTAGCCCTTCATGAGGGCCTCCATCTCCTTCATGGCCTCGGCGCTTTGCCCACCGCCCTGCATCATCCGCTCGAACTCCTCCATGCTCCCGACTTCCATCTCGGCGACGAGCATCCAGTAGCGCTCGGCGCAGAAGTCGGTCATGATGCGCATCCTCGGCATCCCCGACTTCTTGCCGAGCTTGTCCATGGCGAGGAACTTCTCGACCAGCGGGCGCACTTTGCCCGGTTTGCAGAACATCACTTCGCGAACGAGCAGCACGGGGTCTCCAGGAATAGAGGATAAGGTTCGGCACGGTTCGCCGACAAACTACACGCCCGGGTCAAGGTTCGCTCGGCCCTCCCCTCGCGTCGGTGCGTAATGCATCCGCATCTGTTAGGAGGGTTCCGGGTTTGCAAGTGCTCGGATTACATTCCCGCCATGAAATCAGTTCACGTCGATCTGCCCCAAGACCGGCCAGCCCGACTTCGGGACCGTGATCATCGAGTACGAGCCGCGCGAGCTGTGCATCGAGTCGAAGTCGCTGAAGTACTACCTGTGGTCGTATCGCAACGAGGGGGCGTTTTGCGAGGCGCTCGCGGCGCAGATTGCCGACGACGTCGTCTACGCGATCAAGCCGAAATCGCTCACGGTGCGGGTTACGCAGAATGTGCGGGGCGGGATTGCGATAGTGGCGGCAGCTAATCGGGGAGAGTAGGGCCGCGATACTCGCACGTCGTGGTGCATGTCTCGTGCACGATCACGGCGGTGAGATTGTGCAGCTCCGGTTTCAGCCGCTCCCAGATCCACAACGCGAGGTTTTCGCTCGTGGGATTCTCGAGTCCCGCGATGTCGTTCAGGTAGTTGTGATCGAGCCGGTCGAAGATCGGCTGGAACGCGTCCTTAATGTCGGCGTAGTCCATGATCCAGCCTTTGGCCGGATCGATCGGCCCGCCCACGCCAATCTCGATGCTGAACGAATGCCCGTGGAGCCGGGCGCATTTGTGACCGAGCGGAAGATTGGGCAGCCGGTGCGCCGCCTCGATCGTGAACGACTTCCGGATTTCCATCATCTTATTCCCAGCAGCTTGTGCGTCTGGAGACTCAGCCGCCAGCGCGGGTGCTCCAGGCAGTAGCGCGCCGCGAGCTCGGTGTTCTGCTCGACGTCGGGGCCGTCCATCGGTTGCACGAAGAAATGGTCGAAGGCGAGTCGCTCAAAACCCTCCAGCATCATTCCACTCTGGGGATACACCACCTTCAACTCGTCTCCGCTCCGTTGGACGAGCGAAGTACCAGCTTTGGGACTCACGCAGATCCAGTCGAGCCCTTCGGGAGCGTCGATGGTGCCGTTCGTTTCGACCGCGATCTCGAACCCCAGGGCGTGCAGGCTGTCGATGAGCGGGCGATCGAGCTGGAGCAGCGGCTCACCACCTGTGACGACAACGAAGGATCGGTTTCGTCTGCCCACCCTGGACCACTCGGCCGAGACCGCCGCCGCAAGTTCCTCGGCTGAGACGTACTTGCGGCCGTTAATGCCATCCGTCCCGACGAAGTCGGTATCGCAAAACTGACAAATCGCGGTGGTGCGATCCTCTTCACGACCGGTCCACAGATTACAACCCGCAAACCGCAAGAACACGGCGGGACGGCCCGTATTCGCCCCCTCACCCTGCAGCGTGTAATAGATCTCCTTGACCGAATAGCTCATGCGAGCGCCTCGGCGAAGCCCTTCGCTCGCAGCTGGCAAGCATCGCAACGGCCGCAGGGTTCGCCGGCGGAAGTTGGATCGTAGCAGCTCAGCGTCAGATCGAAGTCCACGCCGAGCTCCTTCCCCTTCCTTATAATCTCGGCCTTGGTCATGTGCACGAGCGGCGCGTGGATCGTGATAGGCGATCCCTCCACGCCGGCTTTGGTGGCGAGGCCTGCCATCTGCTGGAACGAGGCGATGTATTCGGGGCGGCAATCGGGGTAGCCCGAGTAGTCGAGCGCATTCACGCCGATGAAAATATTCTGGGCTCCAAGGACCTCGGCCCACGCGAGCGCGAAGGAGAGAAAGATCGTGTTGCGCGCTGGGACGTACGTGACGGGGATCGTGTCGTCCAGGTCGCGATCCTTCGGCACGGGGAGGTCGCTGGTGAGCGCCGAGCCGCCGAATTGCCGCAGGTCGATGTCGAGGACGAGGTGCTTGGCGGCACCTAGATGCTTGGCCACCCGGCGGGCGGCATCGAGCTCGGCGGCGTGGCGCTGACCGTAGCGAAACGACAAGGCGTAGCAGTCGAAGCCATCGGCGCGGGCGATGGCGAGGGTGGTGGCGGAATCGAGACCGCCACTTAAGAGCACGACTGCACGGGGACGGTTCATCGACGGGAAATCTAGTAGGAGAGAAAAGAGTCGCTGGTATGCGAGTTTTATCCGTGCGCTGAAACTTTGCTGGAGACCGCGAGCGCCCCGACATAGCCGGGAGCGGGTTGCAGCGTGAACAGCGACCAACGACCACAGCGCACGGGAGCAGGTGCCGGATCGGTGGTGATCGGCACACTGAAGCTCGTCACCGGCAGCGTCAGACCCTCGCCGCGCCCCTTCACGTACGCTTCCTTCATCGTCCAACAATTGAAAAACGCTTTGGCGTAGAGGTCGCTGGGGACTCGGCTCAACGCGTCAACTTCCGTTGCCGAGAAGAAACCCCGCGCGACCTCGGCGTAATGCGATTCCCCGCGCCCGTCGATGCATTCGACATCGACGCCGACCCATGCGTCCCGGGCGATGGCATGAGGGCAAGATCGGCTGAGTGAGAAAGGTTGAACTTGAGCCGCTCGCCGAACGCAGGGTCCAGCTCCGGTTTGCCGAACGCGTTATAGACGAAGCGGATCCGGCCAGGATCGGTGCCTAAGCTTCGTCCCAGTAGGTCACGCAAGGCCCCGTGCGCGACAATGAAGCGCTGCCGGTCGCGCTCGAAGCGAAACCGCGCGCTGCGATTTCGCTCGTCCTCCGAGAGCGTCGCATAATACGTCTCGGGGGGGGGAGCGACATCCAGACGAACGCACCAACATTGAACGGCGTCCATTATCCCCCCAGCCGGACGCCGTCGGCGAGAGCGACGACAATTTCGCGCGATCCCTCGAACGGCTCCCTGCCGTGCGCCGTGCGAATGTTGTCCACGACCAGCAGGTCGCCGGCCTGCCACGGCTCACGTACGGTGTGGGACTCGTAGGTCTCGTTGATCACCTGGACGACATCGGGGCCGATCGGGTCGCCGTTGCCGAAGCGCGTGTTGAACGGCTGGCCCTCCTGGCCGTAGACGTCCACGAGGTACTCGCGCACGTCGGGCGCCAGCGTCCACTCGTTGAGGAATGCGATCTGGTTGAACCAGCAGCGCCGCCCGGTCAGGGGATGGCGCATGACGGCGTTGCGGCGCTGGCGCGTGCGCAGGCCACCCCCATCCCGCCACTGGAAGTCGATCGCGTTGGCGCGACAGTAGCGCTCGACGGCGCCGCGGTCGTTCGTGCCGAATACGTCGGCGACGCTCGCGCCGATGTCGTCGTTGTAGTTGCGGACCAGAAGCCAGCCCTCCCGCTCGAAGCGCTCGACCAGGTCTCGAGGGAGCGCGTCGAGGACGGCCGCGCCGTCCGCAAGCGGTGTGGCGCCGCCCACCGCAGGCGCCACGAGGCAGGCGAACAGCATGAGGCTCGGGACCTCGAGTGCATAGGTGAGCTCGTGGTGCACGCACATCGGCTGATTGGGCGGCCATTTCGTCGCGGAGTAGACGCCGGGCGCGTAGCGGGTGCGGGGCGCAAACGCTTCTTTCTCCGTCATCAAGTCCCCGAGTTGCCGAAAGACCGCCTCGGCCTCGGCCGCATCGCGCAGCTCGAGACCCCGTATCCGCATCGCGCCTTGCTCGGCGACGCCAGAGCGGACCGCGTCGCGATCGACGCGCTCAAGTCCCACAGTGAGCATGAGAACTCCCGCTAGAGATAGGCACCCCCACCGCTCGCTGATCGAGCAACGCCGCCAGATCGGCGAGCCCAGAGTGCTCGGTGAGATCCTTGAACGTGACCGCACGGTCGAGCGCGATCACGAGCTTGAGCGCCGACAGCGACGTGCCGCCGAGGCCGAAGAAGTCATCGCGCCGGCCGATCTGGTCCCTGGCGATACCGAGCACGTCGGACCAAGCAGCGGCTAGCCGCTCCTCGGTCGCCGTATTCGGTGGCTCACCATTGTGCGCTGCGCCCTCGAGGGCGGCCGCGAGTGCCTTGCGGTCGGTCTTGCCATTGTCCGTCAGCGGTAGGCTGTCGCGCCAATGGAATGCCGCGGGAACCATGTACGTCGGAAGCTTCTGGCCGAGGCGCTTTCGAAGCGCATCCGCATCCAACGGCTCTCCGGAGTAGAAGGCGATGAGCTGTTTGTTGCTCACGACCACGGCGCCGTCGCGCACGCCAGGCAGGCGCACGAGCGCGCTCTCGATCTCGCCGATCTCGATCCGAAAGCCGCTGATCTTGACCTGGGAATCGCGGCGGCCGAGGAACTCGAGCTTCCCATCGGGCAGCCAGCGGCCGTAGTCACCGCTCCGATACAGGCGCCCACCGGGGCGGTGGGGATCGGGCAGGAAGGCGCTGCGCGTGCGTTCCGGGTCATTGATGTACCCGCGGCCGACGCACACGCCGGAAAAGACGATCTCACCGGCTTCGCCGAGCGCCACCGGTGACAGCAGCTCGTCCACGACGTCGATGCGCACATTGTGGATCGGGCGGCCCAGCGGCACGCGCTCGCCGTCCGGCGGTCGGTCCATGATCTCGTGATTGGTGTCGTCCGATGTCTCGGTCAGGCCATACGCGTTCACCAGTTTTATCCGCGGCCGGGCCGCGAACCAACGCTCGACCAACTCTTTCTTCAGGGCCTCGCCCGTGGCGACGACATAGCGCAGGGCCCCAAGCTCGCGCGGACGCTGGGCGAGATTGGTGACGAGGACTTCGAGATAGGACGGCACAACCTGGACGACGTTGACGCCGCCCGCGACGATTCTTTCGAGGAAGCGGTGCGCGTCGAGGATCGTCTCCTGCTCCACGATCAGCGTGCGCCCACCGACGAGCAGGGCCGAAATCAGTTGCCACAAAGAGATGTCGAAGCACTGCGGCGCCGTCTGGGCCACTACGGTTCCTTCGCCGATCTGCAGATCGTCGATCTTGGCCAGGAGGTGGTTGAGGAATCCGAGGTGCTCACACATCGCACCCTTCGGCTCGCCGGTGGATCCGGAGGTGAAGTAGATGTAGGCGAGCTGGTCGCGCGCGACCGCGATGCCGAGATCGCTTGCGGCATGTCCCTCTTTATAGGCCGCTTCGATCAACGGCTGGGTGAGCACGAGCTTCGCGCCGGCGCGCGAGACCATCTTCGCGATGCGCTCGGTCGGAAAGTGGGGCTCGATAGGCAGATATGCGCCGCCGGCCTTGAAAACGGCGAGCACCGCGATCAGCCAGTCGAGGTTCCGCTCGGTCATCACGCCGACGACCGCTTCGCGCGTGACGCCACGCGCCACCAGGGCTCGGGCAAGCTGATTGGCGCGGGCATTGAGCTCGCCGTAGTTGAGCTGCCGGTCGCCGTGCACGGCGGCGATGGCGTGAGGACGGTCCCGGGCTTGGTCCTCGAACAGCTCGTGGGCCCGGCGGTCGGGCAGCGCTCGGCGCGGTCCCGCGCTCATGTCACAGCTCCCGCGCCGAGTTCCCGCGCCCCCCCCACCGTTCCGCTGACTCGCATGGGCTGGCGTTGCCAATACGTCAGCGATCTCCACAGCCATTCTACCGGGCCAAACTGGAATCGCCGCAGCCACCACACACTCAAGGGGATCTGGGTGAGAAAGATGGTAACGGTGAGGAGCAGCCCGAGCGACGGTCCGACCTTGCCGAAGAGGGCGAGACCGTAGCTGTAGAAGATCGTGGTGCAGATGAGCGACTGGAGCAGATAGTTGCTGAGCGCCGTGCGCCCGACCGCCGCCAGTGGCGCCAACCGGCGCCGCCAGATCTCACGTCGAGTCAGGAGAATGATGGTGGAGGCATAAGAGAGCGTCATGGCGGGAGCGGCAACGACCAAGCACAGCCTTCCCACGTTCTGCATGAGCGACGTGGGCGAAGGATCGAACGATCCTCCGATCGCAAACGCGGCGTTTCCCGCTACGCCGACGATCAACCCCCACCGTTGCACACGCCGGATGAACGGGAGATGCGCAGCGACATCGTGAAAGATCCGGCGCCGTCCGGCATACAAGCCCAACAGGAAGAGTGCGAGCACATAGGCATCGTCGATATCCGGCGTTACGTCCCCCGGCAATTCGCCCGCTCTGAGTCCGATCTGCTCTCCGTAGGTCCCGCTCGAGTAAATCCGCCGGTTTTCGTCGATGGTCTGTTGATCGTCCGGCTCGGTCTCGTACGCAATCCAGCTCTTCAATGGCCCAGTTACTCGATGGGTGATCGAGGAGTACGTCGTGAGGCCAAAAAAGAACAGGGGAACGGCGAGAAGGGCACCAGCGGACACGAGCAATGTCTTGGGCGAGAGTCGGCGAAAGAGCAGCAGGACAAAGCCATTCTCCGCGTAATCATGCAGGATGTCGCCGTCCCACAAGAATAGAAAATGCGCCACCCCGATCAGGAACAAGACGCATACGCGGCGGGCGTAGCGCGGAAGAAAGCGCACGCCGCGCGCGTCCGCGCGCATCAGCTGCACCGCCAGGCCCAAACCAAAGAGGAAAGAGAACAGGGCCTTGAACTTCTCTTGGGCGAAGAAGTAGATCAGGCGTTGGGCTGGTCCATCGACTGCGGTGCCTTCGGGCAGGCTGAAGAGGCCCATATTGACGATGAGGATTCCAAGAATCGCCAGGCCGCGCAGAACGTCGATGGCCTCGATACGCTCCTGGCGAAGCACTGGCCCCCCCCCGATCACAGCTCCCTCGCCGGATTGCCGCCCCACCGTGAGGCGCGTGGAACCGTCTCGCCCTTCATCAGAAATGAATCGGCGGCGAGCACCGCGCCGTCCTCCATCGTCACGTCATAGTGCACGAAGGCACCAACGCCAATCGTGCAGCCGGCGCCGATCGTCATCGGGCCGGATTTGTACGTACCGTCCTCCTGCGAATCGCACTGGAGAATGGTCTGTTGATTGAGCGCGCACTCGTCCCCGATGACGGTCAGGGTCGGCTCGGAGATGAAGACGCCGTCGTCGAACACCCGCTTGCCGAGCCGCACCCCGATCAGGCGCCAGAGCACGCTCTTGAACGGCGTACCGTCGAACAGGTGAAGAAAATTGATCGGGTGCAGCTTCCACACGCGCTCGACCCACCAGAAGCGGGAGTCGTAGATAGAACAAATGGGCGGAGGGGGAGGGCCCAGGGATTCGAAGCAGCGCTCAACGAGAGCGTAATAGGTCGCGGCGGCGACGGCGCTGAGCGCCAGGAGCACCGCCGTGATCGTGTGGGCCAGCATGCCGTTGAAGCGCTCGATGGCGGCCAGGTCGATGACCACCATCAGGAAGACGCCCAGCCACCGCGTCGTGAGAAAAATGCCGATCGTCCCGAGGTTGAATCGATTCTTGGCGGCCAGACCCCGGCGCAGCGCTTCCCCGGTGCGCAGATGATCGAATTGGCTGTCGCGCTCGACGGACCGCGGGATCTCGAACGGTGGTGAGCCCAGCAGCCCCACCCCGTGGTGGGTCTTGCCCGCGATCGGGATCATGACCTTGGTGCCGAGGAGGCAGTTGTCGCCCGTCTTTGCGCCAGCGGGGAAATTGACGTAGTTGCCCACGAAGTTTTGCGAGCCGATCGCCGCCCGGGACACCCGGAACGAGGTGCTCGAGATGTCGTCGTTGAAGACGTTCAGACCGTCGGCGATCATCGTGCCCGTGCCGACGGATGTGAGGAACGGATTCGTGGTCATCACTTCGCTGCCGAAATTCGACCCCGTTTGCAGCAGGGGAGTGAGGCGCCAACCCAGCCATCTCAGGAAGTGGACGATGTACGAGCTGTCACCGAAGAGCAGGGGGAGGAACCGCATCCTGCTCACCCCCCCGATGATGCGATACACCGAGTAGCGAAAACCGTACAGCGGGTAAACGGTGTCCGGCTTGAGAACCGAGCGCAACGCGCGTGGCACAATGCCGATCGCCAGGAGGCCGACTACACATGCGCCGAAGAAGAGGACAAACGAGAGAGTCAGCGCCCTGATCACGAGGCCGGTCTCGACGGCTGAGACCCACACGGACAGCATGTCCAGGCCGCCCTCGAGCAGCGGTACATAGATGAAGAGGATGACGAGCAGCGTGAGGGTGCCGGCGATGGCGCGCCGCAAGCTGCTCACCCGCGCCGGCGGGACGCGCATGTAATTCACGTCCGTGCGCTGCGCGGGAGATCCGTGCCACCGCTCGCCGGCCGGTACCGCCTGGCCGCTGTGCAATGCGGAGGCGTGACCGAGCTGCGCGCGGTCACCCATCGCGGTGTCTATATCCAGCACCGACATCTCGCCCACATACACGTTAGGGCCGAGGGTCACCGGTCCGATTTCGATCCGGCCGGCTTGGCCGCGGTAGCAGGCGAAGCTCACCTCCCGGCGGATCACCGTGCCCGCGCCGATCGAGAGCACGTCGGTGCACACCGGGATGCGGCGCGAGAGGATCAGCACGCCGCGCCCGATTTTCGCGCCCAGCGCCCGCAGATAGAGTCCGTACAGCGGCGAGCCGAGGAACAGATAGGGGGCGGGGTTCGAGCGGATGAGCGTCTTGACGATCCAGAAGCGGACGTACTCGAGGCTCCAGAGCCGGATCTGCCGCGGCTTCCAGCGACCGATCAGTAGCCACTTCGCCGCGATCGGAATCGCGCACACGACGAGGAACGCCACGGCGCCGAACAGCAGCAGGCGCACCACGCGCTCAACGCCGCTCGCGGCGCCGACGAACAGTTGGAATCCCGCGATCGCGGCGAGCACGCCGGCATATGAGAAGCCGAGGTAGAAGAGCGCTTGCAGCGCGCCGCACAAGACGTACTCATGCGCTCGTGTCGGTGTCGGGGCAGGTAGCGGCGGCTTAGTGGCTGGCACGCCGTCCCGGACTGCCACAGCCAGACTTCGGATCGTCGGATGCGCGTAGACGTCCTTCATCGATACCGCGGGCAGGTCACCGCGCTTGCGCACACGCGCGCAGAACTGCGCCATGAGCAGGGAGTCGGCGCCGAGGTCATCGAAGAAGTGGCTGTCGACCGGCACCTGGTCCACGCGAAGGACTCCGGCAAGCAGCTCAGCGAAGCTTGCTTCGACGCCGGTCTCGATTACTGCGGTCATCGCACCGTCTCGTAGAAGAAGTCCGAAATGCGCTGGTCCTCGCCTTGGGCGACGGCCTGGTCGTACACCCACTTGCCGACCGCCACGTCGAGTATCCCCATGCCAAAGGGGGAGAAAATGATCGGGCGGCTCCGATTCACCGACTTCTGTCCCAACATGATCTCGGCGAGCGCGCCGGTCACGAAGTTGCGGTTCCCCGACAGCTGCTCTGCGAGATGGGGAGAAGTGTTCGCGGTCATGACGTGCTCGACGTCGTCGACCACGTTCTGCGACCGGAGCAGGATCTCGGGGGCGAGATCGCGCAGCGAGATGTGCAGCACCAGGGGGTTGTGGTCGAACAGCCACTGATCCGCGATGTGCGGCGCGGGCGCGACCGTTGTGAAGACGACCAGATCCGACGCGCTGAGCAGCTCGTTCACGTGGGGGACGACCGTGACCGAGCGGTGGTGCTCGGCGCGGCAGACGGTGCTCTTGAACTTCTCACTCTCGGCAGGCGACGTGTCGTAGAGCCGGACTTCCTCGATCGCCCAGCCGGTACCGATGAGGAAGTCGTAGACGTAGCGGGCGATGAATCCGGTGCCCACGATGCCTAAGACGTGAGCCTCGCGCGATTGCCCGTTCAACCAGTACGCGGCGAGCGCGGCCGATGCGGCCGTCCGCGCCGCCGAGATGATGGAGCTCTCGAGGATGGCGAAGGGGTACCCGGTCTCGTAGCTGTTCAGGATGAGCACGGCCGACGCACGCGGAAAGCCGCGCTGCACGTTGCCGGGGTAACTGGCGATCCATTTCAGCCCGGCGACCGCGAAGCCGTCCCCCACGAAGGCCGGCAGCGCGATGATGCGGCAATCGGGCTTCTCGGGAAAGCGCAGGAAGTAGCTGTGCGGGTTGATCGCCTGCCCCCGGGCGTGCGCGAGATACGCGTGCTCGACGGCGTCGATGCATGCGGCCCGGTTCGCGTGCACGATATCGAAGACGGTCTTGCCGTTGATGATCGAGAGTTCGAAGTCCATGGTCTACTCGAGTCTCGAGGACCACGCGGGGTCGAACACGGTGTCGAGGTAGGGCGTCCCGCGATCGGCGCAGACGAAGAGTACCCTGGGACATCTGGTGCGAGTCAGCTTCGCCGCATAGCGCTTGACCGCCGCGAACGCGGTGCCGCTGGAGCCGCCCGCGAACAGCCCGTGGGTCAGGAGGAGCTCACGGCACGCCGCCACCGTCTCGCGCTCGGGGATCAGGACGACATCATCGATGAAGGCCTCTGATACGAGGGGCGGGACGATGCTCGACCCGACGCCGGGGATATGGCGCTTCCGGGGACCGTCTCCGAAAATGACAGACCCCTCGGTGTCGACGGCGATGATCCGCACTTTCGGGTAGCGCTCCTTGAGCCGGCGAGACATGCCGGCGATCGTCCCGCCCGTGCTGACGCCGATGAAGACGTAATCGAGCGAGTCGAAGTCGGTGCAGATGTCGCCGGCCGTGAGATGGTAGTGCGCGTCCACGGCGTCCGGATTGGCGTACTGGTTCGGCCAGTACGCGTGCGGCGTGCTGGCGCAGAGCTGCTGCACCATCTGCAGGCGGGTCTTCAGGAATCCACCGGTGTCGTCGCGCTCCTCGACCTTCACCACCGTGTCACAGGTGCGCCGCAGGAACGACTCATACGTCGCGGAGATGTTGGGATCGATCACGGGGATGAACCGCAAGCCCACCAGGCGCGTGAATGCGGCGAGGGCGGAGGCAAAGTTCCCCGATGACGACTCGATCACGGTGGTCTCGTCGCAGATCTCACCGCGCTCGGCTGCCCGCTTGAGAATCCAGAACGCGGGGCGGTCCTTGATGCTGCCAACCGGGTTCAGGTATTCGAGCTTGGCGAACAGCTCCATGCCGGGGACGGCGAGCGGCACGTGCGGCGTGGGCCTGAGGATAGTGCCGAGCTGTGCCAGGCGTGTGAGGAGGCTCGGGAGTGGGGCGCGGGGTGTTCGGGGGGCTCGCCGCCGCTCCCGGTGCACCGGCGGGAGCGTGCGCGGGACCGCGGGGACGGGGGGAGACTGGGGAGATGGGGACCAGGGCATTTTAGAATTCGCCTCCCATGCTGAGCATGGCCAGGAGGTAGGTCGGCCGGGTCACCGCCGCGCGCACCGCGGGGTCGACGATGGTGCTGAACTCGAAATGGGGACCGACGTAGAAGTGCTTCACGTAGACGGTCAGCCACGTCGCCGCGCGGACGCGATCGAGCGCCCGTTTGGCGATACCGGCGTAGGAGTCGTTGAAGCGCGCGGACGCCCATCCGGCGCCGAGCGAGCCGCCGATCTCGAGCGGCGGCGAGACACGGGTCGAGGACTCGATCCCGCTATCGACGAAGTACGCGCCCTTGTATGTCAGGATGTCGAGGCTGTGACGCGTGAACAGCCGCACTGGCCCCACGTGATACGACAGGTTCAACCAGCCTTCGAGCGAGCGGTCCCTCTCGGCGTTGAGCGCATCATGATAGAAGTACATCCTGAGGGCGGGCCCGACCGTGACTTTCCCCCACGTGTGCTCGTGGGTCAGCTCCAGCTCGACGATCTGCGGGCGGGCGTCGTCGGTGGTTTGCGCGAGCGCGAAGCTGCTCCACGCGGAAAACTCGGTGCCGCTTCCGGCGAACCACATCACCGGTTGCACGACGGGGCGGTCGTTGATGATGAAGCCGCGGTCTGCATGGCCTGAGCGGAACGCAATTTCGACGCCGTACGTCATGCGTTGCGGTATCTCCTGGGTGAAGCCGCGCGCGGTAGTCGCGCACGCGAGCAGTGCGAGCGAAGTGGTCTTGATCACGGGAGCTTTTTCCTACACCGGTTTTGCGCGCGGAAGGGTGTCGCAGGGGCGCAACACGTGGCAGGCATCGCGACGACGCGATCGGTGACGTTTATAACCTATTTGCGATACGGGTGTTACAGAGGGTGCGTTACCTCTCGCGTGCGCCGTTCATCTTAAATGTTTCCCTGGTTGAGAAAAAAGTTGTTACGCGGCGATGGAACCTCCGCTTCGTCCTCATTTTGAGCATCGTCAAAACGAGCTTGACATCGGTAAGTGACCTATCTACCTAGCTAGATAATGGCCTACACGATGTGCCTCGCCTGTCCCTGTACCATGTCCCGTTTGCCCGGGAGGCGGCCGTAGTGTAGCGCGAGGAGTTGTGGAGTCTGACGCGGCTGTGGTCCCGGAGGATTGGGAACCACGGCCGTTTTCGTTTGCTACCCAGGTAACGGAGGCAACATGCCGCAAACGCTAGCTGCTGTAACCAATATCGCGACGCGAGGCTATGCGCGTCCCGAGGTGCTGGTCTCCACCGACTGGGTGGAGGAGCATCGCAACGATCCGAATGTCCGCCTGCTCGAATCGAACGAAGACGTGCTCCTCTACGAGACGGGGCACATTCCCGGCGCCGTGAAGATCGACTGGGTGACCGACCTCAACGATCCCCTCGTGCGCGACTACGTCGATCGCGCGCGCTTCGAGCGGCTGCTGCGCGCGAAGGGGATCGACAAGGACACCACGATCGTCTTTTATGGCGACAAGAACAACTGGTGGGCGACGTATGCCTTCTGGGTGTTCAAACTGTTCGGCGTCGAGAATCTCAAGATCCTGGACGGCGGTCGGCTGCGCTGGGCGGATGAGGGGCGCGAGCTGGTCACCGCGGTGCCGAAGTATCCCCAGGGCAACATCACCGTGCAGGGGCGCGACGACTCTCAGATCCGCGCATTCCGCGCCGAGGTAGAGCAGCACGTCAAGCGGAGCGGGAAGCTCGTGGATGTGCGGAGCCCCGAGGAGTATCGCGGCGAGCGGCTGCACATGCCGGAGTATCCGAACGAAGGCGCGCTGCGGGGCGGGCACATCCCCGGCGCGAAGAGCATTCCGTGGGGCCGGGCGGTGACGCCCGAGACACACACGTTCAAGCCCGCTGCGGAGCTCCGGACGATTTACGAAGGTGAAAACGGATTACAGACGACTGACGTCGTCGTCGCCTACTGCCGGATCGGCGAGCGGTCGTCGCACACCTGGTTCGTGCTGACCTATCTCCTCGGCTTCAAGAACGTGCGCAACTACGACGGCTCGTGGACCGAGTGGGGCAATCTCGTCCGGGCGGAGGTCGAGAAGCCGTAATGGATCGCGAGACCCGCATCGCCTGGCTGGTCGATCATTACCACCGCCCGCGCCACCGCGGCGCGTTGGCGGACGCGGACGCGCGCGTGCCGGGCGGCAATCCTGGCTGCGGGGATCTGATTACGATGTACCTAAAGGGAGCGGGGACGGGGGACGGGGGAGGGGTGGAGGCAAGTCGCATCGCCGCCGTCGGCTGGGAGGGCGTGGGGTGCACGCTGAGCCAGGCGGCGGCGTCGATTTTGGCCGAGCGGGTCAATCGCGATCATCCGACGTTTGAAGAGATCCTGTCCTTGCCACCGGAGCAGATGATCGATCTGCTCGGCCGCCATATCGCCGAGGCGCGGCCGGGGTGCGCTCTGCTGGCGCTGGGAACGCTCAAGGCGGCGGTGAAGACGGTCGAGATGAATCGGAAGCTCAAGGCGGCGGGGCATACCGAGGCGCAGATTCGGGAGCTAAGGCTCGAGCCTTCGTGACCCGGCGCCACTCGGCCCAGGTCAACAGGATCACGGCGACGTCCAGCACGGTCAACGCGAGCAGCCATCCCGACGGAGTGATCGCGTAGCGGTAGATCTGATACGTCACGAACGCCCCGAAGATGCCAATTGCCGTCGGGAACGCCCACAGCTTATCGCGCAGCAGCCCGTACACCAGCAGCGCCTTGATGACGCCATGCGCCAGCAGATAAATCGCTGCGAAGAGCTGGGCGTTGGCGCTCAGGTGGCCCGCGGCCTCGCGCAGATGGGTAGCGA